>JAEEGK010002716.1_pt1 | contig 44390 bp, 59 predicted proteins | sample 8958771 | NCBI WGS metagenome assembly JAEEGK01 (sample SAMN16246547, study PRJNA631951) | gut metagenome | biome: gut microbiome; feature: rumen; material: SC-attached | host: Bos | place: Iran: Karaj | collected 2018-10
TACCACTACTGCTATACATACACGGAGATGTAAGCTCGAGGTTATCTGCGTTCTTGTACTTAATCCTATTGTAACCTACAGGTGATTGTGCCTGATAAATGGATACTGTATTCTTGACAAAAGGTGGCAGCTTAGTAATCACATCAGTCAAACGTACATTTATACCGTAGTAACCGTCATCTACCATAGCTATACGGTCATAAATATCCCTCCAAGCATAATTAAGAAAGTTCATGCAATCGGAGAAAGTGTAACTATTAAGTGCCTTAGTCTGTGCCAACGTCATAGCTTCCTCAAGAGCATCAGAAGCATAGTGTCTCATATCAACCTGCAACATAAAACTACCTCATTACATAAATATCTTAAACAGCAGAGCAGGTATCATAAGTGACATAAAGCTGCCCATACCACCACTACTGTTTAAGCCTTCAAGCAGACCACTACTTACATCCCCAAGGCTCTCACCTGTCTGCTTAGCAAGTATCTGCAGTACGCTGCCTATAACAGTAGCAAGTGTGGTGAGCTGTTCCTTTGGGTCACTTATATCTGCTGTAAATGCATTGATATAGTTGAGTATCCACTCTGTCCATACGTCAGGTGCAGTAGTACCCTCAAGACCTGCATACATCTCCTTTAATGGGTGTTCAAGGCTTGATAGGTTATTAAGTACACGTTGACGCAAATCTTCATCCAGTTCCTTACCAAACTTGGACTTAAGGTTAGCCCAATATGTGTCAAAGCTGTCACCATACTCACTGTCCCACACGCTCTGCTGCATGTACTTCTTTATATCAAAACCAGTAGTAGTAGCAAGCTTATCAAGCTCTAGGATATTCTTATCAATAGCCTGTTGCATCTCAAAAGGATACTGCTGCATCTCTGTAGCAAGCTGCTGTTGTCCTTTTCTGGCAAGTAAGTCAACATTCTCATTGGCTCTCATCTGCCGCGTTTCCTGTGTCTCAATAGGCGCATACTTATATGCCTGACCTGCAGTGATACCAGTGCTGCCAAAACTACTGTTAGTGCGCTTACCTATACGTGCAGCTCTCCAATACTGCCTGTTGTTAAGTGCATCTGCCTGACGTGATGCATTAAGCGTATTATCAAATGACTGACCGTTAAGGTTACCTCTTGGATTATTCTTAGCAAAGTTATTGTTCCACCATGCATACAACCTATTCATGTTCTCAGGGGATATGGCGTTATTCTGTACACCCTGCATGTTTATGGCTGCATTGTTTATAGCCTTTGTTTTCTGCTCATCGGTCCAAGTATTGTCTACCTTTTTCCCTACAGTACTTGCATCACCTACGTATTCTTCTTTCTTAGGAACATTTGCACCATAAGTAAGCTTACTAGCCATATAGCCTATCCTCCAAGTCAATCAACCTTCTAGCAAGGTCACCTATTACACCTGCATTGACAAGCGCAAGACGATTACCATCCACAACCTTTACACCCTGTTCCGTCTCTTTTACGCAATCAGGTGCAACTTTCTCAATATCCTGTGCCATAGGTCCACGGTGATACTCAGATGGGTCAATAGATGGGTCTACATCTGTAGCAGACTCCTTATACTGATAAAGGAAGTTGCGCAAGTTATCCGCATATTCCTGTACCATATCATCGGACCACTCATTATTACTCATGTCTACGTTACTAGTACCCTTGCCCATTATACGTGAGACAAGTGCAAGTTGATTCTTAGTAAGTGGTTGTTTACTATTAGCAAAACCACGAAGCACCTTCTGGTTAAGGTCAGACATTACATAGTCATGTATGTACGGACTAGCTGCTGCCTTAAACTCTGGTGACTGTAAGTAGTCACTGAAAGTATCTTCAAGTGCTTTCTGTATAGCATCAATCATGTGAATACCCCTTTTGAACACCTGTTGTCAGCTTACGTCTAGCATCGTAGAACGCTCCGTTCGGATGCTCCCTAAGAAGCAGCTCAGCTTCACGCTCTTTCTCACGGTTATTGCGTACATCCTTTCCTATAGCTTCTATGTCTTCACCCAGTATGCCAGATGCACCACCGAGTACATTACCACCTACTTTCATACCACTACCAACAAGTGTAGCAACAGGTGCTAATGGATTAGCATAGCCCTGTCTTGACTGACCAAGAGCAATAAGAGCATCACCAAGTATGCTGCCTGTATTCTTAGTAATGTTGCCCACACCCTTATGTACCGTTCCAAGGGCTTCACCTGCAATGTCACCTACTATCTGCAGTCCGTCACGTTTGTATCGCTTAAGCTCTGCATCTATGTCACGCTCAGATGCATCAGGTGCAAGCTCAGATTCTGCTCCTTCTGCATCTGACTCAGCATCTGTTGGTGCAGATACAGGCACAGTAGGTTCTTCATACTCGGTGAACTTGTCAAACAACCCTTTAGTACCTGCAGCAGGGTCACCGTAGAGTATAGTACTGAACTTCTTGGACGCTTTAGACTTAGGGTCTTTCAGCTCCTTCTTAAACTGCTCGATAGCCATCTGCATTATAGCTTCTTTAACATCCATACTAATAACCTCCTAGAATCGACTCCAACAGCCTGCTATTATATTCTTCATACGTTCATCTGATGTTGTAGGATGCCCATCAAGTGTATTCAACCACTGTGATGTAGGACCATTCTCAGGCAACTTTACTTGTGGAAAAGACTCCAGTATACGAAGCATTTTGTCATAATCTGTCTCTCCCTCAAGTGGTTCTGTATTCTCAAACATCTTGATGAAGTCATCTTTAGATAGCTCATCTAAGTTGATACCTGCCTTATACAAGCTATCGTAGTCCATACCGGATATGCCCTTGGGCATACGTTCAATAAACTGCTTATAAGCATCATCACTCTCTTTAGCTGACTGCCTAGCAAGTGCAGCTTTGTACTCACGTGCAGTAATACCACGCTGTTCATACTCTTTATATCATCATCCACGGCATGTAGCTGTTTCTTAAAGTTCGGAAAATTACCCATAAGCTCCATCACACCTTTATCCCCTGTAATCGCACTTAAGTCAGCTCTTGCCTGTGCCAAACCATCTGTATAATAATCATACTTATTACTCATTATACGCTCATACCTGTCAGCAGCAGCAGGGTTTTGGGCACGAAGTATGTTCATAGCCCTTTTCTCGTCATCTGTCGAACTATTGTATATATCATTCCATGTACTATGTGTTGAGTAATCAGCTGTACCCGGTTGTGGTACAGGTGTTTTTTGTTCCTCTGGCTGTGACACCAAACTACTTATATTTGGAACACCTCCACTACCATTACCCATAGTAACACCGTTGCCTGAAACCTTATATATGTCTATATCTGGTACTGGCTGTGTACTTACAAAGCTATAAGCTGCACCATTCTCCACATCAGGTTTATAGTACCACTTGCCATCACTACCTTTAGCCCATTTGCCTATCTCTGTATTCAGACGGTTTATCTGCTTACTATACTCCCTAGCACCATTACCACTGGACAGACTTCTTACCATTGCCAACAGTTCATCACGACTATAGTTTGCAAGGTCAGCATCAGTGGTGTTATCAATTCCCGATGCAAGTTTAGCTGCACCTTTGATACTGGCTAATGGCTTCCCATGCCCATTCGTAGCAGATGTATCCACGTTTGAAGCAGCCTCTTTCGCACCTTGTACACGGTCAGTAAACTCAGTGAGTATTTGGTTATTCTCATCCTGTTGTTCCGCTGCAAGACACTGAGTAAAGAGAACACGCACCTTCTTATATGCATCACCTATGGCATTATAAAAGGCATCCATGTCATTGTACTTGTCTGACTGTTCATCATAGAGTGCATCCAAAGCAGCTTTAAGTTCACCACCTATATCAGTGTCTTTACAGAAATTGATTGCATTTGTTACGGACTTCATTGCTCTCTCAGGGTCTTTCTTAAAGTCCTGTAATGCATTGGACAACTCCGTATATGCTGCACCATATGTATTCTTCTCGCTTGGGTCATTTATATAGTTATTAGCTGCATCCATTGCATACTTACCTATCTCAGCATCCCCTAAATTAAGAGCATAGTCATACATGTTACCGTCAGCAGCGGCATTGATTAAATTGTCAGCAGCTGTTTCCTGTTTCTCACGTGTATATCCACTTGTAACCTCGCCTGTGTAAGGGTTATAATCGTCCATCATGCCGGGAAAGTTCGTACCATTAGCTGCAGGAACCATAATACCCTGCTCTGTAAATGCCTTAGACATATCCTCATTAACCTGTCTGGACTGCTCAAGGTTCTGCTCTTTACTAGCCATAAGCTCATCTGAGCTGTATGCTTTAGCATTGTTTATATCATGCTCACCACCTACATCGGGTTCACTTTCTGTGGCAATTTTATCCGTTGCTTTTCCACGTGTTACCTTACCGCCTACTGGCACAGGACTAGTACCTTCTAATGTCGTACCAGTACCTTCTGGTGTTGAACCAGTATCCTCTGGTGTTGGGTTAGTGTCTTCTGGTTGTGGGTTAGTGCCCTCTGGTACAGGATTAGTACTCTCTGGTGTTGGATTAGTACTCTCTGGTGTTGGGTTGATACTTGTTGCGCCCTGCTCAGCAGTATCTGTATTGTTGCCACCTGCACCCATAGATAAGTATCTAGCAAGACTATTATACATATCCATGTTACTCTTGTCATTGTTCTCAGCTTCTGCTGCCTGACGTTCTTCTTCTGCAGTCTGCCTCGCACCCCAAGCTTCACGCTGCTTCTCAACAGCTTTCTCACGCTGTTCATCCTGACGGTTCATGTGTGTATTATAATCAGGTGTACCAACAGTACGCTCAAGAGCAGCAGCACCTGCAGAGACATTACCAAGGTTCGCAACAGTCTGTGCATTTTGTGTAGCTGCACTAGCAACTGCGTTCTTTTCTGCTTCGCCTCTATAATCTCTATTAGCAATTTGTTGACTCTGTTGTGCATTGGCTTGTTCCTCACCTGCCTGTATGTCATGCATCTTAGCTTGGTTTCTAAGATTACTTGCACCGGGAGCATCACTCTTGTTCATAGAGCGGAAATAATCACCAAGACTGTCAAAAATACCATTCATGGCATTATCTGACTCACTGGACGTATTCTTATCATCAACTGATACTGTCCGCTGTTTTTCACCACTACCCTGTGTACTTACCTCATTGGCAGCTTCCTGTCTCTTCTGCTCATTCTCAATCTTATCAATGGACCTATTACCACTTGGATGATATTCTGTGTACAAATTAGCCTTGTCCTGTGCATACTTATCATCATACTTTTTTTCAAGCTCATCCAGTTCAAGAAGTTTGGCACTGTCACCTACAGCCTGACCACGCAACTTCTGTATATCCTGTTTCAGCATATTGTACTTATGAGTAAGGTCAGTTAGCTCCTGATTATACCTTTTTTCGTTATCTGCACGAGCCTTGTCATAGTGTTGTATATCGCTTCTACCTGAAAAGTCATTTGGTCTTGGCATAGCACACTCCTTATTCTGTATAATACACCATATGTCAAATTGTGTAAATATAATAAATTATATCTCACTAAGCCGCTGAATATCCACCTGTTGCGTAAGCATCTCGGTCCTACGCTGTGTAATAGCTTTATACTCGACAACAAGCGAACTAATACATATGTACTGGTCACTCCATATATGAAGTCTCTCACGATTTCCTGCACCACACTTACTCTGGTAACGGAAGCTATAGTAACCGTAGTTACCTGTACGTGTAAACAACTCCTTAGTAAGGAAGACATGTACTGGTCTATCAGATACTACCTTGCCACCCGGTGTCATAGTCTCTGCCTGAATGTTTACTACAGCATAGTTATCTGGTCCATAAAGCTTCTCCATTTCCACAGGATAACAGAATGTTATCTCCCACTCAAACATACAATCAGTGTTTTCTTCAACACCTAACGGAGCAGTGACGAGCAGGAATGGGTTATGTGTCCAACCCTGTACCTCTACATCTGCACCTATGGACTCATCAACCTGATGATACTTAGCCTTATACTGCCTAAACGGATGATATTCCTCTCTTGGTACACGTTTCCATTTACCATAGTTGCCCTTAATCTGGTCAACCATGTAGTCACTAAGTACAAACCTATTGATGATACACCTATTAGGACCTTGGAAAGCTATACCACTCGGTACACTTATAGTTTTAAAGCCACTTCTAGTATTGTATATTGTATCCAATGGTGGCTGAACCTCACCTACAAACTTATTGTCAGTAAGACGTGCAATCATTGTATTGTCTGTCTCGTCTGCATCATCTTTAACCTGCTTATCAAGCCGCAAGAACGTAGCAATACAAGGTAGAACAATCTCCTGATTTACAAAGTCATATCTACCGTTGACAACATTTCTGAACCTTTCAATGGTATCTACCTTACGTAATGCTGAACCACCTGTAAATACGTAATATTGTCTCTCTGCTTGTGAGTACAGATATGCCTCATACGGTGTAGAACCAAGGTATGTAAGACCGAGGCATGGTACAATCTCATTGACCATTGTTACACCACGTTCTTGTTCCACAGAACAGATATACTCGGACGTATATCTATACTTATTCTTACCTATAGTGAAATCAATCGACACAGGTGCTTTGTACGCAGTCTGCAAGTCCCTGTTTTCAGTAGTAAGCGATGTAACACCATCAACAACAGACAACATCTGCACAGCGACTGTTTTAACAGCTGCAGGCATAGTATTCACATACTCTGAGAACACAGGTAAAGCATATCTACGTATATCTTTATCCTCTCCAACTACACCAGTAACAAGTCCACTGTTCTCACCCGGCTGTGTAGCAAGTACAAATATCTTGTCATTACTATCACCGTGTATAGCAACAGTAGGGTCACCGCTAAAGTTACCTATGAACTCATTAGGTGGTAATTTATTACTTCTCTTAAATCTGTCATTGACCAAGAAACTGTACATAAGTGTCTGATGGTTCTTACCCATACCCGGTGCACCACACCAATTGATTACACGGTATCCATAACCATCAAAAGCATGGTACATTTTCTCTTCAAATGCACAGTTAAGACCAGTGTTATTAAGAGCAATGGCATTAGGTGTTATAGCAACAGGACGTATGTACTTTCTGTCAATACCCTTCTTAACTTCGATGGCTGTATACGGTGCAGCAATACCACAGAAATCATCACTAATAACAGCATTACTCATCTCACCATCAATAATCTTGGTATCACGACAACTTATCCATGTGGTCATACCCTCGGATGCAGTCTGTGCAATTTCCCAATTAAGGTCAACTATGTAATCCTGAAATGGCGGTGTAAGGAACACAGGTTCACTATCCCCGATATTAGTATTCTTAAAGTCAGTTGTAGGCAAGAACGATTCAGTACCTATAACATATGCCATACGGTCAGGAAGACATACTTTCCTTTGTACACCCTTGACCATAGCTATGTAGTAAGGTACATTGCCCTTAAATGATTGTACGTCCTCTGGAACCTTACGTGTAACAAAATTAGGCTGCTTAAGTTCTTTAATTTCCTCTGGCAGCTTAGTATCCATGTCCAGTTTCCATGACTTATTCTGTGTAATCACATCTACAGATTCATCAGTGATTACCTGTGGTGTATCAATACCAAAACAAGGATACATGAAACACTCGGATTTTGAACCATATCTATGCTTAGCTTCAATATCGTAATTGTTATTAGTACTCAATGCTGTTATCTCAGACTGTATCTTATCTGCACCAAGTGCTTTCAACATATCTGTTAGTAATTCTATACCTATCCTAGAAACATTACATGCTAAATCTGCAGCATTATAGGCTATTACCGTACCTGCAGCTATAGGTATAGAGTTTACAACACCCATGAATGTAGGACCACCTGTTGCAGTGACACTCTCACTAAGAGTACTACGTATTGTCTCAAGACCCTTGTTCAATTGCTGTATAAATACCAGAGAAAGAGCACCTATGGTGTATGATAACCGCTGCTGCCTGTATTCAGACTGAACTGCTGTCACTGACTGAGCTATACACTGTGCCACAAAGTTATGCTGTACATAACCCGGACCTGCTTTTATTTCCTGTTTATCAGAAGTAGAGTAGAACATGTCCAATGTCTTTACAGCAGTTACCTCGGATGTTTGTGTAGGTGCAACAGACTGCACCATCATGTCCATAAGACCCATGCTCTGCATGTTACGTGTGAAATACTCACCAAACTTACCTACTTCACGACCACCATAGACAGCAGCATTAGCAAATGCTTCCTTCCATTTATTGTCTGTAGTTCCCCACTCTCTTTCTTTACGTGTCTTGTACAAGTCCACAGCAGATATAGTTGCTGCTGCTAACATACCAAAAGCAAATGTGTATGGGTCCTCACATGATTGTTCCTGCTTCACTGACTGAATATCAAAAGATATTTCGTCACTGCCTACTACACTATTTGCACGTCTATAGTAAGCCTCTCTATCAGCCTCTTCCTGTGAGAAGTTATCAACTGTGTTTTCCTTACTCAGCTCTTTCTGCTGTACTACTGATGTTGAATTATAGTGTACATACGCAGCCTGTCCAAGAGTCTGCTGCAAGTAATTGGCTATCGATATACGTGGTCCAAAAGTATATACAAACGGTAACCCCATGAGTACACACAGAGCGTTCCAAGCAGTATTGTTACTGCCTACATCAAAGAACTTAGTAAGTGACTTTATCTCCAGACCATAGTTAGACAAGTAACTTTCTGCATAAGAAGCGGACTCATAATCAACGTCATAGTTGTTGTTAAGTGGAAGTTCCTCTACTACAAACCTATGGTTTTCAGAACTATATACAATATGAGAAACAATGGACGTAATCTCTTTACTTATGTACCACTGCTGTGCTTCCGTACCTACTACCTTATCTGTGACTGTCCACAGCTCCTTAAGGGATTTTATATTATGTGCATCAGGCTCATCAAAAGTACTCCTAATATCTGTTGTCAAACTGTCCACTGGCATAACAGCAGCACTAAAGCCTTTATCCACATCAAAAAACTTAGTGGGTATCTCGCCACCTGTAAGGCATCCATTTACACCTACGAAACCATAACCCTGAATTATATGACTGAACACAGGAACATTATCCGTGATATTAAACACAACAGCCCACTGGTTAAAGTTATTGTCATAATGTATACCAACTATAAGTTTACCATCAATACATGTAGCTGACCATTTAGCCTGTGAAATCATGTTGCTTACATCTACATCACTATAAGTATACAAACGAACATTATCAGGGCAAAGACTCGTACCTATGTCACGTTTAACTACGTCTAACGTGACATGTCCTATGTTGTTACCAGTAAGCATATTAACAGTTAACAGAGGGTCATAAACCTTTATGTCGATACCATCAAATCTATCTGTGACAGTTATGAACCTCGCTGTTTCGCCACCATAAGCGGATGAACAAAAATACTTCTTAACCGATGACGTTATTACCTCTGCTACATTCCATGTATCTGCAATCTGGAATACATCACCATTCCAATCATCTAGCTCATCAGTCTTAACTTCCAGTACAAGCTTACTCTTAGTCAACTTAAGAGTATGTGTACTGTCTATCCACCATATATTCTCTACATCGCTTGTAGTATCCCATTGCTGCTTAAGAAACTGAAACTCAGCATCAGTATCCAATTGGGCAAATTGTACACGTTCCAGAGCAGGCTCATTTATTCTTGTATACATACAACCAATACCACTCTCATCAAAAGCAGTAAGGTCAACCTCAACAGGTGTACCTGATACATTGCCTGTTATCCTACGCTGTGTATACGTAGCTCCAGTGATGCCTAAAGTATTAAATATACCTGCAAGTACAACATGTATACGGACTATACCATCTGTAGATATATCCACTGCATTTGAATTACCGTGCCATGCTTCACTACATTCCCTAGGGTTATACCATGTCTCAGTACCGTTGTCTATCACACCCCTCTGATACATTACTTCACGCATATCAAAGTCAATTGTCAGCTTTTCGTAACTGGTACCTGCAATCTGCCTTATTACTACAGCTACATTCTTTGACAGAGATACTAAAGAGAATGAGTTGTCTACAAGCACAGGTACATTTACATTGTTCAAAGCAAAATGAGCAGGGGACGAATAGCTCATGGTAAGTATAACAGGTACATCAACACGTGAATACGCATCCGCGTTACTGTTGTCTATACTTCCTGACGTATATGCTATCGTATAGCCTTTATATTCAAAAGTACCAGTTGCATTTGACGTGAACGCAAAATCCTTATTATTATATACAAGTCTTTTTATTGTATTTTCAATAGTCATGTCCACAGTCTGAGTATACCCATGCATATACGTAGTATCGACAGTTGTATCCTCATTACCTATCTCAACATAACCATCAACATCACCAATAGCATACTTAATCATGCTGATTATCTCAGGGATGATAGTATCTGTGAACTCATTGCCATAAAGGACATCGTTCTGCTCTAAGTCAGAATCTATCTTCTTAATATACCTAAAGAACCTGCCTTGAGAATCCTTAGCTGGTCTGCCTGATATAGTAACTGCCATAGTGTAGTCAGTGTCCCTACCTGTAGCAATGTTATAGTCAGGCTTAATAAGTATATACCTAGTATTCAAGCTATGTATGCTTGCATCCAAGTCATTATTGACTATGTACTCTGGAATACTGCTCGTACCTGCTGCACTTGTACCTTCTGGGGTATAATAAATCCTCTGTGCCTGACCTTTAGCACACAGATATACTATTACCTCTAACTGCTCATCACACTTAGCCTGTACTATTTTATGCTCGAATATATCGGACACATCAAGATAACCGCTGTCCGCAGCAATAGCATTTATACCAAAATAAGTCTTATCAAGCTCATCAGTAAGTATATCATCTTTAGCAATAAAGAACTCTGATTTTACCATAGCTGCACACTGAGCACCATACACAGCCTTACTACTGTCATGCTCATAGTGACTAGCTATTCTGCCCGGTATACTAAGACCATCATAGCCAGTCAGCTCTACATCAAACCTATAGCCACCATTAGAACCGATATTTGAATCCCAAACAGTAGTATACCTTGCATTTGCGTAGTTACCTGTGTCACCTATTCTTACAGGGACATCTATGTACATATAGCTACTTGCTTCGTATATCTTACCACGTACATATCTGCCATTACTCACGTCATCACTAGTTGTCTTGTTATTGTATGTAAACAATGAATCAAGAGTCTGGCTTGCATTACCGTTTCTTCGACGTGGAGAAATACGGTTTGGAACAACACCATGTATAGCATTGCCTTGTGCATCGTAGTTATATCTATCAAATATGACCCATGAACATCCATATGCCCTATGGTCTTCTAAGTTAATATCCCATGTCTGTGTGGATGACAGGCTATTACACCAAACATCACTATCGTACCCACTTACAGCACCACCTGTACCCACCTTATATGTCATTACCGCATGTATCTCAGGGTTACCTGCAAGCTCTACTCTATGCTTACTATATCCATCCCATACATACACTTCCGGCAATATTGTAGTCAGTCTTGTATAATGTAAACCATCAGCAAGTGAATCCTTTACCTGATAGATACCATTAACCAGTTCATAGATGTCATAACCACTGTTCCTGACACCTGCAGGAAGTGACTGTGCCTCACTCTGAGTGTTTATGTAGTTCCAATTATAGGCTTCACCAAAAGTGATATACACATCACTATCAAGAGTTTTTCTTGTAAGCTCATTATGTGCATACCACACGTTAGACTGCCCTGAGTAATCAAGGAATAGTTTAGGTATAAATACATCCGAAGAAATGCTACCATCATCATTAAGACGATTATGATTTACGTCATATGTATAATAGTGTCTTCTGTATGCATTACGTGGGTTGTTCCTGCTCTCATCAAGCAATGTAACACCATTAGATGCATGTATACCGCTCCACATGTATATTGTATGTGCAATATGAAACTTATTAAACACCTCAGCGTTCTGTGGAAGTCCTGTAGCACTTGCTTTGTTCCTGAACAACATACCCTGATTGTACATACCTAAATGCACAGGATTAGTCATATTGAACTTCCAGTGGTTAAACTCATTGTCAGGGTCCGCATCCCAAGCGATAAGATTATCCTTACTTACTGGTGCTGCTGTCAACCCGGTAAAGAACGGAAAGAACTTCTGCCATGTAACCTGCAGCGTGTCCACAAAGTTAATAACCGTATCAAAGGATATATTATAAGTACCATCACTGTTCACAACGACAGAATCATTATCAAGTACAACAAGGCTACCCTCTGCGTCTTTAACAAATATATTATTCTCAGAATCAATATTGAATGTGAATGAGCCACACTTCCATGTGGACACATCATTCTCATACACTTCAAAACGTCCGAACTCATATATGCCATTCATAAGATGCTCAGTAGGTAATGTCATCCCCTCAAAAGATATATTTACAACAGCATCCTCATCACAGAGCCTTACCTCCATAACGTAGTCCTGTTTCAACGTATTACCTACTATAGCTATGTGCCTGTCACTCGTACCTTGGTCAGCAGTAAGCTCACCTGTACTTGAATTATAGGCTATATCAAAACTCTTACCATTAAGTGTACCTGTTATGTGCGGATTATCATCACCCGTAACATCACATGTCTCTGTCTCAGTGTCCTTAATCCTGTTCCTAGGGTTATAATACAATGACGCAACATTGTGGTCATTAAGGTCACGAAAAATAAGCTTATACGTAGGGTTATTGTTCATAAGCCTACGCACTACTACTATACTGCCAAGGTCCTGTATACCCTCCGCAATGTCAAACTCGTATACATCGTTACCTGCAGCATAGCCATCATGCTCAAAGCGAACTGACGATGGGAGATACCTGCCCTGAAACTTCTGCCTGTTATGCTGAAACTTGGGCTTATTCACAGGTACAAGCATATCTGAGCTTTTTATATCCAACTCTGAATCAAGAGGTATATTTACTATCTGTCCACCGTCCATAACAACTCCTAAAGCTGTGCTTCGCCATTCTTTACAGCATCAATATATGCTGCCATAAGGAAGTAATGTACTGTATTAGGTATCTCAATACCCAATGCCTCAAACTTAATAAGTATAGTTGCAACCGCAATCACCAACTCAGCAGTATCAATAAAGTATGGTAGATTCTCATACGTCATATCACCATTTATAACATCAAGCAGCAGACGTGACGTAGACAGCTTAATATAATCAATCTGTTCCTCATCAGACTTCTGCTCATCTGATAATGGGTCATTAAGATGTACAGGCTGCATGTTGACATAACACTGGTTTATCAGCTTTGACACTGTTTTCCAGTCTATACGTCTACGGTCACCTGACATATCAGGGTACTCAGCAAGGAAATCTATGTACAGCTTAAGCAGTGACTTTATGTACTGTGACATACCTGACATCTGTGCTTGGAACACACTGTCACGTGTCTGGTCCAATGCCACTACAGCCGCAGCACTACGCATATTCTCCATATCAAAGGAAGCGTTCTGTATGCCTACAAGCTCATACATCGTCACTTTCCTACTCTGAATCTCAGCATCAATCTGTGGGTCAAGTGGTGTAGGATTTATGACTGTCATAAGCTCAGTAGCTGAACGTGCAGAATCAATGAACAACGCTTCACCTGAACCATTGGAAATCTGCTTGAGTACCAAGTCAGCCTCACTATTAAAAAGAGGTACTGAACCCTTATAGTTACGTATCATTACCTGCTGTTTCGCAGCCATCTTGTTTATCTCACGCTGTATAGGGTACAGCAAATCAAATACTGACGACGAAAGCTGACGTGCAAACGTGGTATCCCACTTAAATGTAGCAACAAGTACATAATCAAAAGGATACTCTTTAGGTGGTAACGTCTTTCCGTTTATCGTCACATATACCTGATGCTTCACACAATCAAAATACATTGTGAAATCGACAGAGTTCTTTCCTGCCAAAGTCTCAAGCACCTCATCACTGTCCTTAGTATCCATGCCCTTAAGATAAGGGAATACCTCAGTAGTAGGGAATGAGTAATCACGGTACAGCATCTGTTTAATCTTCTTATGGTTAAACTGGCTCTCAAACATACCTATCTCATAGTCATTAGCCTTTATCATATCACCTGTATATGGGTCGATAAATGCATGTGAATAGCATATTACCGCAGCATTGTGGAAAGCCTCGATACACATGCTTATAAGGTCATCATTCTTTATCAGCTTCCTGAGTACACGCTCCACCTCGTCTTTGTACACAATGTACTCAAAGCTCTGTTCCTCTGACATGAGTTTTGGTGTAAATGATATAGTACCCAGACGTGATGTTAACTGGTCAACAATCTCTTTAAGGAAGTTATAATTCGTACCATAACCCACATCGCTGTGTTCCTGTTCCATAGCTGTAAACGGAGGTACATTATATGATGACTGGTTCCACTCACTTGTCTTAAGTGATGGGAACATCTTATTATAGAAAGCGCATATCTTAAGAAACTCACGTGAGTACTTACTTTCCAATATAGCGTTCAATCTGTGGTAATCGCTGCTTATGTCCTCTGGTATATCCCAATCATCGGTCTTTTCACCGGGATACAGTGTAGGACGATATTCACCGCTCACCTTATCATGTACCCATTCTGCCATGTGCTAACTCCTTTTCAATAATTGTACCACTGAAAAACAACACTGTAAATATACTTTTTATCGCACAGAGTTTTTCATTATGTAATCAGTAACAGCAGTATCATCATCAAGATGGTCAAAGATACTGTCATCAAGACGTGCCACAGCATCTGACTGCTTAGCCTTATCATAAGTAAGTGTGTACTTGACACCCTCTCTGTCCGTTATAGTAAGACTAAGCCCCTGATTAACGATTTTACTTGCCTTTACCAGAAGCAACGCAAGGAAATCAAACGACCATGACTGCTTCTGCAACAACCTAAGTGCCTTTCGCCGCTTAGCCTGCTCATAATATATCCTGAACAACTTCACAAACAGCGAAGGCTCCTTACTTACTTTCACCTTGTTTTTAGTCTTTTTCATTGTTTCTTCCCATTCCACTTACTATGTCAATGAAATTAGGGTTAAGCCTACCTGCATCAGCAGATGACTGACCACCCAAGGAACGTGACAGCTTACTTCGCCATCTGTTGACCTTAGCTTCTGTCTTACCTACCGTTGCCTTGTCATCAGGTTTCTCTTCCAAAGTCTTTACATCACCATTACGCTTGACAACATAAACCTTTTTCTTGTCATTGGAACCAAACAGCTTATTGTACATGTTCTGCTTATCATCATGCATACGCTGCTCGCCAAACAGCTCACCGTACTCACGTTCCTTATTCTCATGCTGACGTGTGGCATAACTGTCCTTGAACCTGTCATCTTTGTCCATTTCTCTGGCTCGCTTATCCTCAGACGTAGCTGCAGCTTTCTTTTCCTCTGCCTTACCACGGTTACTATCAGTACGCCACTGTACATAGTCCTTAACGATAGCTGCCATCTTCTCATTCTCAGGCAAAGAATTGTACTTAGTAAGTATATCTTTGTCACCTTTGTCTCTGGTATTGGCAGTATTGGTGACGTACTGCTGCAGAGCTTTTTCCTCGTCAGTGTCCAAACCAAGCTTATTAAGCTCAGACTTATCTGTATCACGGAAATAATTGTGTACAAGTGAACGGTAACGCTTACGAAGCTCATCACGTGTCATGTTTGAACCGTCACCATGCTTCAAGCTCTTGTCATCAGGTGCAAAGATATTCGCAGCGGTATTACGCTTCGCTGTATCTTCTTCCGCTCTGAAACGCTTGCGCAATGTATCCTTGAACCCTGCATCAGCTATCTTCTGTCTTTCCTCCGCTCTTGAAGCCTGTTTCTTACCTGACATGTAATCACGAAGCTTGTCATAGTTTTTATCCACCATAGCGAACTCAGGAAAATAACCTTCCGTCTCTGCTTGTTTACGTATGGCAAGCGGATAATCCATAACACGTATCTTACCACCCGGTGTCATACTTGTAGTGCCATCATATTCAGCGTACTTAGGTGCAGTGCCGAACCTGTCCCAGTTCATAGCTGACTGGAAATCATTTATCATGTTCCATGCAGCCTCTGGGTCTTCCTGCCACATAGGATGGTTGAAGTTATATATAGGCATACCCATTGTCAACGGTGCAGGCATCTTTTTCATCTTGCCATTCTCATCTCTGATAATCTCACGTGTAACAGGGTCAAGACGAGGTACCCAATGGTCTGTAGGACTTGCATAGTAGTTAGACATGAACTTGACTACTTCCTCATCAGGAATATCCACAGTAGTATCAAGCTCACCAAACCTACCAACAGCATTATTCACCTTACCATACTTTTTCTTAATATTACTGTCATGTACAAATGCATTGCCTTCAATAGACTTCACCGGTGCCATGTCGTTCTTACGAAGCATGTTACGTGCCTCTCCATCATCCAGAAGCGATTGACTTACAACAGGCGAAGGCACACCATGTTCAGAGTCAAGCTGCCGTGTGCCCTTGTCCTTCATATCAAAACCAGAGCTATAATTCTTCACATTCTCTGCAGTATCATAATCAAACGCTTCAAGACCCCTGCGCTTCGCCATTACATCACGTGCATATTCCATACGCTTCTTAAGCGGTATAGTCTCATCATTGATGCGTGGGTCATATGTAGGGTCCGCATAAGGATACAGAGGTGCAAGTAAAGGACTGAAATCACGTGAGTCGTTAAGTATGTTAGTAAGTACATCGCTGTTACGGTTAGAGAAGTTAGGTGCCACATCCATAAGCTCAGAGTACTTATAGTTAGGATTACCTGCGTAATCATAACCAAACTGAGCCATGTTCTCAGGAAGCTCAGTATCACCATAACCAATGATACCTATACCCTGTGTATTCTCCTTTATACCACCGTTGTCAGGAGTATTACCATAGCCGTAGTAGGCATATCTGTCCTTTGTCTTATTACGTCTGGGTACAAAGCCTTCATACGTAATATCCTCATTAAGGTTAGAGGCTACAGACGGAAGGTGCTTGTACAGAAGGTCATACATGCCCGGTCCAAAAGGCACTTTAGACGGAAACATGTCATTGATACGGTTACCGTTGTCATCAAAAGCTGTGACATCAAACACAGGCGCAGACTTAACAAACTTACCCCTACCCAAGTAAGACCTACCCCAATCTTTAGGCATTGATACTAATACTCTCATATGCACACTCCTTTACATCTCTATATTAAAATATACCACCTTCCTCATCAGGTGCAAGTGCTTTCAAAATATTTGACTGCATAAGGTTAGTTCTATTCTGAGCCAATACATCTTTAAGCTTAGACTCCAAAGGAGAGTTTACTTCCAGTTCAGGTCCAAGCTTATCCCTAAACCAACCTATGTTATTGTCAAAGGCATCCTCAATCTTATTACCATAGTCATCTACAAGATAATCTTCTACGTAATCACCATTGTTAAATCTCAACTGTGGGTACTTAATGCCTCTATTCATAGCCTGTGCATCTTTATACCCTAACCACTTTTTATGTAGGTTGTATGCTTCTTCAAGACTAGGTGAAGGTTCCTCATCGGCTATATCATCCAAAAAACTAAAATAACGTGGTGTTTTACCTGCCAATGCATCTGCTCTTAGCTTCATCTTATGCCTGAGATAATCTATCTGACCACTAGGTGCACTTAATAAAAGCTCCCTGTTCTTATCTGCATAAGCTTTCCACATATTCTTATAAAGATAATCCTTGTACCCTTCCAAATCTTCATTTTCTTTCTGCTGTAGCTTATTGTTCCTTTCTTTAAGTATACTATCAAGACGTTCTTTAACACTGTCAATAGGTATACCCTTATATTTACTTGTGTATAAAGATTCATTCGCTAACTTTTCCGGGCTATACTCCAACATGTACTCAAGTAATGGGTTATACTTGCTAACATCTACATCATCTCTGAGTAATGCATCCCTGTACTTATTGTCAACATTGGGATATTCTCGATATAGAGTATTTAATCCTGACATCCATGCAGGTGTAGTTTTACTATCCCTATCTGGGTCTTTAGCCAATACCTTATTGATATAAGCTCTCAGACTATTATCATCGTTAAATCCCCAACTCATACACATGCTCCTTTACATCTTTTTACCTATCACGTTCCACATTGCATACCGCATTGCAGGCAACAGGTCGGGATGGAACGCTTTAAGGTCCACCTCTTTATATATCTCGCCATTAGGACCACGAAGAAGTATAGTAGAACATACCTCGTGCTCACATTTACCACCTTTCATCAACAACAGGTCACCGCGTCTAAGTACATCACGAATCTCATCATACATGATTGCCTTATCCGTCTTATGTGCATTGTCTATATTAAGACGCAGTTCATCATACCCCTGACCTTCAAGACGCAGGTTAATGTTCATATAATCCGTCAAGTGTTGGTCAGAGTCATCTGCATCCCACAAAATACGTTTATTAGCTTCCTTAAGCGGCAGGTCAGGGAAATAGTCAAGTGCAGTTCTCCACGCAGCCTTTACCTGCTCACACAAGTATTCAAGCTGTGATATACCACGATGCATGATGTCCAGACGATTGAACTTATCCTCCCAGAACTGGTAGCCACGCTGCTCGTCATCATTCCATACCGCACCCCAGATAGTATCATTATCACCTACACCATAATCAATACCGAAAAGTATACGTGACGGTTTAATAGATGGCATAGCCTCACGCTTATCATATGTATGATACTCAGGATACAAAAGAAGGTCATCATCATATGCCCACTCACCATTATACTCACGTCTTGCGAACGAACTTGACCAATCAAGACCCTTATCACGGAGTACTTTCTCTACGAACTCCTTACGCATTTCAAGTGATACTGGATGTGGGTTATCTCTCCATGTCCAAGAGAAGTGCGGAACTTCCCATGTCTTCCATACTTTCTCACCATAAGTACCCTTAATTCTATGTGGTGTACCTGCACAAACGAACATGTAATCATCTGCATAGTCCATCTGCATAGGCTCAAGTACTTCCTGCTGCAAGTACTCAAGAAGCTCGCTCTTTAAGTGGAAGAACTCATCAATTACGATTACTTTGGCAGCTTTACCTCGAATCTGGTCAGGGTCTTTAGTATTAGAAAGACCACGTATCATTATAGAAGAACCATTGTCGAAATGTTTCCAGTCAAAACGCTGTCCACGCTTATTCTTAAGCTGACATACATCAATAATGTCCTGTGCAGCCTTGTCCACAAGTGCCTCAGACAGGTCCATAGTCTCACCTATATACATAACCTGTGTACGTGGTCTACGCAGACACTCAATCATAAGTAATGCTACAAGTAAATGAGTCTTACCTGCACGTCTCGAACAACAAATGAGCTTAGTACCACTACCTGAGTTAAGTACCTCAAGCTGCTTGTCAAAAAGTGTCTTGATTATCGCATATATGTTATATGCATTGTCGTAGTCATACTCAACCTGCTTAGTCTCGGCAGGTCTACCGTCAACACGGTCATGCAGGTATATGGCAAGCTTGGAATCACCATGCAACGCACGTTTATACATCGCATGTTCCAACGCATCTTTTCTCTGGTCACCGTCTGTGTAACATGTAGTCACAAGCTCATTGACCATATCAAGCTGCTTAGCTGCCTCACGTACCCTTATCTCTATAAGTTTTGTCTGATTTTTTGTTACTGTGTATGTGACCTCTTTGCCCTCACTATCGGTTCCCTTGATACCACCTGTAAGGGCTGACTGAGTAAGTATACTTTGCCACTCAGCGCAACAATTCTCTGCCAACCGCACTGCATACTGTGGGTCACGTCTTACAAACTCTGCTACAGTTATGTTCTCATCACGTGCAAGCTCAAAGATAGAGACAAATTGCAACATGTTACCAGAGGCAACAGTAGTACGTACAGGAAGAACATCATCAGACGCAGGCTTCTGCAACATCCTACGTATACCTGCAGACAGTGTTTCACCTTTAGCTATCTGCTCCTGCTGTTCCTCTATATTATTCTCATAAGTAAATGAATCCCATTCATCTACGTTACTTGCTACCATTACCTCATCGCTCATATCACAACACCTTTATATAGCTTACCGTCTTAAACAGCTCAAGTACCGCCTGTGCCTTGTCATTAGGCACTGCTATCCTTATTACAGTCTCATTGTTCCGCTCAGACGTTGCACGTGAAACAGGTTTCCTGTACACGAACTTGTTAATCGCAGGTGCATGATAACTAGGTATAGACTGACAGAAGCCTACTGCACCCTGCCTAGTAATCTTACCATAGGCTGATGTAATCTGTAACAGTGACTTCTTAGCCTGTTCCTCGTTTTCTGCCTCTATATAGATGACCGGAAAATCCTGCTCACCTATACTATTGTCCTGCAATGCCAGTTCTGTCAATGCTGCAAGTCTACCATGACCATCTAATAGGTGGTCAACGTCATCGTGATGCCACACAGCGAACGGCATTAGTAACCCTTCATTAAGAATACTTTCCGCTAACGCATGTACATCTTTACTTGTTCTCTTTTTAAGGTCGCCCTGAAACGGTGTAAGTTTCCCTAACCTTATCACCTCTGGGGTCTGACACATAACCTTAATCATGTTAAACCTCCAACAGTCTACTTGCATTATAGAACATAGAAACAAAATTGTAAATATACAAAAAATAGGTGGTCCTATGTGCCCTGACACCGGGTTAAGTAGCAAGGGGTTGATGAGGAATAGGTGCTTCACCGTACCCATTGGTACTTGTTACATTGTCCAGTGGACGATTTTAAGAATGTTATATTTATTTTGTAAAATCTTCATTTTTCATTTCATAAGGAAATAAAATTTTTTCTCGTCCGAATTAGAAAAACAGACTCGTAATTTTTTATAACATTCATAATTACTTAGGAATTATTCCATTACTTAGTTGTTTCTCGTTCCTAGTTAATTGTGCGAGTGGTGACAGTAACCTTGTTCATGGTCCTGTTGCCGGTGCACCTGTTTCTGTTGTCAGTACACTTGTTCCTGTGACAAGTGCGAGGGATGCCAGTGCACTGATGCATGGACCATTAGCCATGATGTAGCACCGGGTTTTCTTGGGGCACGTGCCTAAAAAAAGTTTGTGTGTGTTTTTGTACGTTTCCGTGACTCCATGTATTCAATGTTATATTGTGCATGTAAGAAAAAAACACAACGTTCTGCAATGCGGACACAACACACGGCGACACACGGCGCAAGGTACTAGACATAAGGCGGTTTCACCTAGTGTCAAGGCTCATGCGTCTGTGAAAAGTACATTGATGTATGCTTCTAGTATCTAGGTACTAGTTGCCTGTATCAGTATACAGTTGCCGTGTGTTGTGTCCTTTTGACTTTATCCCCCTTTTCTCTTTCCACTTTATCCCCTAGTCAGCTACATGAGCAATAAACCATGTACACAATAAACTCATGTACGTTTTATCCCATGTATACATGATTGATTGCTTATGCAGTCATAAACACATAGCCATTAAAAGGAGAATAACAACTATGGCAAAGAAACAGTATGTACAGACTATTACAGACAAGGCGGAACTTGAAAGAATTGCACAAAAGTTTGGAAAGATTCCGACAAGTATCAAAACAAGTGCAGAGATTATCTCACAGGGGTACTTGACACAGGAAGAGTATAACAATTTACCATTCGTTCCTCGAAGCACACCTATGACTTGCGCTACAAGTTGGTGCTTCATCGGTGGTAGGTGCGCAAGTCCTCTCACTGGTGTACTTTCACCAGAGGAAAACGAAATGTACAACGAGTACCACAAGGAACATAGTAGAAGTGGTTCAAGTACAGGCGGTGCAGTAGGTACACTGTGTATCAAACCGCAAAAGAACCAAGCGGAAATAGACGAGATAAGAGATGCACTTACACGTGCAAAAATGACACGTGCGCTTGAACTCTTCAATACACTGTTTCCGCTTCCTGTACAGGATACAGAGATGATGAAATATTTCGGTGTGCAGTACTTCTCACAATTAGGCGGCAAAGTAAACATGGCTCGTCTTATGTACAGAAAAAAGGTAGACGGAAAAGTACTTATTCCACAGGAACTCACACCTGACGCATGTAAACTCGTTGCAGACGGTTGGCGGTGTGTGTACTCGTTCAAGGACATTAAGGACTTCTTGACGAAGCTCAAGAATAAAGCAGGTATTGACCTGTTCAACTGTATCATCGATTATGACGAGTACGACTTCTAGTACATTGCTCGTACACGATGTTCTAACTGAGTAATGAATGGAACACCTAGTAATTATTGGCTGCTAGGTGTTCTGCTTGATTACTTAGTAATCATAACTACACACAAAGAGGTGAACAAATGGAAAGTACAGAGTATAAGGTACTCGTAAACAAGTGCAATGAACTGATAGACAAGCACAATGCACTATGTAATGACTATGATACACTGATAGACAAGCACAATGCACTATGTAATGACTATGATACACTTGTAAACAAGCATAATATGTTGAGTGAATATGTGAACACAATGGCTACAGTAGTAACTTTTTTACTTGTAGATTACATAGAAAAAATACCCGATGAAAAAGCGAAAGACTTGGCTACAAAGTTTAAAGGTATACTTACAAGTAGACTTGAGAAAGTTTCACACGCTGAGTAATGAATGGAACACTTAGTGACTTATTGTTGCTAGGTGTTCTAGTTGATTACTTAGTAATCAAATACACTACCCATTAAAAGGAGCAAAGACTATGGGAATAAGTAAAAGCAGAATGAAGGCGTACTACAACGAGTACAAGAATGTTGGAGTGCGTACACTTGATGATGTGTACGGTAGGTATTCAAGCGCAAAGAAACACGCATGGGAATACATACGTGAGCGTATGCATGAGCAAGGTGGCACAGGGTTATCTGTTATCAACGGTAATACATTCAACTTCACCACTGGTTACACATACGTTGATGAACATGGACGGGAACACTTTGTAGTGGATACCCGTGACAATGTACAAGATGTACTTGTCTCGGACGTGTACTGAGTAAGGGGGTAATCTATGAATATGATAAGTAGCATTATCTTAGAGGGTAACATAGAGAAATGGTCACATGACCCTGAGTATAATCAAGGTATACTTATTGTAAGTAATATACGCAAGTACGAAAAAGGTGATGGTACATTTGAAGATGAGGTATCCTACTTCGATGTAATAACCTATGGGCAGATGTGTGCAGCTGTAGATAAAGCAGTGTCATCAATGAAAGTAAAGTGTGCCCGTGCAGTAGGTCGGCTCAAACAAAAAACATGGACTGATGAACACGGATTAAAACATAGTAAGGTTGTACTCATAGCAGAACACGTGGAGTTCAAACCTTGTGCTAAACAGCTTGCTGAGTAATGAATGGAACACCTAGTAATCACTGGTTGCTAGGTGTTCTGGTTGATTACTTAGTAATCAAATACACACAAAGAGGTGAACGAATGAAACACACGCTCACATGGGGAAGACCACAAGAAGCTAAGTATTCTGTTACAGGCAGAATGTACTTTACATATAAAGGTAAGCGACTATACGCATCTGATTTTGTACGCCTTGCTTCAACATGGGAAACGAATACTACACCACCACAGGATGTTGTGTACAAAGATTGTAGACCTGTAGCATATATGTACTTAAATGTATGGTCTTGTTATTATCTGATACCTATATCACAAGATGGTGTACATTTTATACTGTGCCTGTGTACATGGAGTGACCTATGACAGAACTTGAACCAACCAAGTACATGAATCCCTTGCAAATAGTAACTGACTTACTATATAAGTACTTAAGAGCCAAAGTTGAGTACTTTGGTTTCATTGCTTTTGATAAAGCAAACCATGTACTCAAAGTAAAGGAACTGTTCAAAGGTGGTATCAGTGTATGTACTATCGACATAAAAACAGTGTACTGGAGTATGCTTAAGTATCCACTTAGTAGTGTTATCTTCTTTCATAATCATCCGAGTGGTAATGCTACACCTAGTGAACCTGATAAAGACTTGTGCCGTTCACTTGAGCAAGGTTGTAGGTTGCTAGGTGTTCAGTTGCTAGACAATATAATTGTGTCACGGTATGGGTACACATCTTTCCGTGAAGAAGACTTACTTATAAAGGAGAAAGCACATGAAGCAAGTAACATATGTACATGATGTGATGGCATACATCGAAGCTTTTGAAGCTATGTACAAGAAAACATGAACAATGAATGGGCACATGAGTATGCTGTGTATTCATGTGTCTGGTTGATTGCTTATGCAGTCACATATGTATACATAGGAGGCACTAAGATGTCGGAAAAATTGGAAGCAACTGAGTACAAACAAGCAGCTGAGTATAAACTCAGAGGCTGTGAAAAAAAGATGGTGGAACAGGCTCAGCAAGTAATGAAGTTGTTGCGCTCCATTACTAGGGAACTCTACTCACACAACAGAAAAGGTGAGTACTGTGCAAGGTTCTCACCAGATGAAAGAGGGAACACATTCACTGGTAGTATACTTATCAGCTCATGTCGTATGTCCATGCAACAGCACAAGAAGAACGATATTAAGTACCCTGTTGAAGATTGTACACTGTCCTTTAGTATAGGCTCACATGATTCAGAAAAGTATCTGCGTATTGAAACTAGTCCTATTGATAAGAAGCTTTTTGTCTCTGTACTGTCTCACGGTAAGGCAGTGTACACAGATGTAACAGATACAGATGTATGGGAGTAAGTAACTATGTACATAAGAACAGAGATTGATATACTCGATGAAGAATGGAGTGAAGGCGCACAAATTACTGTCGATGATTGTGTAAATGCAGGTAAAGGTGAAGAACTGGTACAGCTTGTAACAGATGTATTCGCTTCGGATGATGAACTGCCTACATGGGAAGATGTAAATGATTTCTTGCACCATGAGGACAGCTTCATCTATAGGCAGCTAGGTATACATAAATACTAAGTAAAGGAGATAGCAATGTTAGAGTTTGAAGAGCGATGAACACGCACTTAAAGTAAGCTGTTGCTGTGGTATGGATATACTCAATGCCATATGTAACCCAGAAACTATAAGTACGTATGATAAAGAAGCTTAAAGGAGATAAGTATGAGAACAAAGATTCAGCACACTATATGTGATGAAGTGAGAAAGGTTGTCGAGAACTTAAAGACATTTGAGTACAGTGATTTGTTCAATCTGTACAAGTCACGTACAAAAGTACCTGTTGAGTACTACAGTACGTTGGGTCATGTTGTTACTGTATGGCACTCGCCCAGAACAAAGAGTGTGTACCGTTATGAGTACAGGGAAGGCTACAGGTATAGCATAGTGGCTACAGAATCAGGCAGTATTTATGTGCAGCTGTGGGAGAACAATGTAGCACGTATAGAATACAAAGATGGACAGCTCTATGTATACATTTGTGACGGTGGTTATCCGAGTGTTACTACGATGGCTACAATTGAAGCTGTGCTTGAAGCTGTAGGTGTACAAAAGCATACACGCTATTATCCTATGCACTATTATCCAAGTAAGGATGCAGTGTACTTCTTTGATGAACCTTTAACAAGTGCATGGAAGTGTGTAATCGGAGCATGATATGAGTAGGCAGTGGAACAGAGCGGGCAGACCCAGTACCCATTCGCAGGTAGGTAAGCGCAAGGCGAAGCCTATGCAGTGGACTAAGGAAGAACTGAGTATCATCACGGCTACTGAGAGCAGTGCAAGTGTAATGCTTGCCATTGCTGTAGTGAAGCAGTGGATTCGTGATGGTAAACCTGTGTGTGATGAACAGGGTATCAAGCAGTGGATTGCTATAATCCAAGATAGCTTGAATGAGAAGAATGACGCTACTACTTATGGTACTGAACAATTTGGTAGTATAAGTATTTCACTTAGGAGTAAGCAATGACAAAAGAATACATGCTTGAACTTGTGGACGTGCGTATTGCAGTACTTGACAGGCGGTACACTAACGCATGTAATAACATGGATGATATAGGTGAACACGCATTGAGCAAAGGCTCAGCCGCTGCTGTGCGTACACAGTCCAAGCGTGATATTCAGTTGTTACTGTTGGTAAAGGAACTTCTCACAGGTTACAAAGGTGACTGTGACCTGAGTGAAGACGCACTGGACGGGTTCTATCGTATAGTAGAGCCTGTTGAACGTCACCGATGGAGAACTAAGTAATGGGCAAAGAAACCAGTACAGTACTTGACGGAAAACAATTCCAGTCAAGAATCAGACAGCACAAAGTAAAGCTGTCCTTTGTACTCATGGAAACAAACCGTGAGGGATTTTATCCGACAACGATACGTAAGTATTACATTGATACTGAATATCCAGACAGGGTGTATGAGATGGTTGTCACAGGTTATCTTGATGCACCTTATGTACATGAGATTGATTCTGTGTACTACAAAAGCAGATTCGATGAATACATCACTGTGGCAAAAGGTATACGTGGGGACAAGTACTACTGGAAAACGGTAGCAGACACACTTAATTTCATGCTTAAAGACACAAGAGTAAAGGAGTAAATTATGTCAGATTTAAGTCAAGCAATCGCAAAAGCAAGCACACCTTTTATGATGGGTGTATCACAAGTACTCAATCACGAGTTCACACCAGAACAGCGCATAGCTATGTGTGATGAGCTTGAAGGATTTATAGGCAGCACTATTGTAATAGTCAAGCTTGTAGGTGCTGAGCCATCAGAAGTACTGGAGTCAAACACACCTGTACTGATTGAGTCTATAGGTGAAATCATCGGACGGTCAATCACAGATGAAGAAAAAGAAAAACTGGCTAAGCATGTGAAAGCAGTAACTATGCTGACACTTTTGGTCGGAGTAGCAATGCAGGAAAAACCTACAGAGGAAAAGGAGTAAGCCATGAATCCATTGAACAGTATTATTATAGAAGGTAATGTAAAAGAGTTCACAAGTAATCTGAACACAGTAAATGCTGTCGCACCACAGGGCACACTTATGCTTGAGTGCAAACGTAAGTATAAGGATGGTGACGGTACGTTCAAGGATGAAGTAAGTACATTCAAAGTTCGTCTGTATGGGCAGCTGTGTATCTTTCTGGACAATGCATACAAACAGGGAAAGAAGGCAGACGGCATCCGTGTGGTCGGTAGAATGAAACAGGAAAGGTGGCAAGACAGTACTGGAAAAGCACACAGTGCTATCTGCATCATCGCTGAACACCTTGATTTAAAACCATGTCCTGAAATGAGCAGTGAGGAACAGGAAGAAGACAGCGAAGACTCAGTACAATTCTGATTCTATGTACATATGTCAGCTATGAATGTTATATTTATTTTGTAAAATTGTGTTTTTATAATTCAGGGAAGAAAATTTTTTATCCGCTCTGAATTGAAAAATGCACCAAGTCACAGAAATTTATAACATTCTTGCTGTTCATGTATTGCTCGGAGAGAGTGCAATACTTATACTAAATCAAGTAAAGGAGTTACAAAGATGAAACATAGAGAAGAAGTATTTACAAGACACGTGGAAGAGAAGATTCAGTACATTGAATCTTTTGACGGTGAGGTATCGCTTATTGTTACAGGTATGGATGGTGACAAGTACAATGAATGTGTAAGGGAGATTGTAGATTACGAGAAGTGTGTACGTGGTCAGCTTGTACGTAAGATGATTGACAACAAGGTATTCACTTCTCTGGGTACACTTGACCGTAAGCTGAGTAACGATGAAAGCAAGAAGAAGGCTGACTGGTTACTTGATGAGGTGGACTGTCACCTGACTGGCGGTAACAGCGATGGTAGTGTGCGATACTACTTGTTCATGCCTAAGACCGAGGATGACATTAAGTGTATGCTTGCTTGTCTGGCACTTGCACAGGATGTAAGGGAATACTTTCCGGGTACTAATTTCGATAGACCTTACTCAAGTAAGTGTGGAAGCTCAGACATCAAGTGCGGCGGTGTTTACGTAGTGTGTACTTTTGAAGGTTCCCTTGTATCATGTACATGGGCAAGCATTTATGACTGGAACAGAATGGCTGTTGCAGTGCAGAACATGGCGAATGATATGCATACACTGTTCAACGAAGCTATGCGTAGTGACAACGTGGAAAGTGGAGAGGACTAAGCTATGGACGGTTGGAAAAAAGATGTTGAACTGGCTAAGGTTCGTTGGTTAAGTGATGATTTGTACACAGCACTTAAAAGCAAGTTTGGTCGTGAGCCTACTGATGAAGAGATGAAGTACTACATGGACAATGTAAACTGGAGTGTACTTGAGGAACGTAGTATCGAACTCGGTTGGGAAGTAATGAGTGACCTTATTGCGATGGCAGAAGGAGCATGATGATGTTTAGTAATTATCTTACGATTAAAGACCTTGCAGTTGCATGTAATGCGTTGTGTGAGGAAGGTAAAGGTGACAGTCATGTAGTAGTGAGAACATCTGAGGATGATGTGTATCCATGTGCCAAAGATGGTGTGACATATGACCTTATCAAGGATAAGAGTTGTCTTATACTTGATACATGGGAAATTGAAAAGGAGTAAGCTATGAAGTTTGATAAGAGGTTTGTATACTGTATATGGGATGATGCTCTCATGGCTCAAGATGTAGTAGCTGCTAGTTGCATAAGCAGTCTAATTTCAAAAGTAGAGCATGACGATGATTATCTTATGCCTGATACATGTGTATGTATCGGATGTAATGAGAATATGGATTATCCATTCAAGGTACGTGACGAAGACGGTCAGGTTGATAGTCATAGGTTTGTGTACTATGACCCTAACTATATATGTAAGCTTGCCTATGCATGTGGTAAGCAGATACAGTTTAGGAACCGTGATGGTCAGTGGGAGGATGTTAAGAAGCCTGTATGGACTGAGCGTAATGAATACCGTGTGAAACCTGATGAACCCAATAAGCCTAAGTACAGACCATACAAGAACATTGATGAGTTTATATATGAGTACAGAACTATGTGTCATATCTTTGGTGAGCCGCTTGTAATATGGGTAAAGGATATAAACCAAGATATTATATTCATGTGTGATGGTCTTGACAGGACGGATAACACAGTGCGCATTGAAGGTGAATGGCGGACAATGGCAGAGTTGCTTAAAGGGTACACTTATAAGGATGGCACACCGCTTGGTGTAAAGGAGTAAGTTATGTGGAAGACTGAGAAAGATTTTGCTAAGTACATCATGGGCAAAATGAAGGACGTGGGCATGACACCTGTACGTGTGGAAACACCTGCTACGGTCAATGGTTTCCCTGACCTATATGTTATGGGTAGAGCTGATGATTACTTCATTGAGTTCAAGAATAAACCTTCAAGCAGCATACAGGGTGTATCAGATGAGTTAAGTGTACCTTGGAGACCCGGACAGCAAGCATTTGCCATGCAGTACATGGCTTCGCATATGAAGAACATACATAGTAAATGGGATGGACATGTCATTTACAAATGTACATGGACATTCATGGGTATGCGTGATGGAGCTGTGTTCATACGCATGATGAACTACCATGAGGGAAACCGTGTGCACAAGTACAAAGACCCTGATGTGTTTGTCTTCACTACTGACGACCTTAAGCTGCTGAACATTGAGTATTTCTTAAGAACCCATTCGCAGGTGGTTGTGCCCAAGTCTAGGGATACACCTAAGTTTACTGAGGACTTGGCAGTTTATATCAACAGGGCGATGAAGTACTACATAGAAGATGTGTTCGCAAGTGCAAGCTGCGATATTGACTATCCTATGTGTGAGGACTATCTGTCTACATTTACGGAGCACATGGAAGATGATGAATACTTCTGGGATAAGGAGTACAGCTTCGATGACAAGAAGCGGATGTACTTAAAGGTAGCAAGGTATGTGGCTCAGGAAGCATGGGGCACGTATCACACGTGGCTCAGGAATACATCGAGTGGACCTGAGAGATTTTAATTAAAAATTATTCTGTCTGTGCATATGCGCTATAATTCAATTATGAACAGCGTGTTCCGTAAGCGTAACCACAATTGTCTGTTCCGTTGGTACAGCGTGGTACGGAAAAAGGTACACTAAAAGGAGTTCTAAGTCTTATGAAACAGGACAATGTAAACCAGATGGACATCGTAAACGGTGAGGATGCCGCAGCAAAGCTTGAGGCACGTAAAGCAAAGAAGCGTGAAGCTGCCGCTCAGTACAAAGAGCAGAAAGCAAAGGAAAAGGAAGACCGCATCAAAGGTGGTAAGGCTATCATTGAGGAAATGAAGTCTAAGAACATCTTCGACAAGCTTTCTGATGCCGCTAAAGACTTCCTTAACAGTCTTGCAAACCCTGCACCTGCCGCCAACAATGCATCATTGTTTACACAGCTGTTTGGTGTGAACCCGAAGGTAGGCACGTCATTCACACTGACGGAAGCTTTCACAAAGACTCTTAAAGGTAAGAGTAACATCGACCATTACGTAGGTAAGTGGGCAAAGAAAGGTACAATTGTTACCTTCAAACAGGATAAAGAGAACATCCTGAACTCTACGTACACACTCGAAGCTATCGGTACAGGCACAGCGGATGCTGATGATGCTGAGTAACAGAGGTTTCTGACAGGCTGCAAAGCGCACTGTTTCACTTGATTCAGTGCGCTTATTTTGTACTTAGGGGGTTTGTAGTGGTAAAATCGTATGCTGCTAATTTAGGACGTATCAAGGCACAGTGTATCGTGGACAAGAAGCTCCATGTATGCAATGCTGACTGTGCACACTGCAATACATACCACCGCTTACATAACTGCTATGAACAACTGGATGACTATCACAAGCTGCTTGTAGATGATAATGCACGTTCGTATATACCTAGGTTGGAGGAACTTACTCGGCATGAAATAAGACAGCGTAAGAACACTATGTATAAACGAGTTGTGCTTATTATCATTGCTGTGCTTGTATTACTGACTGTGTGCACACAGAGTTGCCATGCATACACACGTACCTATGATAACTATATAGCCCTAGATGAAGAGATATGTGCTACGTTGAAGCGAACCCATTCGCAGGTACATGATGTCGATGGTGATGGCAAAGTAAATTGTGTGGACTATGCGGTTATATTCAAACGTCAGTGGGATAGGTATTATGATAGCAAGCGATGTGAGATAGTACGCAACAATAATTCTATGCTAGGTTGGTATCATCTGTTTGTTATATGCTTGCCAAAGAATGACATATTCTGGTGGCATGTAGAGCCACAGGCTGATGCTGATAACTATGAGATGCTTGACTACTGGTATGCATCAGGCAAGTATAATCCATTATTCAATGTATATGGTGAAACACAGTATTGGCTGAGTAGAGGGAACAGATGAAAGGTGGTAGTGCTATACTAGGATACATAAGGTTAAGTGCCGCTATTGTTAATAGCGGCATAGAGCAACATGATGAGGTGTTCTTACAGTCAACATGGTGCAAGTACCTTATTGACAATGTAATAGATTATCATAACAATACACACAGTGACGATGGCATGAGGTATCATGCTGTGAGTTATACTAATGAAGGATGGTGTTAAAGATGGGTACAGAGATTAAGAAGGTAGGTACTACAGGAGCTGAGCTAGATGCTTATGTCAAAAGTCACACCCCCATGCAGATACATCAGGATGTGATGGACTACTGCAAGGATGTAGAGAACCTTACACGTGCAATGAGTGACCTGTGGAAAGAAAAAGTTATCCCACTTAGTCTGGCAGGTGTTAAAGTAACTGTTAAAGTCACAGGTGGTTGGCTTGATGAACCTCTTTTGCAAGCTGTTCTTGGAGCTAACGCTGATGATACAGAGGTTGCTGATACAATGATGGAGGTACAGCATGAGGAAAAGTAAACGTGGTATAGGTAAGGTTAAGCATGGTGTACTTAGTAATCCTGATATGGGTAGGTGTCCATCATGCCATGACCTGATGGCACTTCCTGTTGGTCTTGACCTTGATGCACTGTGCTTCTGTCCTACATGCAGAGCACAGTCTTATGGTTATAAATGGTTGGCAGATACAGGCAATGCTGCTGCTATGCGCATGGAAACAATGCGTAGGCACATGGCAGAGCTTGATAATATAAAGGTGAAAAAGTAATGTCTGATATAGGTAAGTATCTAAGTGTGAATATAGCAGGATTAGTAGAGCGTGTGTTTGATAATCCGGGTACATCAATACTCAGATTACCTTTTCAAGCACTGTTAAGTATACTTGGTCAAGTTGCAGCAAGAGCTATTGAGCTTGATGACCCACAGCTGAACATACTTATGCTGCGGTTGAACTTGTATGATGTACCACCTGAACAACGAGGTACTAGAATAGATGAGCAGTATGCTCGTATAAAGGAGTAGACTATGGAGTTTGATAAGAAGTTTGTCCACTGTGTGTGGGATAGTTCATTGGTCGGCAAGCTGTGTGTATTTGCAGACGATATTCCTTGTTTAAGGAAACGTGTAGAGCAATATGTTGCTGAGTATATCGGTGTTTTACAAGAATCCATAGCGTCTGTTTGTGGTACAGATATACGTCCAGAAGACTTGGTGTTCCCATTTTGCATGAGTGATGATAAACATTACAAGTTCGTGTACTATGACCCTAACCTTGAATGTAAAATTGCCCATGAACAGGGCAGGACGATACAGTTTAGGTCAATACTTAGTGAAGACGGTGTGTGGACAGACGTTGATGACCCTATGTGGTCTGACACTGATGAGTACCGTGTGAAACCTGAATATGATGGGGAAAGTGAATATGTTCCATATGATTCAGTGTCCGAGATGTTGTGTGACAATTTCAATGTGGACAATGTTGAGGATATTAAGAACTGTATCTGGGTACGTCCTAAAACAGATACGTCCGTCAGGTACATGATTACTGGTATTGACATCAATCAAGTAATGATTGATAGTATTTGGCTAAATCCGTCTCAGCTCTTGGATGATTACCTCTGGGATGATTACACAGCTATCGGTAAGTAACGAGGTGAACAATGGACACAACTAGATACATGGTGAACACTAAGAACAGTGTCAAGCAGCTTGTTAATCAAGAATGTTTCTTGATACAAGGCAAGTGTTTTAATATAGAGATTAAGCACACCTACAGGAGTCTTGATGTAGATATTGACGACCTTTTGGGTGGGCATACTTGGTGCTTGTATGTAATCATAGGTACTGAGCACAGGAAATCACGTAGGGCAAGAGCCAATAAGCGTGATTATGATACCGACCTTGGTGACAAGATATACCCTAACTGGCATGGTGGTTGTACTTACTATAATAAGCAGAGGACCTATGTAAAGATAGGGTGTAATTATAACCACCTAGGTGATGAGTACTTTGAACAGTGTGCCAAGCTGCCACAGGAAATAATCCATGATGCTGAGCAGCTGTATAAGTTCTTTGAGTGAGGTGGACAGATGATGTACTTTGAAGACATGCGTGACGATGATGATGATGAGGGCTATGATAGGTCCAGTATGTACTTTGATGATGATGATGATGACTATGATGATTACCCTATGGACGAGTATGAGGGTGATGATTATAGTGAGGGACTTGAGTAAGCAGCACCGTATGGTGTGAATATATTGGTCGCTGTGTACCATGAACACAGCAGTAAACAATGCAGGTGAACAGAAAATGTTAGGTGACAAAGCGGATAGACGCTTGGCAGTGGACAGACACGAAAGGAGGTGCACAGTGATGACATACGAAGTTCATCTAGGACAGGATAAAGGTATCTATAGCTGTCTTGCTGCTGAACGACCTGATAAAGTTGATGTAATAAACTGTAGGACTAAAAAAGAAGCAAGGCATAAAGTACTAGATATGCTATATGAAAGTCCTGCAAAGTATATAAATGCCTGTGCTTTTGATAGTAAGAATAATATGCTCGTTTGGATAGAGCGATGTGGGAGGTAAGTAATGGACAAAGTACCTGAGAATGTTATTCAGGCTATGGAACAAATATATATGGCAGTTGAGCGCACACCAGTAGGTGTTACACAGGACACGGACAAGGAGATACTTGTCGTTAAAACAAAGTACACAGCACACAGAATGAACTGTGCTATGAACAGTGTAGCAGCTACTGTAAAGCAGTTTTGTAAAGAGTTGTACACAGGAGCGTTGAAATGACATGCAGCCTATGTTTACACTGGTGGAGTACCAAGCCGGACCATGAGGGTGATTGCTACTGTACTACACAGAAAAAGCGTACATCACCAAGTTATACATGTGATATGTACAAGTATATAGGTGATGCTTCTGAGGATGAAGTTGATGCTGAGTGCAAGATACGTGATTCCTTGACTGTTGTTCCTAAACAGGGAACCCATTCGCAGGTGGCAAAGAGTGTACCTGTCAAAACTAGGAAGTTTCGCATTGAGCCTATGCTCGTTCACCATGACAGCTCAAGACCTGACCTTGTTCCTTTTGGACATCAGAAAGAAGCTATCGATAGATATACTTATGCTGAGGACATTCCTCTGTTCTTTGAGATGGGATGTGGTAAGTCATTTACCACGCTGCAGATTGCACAAGCTAAGTATCGTCTTGGACTCATTAAGGGGTTGCTTGTAGTAGCACCTAACGATGTACATAGGCAGTGGTTTGACGAGCTTGTGTTTGGTGTGGACAAGGACCATGATGGTGTGTTGTGGCAGGAGCTGCAGGTTGACTTCGAGGCACAGTGTGTAGGTGGTCGTGGTGGTCAGAAAGAGTTGTACCCATTCCAGACAGAGGACTTGTTTAAGTTTGTATCTGTGAATGTGGACACGTTCTCACAGCCGCACAAGTGGGAAGACATTGTTAATTGGGCTAATAGCGGTCAGTACATGATTGCTATTGATGAAGCTACGAGTATCAAGAACCCAAGTTCCAAGCGTTCACAGCGATTGTTATATGAGTTCAATGACGTAAAGAAGCGTGGTAAAGCAATCATATCATCAGTAAAGAAGTGTCCGCATAGGGCAGCACTTACTGGTACACCTGTTACCAATGGTCCTATTGACCTGTGGGCAATCATGGAGTTTGTACATCCTAATTTCTTCCATAGAAACTATTATTCATTCAGATGCTATTTCGGTATGTTCACTAAGCTTACTGTGCAAACATCATATGGTGCTGCACGTGACGTGGACGTATGGCTTACTGAGAAGACGTGGCAGGGTATACATGACTGTAATACTTATCAGGAAGCACAGATAGTATTCGGCTGCTCTGAGGATACATACATGACTGTCAAGCATCAGGACCACTTTGTAGGTCCTTATAAACATGCTGATGAGCTTAAGAAGATGCTTGAGTCTGTTGCTATGTTTAAGAAGCTCACTGACTGTGTGGACATGCCATCGTGTCAGTACATGGGACGTAATGTAGGTATGTCTGATGCACAGAAAGCAGTGTACAACAGCATGAAGAAAGACCTCTTGGCACAGTATGCTACATATCAGGCTACAGCGAGTAGTAAGCTTGTAGTCAACTTGAGGCTGCAGCAGATAGCATCAGGTTTTATCATGGGTAAAAAGGTACTTAATGATGAAGCATGGGATTTCTCAGTATTCGGTGATAGCTTGGATGCTATTGATGATAAAGACCTGATGCCTGATGAGGTCGTGTGGATAGGTGATAGTAATCCAAGGCTTGATGCTCTTATGCGTGACGTAGATGAGTGTGACAAACCACTGCTTATACTTACACGGTACACTGCAGAAGCAGCAAAGATATATGAGCTGTGTGAGAAAGCAGGTTATAGGACAGGTCTGTTCACAGGATGGAAGGTCGTAGGTGGTACGGATGCATTTAAGGCAGGTGAACTTGATGTACTGGTTGCTAACAGCACTAAGATATGTAAAGGATTCAACTTACAGATTGCACATACTACCCTGTTCTATAGTAATACATTCAGCATGGAAACAAGACAACAGGCGGAGTTCAGGACATTCCGCATGGGGCAGAAGCATCCGTGTCTGTACATTGATTACTCATCTGCCGAGGTAGATGATACTATAATAAAGGCTTTACGTATGAAGAAAGGTTTACTTGAGTACATACGTGACAAAGATTTGGAGGAAGTAGTATGAACATGGTAGACATGGATGAAGTGAAAAGACAGCTAGATAAAGCTGTAGAAGCACACAGACATGATGTGGAAGAACGTGAAGATACATCAGTTTCAAAGCGTGAGAATAAAGAAATTGATGAAATGAAACAGGAACTTGGCAAAGCACGTAACTTGCTTTCAATACTTTATCGTTGCTGTACTTGGGGTATGGTAGGTGAGCGACCTCCTGAATTGGATATGGTAAAGGCATATCTTAACAATGAAGATGTGCCTGAATATCATGTAGGTACAGACCATGTACACGATGTTAAAGAACGTAAGGCTGTGACTAAAGAACTTGCATCACTAATGAATAAGTACGGTTGGGATGACTGGTGTAATACACCTGATTACTTGCTTGCTGAGTTCATAGTGGATGCAGTACAGGCATATGGCAGGACCATGAACAGGAACATGCTGTGGCACAGTGGTTGGAAATCTCTTGGTAGTGAGAATGAGTGTACAGGTTCGTGGTGGCATGAGGATGATATACCTGACGATGCAGGACAAATAAAGTAATAAGGAGTAACTATGACAGGTAAAGAATTGGCAGAAGAATATGCAGAGCATAATCAAGGTAAGTATACTAATGAGTTCGGTAACTTATATCATGCATATCTCACTGGTTATAATGCAGGTAGTACATCACATTGGCATGACCTGAGAAAGAACCCCAATGATTTGCCAAAAGACGGTGCAAGTGTATTAGCAAATAATATACTTACGACAGAGTGTGTAAAATTTAAGAAAGAAGAAAATGGTAATTGTTGGAGGCATGATTACTTTGAACTTTGTAATGTGGTATATTGGAAAGAACTTAAACTACCAGAAGAGGTGGTGTAAGTGACTTTCACTATTATTTGGTTTGCATGTGCATTGCTATCATTCTGGTTGTGGTCGTGGGTAACATATAAGGACAACAACGTAATGACAAAAGGTGATTTAATGGGTACATTAGCCCTTTGTATACTCACCGCACCGCTGATGCTTGTAGGTTGGCTTATAGGAATTGTGGTGGAGTACCTTGATGCACATGGTAAAGATGAGGTCCATTTCATGGACAGGTTCTTTAAGAAAGGAGATAAGGATGACTGACAATGAGCTTTGGGACAGTGATGAAGCACAGGCTAATTATGATTATTATGCCGATGATGAAGAATACGTAGAGGATGAGGATTACTATGATGACCTCTACGGTGAGGATGATTATTAAAGGGGTGTTGTATGAGCATACTGTGTTCAACTGACTGTGCAAACTGTAATGCAGTAGAGGATAATGACTACTGCTGTGCGGCATGTCTGGAAATGACAATCATAAATGGTATCCCTGCTGAGTGCCCTTGCCCTGAGTGTCGTGATGACACAGTGGAGTGTGCTCTATGAATAAGCCTGTAGGATTTATAAGACCATCGAGGACATGTGTGAACTGTCTTAAAAATGGTACGCTCGCCTGTGCCGAGGGAAGCAGGGAACGGATGCAGTGCATTAACCACAGGCACAGCAAGTTCGTGGGCAAGTGGGACTGCAAATATGACGGCATGGGGTGGAGAAGATGACAAAGACAACAAGTGGTTCATTTATAATCTGGTGTACGCCTTTCTCAGATTGTGGCAAGAAGCTGAACAGAGCTGAGCCTACATACAATAATAAGCATGTGTGCATAATACAGGTCGAGGCTTTGCATGAGGATAAGGACTTCCATGACTGGATAATGGTATTCGAGCTTATTTATAAGGAGTAGGTATGGCAGCATATAACCCAGATAATGTGCATGGCTGTGATGTTAAAACAACATATGTACAGGAAGATGTACTTAAGTTAAGGTTGCAGTTGGCTAAGGCATGTAGGTATATACATGCATTGCTTAACACATCACTTACTGTGGACAGTATAGCTAAGGCAAAACAGGTGCTTGATTTACGTGAGGAAGCGGAGAGATTCATAGTGGAGGTACAGTTTGGCAGTGATATACAATGGAAAACATCACAGGAATCCTAGTGGTCATAACAACCGTGTGAAGTGGTTGTTGAGAATGTGTAATTGGAATAGTGCTCATCTAGGTGATGTGTTCCAGTACATCAAAGACCCTACACCACAAGGTGACAATGATGCCCACTTCGTTTGGAAAAAGCGATGGGTGGAAGCGTACAAGGAAGCACAGTTGTGGATTAAGATAGGTGGTAGGTACTATAGGAAACAATGCAAGTTAGAAAAGCAGGTAGAAAGAATGAAATGTTGCGGAAATTGCATTGGGCAAATAAGAAGCTCATTTCAACGAATACGTTGTCCTAGGTGTAAAAACAGAAGTGATTGGAGATTAGCAGACTAAAAGAGGTCAGGATGAGCACAGATAATCAGTTTATTACTACATGTCAATATGACATAGAGAATGATTGCAAGTTGCCTTATCAGTGTCCTCTATATAACGAGTGTCACATAGGGCATACAAACACGAATAAACTACCAATAGATTATGTACTAAAGGAGGCAGAACAGAATGATAAACAGTAAGTGTTGCGGATGTAACAAAGAACTCTTTGGTCCGAGAGGTACACGTCTGGTAGACAAGTGTTATCAGATAGGTATACAGGCAAAGGTCAACGGTGGCAAGTATTACAGTGACAGTTCATTAGCACGTACATTCCTGTGTGAAGACTGCTTCAATAAACCTGCTGCACAGGTGGTCAGGTTGTTGGAACCTGTAGTTGACAATGCACAGGCATGTGAGAGGATGTCATCGAAGCTGACTGATGATGAGTATGGTTCTTTTATACCTATGCAAGGAGGCAGGTAATGATAATGTTTAACCCTAAGTACTTATACTGTACGTGGAGTGATTCACTTAAAGGCAAAGAAGTATTGTATGGTGACCATATAGACAGCTTAGTAGATGAAGTACAAAACATGAATACTATCAGGGGTGAAGTTATTGGTCGTAGTGAGGACAATGACACACCTTTTATTGTAAAAGGAGTAAGTGATTTTCCTACTAATTGGCAGTATGTATACTATGACCCTGATTATACTGCCAAAGTCGCTTATTATAAGCATCATAAACGAGTACAGTTCAGGAATCATATGACTGATGAATGGATAGATTGCGTTGAACCTCCGGCTTGGTCTGATTTGTATGAGTATCGCATCAAGCCTGATGAACCAGAAGAACGTGTTGTTCAGGCTACTGAGTTCCCCAGTCTATGTGGTTACTGTATACATAGGAAAGATGGTTGTATACCTAAATCTGCATGTAATTGTGTTAACTTCTATAGTACGAATGATGACTATTTCCGTGTTAAGAAGAACTACGTTGACTTAGTTAAAGAGCATGTAGAACTGGAGCGCAAGTACGGTGCTCTTGTATCAGGTCTACAGCAGCTTATGCATGGACCTGTAAACTGTTAGGAGGCAGGTAATGACAGTAACTAAGTGTGATATATGTGGAAAAGAGGGTGACCACGTTAAAGACCGTTTCGGTATGATACAGTTTTTGCGTCAAGGTCCTGACCTTGATTATGATGATGTGTGCAACGATTGCTATAAGGAATTGTTGTCTGTGGTACGTGGTAAAGTAAAAGAACTAAAGGAAGGATGAGGTGCTTGTATGAAAAGAAGATACAAAGCAACGATATACTTTACATGTTGGGACGATTGGCATACATGGACGGATTCACGGACAAGCAAAGCGTGTAAGTTCTTGTTTCAAGTTAAACACTGGATAAAGCATACTATACGGTGCTTACGTCATAGCAAGGAAAAAGAAGTCACATCTTTTATGGTGAGGTTTATATGATTATAGCCATACACAAGAAAACAGGTAACAAGTATACTGTGCTTTATGATACTGCACTTGACTGTACTAATAGCCGTGACGGTACTGAGGTGGTAGTGTATACACGTGATGATAAGGTGTTCGTGCGTGAGAAGCAGGAGTTCATGGAAAAGTTCAGTGCTGAACCACTTGAGAACTGAAAGCATGAATATAATATTTTTTAATTAAAAATTATAATTAAAGCTTATTTATATTATATTTATCCATAGGGGGGTAAAAGAATGACCGAAACGGAAAAAGCTCAGGTACATGAATTGTTTGTGAAACAGGCACATGAGTATGCAGACGTACTCATTGCTGCTGTTGAGGAAGCGGACAGTAAGATACCTAGTGACATACCACAGGAACAGCGTAATAAGGTGTTAGGTGGTATAATACAAGGTACTGCTGAGCTTGTAAAGCACTCAATGAACACTTTTGCAGAGACAATGGCTAAGAAAACAGCAGAACTAAAACCGGAGGATTTGAATGTCTGACAACTATGATTACTTGAATGTAGAAAGTAATGACAAGCAGGTATTGAAGCACCTTGCTGAGATGGGTGAGCAGCTTAAGAGGCTCAAGGAGAAACAGCTTGCTACAGAAGCTGCCGCAGAAGCGGCTAAGAAAGAGTATGAGCATTATGCAAATGTCGTAATTCCATCAGAGATGCACGCATGTAATGTTACATCAATCTCACTTGCTACAGGTGGTACACTAAGTATCAAACACAACTTCTACTGTCAACCTAACAAGAATGATGCTGACAGAGCAAAGATTGTCAAGTGGCTTCGTGAGCACAACGGTGGTCATATCGTTGAGCATGATGCTACAGTGTCAGCTGCTGACATGGAAGCACTGGAGAAGAACAAGATACCTTACATTGAGAACACTGTAGTAAACACAGCACGTCTTAAGTCATTCCTTAAGGATGGTATAGGTGCCACTACAGGTGTTCAACAGTTCGCTATTGATGAGATTCCTGATTGTATACACTTTCAGGAAGTAACCGCAGTTGAAATTGACATGCCCAAAAAGTAAAGGAGCTACTTATGTCTGATAAGTTTAATATTGATGAGACCACACCACTTCGTGACTACATAATCGCTGAGATTGTGATACAGGCAACTAAGTCAGGTATCATACTAAGCGAAAACGCTAAAGAAAATGCAGCACATACACTTACTGCTGTTAAAGTAGGTCCTGATGTAAAGGATGTAAAGGTAGGTGATGTGCTTATGGTGCATCCTTACAACTTTCATGGTGAAAGGTTACAGCTAAGTGACAGTTATGTGATGTTTCCTGAATCTGTTGTTATCGCTGTAAAGCGTAACACATAATTCCCATTCCACCTGAGTTTCTTGCCGGACTTCCTCTGATAAGTCCGGCATCTTTTTCTTTTATATAATGAGGTGGTTATGAGTAATCTATATGATGAGGTTTATGGTATAAAGTATAGGTCAGCAGAAGACCAGATAAGGTTGCTGTTGGCAGGTATGAAACAGCAGCAGGGTGTAGGGTTCAGTAGTCTTGAGGAACTTGAGGAATGGGCACATGACCATAGAATAGATAAAGTATTGTTTCATAATATGGGTCACCAGTTCCTATGCGTATCACATAAAGGTGAGATTATGCTACCTAGTACATTTGAACAGTACTATGGTAACATACTATTCTATGAGCAACGTCAGGGTAAAAAACTAGAGACCGTTCGTTGGCATCCAGAGGGGTTTGAGTACTATGACAAGGCATATGTAGCAGGTGAGCAGTCAGACGGTATACATCGTCCACTGTATTACCGTGACTACACAGTGCCTACAGGTTACTATGATGAAGAAAAGGATGCCTTTAACATAGCAAAGCCATTTCCTGTATTCGCAAAAGAAACAGGTGCGGATACATCACATATCTATACATACATAGAGCACATTGCAGGTGAGTGTGCATACCACTTACTCGCTTGGTTACGTGCTAAATTATTACATCCTACCATTAAGACACAAGTAGTGCCTATTATCGTATCACGTACACAGGGTTCTGGTAAAACAACCTTTGCTGAGGTGATATGTAAAGGTTTATTTGGTAAAGACAATGTAATAGTCAGTGACCAATATGATGCTACTGCACGATTCAATGCTGATTATGCAGATGCACTTATTGTATGTCAGGAAGAAAAAGAAGAAACAGATAAGCGTAATCCGGCAGGTACACTTAAGTCACGTGCCACTGCTACTACTATACGTAAGGAACAGAAAGGTGTAGACCCTATCTATCAAGAGTCATATACTGACTTCATAATGACCACTAATAAGGATGTACCTATTAAGTTCGATGGTCGTGAGGACCAAAGGAGGTTCATGGTTATGGAAGCAGACCCCAATTTCACACGTAAGACAAGTGAGCTTGCTGATGAAGTATTCACTAAGATGTATGGGTACAACGCTAATAATGAAAGAGTAGGTAAGCCGTTTGTAGAGGACAGGGATTTGATAGCACAGTTTAAGCATGAGCTGTTTACTCGTGCTGACATAGCTGCTGTAGAGCTTCGTAACTTTCCAAAGACAGCTGCCTACAACAGGTGTTTCAGTATACCACGTACATCTGAGGCTACAGAGATTGAGAGTATACTTCGTGCTATTGCACCGTTTATTAAAGCTTCACTTATCCAGAAGAAAGTAGTAATGGAGCTTGATGACGGTACACAGCTTAGTGACATTATACAGCACACAGGTGCAGTTCAGTACATGCCTGCGTTCCAAGAGCACAGTGCATTTGTTGCTCTGTGTAGACCTTTGGTGTTCTATGAGATGCAGACAAGTAAACCATTTACACATTCTGTAGTAGAACGTAGTATCTATGACTGTGGACCGTGGCTCATAGCTGAGTATGGTATAGCAATAGTGTCCGATATGGAACCGCTACTTGGTGGCTTTACGAATGTATCAGGTAGATATAGAACAGCTGCAGCAGCTAAGTTTTGTTTGATTGAGGATGTACATAAGAACCCTGTGAACAGGATTCAGCTTATGAAGACAATACCTAAAGCAGTACAGCCACGTATAGGTGAACGGTTGCGTGTTGATAAAAACTTCAAGCCTAATGAGAACGGATGCTATGAGACTGTGAATGAGATGAAACCCGGTGTCACATCGCTTAAGGGTAATAAGACAGCGAATGTGCAGTACTTAGATACATTCTTGTTTGAGTCAGATGAACCTACTAAGATTCAGTACGAGCAGGAAAAGAAACATGCAGAGGAATGGATTGACAAGCATGGTGAAGGCTCTGAGATACGTGCTGATGTGCTGTACAAAGAACGTCTTCACTACAGCTTGAATGAATCACGTAAGCTTTTTGATAATGGCATAGTTGCACGTATAGTATACTCAGGTGCTAAGTCATATCATTTGCTTGTACGTGTATCCGATGCACCGAGTAACATAGATGAGTATAAATGGCTACATGCTTATCTTGCTACAACCTTATCAAAGAAACTGGTGTTTGATGAATCATGCTGCGACCCTGCAAGGCTCACACGTTCACCGCTTACACTTGACCGTGTAACTAGTGCCTATGGATTACTTGTATATGGAGAACAGAAGCTTGTAGCAGAAGACTGGTCACATGTATACACACTTGACTGGCGACCGATATATCAGCAATGGTTAGGTAGACCACTTAAGAAGTATGAGCAGAAGCATGGTACACCGTTGTATCCTACTAGACCTGAGTATCTTGAAGCATTGGAAGCTATTATAGATGGCTCGTTCTGGACTGACACTAAGTTTGATGGCAACCGTCAGCATTTATTCTTCCCTGCATACAGGTTGATGCGTGTACTTGGTTATTCATCAGATGAGGCATGGGATGGGGTCATTATTCCACAGCTTAGTGGGTATAAGAAGACCAATGAAATAGGCTATTGGAAGACTAGAAAAGGTTCAGCACTGATACGTAAGATAGATGCTGAGATAGATGCATATAACAGTAAATGGGAGGAACAAGAATAATGGCTGATATAGAAAAGTTTGATGACCCTGTGTGGAACTTTGTACTTAACTCAAAACTATTACCTTACATTCCACATGTACGTACATTCTGGGACAATATTGAGGATATAGACGTTATCGGAACAGGTGTACATCCTATAAAAGGTGAAGGAGTACCACCGGGTCTACAGTATCGTGTTACTAACACACCTGTTCGTTCACCTATTAAGCATATACAGGTATTTCCTTTTGTACCTACTGTGTACTTAAACATCACTAATGTTCCCGGTGGTGCAAATAGGATGGTAAGC
>JAEEGK010002718.1_pt1 | contig 44378 bp, 42 predicted proteins | sample 8958771 | NCBI WGS metagenome assembly JAEEGK01 (sample SAMN16246547, study PRJNA631951) | gut metagenome | biome: gut microbiome; feature: rumen; material: SC-attached | host: Bos | place: Iran: Karaj | collected 2018-10
AAAACTCATTTCCCGGAACGGCATTCGTTCCGGGAAATGGGGATGCAGTGCCTTGAAGCGTGCTTTTTCCGCGCTTCTGAGTCTCGTTTTGCTTATAACAGCTTCACCCGCGGTTTTTGCCGCGGGTGAAGCCGGTCTTTCCTCTTCGCAGGGTTTTATCATCCGCGTCACTCACGGCGCGGAATGCGCCGCGCTCGCAGGATGCGAAAATATCGTCGGTGACTATTATTATGCTCCCTCCGCTCGCGAGCGTGACGCGCTCGCCTCGCTCGGTTTTCTCGTAAGCTGGGAGGAAAACGCTTCTCTCAGTCTCCAGGACTATACCGAGGGTTATGAGCCTGAGCTCTGGAATCTCACAAGCATAGGCGCATCGGCAGCGTGGGCGCACAAAAACGCTGCCGGCGAAGCCGATCGCATGGGAGACGGCGTAACCATCGCAATAGTTGACTCCGGCGTTATGATCGATCACCCCGACCTTGAGGGCGCCGACATCCTCACACCCATCATTCTTTCTTCGGACGATGACGGGATAGACGATTATCACGGGACCTTTATCGCCGGTATAATCGCCGCACAGGTAAACAACGGAATCGGCGTCGACGGAATGGTTCCGAACGCAACCATTCTCCCCATTTGCATAACCTCCAACGGCGGCAAAACCGACGTTGCGACAGCCGCCACGGGTCTGAAAAGAGCCGCCGATGAGGGTGCCGACGTTATCATCTTCAGCATAGGCGGCACGAGCGGGAACGAAGTTCTTAAGGAGGCCTGCGAATACGCCGTCTCAAAGGGCGTTATATTCGTCACCTGCGCAGGGAATTATTCCGGCGGACACTCTAAGAGCAGTACAAACTATATGTACCCCGCGGCTTATGATTCAACAATTACCGTTTCCGCCTGCAGGCAGGCCGGGAACGGCGCAGCCTTTGACGAAGGTTATTCCTATTTCAATGACGCAGTAACCGTTTCCGCGCCCGGTACAAGAATAGTATCCCTGTATCTCGACGGCAATACCGCAACCAAGGACGGCACCTCCTTCGCAGCGCCCGTCGTAGCTGCTATGGCTGTTATGGCAAAGCAGGCAATACCCGATATTGGCAAGGAAGATTTCATCGAGCTGTTAAAAACGAGCTCGATAGATCTCGGCGACGAAGGCTACGATGTTAAGTATGGCTACGGCTATGTGAACGTCCCCGCCTTTTTAACGGCGCTCGACGAAATGGAGGCGTCTCTGACACCCGAGAACGGTTCCGAGAACGGTTCTGAGAACGGCTCCGAGAACGGCGAAGGAGAAAATAATAATTCCGGCGAAAACGGCGGCTCCGAAAACACCTCCGGCGAGGGCTCTTCGGAAGGCTCTGAAAACGGAGGCTCCTCGAACACCGGCTCCGGCACGGAAAATCCCACCACCCCTGAGACTCCCGAAAACGGAGAAAGCTCCGGCGGTGCTGGCGAAGGCGGCGGCTCCGGCAGCGGCGGCAGTTCCGGCGGTGACGGCAGTTCCGGCGGTGACGGCGGTTCCGGCGGTGACGGCGGTTCCGGCGGTGGCGGTAGTTCTGGCGGCGGCGGTGGTTCCGGCGGTGACGGCGGTTCCGGCGGTGACGGCGGTTCCGGCGGTGACGGCGGTTCCGGCGGCGGCGGTGGCGGCGACTCGGACAATCCCGGAAGCAAACCCGACGAGACAAGTCCCGACGATGAAAAGCCGCTTATATCCATCACATATTCCGACGTATCCGACGAAACATGGGGCTATGAAGGAATCCGCTATGTTACCGAGCACGGCCTTATGAACGGCGTCGGGGACGGACTTTTCGCCCCGGAACGCGCGGTTAGCCGCGCAATGCTCGTCACCATTCTCTGGCGCATTGAGGGCGAGCCCGAGACAGACGGTGAATTGGAGTTCACAGATGCCGTCCCCGGCTCATGGTACGATAAAGCCGTGCGCTGGGCCGTTTCCAAGGGCATAATCAACGGCTACGGTGACGGACGATTTGGCCCGAACGACGGAATTAAGCGCGAGCAGTTCGCGGCTATACTGTTCCGTTACGCTCGCTTTGCTGGCACTTTGATCCCTCCCGAAGCCTCGCCCACCGAACAGCCGGATATGAACGGCGTATCGGACTGGGCCTTCGAGTCTGTGAATTGGGCAATGTCCAAAGGTATTTTTGCCGACCTCGCGGGAGGCGATTTCATCCCCTCACTCGTCTCCAACCGCGCGGAAACGGCGATGATTTTAACACATTATTGCAAAAATCTTGCATAATCCGGCAAAAGCTGATATATTAGTACATATTAATTATACTAAACGCAAATCAGCTTTTACTTGAGGCTAAATTAACCAAGCGAGAGCGTCGATTTAACGCTCTCGCTTTGCTTATTGTGAGGCATGAAATGAAAAGACCCAAGATGATAATCTTTGATTATGGGCAAACGCTTGTCGCGGAGGCTGAGTTTGACGGCGCAAAGGGTGCGGCGGCGGTGATGGCTCATGCTGTCTCCAACCCTATGTCTCTCACACCGGAAGATGTGCAGGCGGAAGCAAATAAGATAAATAAGGAACTTAACCGCTTTGACCGAAACAGCCGCGCGCAGAATACCGTTGAAATCCCGAACCATATGTTCACAAGGTATCTGTATGATTCCCTGGGTATTAAGATAGACCTTACCGCAGAAGAAATTGACCGATTATTTTGGGACAATGCTTCTCCGGGAAGGCCAACCAACGGCATGCCAGACTTACTTGAATGGCTTTGGCAAAACGGCATCAGAACCGCCGTACTAAGCAACATATCATACGCCGGAAGCATAGTTGAAGAACGAATAAACAGATTGCTACCGGATAATCACTTTGAGTTTATTATAGCTACCAGCGAATTTTTATTCCGCAAGCCGCATGCAAGGATATTCGAGCTTGCACTGGGCAAAGCCGGGCTGCCTGCTGACGACGTTTGGTATATAGGCGATAATTACGCCTGTGATATCGTCGGCGCAAGAACCGCCGGGCTGTTTCCCGTTTTGTTCACGGGCGCATCGGATTATGAGCAGCCTGAGCATGACGATGTAATAAGCATTGCTTCATGGACTGAGCTGAAAGAACTTATATCAGACATACAAAAATAATTATAACTGCTTATTGTGAGGAACATATGAAGAAATCAAACACAGGCTTTGTCCTATGTTGGGCTAAGAGAATAGTCATATACCTCGCGGGGCTTTATCTCATGGCGATAGGCGTCGTGTTTTCGGCCAAGTCAGATCTGGGTCTCAGCCCCGTCGGGTCTCTGGCAAACGTGATCTACCAGATAGCGCAAAGCGCGTCCTTGCCGGATTATGTAAACCTCGGCAACTGCACCACGGCGGTATACTGTCTCTATATTCTCTGTGAGCTTATCATTCTGAGGCGGGATTTTAAGCCCTCGATGCTTTTGCAGCTCGTCGCGTCGCTGCTTTTCGGGCAGCTTGTGAACCTTGCCACGGCGATGCTCTTCTTCCTCCCCGCCCCGTCGGTTTACCCCCTCAAGCTCGTTTACCTTCTTTGCAGCGTTCCGCTCGTCGCCGCGGGCGTAATGCTCTATTTGTCTCCGAACATTCTGCCGACGCCCGGCGAGGGCATGAGCCTTGCAATCGGCAAGAAAACGGGGCTTTCCATCGGCTCGGCAAAGATGGCGTTTGACTGCTCGCTCGTCGTAATTTCGGCGGCGGTGTCGCTTATATACTTCCGCGGGCTCGTCGGCGTGCGCGAGGGTACGCTTATCTGCGCGCTGCTCGTCGGCTTCGTTCTGAAGCAGCTTCAAAAACTCTTCCAGAAGCCTCTCCTGCGCTTTGTCGAGCGCGAGGATAAGGTCAGCCTCGCCCTCCTTGCCGCCTCGCAGGGCTATTCGCTCGATGCCTCCGGCAAGCCGAAGGTCATCATCGCCCTGGGGCGCGAATTCGGCGCCGGCGGCTACGAAATAGGCAAGCTTCTCGCAGAGAAGCTCGGAATAACCTTCTATGACAAGCAGATAAACGAGCGCGCGGCGGAAATAAGCGGCTTCCCTCTCGAGCGCGTGGAGGAAATGGAAAAGCACATGGAGCGCGAAATATTCTCCGACCTCAAAAACTCCGCCTATGCCATGACAAACGGCGCTCTTTCGCCGGAGGAACAGATTTTCGTCGCGCAGACGAGCGCAATACGTGCCATTGCCGCAGGCAGTGAAAGCTGCGTTATAATGGGGCGCTGCGCCGATTATATATTGTATGACGACCCCAACTGCTTCCGTATTTTCGTCCACGCCCGCCCCGACGCGCGTATTAAGCGCACGATGGCAAAATACGGCCTCGACGCGGCGGAGGCAAAGCGCCAGATGGAGAACACCGACCGCTCGCGCGCCCAGCATTACAGGCGCTTCACGGGCCGCGAATACGGCAAGCAGAAATATTACCACCTCGGGATAGACAGCGGCATGCTCGGCACGGAGGAAAGCGTCGAGGTCATCATCGATCTGCTCCGCCGCTGGTGCGACGTCCGCGGCACTCACCCGCTCTCCGCGCTCAAATAAGCGCATATTATCAGCCAACGGAAGGAGGAATCGGAGCAAAATGGTCAAATTCTTATACCCGAACTACCCCGACGATTATTCTTCGGTCGCGGTTATAATTATTTCCATAGCTCTTATGCTTTTCCTCGGTTTTCTCGCCACGAGAGTCACAAAAAAGCTGCGCCTGCCCAACGTGACGGCATATATCCTCACAGGCATCATCATAGGGCCCTTCTGCCTGAACATGGTCCCGCAGGAGATAGTCGCGGGGACGGAGTTTCTGCCGGACATAGCTCTGGCCTTCATCGCCTTCTCCACGGGCGAATATTTCAAGCTCTCCACGCTCAGAACAAACGGCGTCAAGGTCATTGTCATAACTCTTTTTGAGGCGCTCATGGCGACGCTTCTGGTCTTCATCGTATGCTTCTTCGTTTTGAAGCTCAGTCTCGCCTTCTCCATTCTTCTCGCGGCGCTCGCTTCGGCGACAGCCCCGGCCTCCACGGTTATGACTATCAGGCAGACGCAGGCGAAGGGCGATTTCGTTGATACGCTGTTACAGGTCGTCGCACTGGACGACATCGTGGGCCTCACTGCTTACAGCGTCGCCATCTCCATAGCCGTATCGTCCATTTCCGGCGTCGCCTTTTCCGTAATGAACGTCGCCAAGCCTCTGCTTTCAAACCTCGGAACCATCGCCCTCGGCGCGCTTTTCGGCTGGATCCTGCGGTTTTTGATTTTTGAAAAGCGCTCGACGGATAACCGTCTCATCGTCTCGATAGCCTTCATCTTCGCCTTTTGCGGGATTTGCGCGCTGCTCGACGTATCGCCGCTTTTGGGCTGCATGTCCATGAGCACGGTTTATATAAACCTTACCGGCGACGATAAGCTCTTCAAGCAGCTAAACTATTTCAGCCCGCCCATTCTCCTGCTATTCTTCGTGCGCTCAGGTCTTTCCTTTGACCTCGGTCTGCTCCTTCGCCCATCGGCCGACGTGGGCGCGGCAGCGCTTCTTATAGGCGTAGCGTATTTCGTTGTCCGCATTCTGGGCAAATACGGCGGCGCGTTCCTCGGCTGCGCCATTACTAAAAAGCCCAAAAACGTGACGAATTTCCTCGGCCTTGCGCTCATCCCGCAGGCGGGCGTGGCGATAGGCCTCGCCGCCATGGGCGCGAGGACGCTCGGCGGAGCAGTCGGCAACGCTCTGCAAACGATAATCCTGTCATCAAGCGTGCTCTACGAGCTCATAGGCCCCGCCTGCGGCAAGCTCGCGCTGTACCTCTCCGGCTCGTACTCCAACAAGATTGAGGACATCGTCGAGGTTCCGCAGCTCGACGATAGCGGAAAACCAAAAAGCTCTCTGGAGCTTCTGATAGAGCGCATCCAAACCATTCAGAAGGAGCTTCCGCAGCACCCGGTCTCGGAGGAGGAGATGGCCTTCACCTCCGCCGCCGAGGAACAGTATGAAATGCTCAGCTATCGGAGGACTCCGAGGGGCTTCAGGCATAGATAATACTAATATCCAATTAAAAAGAAGATAAAGATATGTGAGAAGGTTTTCTGATTATAATTGAATATTAGTATAAGGAAGGAGATTTTCAAAATGTTCACAGCGTTCACTGACCCTATTGCTTACGGGCTGGGCAGTTGGGCTTCTGAGCTCACGATAGGCTCTGCCATATTAAGGATTTGCATTTCCCTGCTGCTTGGTGCTATAATTGGCTGCGAGCGCGCCACAAAGCGACATTCCGCCGGAGTAAGGACTTTCATGCTCGTCACGCTCGCCTCGACGATAACCATGATGACGGACCTTATAATGTGCCGGTCCCTTAATTCGACCTTTTACCTTTTGTCCGCCGCTACGGTTATCGCCGCCGCAATGCTCAGCGTGAACTGCGTGCTGTTTTCCTCGCGTAATCAGATAAAGGGTCTCACCACCAGCGTCGCGCTCTGGACCTGCGCGATAATCGGGCTGTCATCCGGCATCGGTTACTATACGCTCACTTTGGTCGGCTTCTTTGCTCTGCTCTGTACGCTAAACCTCTTTCCCTCGTTTGAGCATTATCTTAAAAACCGCTCCAACCACTTTGAAATTCACCTTGAGCTCAAAAGCTCAAGCAATCTTCAGGACTTCGTAACCACGATAAGGAAGCTCGGCGTTATAATCGACGACATCGAGCTCAACCCCGCTTACGTCAATTCCGGCCTGAGCGTCTACTCCATAGCCGTTTCGATAACGAGCGGAGAACTCAAAAAATACAAGACGCATGAGGAGATAATCGAAGCGCTCAGCAGCCTCGATTACGTTTACCATATAGAAGAAATGCGGAATTGAATTATCGTTCCGCTTGTGCTTAAATGTAAACGGCCAAATATTGTATAATGCTGTTTTTCCCGCCGCTTGCGCGGCAAAGGAAAAAGCCAGCTATGTAAAAGGCGCTGCAAAAGAAACACCAACGGAGAAATACTATGAAGAGAGATATATCCACCTTGAACGACAGAGCCGGCGGGCTTCGTTCAAAGCTTTTTGACCGCAAATTTTTAAACATGGTGCTGGCTGTCGCGGGACCGGTGCTTGTTCAGAACGTAATCACAAGCTTTGTAAACCTTTTGGACAACGTCATGGTAGGGCAGGTCGGCACCGAGAGCATGTCCGGAGTCGCCATAGTAAACCAGCTGCTTTTCGTCTTTAACCTCTGCATTATGGGCGGCATGGCGGGCCCCGGTATTCTCGCGGCTCAGTATACCGGAAAGGGCGATATTGAAGGATTACGCAACACCTGCCGCGTAAAATTTTACATAGGCTTCATTGCGGTCGCCGCCTTCGCCGCGGCGCTGCTTATTAAGGGCAGCTCGCTGATATCGCTGTTTCTGCACGAAGGGCAGGACGCGCTTGATCTGGACGCGACGCTCTCCTTCGGCATGGATTACCTGAAGGTAATGGTCTGGCAGATGATACCCTTCGCGCTGTCGCAGGTCTATTCGAGCACGCTGCGCGAGTCCGGTGAAACGATGCTCCCCATGAAGGCGGGCATCGCCGCCGTATTTGTGAACCTGTTCCTGAACTGGATCCTTATTTTCGGCAAGCTTGGCGCCCCGGCTATGGGCGTTACCGGCGCCGCTATCGCAACGCTTATCGCGCGCTGCGTCGAATGCGGCATCGTCCTTATCTGGTCGCACCGCCATACCGACAAGGCGCAGTTTGCGTCCGGGCTTTTCCGCACGATGAAGGTTCCGGGCGCGCTTGTTAAGCAGATCGTTATCATGGGTGCGCCGCTGTTAGCAAACGAAGTTCTCTGGTCCGCGGGCATGACTACGCTTAATCAGTGCTACAGTGTCCGAGGGCTCGAGGTAGTCTCAGCGACGAACATCGCTTCGACCGTTTCCAACCTCTTTTTCACTGCGTTCTTTGCCATGGGCATCGCCGCATCCATCATTATCGGTCAGCTCTTAGGCTCGAACAAGAAGGAAGAAGCGGTTGCCATGCAGCACAAGATAAGCGTTTTCACCGTCCTCGTGAACATCGTTGTGGGGCTCATAATGGCGATACTTGCTCCGCTTGTTCCCGATATATATAACACGACGCCTATGGTCAAGGCGCTCGCCGGCCAGCTTCTGCTTGTAAACGCCATAAAGATGCCCGTCTCGGCTTACGTCAACGTCGCGTACTTCACGATGCGCGCCGGAGGAAAAACCATTATCACCTTTTTCTTCGACTGCGGCTTTATATGGCTCATCTGCGCGCCGCTCGCCTTCGTTCTTTCGCGTTATACCGCCATGCCTATCCTCCCGCTGTTTATCTGCGTCGAGTCGATAGAGGCGGTAAAGTGCGTGGTAGGCTTCTTCCTTCTGAGAAGCCGCCGCTGGGTCAATAATCTGGTCGGCTGACGAGCAACAGGAGCATACGGAGGGATACGAATGAAAGACAGAAAGCTTATCAACTGGCTCGGGCTTACCGGCCTCATTGCCCTCATTTCTTATGCCGCGGCCGTGATTTTTTCGCCGCTCGCCTTCCCCGGCTATAACTGGATGGCGCAGGCCGTGAGCGACCTTTCCGCCGAGACTGCTCCTTCCCGCGCGCTATGGAATCAGCTTGCCGCGCTTTACGGCCAGTGCAGCGTCGTCTGCGTTACCTGTGTGTCCGTTTTCGTCTCGGCTAAAAGGATATCTTCGAAGCTTTTCCGAGCAGGTATTCATCTTTTCACGGCGATGAACTGGGTTTCGAGCGTGGGCTATTCTATGTTCCCGCTTGCTGACAGCGGCAAGGAAATAGCCTCGTTTCAGGAAATAATGCACATGGTCGTCACAGTCCTCGTCGTCCTGCTGTCCGTCGCGTCGCTCGTTCTTATGATAATCGCCGGGTTCCGGGCCAACGGCTCGCGAGCCATCGGCATTTGGGCGGCGATAGCGCTCGCGATGATGCTCGTCGGAGCAATAGGTCAGGGTGCCGTGCCGCCGGAATATTTCGGCATAGTCGAGCGTTTCAGCGTTTTCGCAGCCGTCGGTTTCACCGCCGTTTTGGGCTGCTATCTATTCGGCGGTTTCCGAAAGCTGCCAATCCAGTTATAAGTCCACCTCGGAGGTACATATGAAAAAGTTCATCGCATACTGCGGGCTCGATTGTGAGACCTGTGAGGCCCGCATCGCCACCATTACCAACGACAACGCGCTTCGCCAAAAGGTTTCAATACTTTGGTCGGAGCTGAATCATACTGTAATTACGCCGGAGATGATAAACTGCGTCGGCTGCCGCATAGATGGGCCGAAAACGCCTTACTGCGAGTCTCTTTGCCCGATAAGGAAGTGTGCCGAGGGCAAAAAGCTCGAAACCTGCGGTGACTGCAGGGAAATGAGTTCCTGCAAGGAGCTTGAAGCACTCATCAAAAACAACGCGGAGGCAATGAACAATTTAAAAAATATGAAGTTATGACAGAATCGGATTTGACCATTTTTTTCGACGACCCCTTCTGGGTCGGCGTTTTCGAGCGTATTGAGGGCGATAAGCTCTCCGTCTGCAAGGTCACGTTCGGAGCGGAACCGAAGGACTATGAGGTAGACGATTTCGTCCTCAGAAATTACTGCGCTCTTTCATTCAGCCCCGCAGTGGAGGCGGAAACGCACCACGCCGCGGATAATCCCAAGCGCCGCATGCGAAACGCAAGGCGTCAGCTTGAGAAGAACGGCATCGGGACGAAGTCTCAGCAGGCGCTTCAAATGCAGCGCGAGCAGAATAAGCTTGAGCGTAAGACCGTAAGCCGTGAGCAAAGACTCGCCGAGGCAGAGCGCTTATTTGAACTGAGACAGCAGAAGAAAAAGGAAAAACACAAGGGCCGGTAAGCCCGAAAAAGCCCGAAGCGTCATCTCCGCTTCGGGCTATTACATTTTTTACACTCTGAATACTCTTCGGCGGCAGTTCGATTTATTTATTGAGCTGCCCCGGCAGCTTCAGCTTCTCCTTCGGCGGGAACTGCGCCTCATACTGCTCAAACGCAGCCGTTTCTCTTTCAGCAACGAAATACCCCTCCGGCGGCGCGTAAACGCCCGTAACTCCGCTCAAGAAGCCCGGAAGAAGCTCTCTGCAAAGGAAAAACGAAGCGTCAGCGCCCTCGGGCAGATCATGATATCGGATGCCGAAATCGCTCGCGTATGTAAAACCGCTTTTGCCGTAAAAATTTATGTTGCCCTCGAAGCAGAGCGCGCCGCAGCCGTAGGCCGCCGCCTTTTCAATTGAATAATCGAGCAGCATCTTGCCGTAGCCCTGCCTCTTGAGCTCCGGCGCAATGCAGATAGGCCCCATCGTCATAATTGGTATGCTTCTGCCGTCGTCGGCGCTTATCACGGCTCGCACGAACATGTTCTGCCCGATTATCCTGCCGTCCTTTTCCATAACGAGGTCCAGCTCCGGCACGAAATCAGGGTTCGCCCTGAAACGGCGCAGAACGTAATGCTCCATGCAGCCGGGGCGGTATACATTCCAGAAGGACTCGCGAACGAGGTTCTCGACCTCGCGAAAATCGTTTTCCGTTTCTCTTCTTATTATTACGCTTTTATCCATTTTTTCTCCTTATCCGTTTAGTCGTCGGCTATGCGGCGCATTCCCTCAAGCATCCCGTCCGCGAGCGAAGCTACCGCCGCCTTGTCCTCAGCGCCGTCATAGACGCTGTAAAGCAAAAACATCGGGGCATAGAATTCCGCAGCCTTCTCCCTCGCCCGCGTTAACCCCCGCGAGGCGAAAAGCTCCGTCATGTAATCAAGCGGCCCGGAAGCCAAATACTGCTGATAGAGCGCCGCCATCTCCGCGCTGCGAAACTGCTCGACGGTGAGCATTTTGCGAAACTGAGAAGCAAACTCGTCCTGAGTCCAATAGAGAAACATCGTCTTGGCAAATTCCACTATATCATCCACCGACGCAGCGGCATATGCTTCCGCCATCTCATCCGGGCTCCCCTCGGGAAGATTTTGCTCCTTCGCCTGCTCCGCGTCGCGCTCTTCCATTCGCGCAAGGATGCTTTCAAAAATATCCCGCTTATTCCTGTAATGCTTATACAGCGCACCCTTCGTCATGCCCAGTTCCCCGGCAATGTCGCTCACCGAGGCCGCCTCGTAGCCGTCCCTCGCAAAAAGACGCAGCGCCGTGAGCAATATGCGTTCCTTGGTGCCGCCCATAGTTCCCCCCTCTTTTCTTCGCCGTGAGTAAACGGCCGTTTACTCAGAGCATTATAGTAAACGTTCGTTTACTTGTCAAGTCCTTTTCACAAAAAATTGCCGCCCCTTCGGCTCATCAATACCGATATTCAAGTAAAATAAGAAAAAAGATATGCGAAAAGGCTTTTGCGTCAGGCGAGGCGGACTTCGTAGGACATAATGAATACATGGTCAAGAAGCCCAACAAAGCATGGCGAAAAGCTTTCCGTATAGATTTTCTGATTTTAATTGGATATTAGTATAAGCCGAAGGGGCGGCGTATTTTGCTCATTTGCCTTATTTCGCAGCTTCGCTTATTTCGGCTTCGGGCGCATTTTTCTTCACGCTCTGAACGCCGTTTTCGCAGCTCGTCTTAGTCTTATAGCCCTCGGAAACTGCAATTATCTCGCCGTTTTTCGCTTTGAGGCGGAAACGGAACTCACCCGCCTTATCCTTATAAATCTCAAACTTAGGATGCTTCATCGTTACGATGGGCTCAACCGTCTGATCCTCTACGTCGCCGAAGCAGTTGGTTTTGACGCTTTTAACCCCGTTTAGGCAGGAGGCCTTGCTCTTATATACCTCGGAGGTGGCGATAGTCTCCCCATTATTTGCCTTGAGATCAAACTTATAGCCCGTTGCGGTTTCTTTTACTACGAATTTTCCCATGTTACTGTCAATCCTTTCTCTAAATCGTACTGAATATGCCGCAGTCTGCCGCAATGACGCGCAAGCTTACGTGCCCTCCAATATTTAAGTATACAGTAACATATTTCCATACATATTTCAACCGCAAATCGTATATTATGACAATTTATATGTCGTTCCGGCCATCGTTTTGGCGCAATATGCCAAATTGCGCTTAAACCAGTTCGCCGGAAAAATGCTGTATCTCATGCTGAATTATCTGCGCCGTAAAGCCACTGAACTTCCCGTGGCGTTTCTCGAAGTTACTGTCCAGATAATCGAGTTCTATTTCCTTATACCTTACGCATTTTCTCACGCCGTCAAGTGAAAGGCAGCCCTCTTCCGTTTCGTAGCGCCCGGACTTTTTCGTGATAACGGGGTTCACCATCGCAAATTCAAACGCGCCCGCAATTACGGCTATTATCTGCTTTTTCACGCCTATCATGTTCGCTGCCATGCCGACGCAGCGGTCTCTGTTTGCGTCCAGGGTATCCATCAAATCCGCGATAACCTGTTTGTCTGCCTCCGTCGCCGGCTCGGACTTCTGCTGCAAAAACAAAGGATCCCTCATTATCTGCTTAATCATTTATATGCCACTCCCGTAATATAGCTCTGTAGGCCGATTTTATACTAACGTCCGATTATAAGATATACGCAAAGCCTTCCATATAGATTTTCTGATTTTAATTGGATATTAGTATTATTTTATTATCTCAGCTTTTTCGGCCTAAGGCAAGCTCTTTATTCTCCGCAAAGCGCTTTCGGAAAACAAAAGTGCTGCCGTCATGCTTCCCTGCGCAAACGGAGGGCTTTTTATGAAAGTTTTATTATAAGAATTTAAATCTGGGCTATCAATCCGGTGAAATATCTGTTATTATGGTAAAAGAATAAAAAGTTAAGCGCTTTTGCTTCCATAAAAACAGACAGGAGGACCCGTTATTATGTTTTATGAAACCGAGAAAAACGACCACGGTCTCGCAAGGCCGCCATTCAAATCCATTGCAGTCCCCCGCCCCATTGGCTGGATATCCACGCTGGACGCTGACGGAAAACCCAATCTCGCGCCGTACAGCCAATTCACTAACCTCACCTTCGACCCACCTTACGTTCTTATCTCCATAAACACGACGCCAGAATACAAGCGCAAGGACACCACCAACAACATCGAGCGCACGGGTGAGTTTGTCCACAATATGGTGACTTACGAGCTGATGGAGAAAATGAACATTACCGCCGCGCCCTTCCCTCCCGGGGTGGACGAATTTGAGGCTGCAGGACTCACGAAGGCCGAATCCGTTCTGGTAAAGCCCTATCGCGTGGCGGAGTCTCCCGTTCAGCTTGAATGCAAGCACGTTCAGACTATTCGCCTCCCAGGCACGAGCAGCGTCGGCTCCGCCGATATCATCATCGGTAAGGTCGTCGGCGTACATATAAAGGATGAGGTAATCGGCCCCGACGGCAAGCTTGACATGCTGAAAATCAAGCCTCTCGCCCGCATGGGTTACAGCGACTACACCTACGTGGACAAAATCTTCACCATCACCCCCTCGGACGCCGCCGGAGATGAAGGCGACCGCTCTCTGGGCCTTGAAGGAGCCACGGGCGCGTTCAATAAATAAGCCTCCATGCTTCGCTAAGCCTTCAAAACCTCTGAAGCCTCTGTGGTTTCAGGGGTTTTTGGGTCCCATCGGAAACACTTAATTAAGACAGGCGCGTTTATCGCTTGATATAACGCCGCGTTGATTATATAATGGTTATCGCCAATCCATGCCGTGAAAGAGAGATGCCCCTTGAAAAAGAAAACAGTTATTTCCATAATGTACGATTTTGACAAAACCCTGTCCACGCGCGATATGCAGGAATATACCTTTATCCCCGGCGTCGGCATGGACGCGGATTCCTTTTGGGAATACTCAAACGAGCTTGCGCGGGAAAACAACATGGACAGAATCCTTTCCAGCATGTTCACCATGTTCAGGAAGAAGCAGGAAGCGGGCGGACGCATCCGCCGCAGCGAGCTTGTTGAGCTCGGGCGCGACGTCGAGTTCTACCCCGGCGTTGAAAGCTGGTTCGAGCGCATAAACAAATTCGCCGAGGGAATCGACTGCGTTCTTGAGCACTACATCATTTCCTCGGGCATGAAGGAAATCATCGAGGGCACAAGCATCAGCGGCTATTTCAAAAGCATTTTTGCCAGCGAGTATTTATATGACTCGGACGGCTACGCCGTATGGCCCGCCACCGCCGTTAATTACTCCTCCAAAACGCAGTATCTGTACCGCATAAACAAGGGTCTGCTCGACCTCTCGGACGAAGTGTCCCTCAATGCCGCAATGAGCGAGGATGCGCGCCCCATGCCCTTCAAAAACATGGTTTATCTGGGCGACGGGCTAACGGACGTTCCCTGCATGAAGCTTGTGAAGCAAAACGGGGGCTATTCCATCGCCGTTTATACAGACAGGAATCAGGCGGGACGCCTTATTCTTGATGACCGCGTGAATTTCATCGCCCGCGCGGACTATTCCGAGGACGCGGAGCTGCAAAAGCTCATCGAGCATATCGTGGAAACGATACGCCATGAGGATATTATTTCCCAGTATTCGCGCGCCCAGAAGAATTACGCAAAATAAAATTTAAAATGCATAAAAATGATTGATTATATTTATTGACTTTGCCATGTGTTAGTGATATTATAATACATAATTTTATGCAGTTTTTCGGCGGCTTTATCGGAAGCCTTTTCTGTGTTTTTGCGGCGGCGATTTTGCGCTTTTGCACCATCGCGCCCGTGTCGGGAAGTGTCTATAAGCTATGTCTGTGTTCAATAAAAACAAAACGATTGAACAGTATTCGCAGGCTTTGACGAGCGTCATCAATTCCTTCGACGGCGAAGTTGCCGTCGTGAGAAACGATGTCTGCGAAATGCTTGATTTAAATTGCAAAGCAAAAAAGCGTCTGGGCAAAGCCCACAGTGAAAAGCTTTGCAGTATTGGCTATTCCATTTTTTTCCCCGAGCTTTGCAGCATTTGCCGCAGAGACGACTCTGAACCCTACGAATGCGACATAAAGGGAGACGATGGGCGTATCTTTTCGCTCAGGACCTCTGAGATAGACTGGGTAGACGGAAAAAAGGCCAACATTTTCTTTCTGCGTGACGTGGAGGATGAACGAAAATACGGGAAAAAACTATACGACCTCGCTAACTACGACGCACTCACCGGAATCCCGAACCGTCAGCGTCTTCTTTCGGATTTCAGCGAGGTGGAGGCAGAAATTGCCTCCGGAGAAATAAGCGGCGTTATCGCTATTCTCGACCTTGACAATTTCAAAGAAGTCAACGATACCTACGGGCATAATACGGGCGACGCTATGCTTTGCCGTCTTGTGAATCATCTCGGAAGCTATCCCGAGTTTAAGGACTGTCTTTACCGTCTCGGCGGCGATGAAATGGTCCTCTTCTTCAAAAACCCGAAGAACGCATTTCAGAGCGAATCCGATATGCGCGACTATTACCATACCATAATCAAAAAAGCCATGCTCACCTATACCATGCCGAGCATAGATGTCCGCTGCACGATAAGCATAGGCGTTTCCTTCTTTCCCCAGCATGGGACAACGCTTACCGAGCTTTTGCGCAAGGCGGATATTGCTCTTTACGCCGCAAAAAGAGAAGGCAGGAACCGTGTTTCCTTCTTTGAAGACCAATTCGATACCGCGAAGAAATTCCGCGATATGTATATCAGCATGAAGCCCATTCTTGATAAGGACGGGTTCACCTTTGGCTATGAGCTTGAGGACGGAAGCCGCGAGCTCCGCGATGACGAGGGAGTCGTTTCCCTCAATTCTTATGACCGCACGCTCGATATTATCGGGCTTGAGGAGCTGCGGGACAACAGCGTATATTTTATATCCTTCTCCACTCAGCTTTTCAGCGATACCGTTCTGAACAATCTCCCCAAGAACAAATTCGTCATAGAGATAGATTATTCGCCGAGCTATGAAAACCATCTTCTCGAAATGTATGAGAAGCTTAATGATCTCGGCTATTCTATCGCGCTTGTGGGTATAACCGGCAGAAATATCGAGCCACGTCTCATGAAAACAGTCAAGTATTTCCGCTTTGACATCGGCGCTGTATCCGAAAAGGAAATGATTCGCATTATCGCAGAACACCCTGACAAAGTTTTCATCGCCGACGGCGTGTATACAAAGGAGCGCCTTAAATCCGCGCAGAAGATGGGCTTTACACTGTTTGAGGGTTGTTTCTTTGTAGATTCCATAACGAAAAAAGAGAAAAACGTCGAGCTTCTCAAGGCTAATTATCTCAGGCTCCTTCAGCTCACGACGACGGACGATTACATAGATTTCGACGAAATCAGCAGCATTATTTCATCAGACGTCGCACTTACCTATAAACTTCTGCATCTTATCAATTCCCCAATCGTCGGTCTTAGGATGAAGATCTCTTCTATTCTTATGGCTGTCGCCTATCTCGGCGAAGAAAACATTAAGCAGTGGTTTGCCATTCTTGCATTGCGCGGAGTTTCCGAGGATGAACCGATTGAGCTCTTGAGGATGTCTCTTGTCCGCGCAAAATTCGGCGAGGCGCTCGCTCCCTGCTTTAATCCGATCCGCGATTCACGCCATGTGTTCCTGATGGGCCTTCTGTCTCTCCTTCACATAGCGTTTGATAAAACGCCGCAGGAGCTTATGGAGGACATTCCCGTCGCGGATGCTATAAAGGATTCGCTCACAAGTTCTGACGGGCCGTATTCCGACATCATGGAGCTTTATAGATACTATGAATACTCCGAATGGGATAAGGTCGCGAGCTTCTCGGAGAAGAATAACATCAGCGGCGACGTTATCAACGAATGCTATATAAATGCCGTTAAATGGGCAAACGATATGGTTGACGCTGCGGAAAACGGCAACTTTTGACGAAGTGCAAACCTCAGAATTCCCGATGAATCATATATGTCAAATGTCATAAAAGTGGATTTCGGGGTGTTTGGGGCAGATATTAACCTTATCATCATTTTGCATTGGGCTGATTCTTAAGCAAATTTGCGGCAATTTCGCAAATGTTTCTGTTGACAGCACGCAACTATAGTGGTATAATATAAAAGCTGTGAGAGAAAAGGCATTTTGCCTCATTTTTCTTTTCACTGTTTCTATATCGCGGGGTAGAGCAGTCTGGTAGCTCGTCGGGCTCATAACCCGGAGGTCGTGTGGTTCAAATCCCACCCCCGCAACCATATGAATTGGAGTCGAAATCGTGAACAGTTCTTTTGGACTGCCCAGATTCCGACTCCTTTCTTATGCGCAAAACCCCTTGAAAATCAAGGGGTTTTGCTTATTTTGCTTTTGTGCTCCCATCTGGACGAGTTTTTCAAAAATATCAAAAACTTGACAAGAAAAGCCTAAAAAACGATAGTTTTGAACCACATGTCCAGCCTATTTAGCCTTTTCAAAATAAACCGCCTCAAATTGGTCTGGGGACTGATAGCCGGTTGCCCTGTGTGGCCTCTCGGAATTGTAAAAGCGGATGTAGTTGTTCACGCTCTCGCGGAAATCATGTTCTGAGCGGTAATTTCTGCGATACAACTCTTCTCTTTTCAGTAACGCAAAGAATGATTCAGCTACTGCGTTATCGTGCGGAGCACCGGGGTTGGAAAAAGACTGCACGACACCCTCGTGTATCAAAAGCTTTCGGAATGTGGCCGAAGTATACTGTGCCCCTCTGTCACTGTGAAATGTCAGTCCGCTGGGACAGCCACGCAAAGCGAACGCATTTTTGAATGTTTGGGTGATTAATTGCGTACTGTTGCGGAGAGAAACACGATATGCAATAACTTTTCGAGAAAACAAGTCGATAATGACGCAGGTGTATAAATGGTGCTCCTTGACTTTGAAGTAGGTCACATCGCTGACCCAGACTTGATTTGGAGAATCGGTCTTGAACTGACGCTGAACAATGTTTTGCTTTTGCAGAAGTTTCTTGTAGTCTTTTTTGGAATGGGAACCAATGCTTTGCAGGCCCATTTCATGCATCAAGCTTAGTACGTACTTTTTAGAAGCCTTGACTCCTTTAGCCTGTAATGCGGCAACAATTTTGTCTGCGCCGTAACGCTGCTCGCTTTCTTCAAACACTTGCAGCACCTGTGCGCCGATCTCTTCCCGGCGACGAGCATACATAGTGGGGTTGTCCCCTTTGACAATTCGTTTATAGTATGTCCCCCTTGCCACATTCAGTGCTTCGCAAAGCACTCGATCACTGTATTGCCCTCTCAGTTTTTGAAAGGCTGTCAACCGCTCATCCAAAGGTGCTGTGGGAGAGCACCGGGAACTCTGTATAACCTCTAAAATCTGGTCCTGTTTATCGACTCGGCGCCTAAGTTCGGAGTACTCCTTTTGCGTTGCATTTGAGGTGGTTTCCGGATCAGATGTCTGGAGCGGTTTAAACAACTTGATCCAGGAATAGAGAGTGCTGCGGGGAACTTTGTGCTCAAGACAAAGCCTTGATACGGCCGTGCCTTTCCAATACTGCGCAGCAATGGCCTTCTTCTGACTGTCTGTGAAATTTGCTCTCATGATAGCACCTCCAAGAGTAATAGGGTAAAGGGGGAATTTGAACCCTCTACAGTGCGATTTATTTTGCCGTAATCAAAATACTGCAATAAAATTATGAAAAAAGCTTGACAAATACGATTTCCTGCAGTATAATGCTTACAACAAGTAAAAGCGGCCTGAATTCGATAGGAACTCAGGCCGCCGGCGAGCATCTTGACGACACTCTCAAGTGACATTAAGAGTATAGCGCATTTTTTGCCATTCGTCAAGATGCCGCCTAGCTTGCGAGTAACGCAGAAAGGAGACAAAGCGTGGTATACATTGACGCCGTTCATTATGAGCAGGACTCGTACGGTTACGAGTACATTGCGCGGATGAAGTGGACCAACACCCTTTCGCTGCAGGCTGCCAACGAGTGCTCCAAGCGCGAGATGATTGACTTCGTTAACAATAACCCCAATTGCACTAAAACGAAGTACTATCGCTATGGTCGCTGGGTTGAAGGCGAAGACGTCCGTGTTGTTGACAATCGCTATCTTCGCACCGATGCCAACAACATCAAGGCAGACAACCTCGGTTCCCTTCCGAGGTATTAAGGTGACGGCGCAGGATCCTATCTTACTGCGCCGTCCATTGTTATGAGGTTATTTATATGCAATACATGAAATTAGGCGATTGTGCCAAGATCAAGTTTTGCTCGGTGACGCCGTCGCGATCGAAGCAGCAGATCACACCATCAAAATGGTTTGTTTGCGCGAACTTCTTCGCCGACAACGAGGTCACCAACAAGCCAACGGTCAATTATGTGGTCCCTGATGATGAATGGATTTTGAGCAAGGATGATATCGTCGTCAAAAGAATCACGCCAACGTTTGTTAACTACATTGATTTTGAACCGGACGAGATTTATTGCGGAAACAACCTCATTATTGTTTCACCCGTTTTGAGGGAGGATGGCAAGTATCTGGCAATGCTCCTAAACGAGAAGATTGGTGAGCTATCAAAAGAAAGCTCTATCGGTGCAGTAATGAAATCCATCAGCCGTAATGATCTTGAATCGTTGGAAGTGCCTTATCCAGACATAACCAAGAGACAAATGATCGGCGAACTGTGGTACAAGGGTATCGAGTTAAAAAAGTATAGAATCAGGTTGGCGGAGCTTGAAAATCTCCACACCAACTATCTGATAAAGAAATCCATTCACACTTCTGGAGGAAGAAACCATGGCTAAAACTACTTTTGATGATATCAAACGCGCTCTTTGGGCTGGAGCGAATACATTCCGCGATAATATCGATGCATCCAATTACAAGGACTATGTTCTTTCCATGTTCTTTGTTAAGTACCTGAGCGACACGTTTGATGAAAGCGTAAAAGAGCTTGAAAAAGAATACAGCGGCATTCGTCTCGAAAGACAAATATCAAACCTCCCCTTCTTCCTCAAGAGAGAGTTCACGTTTGATTTTTTGTTAGAGAATCAATATGCCCCCGATCTGGGCACAAAAATCAGCGAAGCACTGACCGGCATTGAAAGTTCGAACGCCATTCTCAGCGGTATTTTCCGCGGGATCGATTTCAACAGCGAGAGCAACCTTGGGAAAAAGGAACAAAAGAATCCTATTTTGCGCAATCTGTTGAACGATTTTGCCGACCTTGATTTGCATCCGAGTAACATCGATGTGAAGGAAGGTCAGGTGCCGGCAGATATCATCGGCGATGCTTACGAGTACATGATTGGTGAGTTTGCCACTATGGCAGGCAAAAAGGCAGGAAGCTTCTTTACGCCACAGCAGGTTTCCGAAATCATGGCACAAATTGTATGTCCGGTTGCGGATGATCGTATTTATGACCCCACTTGCGGGTCCGGCTCTCTGCTTATTCGTGCCGCAAGAAAAGGCAGTTTTGATAAAGTCCAAATGTATGGCCAAGAAGTCAACAGCTCTGCAATCTCTATGGCAAGAATGAACATGTTTATCCATGGCATTCAGGACGCCAAGATTGCGTGGGGCGATACACTGGCCAACCCGCAGCACCTTGATAGCGACGGCAACTTGATGAAGTTTGATTGTATCGTTGCCAATATGCCGTTCAGCAAAGACAAATGGGCAGAAGGTTTTAACCCAGGCGGCGAGGTTTCTGCCGATGAAGAAACAGAAAAGTCAAAAAGAGGAAAGAAAAAAGAATTCAAAATGGAAGCCGGGCTTGACCGTTGGCATCGTTTCGATATGGGTGTTCCTCCCGCGAGCAAGGGCGACTGGGCCTTCTTGCTCCATATGATTGCGAGCATGAGCGGAAACGGGCGTGTTGCTGCTGTAGCGCCTCACGGCGTGTTGTTCCGTGGCGCAAGCGAAGGCCGGATTCGCCAGACGGTTATTGACAAAAACCTGATCGACGCTGTGATCGGATTGCCGGAGAATCTCTTCTACGGAACGTCAATCCCTGCGTGTATCATCGTTTTCAGAAAAGGGCGCAGCAATACCAATGTTTTGTTCATTGACGCTTCCAAGCAATTCAAGAAGGATCGAGCCAAAAACGTTCTTCGAGATGAGGACGTTGCAAAGATCGTCGAAACCTATAAGGCATACCGCAATGGTGAAAACGCTGAAAACGACAGGTACAGTCATGTCGCTTCGCTTGATGAAATCAAAGACAATGAATACAATCTGAACATCCCGCGCTATGTTGATTCTTTTGAGGAAGAAGAAATAATCGATATCGATCAAGTAAATGCGGAGATTGCGGAATTGAAAGTTCAAATTGCTGAAGTCGAAGCAGAAATGGATAAATACCTTAAAGAATTGGGACTTAGTTGAAAGGAGTATTGGCGATGACATATGAAGAAATCATTGCAAAATTAAATAACGCTACAAAGTTTTCTATATCCAGCGAAAAAGAAACAGGAAATTCAAAGCAAATTAAACTAAGCAACGGTGCAATTATCAATTGTTTTAAAAATGGCAACCATAATGTGCAAGGAAAGAACCAAGAAGAAGTGTCTGCTTTTTTAAGCGATAATGCAGATACGAAAAGCAGGAAAGTCTTTGTAGTTTACGGACATGATGAGATTGCAATAACTCAATTAGAAGCGCTTTTGAGAAGATGGGATCTCGAACCTATTATTTTGGATCAGCAAGCATCAGGAGGTCAGACTATCATCGAAAAGCTGGAAGAATACAGCGATGATGTCAGATATGCAATTGTACTTGCTACTCCGGACGATGAAGGAAAAGCACGTACTGAAACATCCTATAAATTGCGTGTACGTCAGAATGTGGTGCTCGAACTGGGGATGTTTCTTGCCAAATTAGGCCGCGATAAAGTGGCAATTCTTTTAAAAGAAGCCGAAAACTTTGAGAGGCCTTCTGATATTCAGGGCTTGGTATATATTCCTTTTCGAGACAGTATTGAGCGAGATGCTTCAATCAACCTGATTCGAGAATTGTCACGGCAGGGAATCAAAATCGAGACTTCAAGGATTTAATCAAGATGAACAATATGATAAAGCATCGAGTTGGACAACTTAATCGAGGCGAAATACCGGAGGGGTATAAGAAAACCGATTTCGGTGTTTTCCCGTGCGGCTGGGTAACTGATAAAACATTTGGAGACTTGTTTGATTTCTATGGTGGACTCAGCAAGTCGCGCGACGAGCTCGGCGAAGAAGGCTATGCATATCTCCATTATGGAGATTTGCATAGGGGCTCGTTTAATTGTGTGTCTCTCGAGCAGTACAGCCAGTTGCCAAAGTGCGATATTACGTTAAAAGGCAAGGAAACTTGCCTCATGGAAGACGGAGACATCGCTTTTTTAGATGCTTCGGAAGATTTAGAAGGTACATCGCGCGCGGTATTGATTGATAATCCTGATAACGAACCATTTATCGCCGGGCTACATATTATCTATGGCAAGTCGAAAGATGGCAGCCTTGACAAATGGTACAAGCAGTATATTACATCTTCTGAAAGCGTAAAGAAACAATTTCAACGACTATCAGTTGGATTTAAGGTCTATGGAGTGAATCGCGATTCTCTCCCCAAAATACGGATAGCCTATCCTCCCTCTTCACAAGAACAATCCCGAATTGCCGAGATCCTTATGAAATGGGACGAAGCGATAGAGCTGTACCAACAACAAATTGAAAAACTGAACAAGCTCAAGAGATCCGCTTTGGCAAACCTTTTCCCGCAAAAAGGTAAGAGCACTCCAAAGTATCGATTCGCAGGATTTACTGATCCTTGGGAACAGCGTAAGGTTGCAGACATAGCTTCTGACACCCGCGGTGGCGGTACTCCGAAGACATCAAATGAGGCGTATTGGACAGGCGATATTCCGTGGATTCAATCATCCGATTTAACAGAGGGAAAAGTCTTTGGAGTGGAACCGAGAAAACACATTTCAATGGCTGGTTTGAATAGTTCCGCTACGCAGCTTGTACCGGAAAACTCTATCGCCGTTGTGACCCGTGTGGGCGTTGGAAAGCTTGCATATATGCCTTATTCGTACACCACAAGCCAAGATTTTCTGTCGCTGTGCAGGCTTCAAACTGAACCGATTTTTACCGTGTATGGATTATATCAAATGATACAGGGAGAGTTGTCGGCTGTACAAGGCACCTCCATAAAAGGCATGACAAAAGAAGACCTGCTTTCCAAGACGATTTCAGCACCTAAGAGCAGTGATGAACAGGCTCGAATTGGCGCATATTTCAAGAGACTCGATGACCTTATCACCCTTCATCAGCGTAAGGTTGATACAGTAGCAAAGCAAAGAGCAGTTTTACAACAATATCTCTTAAATGGGATCGTGAGGGTTTGCGAATGAACGAACAACAGGTAAAGCTGCTTTGTAAGCTTGCCATTGAAAACAGCAATCGCCCGTTTACCGATACAGAAAAGGAGCTGTTGAAACAAGCAATAGATCAGGCAAAAAGCTGGGATGATTTGTTTGCAATTGCGCTTTCGACGCTGGGTATTCAATGAATAAAGCGTAGAGCGATTTGGAGGAAATATGAGCGGCGATAATCAGATTATTATGTATCAAACCGAAGACGGTTTGACGAAAATCGATGTTACAATCGAAAATGAAACGGTTTGGCTGAACCAGCTACAAATGGCGGAACTCTTCCAAACGACAAAGCAAAATATCAGTTATCATATAAACAACATCTTCAAAGAAGGTGAGTTGGATGCAAATTCAGTTGTCAAGGATTTCTTGACAACTGCCGCGGACGGGAAACCATACAATACGCATTTCTATAATCTCGATGTAATCATTTCAGTCGGTTATCGCGTGAAATCTCTGCGCGGTACACAGTTCCGTATCTGGGCGAACCGAATCCTGAAAGAGTATCTGATTAAAGGTTTCGCAATGAACGACGATCTCCTGAAAGCTGCAGGCGGCGGAGATTACTTCAAAGAACTCTTGGACCGGATCCGGGATATCCGATCCAGCGAGCGAGTTTTCTATCGTCAGATTCTGGACATTTATGCCACAAGCATCGACTATGATAAAAATGCAGAAACCAGCGTGTTGTTCTTCAAAACCGTACAGAACAAAATGCACTTTGCGGTTAGCGGACATACTGCACCAGAGATTGTTTATCTGCGCGCGGACAGCACTAAGCCGTTTATGGGCTTGACGAACTTCAAAGGGAGCAGGCCGCAGAAATCTGAAATTGCTACTGCAAAGAATTATCTATGCGAGCAGGAGTTAAAAGAACTTAACGCGATTACCTCGGCCTATCTGGATTTTGCAGAGCTGCAAGCCCTTCGCCGCAAAACCATGACGATGCGCGATTGGATCGCGAAACTGGACGACTTCCTGCGCATGAGCGATAGTGAAATTCTCCTTAACGCAGGGACCATTTCTCACGAGATGGCGCTGGAAAAAGCGCAGAGCGAGTATCGAAAATACAAAAAGCAGAACCAAGATGAACTGTCACAAGTCGAAAGAGACTTTTTGGATTCTGTAAAGAAAACACAAAAACTGCTGGAGTCCAAAAAAGACCGCAAGTGAGGAACTATTATGCCGAACCATATGATTTTTAACGAGCGCCCGGAGTGCCAGGACAGAGTCATATCTTTCCTGCAAAAAATGGGCTATGAATACGTTTCGAGAAGCGAAGCAGAACAAAAACGAGGCAGCTTGTCCAAGGTGATTTTCACGGACGAGCTTATTCGCTTTCTGAACAAGCAATCGTTTAAATACAAAAACTATGAACTCAACTTTTCGGGTGAGTCTATTCAGCGTGCAGTGAATGCACTGGATGCTTCTCTTTTGCAAGGTCTTGCCATGGCCAGCAAAGAGATCTATAACCTTTTGACTCTCGGAATCAGTGTTGAGGAAAGTGTAGTGATCGACAAAGACGTCCCGGTTCGGCAGTCTTTTGATCTTTCCTATATTGACTTTGAGCATCCGGCGAATAATATCTGGCAAGTAACTGAGGAATTCAGCGTAGAGCGTCCCAACGGTCAGTATGCACGACCAGATGTTGTGATCATGGTCAACGGCATTCCGCTTACGGTTATTGAATGCAAAAAATCGAGTGTTGACGTCAAAGAGGGCATTTTGCAAAATGTCAGGAACATGGGGCCAGATTACATTCCACATCTGTTCAAATACGCTCAACTTGTTATTGCAATGAACCCCAACAAAGTTGTGTATGGCACTTGCGGAACAAGCGCTGATTACTTTGTTGAATGGCGTGAGGATGATGTGCAATGGCAGGAATCCATTTGCAAACGGTGTTCTCCGGATGGAAATATCGTTGAACAGGATCGCGCCATATCTTCTCTGCTTGAAAAGAAAAGATTTTTGACTTTGATCCACGACTACATTTTGTACGACAGCAACATAAAGAAAATATGCCGTCATCAACAATTCTTCGCTGTAGAAAACGCCATCAGACGAATCAACGGGGAGGATGATAAGGGCACTACTGGCGGCGTTATTTGGCATACCCAGGGCAGCGGCAAGTCACTGACCATGGTGATGTTGGTCAAGAAAATACAGTTCTTAAAGGCAAACGAGCATCCTCGATTTGTTATTGTCACGGACCGAGTAAACCTTGACAAGCAAATAAGGGACAACTTTGCCAATTCGCAGATGGCGCCGGTACGCGCTGCAACTGGAAAGGGTCTGAAAACTATACTGAAAGACAAGAGTAATCTTGTAGTAACCACGTTGATCAACAAGTTTGAGACCGTATGTAAGAATCATTACCTTGAGCCGGATAGCGATAAATTCTACGTGTTGATCGACGAGGCGCACCGCTCACAGTACAGCGCTATGTACAACTACATGCGTGAAGTGTTGCCGAACGCTACGCTCATTGCTTTCACGGGCACACCGCTGATCGCAAAATCAAAGCGCAACACTTATAAGAAATTCGGCGATCCTATTCATAATTACACAATGAAACGATCGATCGAAGATAAGATTACCGTTCCACTGGTTTATGAAGGCAGAAAGGTAAAGCAAAACGATCCATCAAATACGATTGATGCATTTTTTGATAGCTTGACCGAGAATCTTTCGGAGGAAGTCAAGAAAGAGTTAAAGAGCAAATATAGCAAGTGGTCAAAACTTGCAGAGGCGAGCAGTAGGATAAATCTTGTTGCCTTTGACATTTACGATCATTTTGCCAATTACTGTTTGCCTAAGGGTCTCAAAGCAATGGTTGTTTGCTCTTCGAGAGCAACAGCAGTTGATGTGTTTAATATCATTTCCTCTTTACCCGGGAAGAAAGCAAATCCACGTGTTGTTATCACTTTTGGCGACAAACGCGAAGGGGATGACGATGACGTCACAACGGCTGCGATTAAAAAGATAAAAAACTATCACGATAAATATGTAAAGCCGTTGTTTGGCGACAATGATGAAAAATATACCGACTCCGTTTGTGATGATTTCAAGAATCCGGACGGAGATATCAACATGCTTATCGTTAAAGACATGCTATTAACGGGCTTTGATGCGCCTGTCGCCGGTGTGTTATATGTTGACAAAACTCTGCAGGAGCATAATCTGCTGCAAGCGATAGCGCGCGTAAATCGTGTTTACAAGGGCAAAGATTTTGGTCTGATCGTGGATTACTGGGGCATTTTCAAGAAACTTAGAGCTGCGATTGATCTGTATGATGACGCAGATTCATCTATGAATCTATACGATCAAGCCGATATTGAAGATGCGATTCTTGGGCCTATTGATGAGAAAAACAAACTTGAACAAGCACACCAAGAGCTGTTTGACATGTTCCCCGGATTTGACGACAGTACGACTTCTGATGCATGGCAGCTTAGCCTTGAGGATGAAGTAAAAAGAAATGAGTTTTATGATAAACTGAAAACCTATGCGAATCTGTTGAACCTGGCTTTAACAAATCGCGACATTTTTGTTGAGATCGGTTTTGATAAGCTCGAAGAATATCGCAAGGACTATCGTTTCTTTGACAAACTGCGTCAAAGTGTGATTGAACGCTTTGACAACGAGATTGACTTATCGAAATACGAATCCGGAATTAAAAATCTGCTCGATACTTTTGTCAATGCAACTGATGTGCACCAGATCATAAAGCCGGTTTCCATTACAGATGAAGCTGCTATGGCGAAGTTGCTTAGTTCGGACGATCCCCAAAATGTGAAGGCAGACAAAATCAAAACCAGAATTGAATCTGAACTAAAGCAAGTGAGATATGATGATCCGCTTCTATTTGAAGAGTTTTCTACAAAAATCAAGAAAACATTAGCCGAATATGATGAGACAAGAGATGCGGATAAATACTTAATGGCCATGGAAACAATGGCAGATGATTTCAGGAACGGGAGGTTGACAAAGGATTATCCAGTATCAATAGCAAATGACAGCGACACAAAAGCCTTTTATGGAGCAGTAATTACCGTGCTTCGCTCCAAAGGGGAAATTGAGCTGACAGATCACATTGAGGATACAATCGCTGAATACTCCAGGAAGGTTACAAAAGCGGTGGCCGATCGCGCAAAACGAGATTGGAAGCACAACGAAGTCGTGCACAAGCAAATACATCGCGCTTTGGATGATTGCTTGTTCGAGATGTTTGATGCTCTCGGATATGAGATCAACAATTCAAATATTGACATGCTTGATTTGATAATTGATGAAATCATGAAAGTGGCGGTTGCAAGATACTGATGGATACTATTGAACTGTATTTAGGACCAATAAATGGTACTGTTACTGTAAAGCTGGTCCGAAAAAAAATAAAAAACGTTCATCTTAAAGTCTTTAGAACACTGGACGTCGTTTTATCTGTTCCAGAGCAGGTACCTAACGAGTGGATTGACAATTTTCTTTCCAGCCGTCAAAAATGGATAGATGATCAAATCACCAAGTATAAACGAGCGAGTGGATTTAACAATCTTGCCGAGATAAGAAATGGATCCTCGACTCAGTTTCTTGGTAAAGATATGCGGATTTATAAAGAAGATTCCCTTAATAATCGTGTTGAAGTCGATGAAAAGAAAGTACGTCTGTACGTAACCGATGTGGAAGACGAGGCTTTGGTTCAAAGGGTTTTTAGCAAGTGGTGGAGGCAGACTGCAGAAACGATATATCAGCAAGAAGTTGACCAATACTATAATTTGGTCATTCGCAAGTACGGTATAGACAAACCGGCTATTTCTATCAAAAAAATGAAAACACTATGGGGTAGTTGCACACCAAAGAAAAACAAGATTACATTAAATGAGTATTTGCTGAAAGCCAATATTCGGTGTATTCAATATGTTGTGCTGCATGAACTGACGCACTTGCTGTATCCAAATCACAATTCGGATTTCTATGATTTTTTGACAATTCATATGCCGGATTGGAAGGAACGAAAAAAGCATCTTGATACAGAAGTAGTGCAAGGCCTATGATGTCGAGAACAATCTTTAGTATCAACCTGACGGCAAGCGCATTAGCTAACAGTTCAAGAGGATAGAGCAATTTGAACGAAGTCCGTTTTTCGAACATTTTTCTCGGAAAACGGACTTCGTTATTGTTTGGAATCCTGATAAATCAAGGGGTTTCAGATTTCGGCTGGAATTCGCTTCAGTCCAAAAACTCCGGAAATCCAAAAACTTTTTTCGGCTCAAGGACGCTATTTCAACACCGTTTTCTCATCCGGCAGCATAATAGGCGTCCTCGACCTCTTGTGGTGTTTTGTATTTTAAAGTCTGATGCGGCCGTGCTTCATTGTAGAACTCGATATAATGTGCAACGCTTTTGCAAAAGCTCTCTTCTGAGGTGTACTCTCTGCGGTACGCCTCTTCTTTTTTGAACGATGCAAAGAAGGCTTCCGCTACAGCGTTATCATGAGGTCTTCCGGAAAAAGAAAACGAGTGCCTCACATCACAATTCTGCATGAGCAGGCCAAATGTGTTGGAATCATACTGCTTTCCTCTGTCACTGTGGAAGGTATGATTCTTAGGATTGTTTCTTTCCGAATAGGCGTTCCGGAACGCAGTCGTGACCAGATTGGTGCTGGCATTGCGAGACACTCTCCAACCGACGATCTTACGGGAGAAAAGGTCAATGATGATACAGAAGTACATCCAAATACCTTTTACCCTGAAATAAGTAAAATCTCCGACCCAGACTTGGTTCGGCCGATCAGCGGAGAAATCCTGCTTCAAAAGGTTTTTCTTTTCAGATTTCTGCAGCTTTTTATACTCTTTTTTTGCATCAGTGCGGACGCTGCGCAGTCCCAACTCCTGCATGATGCCGGAAATGCGTTTTGTACTCACATGGATACCGCTGTTCGCAAGAACAGCTCGAATCTTCTCTGCCCCGAAACGCTGCGCGTTATCATCAAATATCTGCTGGACCTGCAGCATCAGGCGAGCCTGCTCCTCCTCATACTTCGTTCGATCTGCCCTGCGGAAAATATGATTGTAAAAGGTGCCTCGATCCACTTCTAAAGCTTCGCATAGTTCATATACGCTGTAGGGACTGTCTTGTGTATAGATGCTTTCCAGCTTCTCCAGACGTCTCCGAAGCGGGATATCAGAAAGGTATCCACACAGGCGGATAATCTCCATTTCATGCCGGAGTTTTTGCAGCTGACGACACATGCTGTCAAACTCTTTGGGTGTGTAAGTCCTTTGCGGCGTTTTGATGGAACAGTATTTGATCCGCCAACGGTACAGAGTACTCAGTGCAACACTGAATTCTTTGCTTAATTCCTTAAGATCCTCGCCTTTCTCATAACGGTGAATTACCGTTTGCTTGAATTGCTCCGTATAATTTACTGGCATAGACTCAACTCCTTTGTAAGTGATGAATTTATTGTACTGTATTAGGGGAGCTGTTAATCTCGTCTTGCAAAAAATGTTGTATTCTGTTAAGATATGCACAGGAAACGCTTAGTAAAATATATGGCTAAAAAAGTCCGTATTGCGCTTTGTGTTAAACAGAGCCAGATGAATTGTGAGAATTACAAGCAGTTGCTGCGTCACGCTTGTAATTTCTCATTACAAGCGCGCCACAGCAACTGCTTTGTTGTAAGTGTTTCCAAACTATCTGGATAGGTGATATTCTTTGAAGATGAAGGCATTCGGTGAGTATCAGCTTAAAAGCATTAGAGGACATCTCGACTCGAGAGATTCAAAGTGTGTCACCTATCCTAAATTTATCTTTCTTTGCGGAAAAGGTTTCGATAAAAATATTAAAGACTCGTATTGGAATACTAACCGAGGAACAATCCATCGTTATATGGAAAAACTACTGCCGGATGTAAACATTGTGTTATCAGAGCAATTATGGGAGGACGGATTTGATAGTAAGATTGACCTTTTAACATTTGAAGGTAAGCGCTCAATAAAGTCCCGCCTCCTCAAAACGCCAGAGATGTGAGAGAATATCCAATGGACTCGAAAAACTGCAGGTGAGTTTTTCGAGAAAACTGGATAAGGTGGGATAGGGATGGCAGAAGTGTTAGCCGTACGGAAGGAACTACGAATGCAGAACTGGATGGAGATCATCCGAGAGAGCCAGGAAAGCGGGTTAACGAACAAGGAATTCTGCGCTCAGCGAGGGATATCGGAGAAAACCTTCTATTACTGGCTGCGGAAGATCCGCGGCGCGGCGGTGACGGCCATGGAGCCTCAGCTGGTGCGATTGGATGAACCGACCAACGAAGACACTGAGCATATGATCCATATCCGCTACGGAAAGACGGAACTGACACTGCCGGAAGACGTAGACCTGAAAGCGGTAACGGTTTTGCTGAAGGCCCTGAGACGGCATGATTGACCTGAGCCTGGTGCGGAACTATTACGTTGCCTGCGGATACACGGATCTCCGGCGCGGCATAGACGGTCTGGCCAGCATCGTGATGCAGCAGTACGGAACCGAACTGGATGAAGAGAGCCTGTTTCTGTTCTGCGGAAGACGGACAGACCGAATCAAGGCGCTGTACTTCTCCGGAGATGGATATATCCTGCTGTACAAGCGCTTAAATAACGGAAGATTCCAATGGCCGCGGAGCGAGGCGGAGCTGCGGAAGCTGGATGCACAATCCTTCCGGTGGCTTATGGAGGGACTGAAAATCGAGCAGAAAAAAGCCATCCGAAAGCGCCGGCAAAAGGATATGTTTTGAGACCGGAAACCATTGAAAATACTGGACTTTATCACTGTTTCATGGTATAATGAGACAAGCTCGGAAAGGCAGTATTCGCATGGGAAAACAGTCGCCGAAAACCAAATATGACGCCGTGTATGTGAAGACGCTGGAGGCCACCGTCGAGGAACAGAAGAATGAGATCCTGCGTCTTCGTCAAAAGCTGGAACGGATGAACGAGATTTTTCTCAACGCGCAGCGGACACGTTTCGGCCAGTCCAGCGAAAAGAAAGTCTACGTCATGGCGGACGGCGAACAGCTTCAGCTTTTCAATGAAGCGGAAGCTGCACAGGATGTCAAAGCGCCGGAGCCTACGGTTGAGGAAGTTACGGTCGCCGTCCATAAACGCAAGAAGAAACGTACATACGAAGAGCTATCGAAAGATCTTCCTGTAGAGGAAATACTGCTTGAGCTATCCGGCGATCAACTGACATGTGAGAAATGCGGCGGTACCTTCCGGCTGATTGGCAAGAAATTTGTAAAGTCGGAGATCATCTACATCCCGGCCTCGGTGAAGCTGCTGAAATACTACGCATGTACATACGCCTGTGACCGTTGCGAGAAAGAGACCGGTTATGCGCATATCGTGGGAACGACCGCGCCGCCTTCCCTCATGAAACACAGTCTGGCGTCTCCGTCCTCGGTGGCGGAGGTCATGACGAAGAAGTATGTGGACGGCGTACCGCTGGCGCGGCAGGAAAAGATCTGGAAACGCGAGGGTATTGAACTGTCCCGTGCGACGCTGGCAAACTGGGTGATTCAGACGAGTCAGACCTGGTTGAAGCCTTTGTACCGGCGGCTGAAGAAAACACTGCTGGAAAGCGCAGTGATCCACGCAGATGAAACGGTGGTGCAGGTGCTCAAAGAGGATGGCAAAAAAGCCTCTTCTCAATCCCGCATGTGGGTGTACGCTTCGCCGTCGTGCTGTGGAAAGCCTGTTCGGTACTTTGAGTACCAGCCGGATCGTAAGGGCTCCCGGGCGGCTGCTTTCCTGAAGGATTTTCACGGCTGCCTGGTAACGGATGGGTATGCCGGCTATGAACAGGTAGAGGATGTAACCCGCTGCGGATGCTGGGCACATATGCGAAGGAAATGGCGGGAAGCCATGCCGAAGGGCGCCACGATGGAGACGTCTCAGGCTGCGGTGGGTTACAACTACTGCAGTAAGCTGTTCGCGCTGGAGAAGAAATTCTCCAGTCTGAACGATACGAATCGAAAACACGCGCGTCAGGCGGAGGCGGAACCTCTGCTTGAGGCTTATTGGCTGTGGATAAAAGCCCTGGACCCGGTTCCCGGCAGCAAGCTGGAGGAAGCGGTGATCTATGCGAACAACCAACGGCCATATCTCTGCGCGTTTCTGGAGCATGGCGAGGTGGATATTTCCAACAACCTTGCGGAGAACGCGATCCGCCCGTTTGTGGTTGGTCGAAAGAATTGGCTGTTTTCCGATACGCCCAAGGGTGCGGATTCCAGTGCCATTGTCTACACGCTGGTGGAAACAGCCAAAGTCAACGGTGTAGACCCCTATGCTTATCTGCTTCGTGTGCTGTCGCTCCTGCCGTACCTGGGCAAAACGCCAGCCAACGCAGAGCTCGATGAACTGCTTCCATGGCATCCGAGAATGCAGGCTTCTCTCCGACGAACGGATAATGTGATTTGAATACCGTTCTATTCTGCACCTGCTGTCCTGACCGGCGGCAGGTGTTTTTGCTTCCCCCGGGGCTTTATTGAGCGCTTACCAGTTATGCTTATAAATTTGACGTTTTTCCGACAAAGGACAGTGAATTACTATAAGGCAGAGTTCCGCGTTATTGCGGCGGCCCGTCTATAACAATCTCTGTATGTCCGTCCTTAGAAATCTTCACTATTCTTTCCTTTGAATCTAAGTCTGTAACATATTCAAAACTCGGAACCGGTTCCCGATTCGCGACGGCTTCTATGCATGCTTGCTCTATCTCTTCAGATGTCATTTCAAAAATGGACTTCCGGGTTTTGTCTGACATAATCTCTTTCCTCCTTAGCCGTCTAATTATCTTGGAGATAGGCTAATTTGCAATAAGGCTCGGCAAGCTGCCCGTCTTTGTCTATTAAGCCGATATCCATTAAGCGACGGCTGGCCTCGGCTTGCTTCTCCTTCGGAGGAAGCGTTTTCAATGCTTTTCTCTCCTGCCGGAGCACGTCCGTAATTCGGCGAACTTTCTCTTTGTCGCTCAATCTACTCACGACTAGCACACTCCTTCTCTAAATACGTAAATCTTGGCAAAAGCAATAGAATTTATCTGCAGAAAGGCAACTCATTTTATGTCTTTGAGTCCCTGCGTCTATGTCTTTACGCCTTTGCTTGGTCTATTGTGCTCCAAGGCCCTTGTGCCCTTGTGCCGTTATACTCTTAGGCCATTAAGTTCCTTTTTTCTGTATAGCGATATATATCATCAATTTTTAAACCATGACATTTGCATAAAAAGCAAGCAGGTCAATTTTGTGCCCCGCTTGCTTTAAATATTTGGACTTATGCGAAATTGTCATAAGGCTATGGCATTACAGGGCCGTATCTCATCAATTTCAGAAGCCATATTATTCTTTAGTTCTCTTATGTCTATGTCATTTTGCAAATCAAGAAAATATCTGTCTGACACGCCAAAAAACTTTGCCAAACGAAGAGAAGTGTCGGCAGAAATTTTCCTTCTGTCATGCAAAATATCCTGCACGCGAGATACCGGAACATGGATTTCCTTCGCCAGACGATATGCTGACAGATTCATGGGAACCATGAACTCTTCCAGGAGTATTTCACTCATTTTGGGGCTTGGGATGAAACCGGACATAATGACCCTCCTTTTCTGTAACGGTCAATAACCATAGTATGCGCGTTGACCGTTAATGATAATCGGTAATCTCAACATTTTTCTTCTTTAAGTAAACGCTGATTCAATCGCCCGGTTGAAGGAAAGCGCCCTTTCCCTCCCCCGCGGCTCGCGGGGGAGGGTGCCGCCCGCAGGCGGCAGGTGAGGGCCTGCAGACGGTTGAACTCATTGCCAAGGATTATGATGTGCTGTTGCTTGGTTTCACATCAAAAAAGCTTTCTATAACTTCAAAGTCGGTGCAAGCCCCTCATCCGCCCCAGTGTGCGCACTGGGGCACCTTCCCTCAGGGGAAGGCCGGGTGCATATCCGCCCGAAGCGCATTGTTTTTTTGTTGCCGGAGTTTTTAGAGGTTCCCAATATAGTAGAAAGCGTCCTCGTGATTTCTGAACACCTGATTTCCCAAATAGTCCATTCCGATTTTCTCCAATACTTTTCTCGACGCCGCATTTTCCTGCCGGGCCATTCCGTAAATGCCTTTGACGTTTGTTGTGTCAAAGGCAGACCGAATGACAGCCTTTCCAAGCTCGGTGGCATATCCCTTGTTCCAATAGGACACGCCGAGCTTGAACTCGATTTCCGGTTCCTTTTCTTTATAAGGATTTAATCCGCATAAGCCGATCAAGCGCTTGGCTGCTTTCTCGATGACTGCCCCATGAAAACAGTCCAGCGTTCTGAAATCCTTGTTTATCATAAATTGTATGTATTCTGTCGTTCGCTCCCTGCTCCAGGGGTTATCCCTGTCTTTGGTATACGTATGCACTCTGGCATCCGACATGATCCTGTACAGTTCGTCAATATCCTTGATCGTATATGGCCGGACCAGCAATCTTTCCGTCTCCAGGTATACATACATCTTCTTTTCCTCCTTGTGATCCTGACATACCTCAGGGGCATATTGAGCGCGAAATGCCTTGGGGGGACCTCTGAAAACTAACGTTTTTAAGAAGACGGCTGCGAAAAACGTCTCCTGGATTCCCCTTGGGGGGCCCAGGCCAGCCTCAAGAACGTCGTTTCCGTCTATCTTAAAACAGATGCGGTACTGATCGTTGATTCGAATGCTGTATTGTCCCGTCCTGTCACCCTGAAGCGCTTCAAGATGATTTGCCGGAGGGATGCGTAGGTCCTCCAAACTTTCGGCATTGTCAATCATAATCAGTTTTCGTAACGCGACTCGTTGAATGGATTGTTGGAGTTTTCTTGAAAAGACCTGATTAAAAATCTTTTGTGTCTCCCCATCAGCGAAGCTCTTTATCATATTATGATTATATACGCGCTCCGTGTATATGTCAAGCAGGCATAGCAATTATTATGAAAATAAGCAGTCCTTGATGGTGCGACGGTTGACCTTGAAGCTGTTCTCTTCGCAGATGCGAATAAGATCCTCCGTGCTAACAGTGTTGTCGAGGAGGTATTGCTGAAGAAACAGTATTCGGTTTTTTGGTGCCCGTTTCTGCCATGTTATGCCTCTGTTCCCTTTTTTCGGCATGGTGGTGTCTCCTTTGAGGACTGATTAATGTATGTTGGATTTAAAGGACATCATTATCCAGTTTTGAATTTGGAAGCTTTTCCGGCGCTCCGTCACGATCCGCAAATCCACACTGCGTCGAAACATCATCTGCCCGGATAAAGCGCCGGTCTCTGGTAGGATCATCAAAAATTAATTCAGTAACATATTCAGCATGTCTGTTTTCATTTTCTCGTTAGCCAAGCCTGCGCTCATCATCAGTTTTACAAGAACAACAAATGCCGCATTCTTTTTGGCCTGTGTTTTGGTTTTTCCACTGCCCAAGCCGTTTATGCCGTTGCAGATGCAACGGCAGCGCCAGCGGTCATTTAAATCATCAAAGTGGTATTCAGGCTGATCCACATATTTTTTCTGAAAAAGCTCCTGCAACTGGTTAATACTGTTTTCCTGATTCGGTTCAATTTTGGCATCCGACAGGTTTAGCCACAAGCCATTACTGACCAAAAAGCTATAAGCCTCCATAGCCGCATATTCTCTGGCTTCGCTCCTCGTTTTCTGTTGGACATCAACTCTTTGACTCGTCCATAAGTCCTTATCATTTTCCGGTATACTATACCTAAGTGTACAAAGGTATCTATACTCTTTCATAGCGCTGTCTATCGGCATCCCCTTACTTAACTCATAGTCAGGCATACAGCCAAACCTGCGCTGATGCCAGGCATTGAACATATCATAATAGCTTTGCCGAAGAATGGCATTTGAGATTTGAAAGCAAATAAGCTGGTCGACAACAGTCTCCAACGTGTGCCAATCCCATCCGCAGTCAACTGCTACAGCTCCAATCAGCGCTTCTATCATATTCTCTTTGGCGGACTTGCTTTCCTGTTCTCCGGTACCGTATAGAATATATTTATCTAGTTCGAGCGCATCAGCACGCGCAGCAAGGTATTCTCCATTTACATAATGTTGCTTGATTTTTGTCAGTTCGCCCTCGTTATAATCGGACGAAAATGGCGCGCAAGGGGAATCCCCGTCAACTTCAGAGCTTAACTTTGCAAGCTCGCGTATTATCACAGTGTTTAAAACTGAATCTCCGTAAAATTCAAGCACTTCACTGTCTCCAACGCCGTATTCGGCAGCAAAAGCTCTGCGGGTAAAGGCTTGACGAAGGATGTTCTCGTTTATAAACTCATAGTTGATAACACGCTGAATATCATCGACCGGCGAAGGAAGGGGCAGCTTCAAATTATTTAACTGAGCAACCATATCATCGTTCCACGCTTCAAAATCAAAGCCGTTTTCGTCCCAATATTCGGAGCCGCATTCCGGTTCCCACGATTCTATCTCGTCAGTCATCTCATCGGAACAGCTGGCGTAATCAGAGTTTATGCTATAGTCTTCGTTCAAGCGGCCTTCTGAAATAAGGCCGTCCATATAATCCTTAATTGCAATAAGATCCTCGCCGGCCTCATCTAACGGCAGAGCATCGGCGTCCTCCGCTTCCCAGTAGTATCCCGTTCCGGCTTTCACCGGCTCCGGCCACACACAGTTCTTTGGCCAGGGTTTAGCTTTCTTATCGTTTAATGCAGACATAAAAACCTCCATGTTTTATATTCGACCCGACAAACTGTCGTTCTGTCAGGCGGAAAAAATTACATGGAGGCATGTTTTCTGTTTTCAATTGTTCTGCGCAAATTTGACATATTTACCCCTTTGCGACAATCAGGCGGAGGATAAACCGATTCTCCCAAAACAGCAGCCATTTTTGCGGCACAACGCAATGATCCCATATTCACATCTTTCTGAGCACCATCTCTCTGCATGAAAGCCCTCGCTTTCAAGTAGGAGATGCGCACACAGCCAAACGTGCCATGCCATCCATGCGTAATTATTATACAACATAGGAGTAATGAACGCAATAGGTTTAACGTCATTACACAGCACAAGGATCCGATATTCGACACGAATCATGCTTTCGCGGGAACGGTGTGACTCCTAACCCACTGCACAGCGACTCTTATTTTTTCCGATTCAGGAATATATGCCGTGAATTTATACCACATTTTCCGATTTCGGCATTTTCCGATTGACTATTCATTGCGTTTCGGATAAACTAAAGGGTGATAAGGAGGCGTTGAAATGGTCAGCCGAACAGATTATCTGGACAAGTTAAGGAAATGGAAAGACGAAAAAGTCATCAAGGTCATTACCGGGCTGCGCCGCTGTGGGAAGTCCACTTTGCTCGCTATGTTTCAGGAGGAGCTGAAAAGAGACGGCATCGAGCCCGGGCAAATAATATCGCTCAACTTTGAAATGCTGGAATACGAAGAGCTAAAGGATTACAAAAAGCTATATGAACATATCTTGCAGCACATGCAGCCGGATCGCATGAATTACGTCTTTCTGGATGAAATTCAAATGGTTCCGGACTATCAGAAGGCGGTGGACAGCCTCTATATAAGGGAAAACATAGACCTCTATATCACCGGCTCCAATTCCTACCTGCTTTCCGGGGAGCTCGCCACGCTTCTTTCCGGACGTTATGTGGAAATCAACATGCTGCCGCTCTCCTTCCGTGAATACTGCGAAATGAAAGGTGGCGGAGATAAAGACGCGCTGTTTGCTTCTTATCTTCGCTTTGGCGGGCTGCCCTACGTAGCGGCTCTTAACGATGTCGAGGATAAAATCGACACTTATCTTGAAGGTATTTATAACACTATAATCATCAAGGATATTGAATTGCGCCAGCAGCGCAAAGAAACCGACCCCAGCAAGAGAAAGGTTACTGATCTTACGCTTTTGCGAAACATCGCCCTGTTTCTCGCTAATTCTGTTGGCAGTCCGATATCCGTAAAGAGCATAGCCGATTATCTTACATCTTCCGGCCGCAAAATATCCTCCAACACGGTGAACGACTATGTGGAGGCGCTGACAGAGCCTTATGTTTTCTATCCCGCCGAGCGCTATGATGTACTCGGCAAACAGCTTTTGAAGCAGAATCGCAAGCTATATATCGTCGATTTGGGAATCCGGCGTCATCTGCTCGCAAGGAAGAATTACGACCTTGGCTTTTCGCTCGAAAACGTAGTCTATCTGGAGCTCCTGCGCCGCGGAAACACAGTAAACGTCGGGAAAGCGGGGCGTGCGGAAATAGATTTTGTAGCAAGACACGGCGAGTCTCTGCGCTACTATCAGGTGTCGGCGTCGCTAACCGGTGAAAGCACCTTTGAGCGTGAAATCGCGCCGCTACGAGCGCTGAAAGACAACTATCCCAAAACCATTCTGACCCTCGACCGGTTCACCACGGGTGATTACGACGGAATCAAGGTAATCAACGCTGTGGATTGGCTGATGGGGGTATAGTGCATAACTGGCGTGTTGATTGTCTTCGCCTATATTTTTCTCCATCAATCTGTGCAATAGTTTCGGGAATTCCTGCAGTTCCGTGTTCAAACACGGAAAAAAGCATCAATTATATTGGGATAGTATTCAAGTGAACTTTTATGCTTTTCTGCTGTGTCAATCTCCCTATTTATATATTCTATTCCTCTCCCCAAAATCTTCTCTCTTCTCGGCGACGTTCCTCTTCCTCTTCTTCCTCGCGACGATACTCACTGTCATCCCAGTTATAGACGTATTCACCACGATCAATACTGAAGCCGTCTCTTTCTATATACTCATACTCACCGGAATCATAATTGAATGCATATTTCGCCATGGCTTATTCCTCCTCCAAAACAGACTGCAACATCTCAAATGCCGCTTGCTTCTTCGCATCCTTTTTAGACGAAGATTCACCGTGAGTAACTACTTCTATCTCTTCTATGCTGCATTCACAACCCCAAATTGGATTGCCGTTTTCATCATGAGTCTCTTCAAACTGATACTTTGGAATTGAAAAATAGCCTCTTCTGGCAAGCGTTTCCAGCTGGTTTATAGAGTCATCATAATTGGGATCTTCGATCTCATTACATCGACGCCTGTTTTCTGCTTCCTCAGCTCTACGTCGTGCCCGTCCTCAAAGGACTCACATATAGAATAAACCATATCCTTTGTGATGTAGCTGTTGTCAAAAACATCCTTCTGAAATTCCGCCAAGGCAAGCTCAAGCTTTTCGGCGCTGTCCGCATCCAGCCCGAAGTATAATTGGCCATCCTCATCCTGATATAGCTCGGGCGGAATGTCTGTGCAGCGCCCTGTGGCTACAACGAGCCGACGCAGTTCCCGCGCAATCGGCTCATATCCTGCCTCATCAGGCGGCATGATTATTTGCAGCCCTTTGCAGGAGAAAGCGTAAAAGCTCAGTCCGCAGCCGCAGCTTATATATTCGTCCATAACCGCCGCATGGCTGTAATGAGCTTTACGGCACCTCGGGCAGTATATTACTTGTCCGGTATCTTCTATGAAAACGTCCTCTCTTTCCCGTTTCAATTAGATCTCCTCCAATCCGCGACACACCAGGACCGCACGGTGCGGCCCGCATCAAAAAACACATCTTAAACAACATTCTTAACCATCTTCACGGCCACTCCCTGCACGGTGAAATCTCTGCCGAAAAAGCGTTTTTCATCGCTCCATGATTCGTTTTCAGCCCATAGATAGAGCCCATCGCCGTCTTCCTTGACGCGCTTCAAGGTGTTGCCGCTGCCGCGTGTCAGCGCGACGACTATTTCACCGGCGCGGGCTTCAGGCGTCTTTCTGACGATAACAAGGTCGCCGCTGTCGATTCCGGCATCCACCATGGAGTCGCCGCTGACTTTCAGAATATAGAACGGGCCCTTTTGGTTCTCCACAAAAACCTCCGGGATGGAAACATATTCGCTAACATGAGCCTCGATTTCATCCGGCGTTCCAGCCGGGATAGAGTCGATATACGACGGGGACATATCCCCTATGGGCGCTATTTTGTCTATGCGCTCGGTGTGGATGCGCCCGTCCCGGTACCGAAGCATACCGAGCTCGTCCATCGCCTTGAGATAGCGATAAGCGTTCACCCTGCCAATAGCGAATTCGTCGCCGATCTCGGCGTTCGTCGGCGTAGCGCCGCCGTTTTCCATTGCGTAGCGCTCAACATAGGCTTTTATCTTCTCCATCAGACTCCTGTCCCTGTATCGCATGGCCGTTCCTCCCGCTCAGATATTGTAACGCTTGCTACATTTAGAATTATAATCGCCGCCTCAGCGTTTGTAAAGATAAAAATTGACCTCCCACCGCCGATGGTCAAAATTTTGGCCAATGGTGGTGGGAGGGGAATAGCGTAGACGAGGTGTTGCATGAGCCAATCAATGTGAATATAACGATGACTTCAATCAATAATCAAAACGCAGTATTATATATTATTTTTTGTCGTTGTTCTTCGGTAAGAATGGAATTCTCTACATATGAATAATTATCATGCCTCTGCTTCTTCTCTTGCTGTAAAGCTTTTGAATTCCCGACCGGAAAAACCTTTCGTTGCCGCCTGGCATTCAGCCCAATTATCAAAAATTCCCGTTTGATGTCCTTTTTTACTGCATAAATCGGTATTTAAGTTCGCTCCGATATCCCGATGTTCTGTAGAGAGTTTTATATTATACCTCTTTTTTGCTGTTTCTTGTCAACTATAAGATTTCATCAGATTTGCCAGCAGATGCGAAACATTGCTGTTATGAAAAAGGTTGTATAGTACGTTTATATTCTACATATTCTTTGCTATTTCATTCCATGTCTACCTGCCCATCCAGCACCTTCCGCAGGAGCCCTTCGTATTTCTCCCTCACATCTTCCGGACCCACGATGCAGATACCGCCGCAGAAGCCGAAGGCCCAGGAGAAGAAGGTGCGGCTCGGGCGAACCGTTACCCTGGCGCTGAATCGGCTATCGTCGATGATGTCCGTCTCGATTTCCTCGCCGAACTTGTCCACCACGTTCTGCATGAGCTTATTTTCGCAGGCCAAGACCACTTCCTGCTCTTCCGCGCCCTCGTCGTACATCATGACGGTTCTGCTCGCGTACTCGGAAGCGTCGAACGCCGCAGCGGGCGCTGCCGGCTCGTCCAGAAGCTTCACGTCATGGATTCGGTCGATACGAAATGTTGCGGGCGAACTCTCCTGCTTATACTGCGCAGCGAGGTAGTAGCGGTCGTCGTTCCAGATGAGCGCGTAGGGCGAAACTATGTATTCTTCACCGGCGTTTTTGAGAATCCGCCGCTTCTCCGGCGTGTACGAATAATAATGGAACGCGATTTTCTTTCCGGCGTCGATGGCCTTGTAGATTGCGTCAATGGTCTGAAAAACCACCGGGTTCGTCGTTTTGATTTGGGCCGCCGTGAAGATTTTTTCTGACAGTGAAGCGCGGTTCTGCTCGTTCGTCAGCAGCGACAGCTTCTCGATGAGGGCGTCGCTCTTCGCCTTGGTTATGAACTGTGAGGACGAAACGGCGTCCGCCAGCAGTTTCACTTCCGCCAACTCGAATAGCCGCGTGCCGACATGATAATAGGTCTTGCCGCCGCCCGCGCGCTCGCTGATTATCTCCGTGCCGCTCGCGTTGAGCGCGTCAACGTCGTCCTTGATCGTGTGGCGGTTGGCCTTGAAACCGCTCTCTTCGCAGATGCGAATCAAGTCTTCCGTGCTGAGCGCGTGGTCGTCGTCAGTGTGGTCGAGGAGGTATTGCTGAAGGAATAGTATTCGATTTTTGTTGCCTGTCTGAGTCATATTATCCCTCGGTTCCCGTCACCGGTTTTCTCTCCGCGACACAGCCAAACCGGTCAACGTGAGACTCCGTGCCGTCGGTGATGTTTTTCACTATGGCCTTGATTGAGTTTTCGCCGTATATTACCGTTTGCTCGGTGGATTCGCAGATGTCATATTTAAACTCAATAGCGTCCACGGGGTACTTGTCGCCTTCGAGGCGAATCATACCGTCGCAAAAAGTATATGTAAAACTGTTTTCTCCGAGCGTTTCTCTGGGCAGAGAATTTATTAGGTCGAGCATGGTTTTCCCGCCCGGCTCATCGCTGGCCTTATCTCCGGCGCACATTTTTTCGTATCTGACGGAAACATCGTCCGTAAACGCATGGAAGCCGTTTCCGTCAGGCAGCGCAAGGCCCATTTTCTCCGCTCGCGCCTGGCTAAGAACGATATGTGATACCATTTCGCCAATATATGTCTGTTTGGATAACCTAGCTCTCGGATCACCGCGGCAGCCCGTCTTCCGTACTGTTCATAAAGTCGAACGGCTTTCATCCTACACCGAGAATTCTTGCGAATTCTCGGGAACAGTTTCTCACAAAGCCGGGGATGTTTCTATCCGCCGATAGATTTGACGGTTACGAATGGTACAAATACGTAAGACCTGCTAACAAAAGTCAATACCTAAATTGAGATTCTGGGTGCACAAAAATGGGTATGACGATCCAGACCGTTGCGCGTCTCTTTTTGTGACGACGGTCAGCCTTATGTTTTAGAAGAGGCTTAAATTTGGTCCAGGCCGTCCAGGTATGTCTTGACGGTGGCGTAATAACGACGCAGGAATTTGTTTGCCGAAGCCAGCATGTAAACCTTATACGGCTTTCCCTCAACCCGTTTCTTGTCCATGTACTGGTAGATTGGCTCGTCACTCGGAGAATTCTGGAGAATTACAGCCATAACCAGGAAGAGCGTTCTACGGAGTCTGGCGGAGCCGCGTTTAGAAATGCTGCGGCTGCGAACGTCGATCTGACCGGACTGGTACGGAGGGGCGTCGATGCCGGCGAAAGCCACGAGTGCGGACTTGGAGTGGAAACGCCGAACATCACCGATCTCGGCCATGAGCTGCGGTCCGAGGGAAGGCCCAACGCCGTACATTTGCATGACGACGGGGTACTCCGGCAGAGTGGACGCCAAGTCCTGCATCTGCTTCTTCAAAGCGGCCAGTGCGGCGGAGGATGCCTGAAGCTGGGCGACGGCCTGCTGGATTATGAGCTTGGTGCTTTCGCACTTCGGCATGATACAGACGTGTCCACAAGCAGAAGCGTACACGTCGAGAGCCTTATCCTCGCTGAAATTGTAACCGTGCTTGCGACACCATTTGTCGTAGGTCCTGGCGAAAGCTTTCTCACTCATTCCACAGACACATTCGCAGTGCCAGTATTGTGCGACGAAATCTACCCATTTCTCGCTGCCGTCGGGCCTTGGCGGGCTGGAAAAGAGCTTGTTTGCGTTAGGAAAGGTGACATCAAGCAAAGCGATGAGATTGTTCTTCTGCATCGTGTGCATTTTGGTAAACTGCTCATACTGACGGTGACAGGTCTTCAAGATGAGTCTGGTGGCTCCGGGAGGGGAATACCGAAGGAGCGAGAGCCAGTTATCCAAGGCGTAATTCGCCAGCTTAACGGCGTCCTTCCTGTCGGTCTTGACCCTGCGTAAAGAGTTGTTTCCGTAGTCATGCACCAGCATCGCATTGACTACTGAAACATAAATGCCGGCCTCATGGAGCGCGGTGGCGACTGGTGTGTGGTGATATCCCGTATGCTCCATGACCACACGGGTTTCACCCGGCAAGGATTTGAGTTTCTTCGCCAGATCGGTCAGATCCTTGTCGGTGTGAGACACCTCAAAAGGAGAGAAAACGACTTCGCCGAATGGACGCATCACTGCGACCATGCTCTTTCCCTTTGAGACGTCAATGCCTACAGCGTTCATTTCATACCTCCAATACGGAATTATGCAACTGGGATCCATCTTTTTCTCATTGCCAATTCAATCTATTTGGTGACACGGACACGAAGGTTCAACCTGCTTAAACCGAACGCCACAATAAGAGGATGGCTGACAGTCTTACGTACGGACATGGAAGCACAAGCGTCAAAGCGCCAGCCAGTTGCTCCCCTTATTGTAACTTAGGCAAGAGATGGAAAAAAGTCCGGCTGGTATGCCGGACTTCCAACCAAACTTATTGTAATAGCGTCAAATAAACCAGCGGATTGAAGGCTC
>JAEEGK010002719.1_pt1 | contig 44374 bp, 35 predicted proteins | sample 8958771 | NCBI WGS metagenome assembly JAEEGK01 (sample SAMN16246547, study PRJNA631951) | gut metagenome | biome: gut microbiome; feature: rumen; material: SC-attached | host: Bos | place: Iran: Karaj | collected 2018-10
GTCTCAGGCGGTGTCTCGATCAGACGATGTATGCTCCTTTCATCGAGCCGATGACTGTATGTTTCGTACAGTCACCGACGCAAATCTGCATCCGTTGACCTTTCATCCATGCAGGCTCGGAAAGCACCGTCGCGATTTGCGACGGTGCTTGGGCTGACTATGTAAGGGTAAAGGGGTGGGCGATTCGCCTCCCCCTCAATCGGCAAGTAGACGAGCTGGGAGAACGAATCGTTCTGTCAGGTCAATGCAGAGGAATACGCGGGCCATCTTCATCAGTCGAGAAGGCGCAGCCCTGATTCAGGGCACTGATTCGGATTGCAAGAACGCAAATTTGCGTCCTTGTCGAGGCAAGGCTCGAAAGGCAGTATCGCGAATCGCGATGGTGCTTCATCTTGCAATGCCTGGGGGTCGGTGATTTGCCGACCCCTTGCGGCTATTGGCCAGTAAGCAAGCCTACGGTGAACGATTTGTTCACCGTCATCGATCCTAAGGGGGTAACGAATCGTGACTCCCTTTGTTGGAGCTGCACCTGAGTCGGCGATTTGCCGAGTCAGCTCTGTTTTGCATGAGGAGGTCTGTACCGATGAGTCCGCGTTTTGCGGAGTCATCTTCAAGATGACAGGTCGTAGGAGTATGTTCAAGCTTTGTCCTCTTTGTCCGCTGTATTTCTGCGGATGTGACAATTGTGACAATTCGGAAATGGGCAGTCGAATATGCCGTCTGCCAAGTCATCGTGTGCATGAAGAAGTACTGAGGAGGGGATTGTCAAAGCACAAAACAAAGAAAAAGCTATAAGTCCATCAAATAATTGGCAAAAGATTTGGCAGTTTCAATAATTCTTCTTAATTTTGTGAACTGAAAATACTGATAATTGGGATTATGAGTTCACAAATGAATCTGCTGCAAACCATTCTGAATAGCCCAAGGACTGTATTTACCATGCAGTCTTTGGCTATGTTGTCGGGGCTTTACGACGGTAAAAAGATAGCCAAGTCTTTGTACTATTACTCCAATGAAGGAAAGATACTCAATCCAAGAAGAGGAGTCTATACCAAACTGAAGTATGAGGTGCAGGAAATGGCTTGCAGCCTATACCGGCCTTCTTATATTTCATTGGAATATGTCTTGCAGCGTGCGGGAGTCGTATTCCAATGGGATGATTGCATCACTTGTGTAAGTTATTTAAGCAGGACGACAGATGTTGACGGTAAACAATATCAGTACCGCAAGATCAACCCTGAATTATGGATTGGGATGGAGGGCATAGTTCAGCGGGATAACATAGCAATAGCCACTGCAGAACGTGCTTTTCTCGACATGATGTATCTTAGTGCCGGTAATTGCTTTTTCGATAATCTGCGTCCTCTTTCCATTAAGGCCATTCGTGAACTTTTGCCTCTTTACCATTCTGCGAAACTCAATGAGCGCGTTGGTAAATTGTTGAATATAAAACTCTGACATGACATGGATAAGCAGAAGCACAAACTATATATGGCCCAGATTCTGAGTCTGATCTTTAAGGATAAAGAATTATGCAACGCACTTGGATTCAAAGGCGGTACAGCACTCATGTTCTTTCACAACCTGCCAAGATTCTCGACCGACCTTGACTTTAATCTCTTGGATGAAAGCAAACAGGATCTGGTATACGATAAAATCCGTCGTGTCCTATTGCGCTTTGGCACTATCGACGATGAAGCGAAGAAGCTATATGGCCCTATATTGGTGCTCAACTACGGTAAAGGCGAACGGATGCTGAAAGTTGAGATCTCAAACCGCCAGTATGACAATCATTACGAGACAAAGACGCTGGCTGGTACTGACATCCGGGTTTTAACCGTCCCTGATATGTTTGCCCACAAACTATGTGCAATGGGTGAAAGACTCTCACCGCGTGATATCTTTGATGTTTGGTTTTTCATAAACCAGATGCATGCCAGTATCAATGAGAACATCGTCCGTCAGCGAACGGGCAAATCCGTTGTCGAACATGTTGAATGGTGTTCAAGACGAGTTCGTGAATCTAGCTCGAAATTATTGATGCAAGGCTTGGGAGAAGTGATTGACAATATGAGCACTAAGAACTTTGTAAAGACTAAGCTAATTGATGAGACCATTCAAGCACTTGAATTATTTGCTGCTTTTCCTCAAATTCAAAGAGAGGATTAAGTGACGATCCTTTGATCCATTTCGGCCCATGGTACCTCAGCGAACAAGAGGAAGCGATGGACGCTGAAAACTTTGTCACAAAATGTCACGCAAAATCGCTGACTTCCGCAGTATGTACTGCGGATGGGACAATGGGACCACGAAACGGTGCCACAAGCGTGGCTAAAACATGGAATTGCTCAAGAACGCTATCCGCCAGGAGTAATCACTTGTCGTCGTAATGCCCATAGGCAGAGAGCACATCCACGTAGACTTCCGTATCGAAGATTTCGTAAATCATACGGTGCTTCTTTGTGATGGCGCGACTCCACTGACCGCTGCGGTCTCCCTTTAACGGTTCCGGGTGCCCTGTGCCAGTCTTTGGGTGCTCTTTCAGTTCTTGAATAAACTTTCCGACTTTCTTGTATGCCGCTGGCTCAGAGCGCTTCAGCCTCTGAAGGTCTTCAATGGCTTTTGGAGAATAGACAATCTTATACATCAGTCAACTCTTTCAAGAAACTCGTCTAGCGATTCATCAGGCAACATCTCGATGCCCTCACCTCGGCGAATCTGCTCTCTTGCCTCGTCAACACGTGCGAAGAATTCTTCTTTGGTGAGGAGTGTCGGGTCGGCCTCTTTCTCGGCCACGAGCTTGCGCAGGTACTTTGCCACTCGCTTCATCATAGGTTCACTATCAGCTAGGATTCCCATGTCGCGCCAAATCTGGGCATTTAATTGCAGTGTAGTCATTTCTTTCTTATTTAGATTTCTGCCTGCAAATTTAAGCATTTTTTCCGAAACGACAAATAAAAACTAGAAATAATTTCCAATGTAAAGGTACCTGTCATTTTTAGAAAGCAGATGAGAGATGAATGTTCTACATCGGCCTGGTCTCGTCGAATTGTACGCGGTAGGGCCACTGCTCGTTGTTCTGCTTCCACGACGAGGCATCGCGGTTGCGATCCCAGGGATGCTGCCAGTGGGTGGTGGGAGCACCCATGACGACGAAGAACAGGCGGGTGCAATTCTCAGGAATGGTGAGCTCGGCCGTTCCCTGCTGGTCGGCCTTCACCTCGCCGTAGGTGCGCGTGCCGTCGCTGCTCAGGGCCACGAAGGCATAGCGCCAGCCGGCACGGGCAGGGTAGACATAACGATAGCCTGGGGCATCGGTGAGTCCTGTGAAGTGAGCCTTGACGACGGTGCCTGCAGCCGGTCGCCGCATGTTGATGATGCTGTAGCCATAGTTCTGTATGCAGTGAGCGGAGTCGATCTGATAGGTATTGGTCGAGGCGTCGATGGTCTTCAGGTAGTTCTTATGCTGACCTATGCGATGGCTGGCCCGCGAGCGCACGCCGTCGATGTCCCATGTGGCCATGCGCATATAGCCCTCCATCATCTCGTCGTTGAACTCTTCCTGCGACAGTCCGTTCATGCGCTTGTAGGTCTGCACGGGATCCTCTGACTTGTTGGAGGAGCGCCACAGACGGCCTATGAAGTCGCGTCCGTGCTTCATGGTCCACCAGTCCTGGATGTAGCAGCAGGCATAGCGCCAGTCTTCGTGTAGGAGGTTGAGGTGGTGTGAGGTGAGGTGCTGCTCGAAGTATTCTCCGTCGGTGAACTGCCGCTCCGGGAAGATCTGGTAGGCCTGCCAGTCGGCGCAGCTCTCCCACCATCCGCAGTCGCCTCCTCCGTCGCCGTTGAATCCCCATCGCCATCCGTGGCTCATGCCCAGGTCGGCGGATACGAGATACTGGAAGGTGTGTCCCACCTCATGTGCGATGGTATGTCCGCCACGTGCATTGGCTGCCCAGGGATTGAAGTGCCCCAGTCCGGTCTTGCTCCATGTGCCGTCGTATTCCTGTCCGTCGTCGCCCGATGCGTCTGCCCTCCAGTCGGACTGGTAGGGTATGTAGAGCTGGATCTTGTATTTGTCGGTGGTCGAATGGCCGGGCACGATGAATCCGAGCTCCTCGACATAGCATTTCCAGCATCGCTCGGCCACGTTGAGCACATTGTAGGCATTGGCAATGTCGCTGCCTCCTGGATGCTTGATGCGGGTGGGGTCGCTGCCGTAGCGCACGTCCCAGAACACGGCGAAATGCTCGCTCTCGAGGGAGTGGGCGAAGTTATAGCCCGAGGTGGCATTGTTGTTCTCGTAGTTGGTGCCGCTGTAGGTGTTGGGCTTCAGGAGATAGCGTCCGGGATTGGCGAAGACCACCGTCGACTTGTCGGCGATGATGGACTGCGTCTTGGTGCCTGTGGGCATGTAGACCTTCAGTTGTCCGGTCTTCACTTCGATAGAGTCGGCGCCTGCTATGCGCTGCACGGCATGGCGGCGGAAGCGGTTGTCGTAGCGCACCCAGAGTGAGTCCTGTGCCAGGAGGCGTGCAAAGGGCAGGGAGAGCAGTGCGATGAGCAGTAGGATATGTCGTTTCATAGTTGTGGTCCTTTCTTACTTGATGATGATCTTCTTGCCTCGGACGATGTAGAGACCCTTCTTCAGGCTACGTTCATCCACGCGCCGGCCCTGCATGTCGTAGGCTGCGGTGCCGGCTGTCGGCTCGTCGCTGAGGACGGCTGCGATGCCTGTGGGATCAGTGAGGTCCTCGCCGATGCCGTCGATATAGAATCGCAATGACTCATGGGCGCTGGCATTGGCATCCTCGACCCAGCTGCGGAATCCCTTCTCCTCGGTGTTCTCGCCGATCTGACGGAAATAGCCTTCGTCGCTGACGATGTAGCGAGGCGTGTTGTTGGCCACGATGGAGGAGGTGGCATAATGGCCGCGCAGGCGCAGACGCACCTGACTGTCGGCTGAGCGCATCACTATGTTCCTGGGCATGACCTCTCCGCTGGCCATCGTCACGCCGGGAATGGCATAGACGGGGCCTGCTACCTTGGCCTTGCCATAGACCACGCTGGTCTGCTGTCCTGGGGCGATGTCGGGCTCGCGTGTGGGCTTGAGCAGATAGTGGTAGCCGGCATATACGACGATGTCGTCGCTGCTGAGATCGACGGTGGCGAACTCGAGTGCAGGCTCAGGACTGCTTACAGCTCCGTAATATTCCAACAGCTGGCAGTCGTCGCCAAAGGCATCGCGCAGCTGGCTAGCGGTGAGGTTGAAGGGCACGGTGAGACTGTTCCACCGTCCAACGTTCAGCGAGCGACGGAAGGCCAGCAGTCCGCTCTCGACGGAATACTGCGAGGCAAAGGTGGTGCTGTCCTCATCGACGGAGAAGCGGGTGGGGGTGGTCACACGCATCGAGGCAGTGGCCATAGGGAGGGTGTCGCGACCCACTATGAGCTGTCCGTCGCTGCAACGAAGCATCACGCTCTCTCCGCTGGGTATCAGCGCGTTGGCGGTTGTGCCCTGGCCGTCCTTGACCACGAGGTTTCGTGAACTCTGCAGCATGGTGATGCGGCTGGACTGCGCGCCTGCTGCCAACGTGAGCAGCAGGAGGAGTGCTAAGGTGATTGTTCTCATTTCTTTCATAGGTATAGCGTTTAGTATCCCAGCTCCTCGCCTACAAGCACCACGATGTGCCTGCCACGTGGCGAATTGCGCAGGAAATGGACGTAGTTGCAGATGCTCTCGGGCGAGTTGCAGTTGTGGCACACACCATCCACCTGGCAGGGCGTCTGTATGTCGAAGCGGGCGGCATTCGTGGGCGAGGCTGTCGAGCGTGCCCTGGCGAGTGCTGCCTCCACGGTCTGAGCCACCTTGTTCATGCCGATGACGAATATCACGCGCTTGGGTCCCCAGGTGATGGCGGCCACACGGTTGCCATTGCCGTCGATATTGACGATGACGCCGTCCTCGCTGATGGCATTGGCACTCGATAGGTAGACATCGGCAGAGAAAGCGCGCTCATAGATCTTCACCACCTCGCTGCGGTCGGTCAGCTCGTCGCGGTCGAGCACTTCCAGTGTGCCGCGCTGCTTCAGCGCCTGAGGGATGCCTATGTCGCGAATGGTCATCGAGCCGCCCCAGGTGACGCTGCTCCCGTCGGCTATGAGCGAGGAAACTTTCTGCACTGCCTCTGCTGCCGTCTTGCAGTAGAAGGCCTCCATGTTGCGGCGCTTCAGATTGCGGATCATCCGCTCTGCCAGCCTTTCGTTGCGTAATTCCTTTGGTGTCATATGGTTGAATTGTAGTTAATCATCGGGGGCAATGCAGCTTACTGGCTGTCATCAGTGCCCGCTATTTCTTAATTTGGGTACAAAGTTACGAAAAAACGAGAGAAGAGCAAAGGAAAATCCGTTTTTCTTTTGGTTTTTTGCGCAGTAATTCGTAATTTTGCAGCACAAATATCGTCACAACAAAAACAAATGAACGAAAACATGAAACTGATCAGTTGGAACGTAAACGGCTTGAGAGCTTGTGAGGGAAAGGGGTTTCGTGACATCTTCCGCGAACTGGATGCCGACTTCTTCTGCCTGCAGGAGACGAAGATGCAGCCTGGACAGCTCGACATCGCCTTTGAGGGCTATGAGTCCTACTGGAACTCGGCCGAAAAGAAAGGATATTCGGGCACTGCCATCTTCACCCGCCACCAGCCGCTGAGCGTCAGCTACGGCATAGGCATCGACGAGCACGACCACGAGGGGCGTGTCATCACGCTGGAGATGAGCGATTTCTACCTTGTCACCGTATATACTCCCAATGCACAGGACGAGCTGCGCAGGCTGGACTACCGCATGCGCTGGGAGGATGACTTTCAGGCCTACCTTCGGGAGCTGGACAAGCAGAAACCCGTCATTGTCTGTGGCGACATGAACGTGGCCCATGAGGAGATAGACCTGAAGAATCCGAAGACCAACCGCCGCAATGCTGGCTTCACAGACGAGGAGCGGGCAAAGTTCACGCAGCTGCTCTCCACAGGCTTCACGGATACTTTCCGCTGGCTGTATCCTGAGGAGGTGACCTACTCGTGGTGGAGCTACCGTTTCCAGGCGCGACAGAAGAATGCCGGTTGGCGTATCGACTATTTCGTGGTGAGCGACCGCCTGCGTCCTTGCATCGCCGATGCTAAGATACATACACAAATCCTGGGCTCCGACCACTGTCCTGTGGAGCTCGACCTTAAATAGAACATGAGCCATGATGAAACGACTGATGCTGATATTTGTAGCCCTGGCGGCACTGGGAACCACGGCCGCTGGCAGCGTGCCAGAGGTGAAGTGGGACCGTCACAGCCTGATAATCGACGGTAAGCGTGTATGCCCTGTGATGGGCGAGATCCACTATTCGCGACTGCCGGCCGACGAATGGCAGGAGGAGGTGAAGAAGATGAAGGAGGGTGGGGTGACTATCATCGCCACCTACGTCTTCTGGAATCATGTAGAGGAGCAGCAGGGCATCTTCCGATGGGACGGCCAGCGTGACTTGCGCCGTTTCCTGGAGGTATGCAAAGAGGAGCAGATGCCAGTCGTGCTGCGTGTGGGACCTTTCTGTCATGGTGAAGCCCGCAATGGCGGCATTCCCGACTGGGCCTTCGACACAGGCTGCAGGATGCGCTCGCAGGACCCCAAGTTCCTGGTTCTGGTGGAAAAGCTCTATCGTCAGATCTTCTCGCAGATCATCGGCCTGCAGTGGAAGGACGGCGGACCCGTGATGGCCTGTCAGTTTGACAACGAATATCGAGGATCGGGCGACTATCTCCTGGCCCTGAAGAAAATAGCAACGGACATAGGCTTCGACCTGCCTTTCTACACCCGTACAGGATGGCCTGAACTGAGCAAGCCGGTGCCCTTCGGCGAGATGATACCCCTCTATGGCGACTATGCCGACGGCTTCTGGGAGCGCTCGCTGGAGGAGACGGCGGGCAACTATTACAAGGCCTTCCAGTTTAAAGCCTTCCGTTCGTCGACAGCCATCGCCTCTGAGCAGTTTGACTACTCTCAAACCTCAACTCTCGACTCTCAAGCCTCAGCCCAGGCTTATCCTTACTTCACCTGCGAGCTGGGAGGAGGTATGGCCACAGCCTATCATCGCCGGCCCTACGTCTATCCTGAGGATGCCTACTCGATGGCCCTATGCAAGCTGGGCTCAGGATCGAACCTGCTGGGCTACTACATGTATCACGGAGGCACCAACCCTGAGGGACTGACCACCCTGAACGAGAACCAGCGCACACGTGCCACAAACCACAATGACATGCCTGTGGTGACCTACGACTTCCAGGCTCCGCTGGGCGAGTTCGGACAGACATATCCGCAGTACTACATGCTCAGGCCGCTCCATCTGTTTATGCACGACTGGGGCGAGGAACTGGCCACGATGGAGGCCTCGTTCCCTGCACCTCAGGATGTGAAGAAGGGCGATGACAGCCTGCTGCGATGGGCCGTCAGGTCGAGTCTAGCCGTGAAGGGCGGCCAGGAGCAGGGATTCATCTTCGTCAACAACTACGAGCGCCTGCAAAACCTCACGGCGAAGAAAAACGTGCAGCTGGAGGCCTGCGGCGTGCAACTGCCAAAGCTGACGATCCCTGCCGGCTGTATGGCCATCTTCCCTGTTAACGTCAGCGGCATCCGCTATGCCACAGCTCAGCTTGTGGCCCGTAGCGGCAACAATATCTATATGATGCAGATTGATGGTGTGCCCACTACCATCTGCATGCAGGACGGCAAGATGCTGCGCAACGTAAAGCCACAGGGTGGGCAGAAGCCTGTCTACAAGAACATCTACCTGCTCACTCGCGAAGAGGCAGAGCACTGGGGACTTCCGAAACCCGAAGCAGCCAAGGCTGCTGTAGATGTCGCTTATAATAAGGCAGGTGAGGCAGGGCCCTTGCGCAACATAACGATTGGCGTGCAGCGAGTGGCTGAGGAGCCTCAGGACGATGACTTCGCCAGGGCTGCTGTCTACAAGATTGAACTGCCTTCGTCGATAGGCTCGTTCAGTCATCCCATCCTCACCATCGACTATCAGGGCGACTGTGCCCGCCTGTATGCCGACGGCAAGCTCGTGGGCGACAACTTCTATTATGGCCGTCCGTTCCTCTATGGACTTTGGCGGCTGCCTAAGGGCGCCAAGGAGCTGGAGCTGCGCATCCTGCCTCTGCAGCAGGATGCCCCTATCTACCTGCCACGCGAGGCCGACAAGACTCCTGGCGAGCGTGTGAATAGTATATGCATCAAAGAAAAATGGTAAGAACGATGAAGAAACTGATTTGTATCCTATGCCTGATGGGCTGCCTGAGCAGTCATGCCCAGAAAATCATCAGTCTGGAAGGCCCCTGGGACTTTGCCATAGGCGATGAAGAGTCGTCCGGACACAAAGCCAAGGATAATGGCATTGCACTTCGCCAGCATTACAACGACTATGTGATGCTGCCAGGATCGATGCTCACCAACGGCAAGGGTACTCCTGTGTCGGTCAATACGCAGTGGACGGGCTCACTCTACGACTCCAGCTACTATTTCAACCCTCGTATGGAGAAATATCGGCAGGAAGGGCAGATGAAGTTCCCCTTCTTCCTCACTCCAGAGAAGCACTATGTGGGTGCTGCGTGGTACAGGAAGAAGGTGTATGTGCCTAAGGACTGGAAGGGCAGCAGGATGACACTCTTCCTGGAGCGTCCCCATATCGAGACTACTGTCTTTGTAAACGGAAAGGAGGTTGGCCACGAGATGTCGCTCTCGACTCCCCATTGTTATGATGTGAGCAGCTATATTCGCACAGGTAAGAACAACGAGATAGCCATCCGTGTCTACAACGGAGCCGAGAATGTCGGCGTGGGTATGGACTCACACTCCGTCACTGATCAGACCCAGGGCAACTGGAATGGTATCGTAGGCCGTATAGAGCTGCAGTCGCAATGGAAGAAGCTGAACCTCAGGGATGTGCGCATTGTGCCTTCTAGCGATCTTGAGTCGTTCAAGGTGATTCTTGATCTTGAGAATCATATTCCCTACGTCCGCGTGATGCCTTTCAACTCCTATTATGTTGAGGCAACGGTATCTCCCATCGTCGACGGCAAACCCGGCAAAGCCCTGAAGAAAGAATCGATTATAGTAGATGGGATTCATCACGTAGTATTCAATTTCAGCGTTAAGGGCTATAAACTCGACCAGACATTAGGCAGAGTTCAGCTGGTCGAACCTTGGGACGAGTTCCACCCCAACCTCTACGAGCTGACCGTCAGGGCTGGAGACGATGTCTTCAAGACCAATTTCGGCCTGCGAAACGTTAGCATAGAAGGTCGCCAGATGATGATCAACGGGCGTCCGCTGTTCCTGCGTGGTACGGTAGAGAGCTGCTGTTTCCCAGAGACGGGCTATCCGCCTACCGACAAGGAATCTTGGCTGAAAATTTTCCAAAAATGCAAGGAATATGGGCTGAACCACATGCGATTCCACAGCTACTGTCCGCCTGAGGCAGCTTTCCAGGCCGCTGATGAGGTGGGCTTCTACCTGCAGCCTGAAGGTCCGTCGTGGCCTAATCACGGAGTAAAACTGCGTGGTGGACAGGTCATCGATCAGTATCTGCTCTCTGAATCGAAGCGCATCATCGATGAATACGGCCACCATCCCTCGTTCCTGATGATGGCTGCAGGCAACGAGCCTGCAGGCGACTGGGTCAGATACTGCAACGACTGGGTGAAGCAGATGCATGAGTATGACTCCACCAAGGTGTATTGCGGAGCCAGCGTAGGAGGCGGATGGGCTTGGGACGACGGGTCGGAATTTCACGTCAAAGGCGGAGCCCGTGGACTGGACTGGGACCGCCGTGCACCTCAGTCTGACGATGACTATTACACTCAGATTGAGTTCCCCAGGAACTACAAGTCACAGACGCCCAACCAGAGCCCCATCATCGCACATGAGCAGGGCCAGTGGTGCGCCTTCCCTGATTTCAGCGAAATTGACGACTATCCAGGAGCCTACAAAGCTCGCAACTTCGAGATATTCCGCGATCTGTTGGCAGAGAATGGTATGGCTTCGCAGGCCGAGAAATTCATGATGGCAAGCGGGCGACTGCAGACACTATGCTACAAGTACGAGATAGAGCGCAACCTGCGTACGAAGGACTACACAGGCTTTCAGCTGCTCTCACTCAACGACTACAGCGGACAGGGATCGGCTCTCGTAGGGCCGCTCAATGTGCACTGGAAGGAGAAAGGCTACGTCAACGCCCGTAAGTGGCGCGAGTTCTGCCATTCTTTGGTCATACTGGCGCGCTTCCCGAAGTTTGTCTTCTCCAATGCCGACACGCTTACTGTGCCCATTGAACTGATGAACGCCACCTATGGCAGTGTGCGTCGTGTGCCCATTAATTATGAGGTGTGGACTGACAGCAGGGTGCTTTTCATGCGTGATACGCTCCCCTCACGCTCCATTCCCATCGGCAAGGGCAATGAGCTTGGCGTCATCCGGATGCCCCTCAATAGTGTCACCCATCCCGCGAAAATGGTTCTCACCGTTTCTGTGGCCAATACCTTCAAAAATACATGGGAATTCTGGGTCTATCCCAAGGAAGTCAGTCCTGAGCCGACGGCCAGCGACTCTGTTCCCTTCGTCATTGCCCAGACGCTCGACGAGCAGGCTCTGTCAGCCCTTCGTGCAGGTGGCACCGTGCTCCTCACGGCTGCTGGTCGTGTCACCTTGGGCAAAGATGTCGTCCAGCACTATCTTCCCGTATTCTGGAACACGTCGTGGTTCAAGATGCGTCCGCCCCACACCACGGGAGCCTATATCGACAAGAGTCACCCGCTGTTCAAGTATGACTTCCCCACTGACGACTGGTCGAATCTGAACTGGTGGGAGCTTCTCAATCGTGCGCAGGTGATGAATCTCATGGAACTGCCCAAGGACTATCAGCCGCCCATCCAGCCCATCGACACTTGGCATGTGTCGCGCAAGCTGGGAATGCTCATTGAGGCTCGCGTGCTCAACGGCCGCCTGCTGATGACCACGATGGACATCAACAGCGATCTCGACCATCGGCTTGTGGCGCGTCAGATGCGTCATGCCATCCTCAGCTATATGCATAGCGATGACTTCCAGCCGACAATCACTCTCACTCCCGACATTATCCGTGACTTCTATACGAAAGAGGCTCCGCCAGTGAACATGTTCACCAACGAATCCCCTGATGAGTTGAAGCCGAAACTCAACTAGAAGTTTACACTGACGAGCTTGGGTTGGAACGGCTAGAAGTTCACACCGCAGCTGAGCAGCAGGCATCCATTGCGCGAGCTGTTGAACGTGTCGTGGCAGATGTTGCTCAGACCAAGGTCGTAGGCTAACTCAGCATAGAGGTGTGCGAACTCCACGCCACAGCCCATGCGTAGTCCACCGTCGAAGCGCTTGAAGAAGTCATCGTCGAAGCTGCTCAGGGCCTGATGCTGGCCGAAGTCCTTCACCTTGCCACCCACGCCGCATGCCAGATAGCCGCCGATGAAAGGCTGCACAGAGAAGTCGCGGTCGGCACGATAGTCGTATTTCAGCAGTAGCGGCACCTCCAGGTAGTTCAGGTCGTAGGTGAATTTGCTGCCACCGAAGTGTCCTCGTCCTCCCTTCTCTGTATAGTTCAGTCCAGTCTCAAAATAGAGGGGTGAGGCAGGTACCATCTGGAATCCGGCCACAAATCCCATCGACACGCCTGATGACAGCCCGCTGCCGTCGAGGTAGCTGTCGTCAGAACTGACCGACGACAGAGCCAGTCCCACACGCAGGCCGTAGTAGGAGTTGGTTAGTGAGTGGCGGTAGGAACGTGGGGTCCCGCCATATCGGTATTCTGAGACCACAGGCCTACGCTGTGGATAGCTCCTGCGAGGGCCGTACTGTGCCAGCATCGGCACGGCGAGCACAAGGCTCATGATGATTGTCATTGTACGTTTCATGTTGTCTGTCGTTTAAAAGGTTTCACGTTGCAAAGATACTTCAAAGCTCTGGCCCTGAAAAAGGAATTCGCCTATAATCGATTAGGTTTTTCCCTATACTTTTGGAGAGAAATCGGCACGAACTATTGCCCGTTTCAAAATAATTGTGTAATTTTGCAGGCAAATTCAAAAAACGACACGAGTAATGAAAAAGACCATCTTCATAGCGATGGCGATGCTGCTCGGCATCACATCGGCATGGGCACGACCAGCCACACGCGGCATAGCACAAGTCAAGCAGCCTGACGGCTCCACCCTCAGCATCCGCCTCAAGGGCGACGAGTGGCGACACTACAACACCACAGCCGACGGCTATGCACTGACCAGAGACACCAGAGGATACTATGTCTATGCACAGCTCGACGACAACGGACAGCTGGCACCCACCACCCTCGTGGCACACGACGAAGAGAGACGGTCGGCGGCCGAGCACTCGTTCCTGCAGCTCACAGGACGCATCGCGCCACGCATCAGCGAGCAGGCACAGCAGATGCGTCGCCAGACGGCACAGAGCCGGCAGCGCAGCCTCGCTGCCAACCGTGCGCAGCACTACGACTACGCCAACTTCAAGGGGCTCGTACTGCTCATCGAATACAACGACTGCAAGTTCCAGAACGAGGACTACCGCGACATCATGGAGGCCATGATCAATCAGGATGACTACGAGGGTACCGACAAGACGAACTACACCGACCCGTGGACCCATCAGCAGGTGACCTGCACAGGCAGCATGCGCGACTACTTCCGCGACAACTCCGAGGGCATCTTCGTACCGACGTTCGACGTCGTGGGACCCATACAGGTCAACCGCAGCATGTACTATACCGACGTGGAGACCCAGGCCGACCCCAGCCGCAAGGGCATGCGCAGCCTGCAGCTGATGATCGACGCCTGCACGGCGGCCGACTCGCAGGTTGACTTCAGCCAATACGACCGCGACGGCGACGGCAAGGTAGACATGGTCTACTTCATCTTTGCAGGACTGCCATCCTACATCCAGGGCAACGACCCCCGCCTGCTCTGGCCACACCAGTCGGAGATGAACTATCTGCGCACCGTGCGCAAGGACGGCGTCATCCTCGGACGCTATGCCTGCTCCACCGAGCTCTTCGGATATCAGAGCAACAACTGGAGCGTGCTCGAGGGCATCGGCACGATGTGCCACGAGTTCAGCCACGTGCTGGGCCTGCCCGACTTCTACGACACCGACAACGAATACGATGCCGGCCTTTGCGTCTCACCGGGATTATGGTCGCTCATGGACCACGGCTATGACGATGCAGGCAGGTGCCCCGTGGGATACTCCCTCTACGAGCGCTACGCACTGGGCTTCGCCACACCCGAGAAGATCAGCGCCCCCGGCCCCGTCACCATCGGCAGCCTCGACCAGACGAATGCCGGCTACCGCATCGACACGCCTCAGCGCAACGAGTACTTCCTCCTGGAAAACCGCCAGCCCAACAAGTGGGACGCACAGCTGCCCGGACACGGGATGCTCGTCTTCCGCGTAGACTCCACCAATGTCTACATGTGGTACGGCAATTCCGTCAACGACAATCCCGCACATCCCTATTATGAATTGGTACGCGCGGGAGGAACCCACAGCACGATATACGGCTACACCGACGGACAGAGCGACCCCTTCCCTGGCTCCAACGGAGTCACCCAGCTCGACAACCTCACCTCGCCCGCCAACCTACGCTCGTGGGCCGGGAAGAACAGCCCCTTCGGGCTGACCGACATCCAGGAGAAGGACGGCGTGATCACCTTCGATGTCTTCGATGCCAACGTGCTCCAGCAAGTCACCCTGCAGGACGAGGCGATGGTGGGAGTGGGCACGTCGCTCCAGCTGACACCTGTGCGCACCCCCGACTATGCACCCTACACGCTCGCCTGGAGCAGCAGCGACGCGGGCGTGGTCAGCGTCAGTGACGACGGCCTCATCACCGGCATAGGCGAGGGCACGGCCGAAGTCACCGTCACCGCCAACGACTCGCTCACGGCCACCTGCACCGTCACCGTCCGCCAGCTGCCCGTCGCAGCCGACATCGCATCATTCCTGGCACTCGATGACGATAGTGAATCGCTGATCATGCTTAAAGATGCCCAGGTACTTTACACTTATAGCAACAACATCTATCTGCGTGATGCTTCTGGAACTATAGTCCTCAGCTCAACAGGGTTGAAAGTCGCTAAGGACGACATTCTCAATGGAGCTGTCTACGGGCAGCGTGCCACTTCCAACCGCATGCCTGCCCTCAAGGCCGTCAAGGAACTGACAACTAAGGCTAGCTTCATCATCAGCAAGGGTAATGAAGCCCAGCCCGTCAGCCTGCACATCAGTCAACTCGACTCCACCTGCTATAGCAACCTCGTCACCGTCACCAAAGTACAACTTGTGAGCGACGGAGGTATGTTCGCTGTCTTAGGCGACAAGCGCTACCGCCTTTACAACACATTCAAGATTAACGGTATCAAGGTGCCCACCGACCTTACTAAGCGTTACGATGTCACGGCAGTCTTTGGCACGAATACCCTCAAGGGCGAGATCATCGACGAGCTTTATTTGCTGAAGTCGCCTGCTGCTGTCAGCTACAATGCCCTCACTGCTATCAGTCTTCCCAGCGAGCTTCAGCTGCCCGTGGACAGGATCTATCAGCTTGAACCACAGTTCACGCCCAGCAAGCCTGACGTGTTCCTAAAGTGGACCTCGAGCAATGAGCAGGTGGCTACTGTCAATCAGGACGGACTGGTCACCACCCTCAGCAACGGTATCACTACCATTACCGTCGTCAACCTCGATAACGGACTCTCGGCACAATGCCAGCTCACAGTGGGCGAGCGTGTGGTGAAGAACGACATAGCCGACTTCAAAACGCTTGAAAAGGGCAAAGAGGCACAGCTCACCCTTACTGATGCTCTCGTGACCTTCGTCTACAAGAATGATGCTTATCTGCGCGATGCTACTGGTGCCATTCGGCTGGCATCAACAGGCCTCGATCTCAAGGTGGGCGACGTGCTTAACGGCTATATATACGGCCGCTATGGCATCAATGATGAAGTTCCTGAACTACAGCCCATCAGCGGTTCAACCAATGCCGATGGCTATACCATCACTGCTCAGCAGTCTGTAGAACCGCGTGAAGTGAAAGTGGCAGAACTCAGCTCGGCAGACTATGCCGACCTGGTCATCCTTCGTGAGGTTCAGATTACTACCGTCGACAACCTGCCTGGGGCCTACGTCGTGGATGGCGACCATCAGTTGCGCGTCTACAATACATTCGGTCTGAAGAACCCCATACCGACTCCTTACTTCGAGAAGACCTTTAATCTCACGGGAATCCTAACTACTGCGAAGGTGAGCAATGTGCTTGTCAACAATCTAGCCCTCACGGATAAGGCCGAGGAAATACAGATACCCGATGCCATTTCCGACCTTACAAGTCTGCCTTCCACATACAGCATCTACACGCTCGACGGGAGGCTTGTCTATCGTTCTCTGTCGAGTGAAACAACTGTACCTCACCACCTTCATGGATTCTACATCCTCCAGAAGGGTGGGCAGAATATCAAGGTCTACTTGAAATAACCTTCTGTCAAACAGAAAGTTTCGTTATGTTCTAATGTTTTGTTGTAAGGAGGCAGTGTCCTCCTTACAACATTTTGGTAGTACGCTCGATTTTTATAGTCGTATTTCTAAAACTTCCACCAGGGCTTCTTCTTGTGACGCTGATGCAAGTCCTCGTAATCGGATAGGGTAGCGCTGCGCACCTCTTCATCGATGATGTCGTGCCAAGTCTTATGACGGCTGATCATACGGTAGATGGTGCCCCAGTCGGGCAGACCTCCTATGTTGCGGTCGTCGATGAAGTAGTCGATGCTGTTCAGCTTGCGACTGAAATGGGGGTTATTGTCGGTAGTCTCCTCAGGATAGTCGCGATTGACAGCATAAAACTCTACTCCGCGCTCGCGACACCAGTTGATGGCATCATCGAGCAGCTGCCCCTCCCGCACAGACCACAATATAAGTTTGTGGCGGTCGTTGATGAGCATTTTCAGCGTGTCGATAGCGAAAGGTCGCTCCTCGCCAATCTCTGGGTAGCGATGCTCGACGATTGTTCCGTCGAAGTCGATTGCAATAGTTGCCATGAGTCGTGTTTATTTCTTGATGGAGTCGTCGTCTTTCTTACCATAGTGGCTCTCAGCGTAATTACCATAAGAGCCATAGTTGCCGTATCCGTAGCTGCCGTAGCGTCCGTACTTACCATACTTGCCGTAGCCATAGTAATAGCCGTACTTCTTCTTCGACATGTCGACGCCGTTGAGCACGATGCACATGTTGGGCAGTTTCTTGTCTTTGTTAAGCGAGTTGACGAGTCCGAAACTGGATTTGGGCGTATAGTCGGCACGACAAACGAAGACAGAGACATCAGTGACGCGTCCTATCTGCAGCGTGTCAGTGACCAGTCCCACAGGAGCTGTGTCGAGAATGATGTAGTCGTATTCCTGGCGCAGCATGTCGACGATGGCTGTGAGATTGGGGCGTGCCAAGAGCTCAGTGGGGTTGGGAGGAGTGGGGCCAGCCAGTAGCAGGTCAAGGTTGGCATTGATACCTGACGGCCTGATCTGTGAGCGCAAGTCTGCCTCGCTTACTTTTTCCTTTACCAACAGCGGTGTAATACCAATCTGACGGTCGGAGATGCTGAACAGTCGTCCCAGTGCCGGCTTACGAATGTCGAGTCCCACGAGGATAACCTTCTTTCCCAGCAATGCGAAGCTCACGGCGAGGTTAGCGGCATTGAAAGTCTTTCCTTCACCCGATGTGGACGATGTGAAGAGTATGACTTTCTGGTCGCTTTTCATCATGAACTGTATGTTAGTACGCATCGAGCGGAATATCTCGTCGATCTGGTTGTTCTCATTCTCTCGTACAACGATGCCTGCCGAGCTCTTCACCGATTCGCTGGCTACAGCAACATCGGCTACGATAGGCAGCGTTGTGAGCTTTGCCACATCCTCGTGTCCTTCAATCTTATAGCGTAGCAGTTGGATGAGATAGATAATGATGAGTGGCAGCAGGAATCCGATGACGAGTGCTGCGAGCATGATAATGGATCCCTTGGGGCTGACCTTGCCGTGATAGACGGGGTCGTCGATGAGTTTTCCCTTGTCGGCAGTAGCAGCCAGCGAGATAGAGTTCTCCTCTCGCTTCTGCAGCAGCATCAGGTAGAGTCCTGACTTCACCTCCTGCTGTCGGCCAATCTGGGTGAGGATGCGCTCCTGCTCAGGAGTATTAGAGATGCGCTGGCTGTAGGCAGCATACTGGCTTTCGATGCCCTGTCGCTGGATGTCGGCTGTGCGCCGTGCCTGCATCAGGGCAGTCTTGATGCTGGCAGTGAGGTTGTCGAGCGTGTTGGTCAGGGTGATAACCTGAGGGGCGTTCTCTGATGCTGAGCGTAGCAGTTTGTCGCGATCCTGTACGGTGCGGTTGTATTCGTTGATGAGCGAAGCAGAAATAGGGTCGCTCATACCAACGTTCGAAGGGATAATCTGATATTTGTTGCTGGGGTCGTTGACATGTTCGCGCAGGTAGTCGAGCAGCATGATCTGCGTGTTGGCATCAGCCAGCTTCGAAGCATATTGGCTCGACTGCGTCAGCGTCTGGTTGGCATCAAGGCGAAGCTCAGTGAGGTTGTGCATACGCTTGTACTCTTCAAGCTCGCTCTCTGTCGAACCCAGCTCGGCGTTGATTTTCTCCAGTCGGGCATTGATAAATTCCTCAGTCTTCAGCGCGATTTCGTTCTTGTCGGCATTGGCCTGACGGTTGTAACAGATGGCCAGTTGCTTCAAGTAGTCGTAGGCACGCTCAGCGCTGTTGTCGTTGATAGTGAGCTGTGCTATAGATGTCATCTTGGAGGTGGGCTCGACGGAGAGTCCCCTGGCGTACCATGAGGCTACCAGCTTGGGTGATGTGATGTTGACAAAGAGTACATCGCCGTGATTCATTGGCCGCACATATTCATTGACATTCGATGTGAAAGTGAGCATTCCGTAAGGAGTCTTCAGCGTGTCAGGAGTGTTCTTGAAGCTGCCCTTGAATGGCTGGTCGCACTCTGTGCTCTCCACGTCGTATCCGGCTCCATGACGGGTTATCTTAAATGTGAAGCTAGGCTCAATGGACTTGGTAAGCAGTTCGAGCGATTCAGGGTCAAGGTCGACATTGATGGGCTGGCTCTTGTATATGAGCGACTTCTTGATCCTTCCCTCGCGGCGGTACTCGACGTATAACTTGAGGTCTTTTACTGCCTCGAGCGAGAGGACGCGCGACTTGAGTATCTCTACCTCGTTTTCGATACCAGTCGAGTTAGACACGAAGCCGAGATCCTGCATGTTAGCCAGAATCTGACCGTTGGAGCGGCGGTTGCTGGTCTCTTCCTTGATGAGCATCTTGGCCGACATCTGGTAGACGGGGTCAGTATAGCGGAGGTAGATGAGTGCTCCGCATGCAAAGATGAACATTGATATGAGGAACCACTGCCAGTTGAGAATGAATAGGCGAAGGATGGTGCGGAAATTGAATGACGACTCCTCGTCCTGCTGGTTGATGATGTCGAACGATTCAATACTGCTTTCTGTTTTCTTTATCTCTTCCATTTCTATAATAAAATGTGTATATTAATCTTGTTTGCCATTTGCCAGGCGAATGAGATACTGGCCATAGTCGTTTTTCTGCATGGGGCGCGACGACTCGATGAGCTGCTCACGGCTGATCCAGCCGCGCTTGAAGGCAATCTCCTCCAGACAGGCCACTTTCAGACCCTGACGCTTCTCAATGACCTCGATGAAGGTTGATGCTTCGGCCAGCGAATCGTGGGTGCCAGTATCGAGCCACGCAAAACCTCTTTGCAAGGTCTGCACCTTGAGCTTCTGCTGCTCGAGATACACTTGGTTGACGCTGGTAATTTCCAATTCTCCACGTGCGCTTGGCTTGATGCTCTTAGCTATCTCCACCACGCTATTGGGATAGAAGTAGAGTCCCACCACAGCATAGTTCGACTTGGGGTGTGCCGGCTTCTCTTCGATGCTCAGGCAATTGCCCTGACTATCGATCTCGGCCACTCCGTAGCGCTCAGGATCGTTGACGTAATAGCCGAAGACAGTGGCCATCCCCTTCTTTTCGGCATTCTCCACACTCTGCTTCAGCAGTCCGCTGAACCCTGATCCGTAGAATATATTGTCGCCTAGCACCAGACATGCGCAGTCGTCGCCTATGAACTTCTCGCCTATGATAAAGGCCTGAGCCAATCCGTCAGGCGAGGGCTGCTCGGCATATTCAAATCTTACGCCGAAGTCGCTGCCGTCACCCAACAGCCGACGGAAGCCGGGCAGGTCGTACGGCGTAGATATGATCAATATCTCACGTATGCCTGCCAGCATCAGAGCCGAGATGGGATAATAGATCATCGGCTTGTCGAAGATGGGTATCAGCTGCTTGCTGATGCCTTTAGTAATAGGGTAGAGGCGTGTGCCGCTCCCACCTGCTAAAACTATACCTTTCATACAATTTATATGCAATATAGGGTGCAAAGGTACAAAAATCTTGGGGAGTATAAGCAAATAGTCGAGTTAAAAGGAGTTAAACAACATGCGTATTGCCGTTTATTTTGTACCTTTGCACACAATTTAATGAAAAAACATGGGAATATTAGGAAAGATCTTCGGTCGGAAAGCGACTGATAACAACGTGAAAATTGGTGGCATGGAGGATTTCATGACACTTATCCGAGTGTATTTTCAGGCAGTGATGGCTGCCGACCTGCACATTACAAACCTCAATGCGCTGCCTGACCTGCGAACGTTCAAGGTCACGCTCAAAGTGCCTACCCAGCAGGGACGACTTGGAGTGGGCGAGAAGGCCAAGTGCAAGAAGATGCTCAAGGAGATGTATGAGATGGACGACCAGTTCTTCAAAGAGATCGACCAGAGCATCAACCGTCGTTGCCGCAAGATACAGGATGTGCAGACCTATCTGCTTCAGTTCCAGGCCTTCGTGCAGGATTTGATGATGCTCACAGGCAATCTGATGAAATTCAAGCTCCGCATGCCCAGCTTCTTCAAGAAGGCCATTTACGGCATGACTGAGAAGACTGTGCACGACATCTACACGAAGAATGACTACAAAGATGCCGGCGTGATAAAAACAGTTGTCAGCGTGCGTGAATACAACAAGAAGCTTAATTTCTCAGAGAAGTGGGCCACTGATTTCGTCTATCGCGTAGTTATGCTGGCAAAGAAGGAAAAAAGGCCGCAAAACGATAGTAAATAATTAATAAATATTAAATAAACGGCTAAAAGGCGGCAAGTTACGCCTTTTTTGACTACCTTTGTCGAACAAATTCGTAGTCATGAACCAGAACGAGAAAGATTTGACCGCGTTCCAGACACGCGTACGGCAGATGATTCTTCGCTTCAAAGAGCTGAAGCAGGAGAACAAGGATCTGTGGGCGACAATCGCTGAGAACGAGCGTGTCATCGACCAGCTCAAGGCTAAGGTCGCTCAGCAGGAACGTGACTACGAGTCGTTGAAGATGGCCAGGATGATGGAGATCTCGGATGGCGACCTGGAGGGTGCCAAGGAGCGCATTGCCGGCCTCATCAGAAGTATCAGCAAGTGCATTGATGTGCTGAGTGATGAAAAGTAGGAAGCGATGGCAGAAGAAAGTAAAGAAAAACTCAATATAAGGTTGCATGTCTACGATGAGGACATAGCTATGGTACTCCACAACCGCGAGGATGAGGTGTACTATCGTGCTGCGGCCAAGCTCATTACAGAGCGTTATGGCGCTTACGCCCAGGTTTACAAGGGGCGCAAGAGCGACCATACGATTGGCCTGATGACCCTCATCGAGATAGCCCTGAGGTATGAAAAGGAGCTAGGAAAGAACGATACCGCCCCTTATGATAATATTCTTCGCCAGCTGACTTCCGAAATCGAAGATGCACTCAAGTGAGTCAAGGAAGTGACAGCATTGAGAACGAGAATATTAATATATAGTTTATGGACATCTTAACAATCATTATTGCCGTTGTGGCGCTAGCTATAGGCTTCGCCTGCGGATATTTCGTTTTCCTCAAGGTCATCAAGGGGAAATACAACGAGATGGTGGAGTCGGCCAACAAGGAAGCCGAAGTAATCAAGGAAAAGAAACTGCTTGAGGTCAAGGAGAAGTTCCTCAACAAGAAAAGTGAGCTAGAGAAGGAAGTGCAGCAGCGCAACCAGCACATCCAGCAGAGCGAGAACAAGCTCAAGCAGCGTGAAATGTCACTCAACCAGCGCCAGGAAGAGCTGGGACGTCGCAAGAACGACCTCGACAACCAGCAGCAGCGTATCGACAACGAGAAGAAAGCCCTCGCCCTGAAGCAGGACGAACTGGGCAAGATGCAGCAGAAAGAGCGTGAGAAGCTTGAAGAGCTCTCTGGACTCAGTGCCGATGAAGCCCGCAGCCGCCTGGTGGAGAGCCTCAAGGATGAGGCCAAGACTGCTGCCGCCAGCTATATCAATGAGATCATGGACGAGGCCAAGCTCAATGCTAACGCTCAGGCCAAGAAGATCGTCATCCAGACCATCCAGCGCGTAGCTACTGAGACTGCCGTAGAGAACAGCGTCTCTGTCTTCCACATCGACAACGATGAGGTGAAGGGTCGCATCATTGGCCGTGAGGGTCGAAATATTCGCGCCCTTGAGGCTGCCTGCGGCGTTGAGATTGTCGTCGACGATACTCCAGAGGCTATCGTGATCAGTGGTTTCGATCCTGTACGTCGTGAGACCTGCCGCCTCGCCCTCCATCAGCTAGTGGCTGACGGCCGCATCCATCCTGCTCGCATCGAGGAAGTGGTGCAGAAAGTGAAGAAGCAGCTCGATAACGAGATCATCGAGACTGGTAAGCGCACTGCCATCGACTTGGGTATTCATGGGCTTCATCCTGAACTCATACGCATCATCGGTAAGATGAAATATCGTTCCAGCTACGGCCAGAACCTGCTGCAGCATGCTCGCGAGACAGCCAATCTCTGTGCTGTGATGGCTGCTGAGCTGGGCCTCAATCCCAAGAAAGCCAAGCGTGCCGGACTGTTGCACGATATTGGTAAGGTGCCTGATGAGGAGAGCGAGATGCCTCACGCACTTTATGGAGCCAAGATTGCTGAGACTTTCAAGGAGAAGCCCGATATCTGCAATGCTATCGGTGCCCACCACGATGAGATGGAGATGCAGACCCTGCTAGCTCCCATCGTGCAAGTGTGCGATGCCATCAGTGGTGCCCGTCCTGGCGCACGCCGTGAAATCGTTGAGGCTTACATCAAGCGTCTGAACGACCTCGAGGCCATCGCTATGAGCTATCCTGGTGTCACCAAGACCTACGCCATCCAGGCAGGTCGTGAGCTGCGTGTCATCGTTGGAGCTGACAAGATGGACGATGCTGAGGCAGAGGCACTCAGCGGACAGATTGCTTCGAAGATCCAGAATGAGATGACTTATCCTGGACAGGTGAAGATCACTGTCATTCGCGAGACACGAAGCGTGGCTTACGCAAAGTAAATCGACAGGTAACAATTAGGAATATTCCTTTTTCGCCAGCTCCTCCTGCCCCAGTTGTTGAGACAGGAGGAGCTCGCTTTTTGCATGACTCCAGGCTCTTGCTGCGAATAAACTTGACAAATGCCCTCTCATATTTTAAAAATTCTGAGCAACAAGTCTGTTGGACGAAAATGAGCGAGTTTTGAGCGAGTTCGTAATCCTCTGATAATAAGTGTGTTGTAAAGAGGTGGTTTCTCGGCGTTTTGAGGGTGGTAACTTTGGTCTCGCTAGTCGGCCACTTTGGTCTCGTCCGTCGGCCACTTTGGTCACGAAGGTTACGGAGGTTGCATAGCAAAGTCGCTTACTAAGCAGACCAAAGTCGCTTTCCGGCGTGATCAAAATGGCTTTCTAGCCAAACGAAGGTCGTTTTCGGGCTTTGACAGCACTAGTGACGAGCGTTCAACGGGCTCTTTTTCGACCCATTCCTTTTCTAGAATGCACTTTTTCAAGGTACCTTTTTTTGACCAAATTTCTTGACGTTAGACTACATATAAAATTAGGAGGATAACGAGCGCACTCATTATCCTCCTAAGAATATTGCAGTCGTATTGAGGGGGAGGCTATTCCTCCATCTCGCCCTCAATGTAGAGCCTAGTAATCTCCACCTTTCCGTTCGTACGAACCGTGATGGACTTCTTGAAGTGACCAAGAGCCTTGCCGGCACCGTTATAAGTCACCTCTATCTCGCCACTCTTGCCAGGAAGAATGGGCTCCTTGGTGTACTTGGGCACGGTGCATCCACACGAAGCGACGGCCTGGTTGATGACCAGCGGCTGCTCGCCCACGTTTGTGAAGGTGAATTTGCAGGTCTTGACAGGGTCTTTCTCTGAAAACTTGCCAAAGTCGTAGGTGAGGCTGCTGAACTTGATTTCGGCAGGATTCTGTGCAAAAGCAGTAGTGATACTGCCAATGAGCAATAGTGCGAAAAGAATGAGTTTCTTCATGTCTGTAATGGTTTTGTTCGTTTCTTTGACGCAAAAGTACTGCTTAATTTTAATAATCCGCACAAAAGGAGTCTCTTCCATGCGGATTTTTATGTTTTTTTAATAGTATGTAGTGTTTATTTAGCGAGCAGTTTATAGTATTCAGTGGCTCCAAGGAGAACGCAGCCAGTGCCGTAATCCTCGAAGTCAGGTATGCGTGTGTAGCTCAGTGGCTGTCCTGCTGAGGGGTCTTTACCTGTGCCCTGCATCCATCCGATGAACCCGTTGTTGTGAACGGCATTCTTGGCAATAGCTGCCCAGGCACGGTCGGCTACTGGACGATAGACTTCGGCCTTGAGGTAGCCTTGCTGAATGCCCCAGCAGATGCCATAGAGGAAGAGACCCGTGCCTGAGGTCTCAGGCATTGCGTAGTTGGTGGAGACGAGGCTGGGATTCCAGAATCCGTCTTCGCGCTGGCAGTTGCGCAGTGCCTCGCTCATGAGCAGGAAGTCCTTCTTCAGCTCCTTGTAGGCTTTGTCTTTCTTTGGCAGCTCGTTCATGCATCTTACGAGAGCAGCATACACCCAGCCGTTGCCTCGGCTCCAGTAGCATTGCTTTCCGTCAGGCTCTTTGTAGGGAGGCACATAGTCGGCATCGCGCCACCACAGTCCTTCCTTCGTGTTGAAGAGTCCTCCGCCACACTCATTGCGGCTCCAACGGTACATCTTCATGCCGTGATCGCGATAGCGGCTGTCGCCCGTCAGACGATACATCTGCATATAGATAGGCATAGCCATCTGAATGGCGTCGATCCAGGTCCACCAGCCGTAGAGGCTCTGGTTCTTCGGACTTGATGTGACCATCTGATGCTCGATGTTCTCCTTCACGTGCGTGAACATCTTTATATTTTTTGTCTTGTCGTATCGCATGAGATAGGTCTGGGCACAGCATTGGTCGTCAGCATCGCAGGTGTTGATGCCGTTGCGAGGTGTCCACTGGTGGAAGTCGGCCCAGCGATCAGTGTAGTCGATGTATCGCTGCTGTGGGTCGATGTCGTAGAGGGCCATGAGCCCTTCATAGTAGACGGCGCGCGTCCAGAGGCTGGATGGCCTGATGCGTCTCCAGTTGGTAGGAACGGTAGGATCTTCGTAGTGCTGCATGAAGTAGTCGTTGACGCGCCGGGTGACGTTCATCACCTCGTCAGCAGTAGTCTGGGCGGATGCTGTCAGCGATAGTGCTGTCAGTGTTCCAAGTAGCATTTGTTTTAGTTTCATGACTTAAGTATGTTTTGTTAGGTAGTTTTGTTGATGCTTATGATGTGGCTCCTGAACATGCCGTCACGTGCTGTTGTGAGGGCTAATTGTTCGTTGTACGCTGCAAAGGTACGAATAAGAACTTGAAAAGCAAAGGAAATTGTGAGTTTTTTTGCTTTTATCCTTTGTGGTATGCGGATTTTTGAGTACTTTTGCAGTCAGATTCGAAAAACAACAAGAAGAATATGTATAGAACAAAGACATGTGGCGAGCTTCGTCTCGCCGATGCCGGACAGGAAGTGACACTGGCCGGATGGGTACAGCGGACGCGCAAGATGGGTGGCATGACGTTTGTCGACCTTCGTGACCGCTATGGTTTGACACAGTTAGTATTCGATGAGTCGAAGGATGCAGGCCTTTGCGACCAAGCCAACAAGCTGGGCCGTGAGTACTGTGTGCAGGCTGTGGGCGTAGTGAGTGAGCGACAGTCGAAGAATCCCAAGATGCCTACTGGCGACATTGAGATTCTGGTAAGCCGTCTGACAGTGCTCAGCGAGAGCATCACGCCTCCGTTCACCATTGAGGACAATACTGATGGTGGCGACGATATCCGCATGAAATATCGTTATCTGGACCTGCGTCGTCAGGCCGTGCGCCAGAATCTGGAACTGCGTCATCGCATGACCATTCTCATTCGCAACTTCCTCGACTCACGCCAGTTTATCGAGGTCGAGACACCTATTCTCATTGGCTCAACGCCTGAGGGAGCACGCGACTTTGTCGTGCCCAGCCGCATGAATCCTGGTCAGTTCTATGCGTTGCCTCAGTCTCCGCAGACGCTGAAGCAGCTGCTGATGGTCTCTGGATTCGATCGCTACTTCCAGATTGCAAAGTGCTTCCGTGATGAGGACCTGCGTGCTGACCGTCAGCCTGAGTTCACGCAGATTGACTGCGAAATGTCGTTCGTCGAGCAGGAGGACATCCTTGAGGTGTTCGAGTCGCTGGCACGTCACCTCTTCCGTGAGGTACGTGGCATCGAGTTGCCTCCCCTGCAGCGTATGACTTGGCATGAGGCCATGCGTCGTTTCGGCTCTGACAAGCCCGACCTGCGCTTCGGCATGGAGTTCGTAGAGCTGATGCCTCAGCTGAAAGGCACGGGCACCTTCCCTGTGTTCAACGATGCCAATTACATCGGCGGCATCTGTGTGCCTGGCTGTGCTGACTACACCCGTAAGCAGCTCGACCAGCTCACCGACTTCGTGAAACGTCCTCAGGTGGGTGCTAAAGGCTTGGTATACGTGAAGTTCAATGCCGACGGCACAGTGAAGTCCTCCATCGACAAGTTCTATGAGCCGGAGGTGTGGCAGCAGGTTAAGGAGGCAATGGGTGCCAAGGATGGCGACCTGGTGCTCATCCTCAGCGGCGACAATGCCAACAAGACCCGTATCCAGCTGTGCACGCTGCGTCTGGAGATGGGTGATCGTCTTGGCCTTCGCGATAAGAACAAGTTCGTCTGCCTCTGGATTGTCGATTTCCCACTCTTCGAATGGAGCGACGAGGAGCAGCGTCTCATGGCTACACACCATCCTTTCACGCTGCCCAATCCTGACGACATACCCCTGCTCGACACAGCTCCTGAGAAAGTGCGTGCTGTGGCCTACGACTTCGTGTGCAATGGCGTAGAAGTGGGCGGAGGCTCGCTGCGTATCCACGACGGCAAGCTGCAGGAGAAGATGTTCGAGATCCTCGGCTTTACGCCTGAGAGAGCTATGGCTCAGTTCGGATTCCTCATCAATGCATTCAAGTATGGAGCACCTCCTCACGGAGGTCTGGCCTTCGGTCTCGACCGCTTTGTATCGCTCATGGCAGGACTCGACAGCATTCGCGACTGTATCGCATTCCCCAAGAACAACAGCGGACGTGACGTGATGCTCGATGCTCCTGGCGAACTCGATCCCAAGCAGCTTGAGGAACTGCAGCTGAAGCTCGATCCGCAGGAGAAGCAGTAGTATTTACTTACCAACGACCAATAGCTATGAAACTAGAAAAACTATTATTGACAGTCATGACCGTTATGTCTCTGACAGCAGCTGCACAGCCGCGACAGCGAGGACCTCAGCTACGTGCTGACAACATTGATGAAGTGATGAAGGCTATGCGACTGGAAGAAAAGGCCAGCCTGCTCGTGGGTGGAGCCAACAATTTCTTCAGCGAAGGGGCTGTGGTAGGAAACGAAGGCAAACTCGTGCCAGGTGCTGCGGGCGTCACTGCTCCCATCGCGCGCCTGGGCATTCCTGCCACTGTGCTTACTGACGGGCCTGCTGGTGTGCGCATTAATCCCACGCGTGAGGGCGACAGCCAGACCTACTATGCCACAGGTTTCCCCGTCGGCACCTGTCTGGCTTCGACTTGGAACACCAGCTTGGCTACTAAGGTGGGTGAGGCTATCGGCAACGAGTCCAAGGAGTATCGCTGCGATGTCATCCTCGGACCTGGCATGAACCTTCATCGGAATCCTCTCTGCGGGCGTAACTTCGAGTACTATTCTGAGGACCCGCTGCTGACAGGCAAGATAGCCGCTGCCTACATTCAGGGCGTGCAGAGTCAGGGTGTAGGAGTGTCGGCCAAGCATTTCGCTGTCAACTCGCAGGAAACCGATCGCACCAGTGTCGACGAGCGACTCTCTCAGCGTGCTGCACGCGAATTGTATCTGCGTGGCTTCGAGATTGCCGTTCGCGAGAGCAATCCCTGGACCATTATGGCATCCTACAATAAGATCAATGGTCAGTACTCAATGGGCAATCGCGATCTGCTGACTAGCATCTTGCGCGATGACTGGGGCTACAAAGGTATCGTCATGACCGACTGGATTGGCATTCGCGAGGGACTGCCCACCATCACTGAGGTGCAGGCGGGCAACGACCTGATGGAGCCTGGTCAGCAGGCACAGATACAGGAAATCGTCGATGGCGTGCTGAGTGGAAAACTCTCTATGTCTGATGTCGACCGCAATGTCCGTCGAATGTTGGAGTATATAGTCAAGACACCCAGTTTCAACAAGTACCCCTATACCAACAAGCCTGACCTCAAGGCTCACGCTGAGATTACGCGTCAGACAGCCTGCGAGGGCATCGTTCTGTTGAAGAACAATGGCACGCTGCCTTGGAAGGGCTCTGTCAAGACGGTGTCGCTCTTTGGCGAGAACTCCTATGACTTCCTCTCTGGCGGCACGGGCTCTGGCTGCGTGCATACCCCCTATGTGGTTGACTTGGTCGAGGGTTTGAAGAATGCAGGTATCGGGTCATCAGCTACGCTCACCAACCTCTACAAAAAGTATGTGGAGTTCGCTCGCATCAAGTTCCAGGCCGAGCGTCATCCAGCCAAGTGGTATCAGCTTGAGGAGTTCGGACAGCAGAAGTATCCTGAGATTGGCATCAGCCCCATCCTAATCAATAATGAGGCAAAGGAGAGCGATGCTGCCATCATCACCATCGGACGGCAAGCCGGTGAGGGTGTGGACCGTGACATCGATACTGAGTTTAACCTCACTCCTGACGAGCAGCAACTCATCAAAGATGTCTGCCGGATCTTCCATGCAGCAGGCAAGCCTGTACTCGTGGTGATCAACAGCGGCTCCGTCATCGAGACCACCTCGTGGAGCGGCTATCCTGATGCCGTGATCTGTGCCTGGCAGCCAGGTGAGGAAGGCGGAAACTCTATTGCCGACATCATTACGGGCAAGGTGAATCCTTCAGGAAAGCTCACGATGACTTGGCCTGTGGCTGCTACCGACCATCCTTCGACGCAGAACTTCCCCGGACAAATTGACTTCTTGTCCTTCCAGCTGATGAAGGCAGACAGAAGACCTGTTGCAGGACATGATTACACCAATCACGAGGAGGATATCTACGTAGGCTATCGCTATTTCGACACCTTCCAGAAGACGGTTGCCTATCCTTTTGGATTCGGACTCTCCTATACTACGTTCGAGTACTCCAAGCCTGTGGTAAAGGTCAATGGTGACATGATCGACATAAGCGTCATCGTCAAGAATACTGGCAGCGTGGCAGGCAAGGAAGTGGTGCAGGTATATGTGGAGGCTCCTAAGGGGCAAATCGAGAAACCTGCCAAGGAGCTGAAAGCCTTTGGCAAGACACGCGAGTTGCAGCCTGGCGAGTCTGAGACACTCACGATGCAAGTTGAGCGCCGCTACCTAGTCTCCTTCGACGAGGCTGGCAGTCAATGGCTGGGTGAGGCAGGCAACTACCTTTTCCTCTTTGGAGCGAACGTTAGCGACATCCGTTGCCAGGCCACAGCCAAGCTCTCCCAGTACCAGGAGCCTGTCAGCCATGCTCTTGCCCCTCGTCAGCCACTCAATCTCATGCGTCAATAATCATTCCTAAAGCAACCTAATCCAATGAAAAGAATCATCCATCTGCTGCTGATATGGGCATTTGCCCTGACGGCAGGGGCACAAGAAAGCCCTGCACTGCAAATGCTGAAGGCCGATCCCAGGCGGGCCTATGGCACTGACTACCCCTATTCCTTTGAACCCGTCGCCCTGACTAAGGCACCAAAAGGCTATAAGCCGTTCTATATCAGTCACTACGGAAGACACGGGTCACGTTACTACTGGAACAACATGCTCTATCGCGACCTTGACTCGCTGCTCACAAAGGCTCACAATCTGCATCAGCTCACTTCTGAGGGCGAGGCCTTCCGCGTGAAGTTCATGGCAGCCAAGGACGAGCTGGCCAACAGCGTCAGCGAGCTTAGCGACCTTGGGTGGGACCAGCATCAGCGCATTGCACGTACGATGTACAATAGTTTCCCGGAGGTATTCAAACGTGGAGGTGATGTCTATGCCATCGCCTCACTCTCTGGTCGCTGTGTGCTCAGCATGGCATCCTTTTGTCAGGAACTTGTGCAGTGCAATCCAAAGATAGAGATACGCGAACAGTCGTCGCGCAACACCCTCGATGGTGTCGTGCCTACTGACAGGCAGAATCCTCTGCATCGTACCTTCCCCAAGTCAAGGCCGAAGTTCGAGGACAACCGCGAGCAGTTCCAGAGTCATGACTCGCTGCGTCAGACTGTTATACGCCGAGTATTCACAAGCACAGAAGGCCTGCCTGGCAATATCAATGCTATCGGCAGCAATCTCATCAATCTCTATACCTCGTTGCCTAGCATCGGCCACGAAGGTATGATGGGCAACATCATTACTGACGAGGAGATTGCAGCGCGATGGGAAGGTGAGAACCTGGGATCGTATACTTGGGTGTTTGAGCCCAGATACGACATGATACCTATCATTAATGATATCATCACCAAGGCTGACGCCGTCATCAGTGGCACTACGAAGCGCCTGGCTGACTTGCGCTTTGGCCACGACACCTGCCTGGGACCTCTCACCGTGCTCATGGGCATCAACGGAGCCGACAAAGATCCTGCCGACCCCTATGAGGTGAAGAACTGCTATCAGAACTGGCAGACAGGCAAGGCTTCTAATCTTCAGCTCATCTTCTATCGGGGGAAGAAAGCTGGCGACGATATCCTCGTCAAATGTCTTCTCAACGGTCGTGAGGCCACGCTCCCTCTGCCTGCTGACCAGGCTCCCTACTATCGCTGGGCTGACTTCAAGCAGTTCTATACCGAGAGGTGCAGCAATATCTGATTGGCAATTCACGCAAATAGAAAGACTGTTCTCTTGGAAATCCTTCCGATAGCCCATTTCCGATCGCCGCTGACATCTAAGTTCGGAATCCCCCGACAGAGCGGCCTCGTCAGTGAGTTGGAGGGAAGCATCGTCTTCGAGCCTGAATACAGGCAGAAGGATGCCTTGAGAGGTCTTGAGGACTTTGACTATCTCTGGCTTATCTGGGAATTTTCGGCTAACAGCAATGCAAGGAAGAGCCTGACGGTACGCCCTCCACGTCTGGGTGGAAATCGCCGTATGGGGGTGTTTGCCACTCGCTCGTCCTTTCGCCCTAATAATCTTGGCCTATCCTGCGTCCGCCTTGACAGGGTGGACGAGGAGGCTGGCCTTGGGCCTGTTATCTATGTAAAGGGTGCTGACCTGATGGATGGCACGCCTATTTACGACATCAAACCTTATATAGCCTACGCCGACAGCCATCCGGAGGCCCATTGTGGTTTCGTGGATCAGTCGGAGTGGCATGAACTGGAAGTTGTTATACCCGAGTCAGTGGCCTCGTCGTTTACTGCTGAGGAACTGGCTTCGCTGACACGGCTGCTGGCCCTTGATCCTCGTCCTCACTATCATGATGATGCCAGCCGCGTCTATGGTATGCCTTTTGCTGGGCGCGACATTCATTTTCAAGTGCAAGGGCAACAGTTGGTTGTACTTGAGCATTAACATTTTTTATTCTTCAAGGGTTTAAACTATTCTTGGGTTGCAGCGTCAGAAGTATAGTTGCAACTCGAAAACATTAACTAATTAATAAGAAAGGAACAATTATGAAGAAAACAATGATGGCTATTGCAGCCGCAATGATGATGAGTGCCAGCATGATGGCACAGAACGAACAGCCTCAGGCACAGCAGGCTCCCCAGATGGACAGAGCTGAGATGTTGAAAGCCCGTACAGAGCAGATGGTGAAGGACTACGGTCTCAACGAGGAGCAGGCCAAGAAGCTGGAAGCCCTGAACACCGAGTATGCCGAGAAGATTCCCATGATGCCGATGATGCGTGGACAGCGCGGTCAGGGCCAGCGTCCTCAGGGCCAGATGGGCCAGGGTCAGCGTCCTCAGGGCCAGATGGGTCAGGGACAGCGTCCACAGCGCCAGCCTGGTGACAGCACTCGTCGTGGTCAGCGTCCTCAGATGGGTCAGATGGGCCAGATGGGTCAGGGCCAGCGTCCTCAGATGAACTTCGAGGAGATGCGCAAGAACATGGAGGCCTACAATGCTGAGCTGGAGAAGATCATGACTCAGGAGCAGTATGCCAAGTATCGCGAGAGCATGGGTCGCCGCATGGGCGGTGGTCAGCGTGGTCAGGGCGGCTTCGGCGGTGGCAACAGACCCCAACGCAATAATCAATAATAGCCATACTAACAATGAGCCCGCTTCTGGCGGGCTTTTTTCTTTTATGGCCTCTTGAGCGGTTTAAGGGCGCTCACGAGAGGCAGGTGACGATGCTGAAGGTTGCTGAGCAGCCGTGCTCTTTGCCTGGTTGGGGGAGGTGTTCTTCAGAAAGCGTGCTATGTCGTCCTGCACTTGCTTGAATCGGGGGCAATTCTGGTAGCCGGTACTCTTCTTCAGCATGACCTTGATATCCTGCTGTGAGTTTTCGAAACAGGATAGTTCGTTGCGTTTCTGAGTGCCGTGAGCGCGTGCCTTGTTGATCTCTTCCTCATGAGCCTGGCGCAGGTAGTTGCATACTTTCGTCATGATTGGCGACACGACAGTATCGAAGAGGTGGTGCCCTTGGATATAGAGATAGGTGGTTTGCGGAGTGATGCCCAGCTTCCTTATGTCATCCTTCGTCTTGAGATAAGGTTCCTTGGCTTCAGGGAATTCACGTTGCAGCTCCCGCACTTTTACTTCTACCTTGTGACGAATATTGTCGAGCGATCGCTGTGGGTCGTGGATGGTGAAGCCACTAGGGTCGGCGATGCGGTTGAACTCGGTGATGGTGAACTTGTTGTGCACACCATAGCGATAGCCCATGATGTTCCAGATAAAGAGGGGGAATATGACTTGGGAGAACTGCTCAAGGTAGGCCTGGAAGTCGAAGATGCGGCGGTCGATGAGGGTGACAGCGACGCATACATCGTGCAGTGCTGGCGCATAGCATTGAAAGTTCTCTATGGCGTAGACATAGGTATGGAAGATGTATGGGCATTCCAGCACCTTCTTCGATTGTGGCGTGGCTCCTTGAAGCAGGAAGTCGAAGTCAGCATCGACGCAGGCAATCATATCGCTGCCCAGGCGGTCGTCGCCACTGCTATAGTCATCTTTTGTGACGAAGTTCATGAGTACCGACTTCTTGCCTCTGGAAAGGTTGGTCTTGGAGGGGAGCATCACCTCGAAGTAACGCTTGTTGTTTTCGAAGCGTGATAGGACGGTTCGCCAGAAGTATATGTCATCATAGCTCTCGACGTAGACAATGATCTTACGTCGTGCTTGCTTTCCTCGCAGGGCGTTTGCAGCCTCTGCGTAACTGCTGTTGATATTATCTCTCAGGCGTTTCACGGCTCAACATTCTATAGATGACTAACTCGTAATGTCGCTAACCTCAGTGACCTGGTCTACCCATCCGTTCATCACAACGGCAGGCGAGTGAGTGGTGAGGATGATCTGGACGTTGGGATTGAGTTCGAGGATAAGGTCGATGAGCCGTTTCTGCCACTCAATGTGTAGGCTTACCTCGGGCTCGTCCATGAAGAGCACGTAGGGCAGGTCATCTTCGACGAGGACGGTGAGCAGGATGACCAGCATCTGCTTTTCGCCGCTGGAGAGCTGGTAGGGCGTGAGCATCTCACCTATCTGGGTGAAGCGTATCTCGTTCTCATTGCGCACGATACGTTTGCCTGTCTCCTCCAGGAGGTCGTCGAGGATATCCTGGAAGCGAGTCTTCTTGTGGCTGAGCTCTTGGGCGGCCTCGGCATGTCCTTCCTGTAGTTCGGCAATGATGCGGTTGCCGATGTTCACCTGATAATCGAGGTACTTGCGCTGCAGGTGGTAGAGCTGAAAGTCGAGCAGCGACCCTCCTCCGCCCCTGATGACAGGCAGCACCTGGCGCAGTGCACCCTCCTCGTCGGCAATGACCTGGGTGAGGCTGCTGTCGATGGAGCGTATCATGTCGTAGCGTATCCACTTGGCATCCTCGGGCACCACTTCCAGCCTGACGCCCTTGAGCATGTGGCTGGGAAACTCGCCTCCCTGTGAGAGGCCTTTCACCACTTTGTTGATGATGGTCGACTTGCCTTGTCCGTTGATGCCACTGAGGATATTGACTCGGGGGTCAAGGTCCCACACGATGTGCTTCTTCCCGCTCCAGAGCGAGTCGATCTCGATTCTCTTGATATAGTCGGCGAACTTCTGCATAGGTCATAGGTTTTTACAGGGCAAATTTACGATTATTTTTGGAAATGACAAAATAAAAGGGCATTTTTCTTTTGCTTTTCGCTCACTTATTCTTACCTTTGGCTTGCAGCCGAAGGTACTTTCGTTCGGAAAAGAAAGAAAAATGGCTTTTTCTTTTGCTTTTCGCTCACTTATTCGTACCTTTGCAGGGTAATTAGCAACTAAAACGACTATGATCAGAAAGATTTCCATGACTATTGTGCTTGTGCTGACAGTCATCATGGCTCATGCTCAGCAGCTGGCTTTTCCTGGTGCTCAAGGATGGGGACGCTTCGCCACAGGAGGACGTTCAGGAACGGTGTACCATGTGAAGAACCTCAATGACTCGGGCACAGGGTCGCTGCGTGATGCCGTCAGTCAGCCTAACCGCATCGTTGTGTTCGATGTGGCAGGAGTTATCCGCCTGCAGGGTCGTCTGACCTTTGCACGCAATCTCTATGTGGCAGGACAGACTGCACCAGGCGAGGGCATCACCGTCTATGGCAATGGCGTCTCCTTCTCAGGTGCCACCAACAGCATCATACGCTATATGCGCTTCCGTATGGGCATCAATGGTGACTCGGGCAAGGACTGTGCAGGCATTGCCAATGGCACCGACATGATTTTCGACCACTGCTCCTTTGCCTGGGGAAGGGACGAGACCTTCAGCATCAATCCTGACGGCAAGGGCACGACTCCTGAGAACATCACGCTGCAGTACTGCGTCGTGGGTCAGGGACTGATGGACCACTCGGCAGGAGGACTCATGCAGGCCGACCATGTGACCCTGCTGGGCAACTTGCTCTGCGACAACTCTACTCGTAACTTCAAGGTGAAGGGCATCAACCAGTATGCCAACAATATCGTCTACAACTGGAAGAACGGTGCTTACATCATGGGAGGCGACTCAGAGGGAAAGTCGTATGTTAACATCCAGTCAAACCTCTTCGTCAATGGTCCTGCTATGGGAGGAGCTGCCTTCACCGGCGGTAATGCTGACTTCCATTGTTATGGCGACGACAACTGGCAGGACCGCGACCGTGATGGCCAGTTCAATCCTCAGATAGTGACCGACTATAATGCAGCCACACGTGAGCCTGTGCCCTATGACTATCCTGAGCTTCAGCTGTTGGAAGGTAAGTCGCTGCTCGAGACCAACCTCCCCACCGTCGGAGCCTCACTGCCTTATCGTGACTATACCGACTGCTATATGGCCGCCGAGGTGCTGAGCTATGGCAAGCGCGGACAGCTCATTGCCAGCGAGAATACCTTGCCTTATGGTGCCCCGTCCACTTGGAAGGTCTGGGCTGGAGAGAAACGTACTGACACCGACGGCGACGGCATGCCTGACGAATGGGAACAGCAGAATGGCACTAATCCCTCGGCAAACGATGCAATGACAATAGCCGATAATGGCTATGCCAACATCGAGAACTACATCAATTCGCTCTCTCGCGACAATCGCCAGTACTATCTCCGTCCGCCGCTTCTGTTGCAGTTGGCAGCATCCACTCAGACCTCCATCACCCTTTCATGGCTCGACTATACCGACAATGAGCAGGGCTTCATCGTGGAGATAGAACGCAACGGGCAGTTTGAGGAAGTAGCTAGAACGAAGGCTGGCACTCAGGGATGCGTCATCAACCAAGGCCTGGAGCCAGGTAATATATATAATGTTCGCGCGCGCGCATTTGATGGAGAGCACTACTCCGAATATACCGACGTGCTGGAAGTGAAGACAAGGCCTGAGCAGGTGGATATCATCGATTGCGACAGCTTCGTGGGCGATGATGCAGGCAACTGGCTCATCAATCCTGAAGAAGACCTGACCATCACGCTCGACGAGCAACAAGAGCGCCGGGCAGTGGTGGTGCGTTCCGATGCCCATGTCACCATCGAAGGCCAGGGAGGCATCGCAGGCAGTGCTTCGCTGAATAAGGCTGGGCAGGGCGTGCTCACTGTCCGTACTAAGAACACCTATACTGGAGCCACCGTGCTTCATGGCGGTATGATGGAGCTCACCTCCATAGCCAAAGGAGGACAGCCTTCGTCTATGGGCGCTTCAGCTGAGTTTGCACAAAACTGGATCATGGATGGCGGCACCTATTCCTATATAGGTCCTGATGCTGTGACCAATCGCTCGGCTCATCTCTATAACGACACCGAACTCAGCATCGACCATGCTGTTCTCACCATCGAGGACGGATCAAGTCCGACGTTGTTCGAGGGCGACGGCAATCTTATCATCTCAGGCAATGGACAGCTGACGGTTGCAGCCAGGAGCCTCTTCGCTTTCAATGGCGACCTCGTGCTGCGTGGCAGCAATGTCTTCCTCAGCACTACCGACATTGCCAAGCAGGGAATAGGCAAGGCACGACGGCTGGTGATGGAAGGTGGCAAGCTCTCGACCAAAGGCGAGTCGGCTGGCTACGAGACCTACTCATTCCCCATTTATGTCCCTGCAGGCGACGAAAGTAACGGAGTGCCTGTGCTGGCTCCTAACCGCAATTGCTACATCGATTGCACGGTCAGTGGTACGGGCACGCTGCAACTCGACATTCCCTACCTCCGTGAGTACATCCGAGGCAATTGGTCACAGTTCAAGGGACGTCTCATTGCCAACGGTGTCAACCCCACCAACAGCGAAGGCAGCCTCCTTCTCTTCAATTCTGCCAATACCGATATGCCCAGCACGGCAGTAACCCTCAAGGGCAATGCACGTGTCTGCGCCTGGGCCACCAACGGCACCTTCGAACTGGGAGGATTGTCGGGAGCGAAGGGCACCTATCTGATGGGATCGAGCAAGAACACGAAGAACTTTGAATGTACGTGGCAGGTGGGTATGGCCAACACCGACGAGCAGTTCGACGGAATCATCAACAACTGGGACTGCAGCGGAGCTGATCGTGGTGGCACTGTCTCGATCGAGAAGCGAGGCACAGGCGACTGGCGGCTCACAGGCCAGAATTCCTACAAGGGCACTACTGTGGTGTCTGCCGGACGGCTGATTGTCAACGGCAATAACTCAGGCACGGGTGCTGTCACGGTCAAGAGCGGAGCCACGTTGTCAGGCACAGGATCGCTGGCAGGACGCGTCACGGTCAATAATGGCGGCACTATTCATGCAGGCGACACGCTCACCAACATCAAGACACTGACGCTGAATGGAGGCCTCAATGTGCAGCAGGGTGGGGTAGTGGAGATCCCTCTCACCACAGCCGGCAATTTTGCCCGTTGCAATAAGCTGAAAGTTGTCGGAACGATGAATATCTCCAACGCTGTGCTGAGCCTCGACATCTCAGAAGCTGCTCAGATAGCCGACGACAAGTCGTTCACAGTCTTCGACCTTACTAATGCAACGGTCAGCGGAACTGGATTTGCCCGCATTGAGCCAGAGCGCCCCTCTCCGACACAGGTATGGGACACCTCCCAGCTTCTCACCACAGGGCGCCTCTTCGTGCGCAGTGCCGAGGATGTGGGGGTAGTCGATATTTTGAACAGTGAGCCACACTCACCTTCGGCATTCAACCTCATGGGTATGCCCGTAAATACTAGGTCGGCGGCACCAGGACTGGTCATTACTGCCGACGGCAAGAAGATTATCCAAAAACGGAAATAAGAAAAGAGGGCTGCCAATTGGCAGCCCTCAACCAACACAAAAACTAAACTAGACTTAACTAAAGCAACTTAGACTTTCCCAAGCCCTTGTTTGCGACTGCAAAGTTAAGCAAACTTTTCGATATGACAAAGTTTTTTGGCATTATTTTTTCTTCTATTGTGAATAATTATTAAATTTTGGCTGTTTTCGACAGTAAATACTGATCTAGGATGGTTATTGCGGCCATTGCTTCGACCACTGGCACTGCTCGAGGCAGCACACAGGGGTCGTGACGACCGTGGGCAGTGAAGGTCGTGACGTTGCCTTCCAGATCCACTGTCTGCTGTTCCTGCAGCAAGGTGGCGACAGGCTTGAAAGCCACACGGAAGTAGATGTTCTGTCCGTTGCTGATGCCTCCCTGTATGCCTCCGCTGTGGTTGGTTGCCGTCACGATATCATTGCCCGACATGCAGAAGACATCGTTCTGCTCGCTGCCACGCTGGCTCACCCCAGCAAAGCCCTCACCATATTCGAAGCCTTTCACGGCGTTGATGCTGAGCATGGCATGTGCAAGGGCGGCATGCAGCTTGTCGAACTCAGGCTCGCCAAGCCCTTTGGGACAGCCTTTGACCACACATGAGATGACCCCGCCGATGGTGTCACCCTCGCTCTTCACCTGCTGGATGAGCTGCTCCATCAGGGCAGCCTTGTCTGGATCGGGGCATCGCACGGCATTCTGCTCTGTCATCGACAGGTCGTAGCTGCGGTAGTCATGTTCAAGGGCGATGCTGCCCACCTGCGAAGTGTAGGCCTCGACGGTGATGCCCAGCTGCCTCAAGGCCAGCTTTGCCAGTGCCCCTGCCACCACGCGGCTCAGTGTGATGCGTGCCGAAGAGCGTCCTCCTCCCCTGTGGTCGCGCGTACCATATTTATAATAGTAGGTGAAGTCGGCATGTGAGGGGCGAAACAGGGTGCGCAGACTTTCATAGTCCTGCGAATGCTGGTCCTTGTTGCGCACGATGAAGCCGATGGGGCATCCTGTGGAGCGTCCTTCAAACACACCACTCAGCAGTTCCACCTGGTCGGCTTCCTGTCTCGATGTGGTGATGGCACTCTGTCCAGGCCGGCGACGGTTGAGCTCACTCTGAATGAATTCCAGGTCAATGTCGATGCCGGCAGGCATGCCGTCGACCACTCCGCCGACAGCAGCACCATGACTCTCGCCGAAGGTGGTCAGGGTGAAGATGTTGCCAAAGGTATTCCTCATCTTAGTGGTGACAGTGGCCACAGCCGCAGCCGTCGCCGTGCTTGTGCTGGCCACAGTCGTCGCCATGATGGTCGTCGCAACCTCCGCAGTCGTCGCAGTTGCAGCCCTCGTGGCTCAGGTGGTTAAGCATGTGCTGAATCTCTTCGTTCGTGGCGTCGCGGTTCTCCAGCACTACACCTGTGAACTGCAGTGTCTCGCCTGCCAGCGGGTGGTTTGTGTCGATGGTCACGCTATCCTCCTCCACTTCCATCACCCTGGCCATGAAACGGTGCTCATCCTCGTCCATCAGCGTGATGACGGCTCCAGGATAGATGTTCTCATGGTCGAAGTGGCCGTTGATGGTAAACATCTCGCGCTTCATCTTGTGCACTCCCTCATCGAAATACTCACCGAAAGCATCGGCAGGCGTCAGGGTGAAGTCGAACTTCTCGCCAGGCTGCATGGTCAGCAAACGCTGTTCGAAGGCATCGAGCGAGAACCCGAAACCGCTGATAAACGTAAAGGGGTTGCCCGCCTGGGTCTGCTCTTCCAGGTGCTTGCTTCCGTCCTCATCGATAGAGTAGAGCTGATAGCTCACTGAGATGTACTTGTTTTCCTTGTTGTCCATTTCTTCTTATTCGTTAGTTTTCAGGCTACAAAGGTACAAATAAGTGGCCAAAAAGCAAAGAAAAAAGCCGTTTTTCTTTCTTTTTCGGGCGAAATTGTGCCTTCCTGCGATTCTTTGATGTGAGTCAAAAAAAGGAGTGTTTGCGCACACAATTCCCCGAAAGCCTTTGTCAGGTCCGAAAATCGCCGTACCTTTGCACCGTCAAAAGGAACAAAAGCCTTGCGACACAGGATAACACATTATTATTAAAGTAGGGGCTAAGCACAGCACAAACAGGATAACAAACACAAAGTACAATGCCCCGAGTAAAGAAAGAAAGGATTAGAAAGATGAAAAAGATTGTTTTGACGCTTGTAGCCATGATGACTATCACAATGGCAAACGCAGAGAACGAGGAAAAGAACACAGTGCAGGTCGTCAATGCCTATGACATGACGGTGAACATGCGAAAGCTGGCTGTTGCTCTGGGTCTGACTCTCGACCAGATGGAGGCCGTGCAGGACATTCATCATCAGTTCTGCAACGAGATGTTGCTCGCTTCTCAGGCTGAGAGCGACGAGCGCGAGAAGCTGGTCAATCAGGCAGTGAAGAAGGACGTGCAGTATATGCGCTATATCCTCGAGGACAAGCAGTACAGGAAGTACCTCCTGTTGCTCAACACCACGCTCACCAACCGTGGCCTGCGCTAAGAAAAGAGAACACATTATTCATTAACATTTATCAAAGGCAAGTCCTGCTGGCAAAAGCTGGCAGGACTCGTCGTTTTTTTTGCAGTTCCCCTCCCGCACCAAAGCACGGAAGGGGCTTTTTCTACACTAAGAGTCAATGTGCGGTAGTCAGCGCGGTAGCACGCTCGAGCTCGGCTCGCTTGCTACCAAAGGGACGCAAGAACTCTAAACTCTACACTCTACACTCTCCACTCTAAACTCTACACTTTGAGACACTCTAAACTCCCCTCCCCTCGGGAGGGGCTGGGGGTGGGTCTAAGGTCTCGGCTCATCATCGCCTCCGCCGCCATCACCGCCACCTGAGTCATCACCACTAGGCGTGATACCTGAGCCAGTGGCATTGTGAGCCAACTCGAAACGGATGTCCTTCAGCATGGTAGCGGGGTGATTGTAGGTGGTCACCTCGTAGTCCACCAGCGTAGGCACGCCGTTCACCAGGGCAGGACGCTGCACCGTGACCGTCTCACCCGTGGGCGAAGAGGTGGTCTCGGGGGCAAAGAGCACGCGGCTCTTCTTCACGTTGGCAGCCGTGCAGCCTTCCTCGGTGTCGGAGGGAGCGCTGGTGATGCCCACCTTGAAGATGCCGATGCCATCGATCTTCACCTTCTGACCCAGCTCGAAGTAGTGCTTCATGGCTGCTCCAAGCTCGTCGAGCACAGCCTTGCAGTCAGAGCGCTTCACTGAGGCCTGCATCTGGATGTAGTCGGCCAGCTCAGCAGTGGTGATAAACTTCTTGTCGTAGACCGCGCGCACATAGTACTTGCCAAACATCTTCGACAACTCATTCGTGTTTTTGTACTTTTGAACCTTTTGAGACATAATTGTAACGTTTTATTAAAGTTAATAACTAAGGATTATTTACCGGAATTACAGCTCCGAAACTGGCATTCTCTAATGCTTTTCTATGTTACAAAGGTACAAAAAAATTCTGAAATCACCAAATATTTTGGCAACTTTTTTCAATAAATATGTAAAAAAATTTCCCCTTCCTCCGCAGCCTTCTTGTAGTGCTCCGGCGGCCTCCTTGTTGTACTTCTGCGGCTTGTTTGTTGATGCTGGGCGGCGTTGGGGTAGAAGCAGTTCGGGGTGGTCGCTCATAGGGGGCTGGCAGGTGCTGAAAGGGTGTCATGGGGGAAATATGCGCACATGTGCAAATGCATTTCGTTTTTCTGACGGGGGCGAATCGGAGATATTGTAGTAATATTATTATATATTATTGATTATTAATTAGTTATACATAATTTTTGGGAACGATATACTTGTTGGCAGTAACACCCCCTTTTGAATAAATATGCAAATCTGCAAGAAACGTCAAGGGTTCTTGCAGATTTTTTTTGTATTACTTTTTTACCAACATTTTGCAAAACCACTTTTATAAAATAAAAGTGAACTTAAAAAATCTTCTACTTTTGTAAACTTATACGTATGAGAATAAGGGACTGTTACTTGAAAAAGCATATATTTGCAGTAGATTTTAAATAAAAAACGCTATATGGAACAGGTAACACTCAACATTAACTTCGAACAATTCAACTCAAAGCTCGCCTTGATGGACTACTTCGACACTGAGGATAAGTGCAAGCAAGCCATCGCCCAAGAGCGTTGGGGTGACGGTGAGGCTGTATGTCCTTATTGCGGATGCTCACACACCTATATAACCAAGGAAGGTCGTTATATCTGCAAGGAGTGCGCAAGCCACTTCTCAGTGACCGTTGGAACAATCTTTGAGAACACCAAGCTGTCCCTTAGAAAGTGGTTTCTTGCCATGTATGAGGTTTCTTCAACGAAGAAGGGTGTTTCCTCGCATCAGCTTGCAAGAGACCTTGCAGTTACTCAAAAGACCGCGTGGTTTATGCTGCATAAGATTCGTGGGCTGTATGGTCTGAATGATGCCACAGCACTTGATGGTGAGGTTGAGATGGATGAGTTGTACCTTGGCGGCAAAGAGTCCAACAAGCATGAGTCAAAGAAGACTGAGGGCACACAAGGTCGTTCTACCAAGACCAAGACTCCCATCTTCGGAATGTTGGAGCGTGGTGGCAACGTTGTTGCAATGAAGGTTGAAAATACCAAGGGTGCTACCCTTATGCCCATCGTGGAGCAGTTCGTTGAGGAAGGTGCAACCACCTACACTGACGAGGCAAACATTTACAATGGCCTTTCCAAGAAGGGCTATGAGCACCTTTTCGTGAACCACAGCAAGCGTGAGTACGTGAGGGCAAAGGACATCCACACCAATGGCATTGAGGGCTTTTGGGCGCACTTTGTTCGCGTTGTGTTTTCAACTTATCATTGCGTGTCAAAGGACTATGTGCAAAGGTACATTGATGAGCAAGCCTATCGTTGGAATACGAGGAAGGAAAGTGCTTCATATCGTTTCCACGATATGTTCTCAAAGGCTTGCAAGCACTTTGACTACTGTGACGTGCTTGCGCTGTCAAGCGTTGTGGACATTGAATACATGATGTTCAAGCGTGATGTGTACTACCATTGGTATGCACATAGGAAGAATGGCGTGGCATAAATGAAAAAGAGCAACCAACAGTGATTGCTCTTATGTCTGATAAGTCTATTGGACTGATTGTTACGTGTAGTGAGTTAAGGCTGTGTAAATCAAATACCACCTAACTCTTTGTTTATAATAGACAAAGTGTTGCGTGATAATTTTCTAACAACATTCTTAGGTACTCCATTTCTTAATGCGGTTAACCTTGCTTGTCTTGTTAGACCATCAGCAAACTCTTGGTTATTAAAGTCAGCTTTTCTCATTTGTCTTAGAGTATGTAATCTACCAGCCGCGTCAAATTGATTTTCAGGGTCAGTAGGATAACCTTCTTCATCAGTAAACTCAAATTCTTGATTTGGGTATTTTCTTAGCTTCAAATAAGAATCGTATGATGGCTCTTTTGATTTGTCTGACCTAGCGTATTCTGTTTTTGGCTTTTCAGTGTCTGCGTAGCCCAAATCGCGCTCAAATCCACCTGAATCGAAATAAGAATCACCCCTAACATATTGAGTAGCATTACCAAAATAAGGATTATTATTTGTATACTTACCCTCGTTCAAAATCCTTTCTACAGACTCTTTCACAATCTTGTGAAGGTCACTCTCTGTTAATCTAATTAATTTCTTATTCATAATCTATACGTATTTTTTATAATAAAAATCACGTATTATTTGTTTTGCTCAGAAAATATCCATATATTTGCAGTTGAAATGTGTGTCACGATGAAGAATG
>JAEEGK010002720.1_pt1 | contig 44364 bp, 31 predicted proteins | sample 8958771 | NCBI WGS metagenome assembly JAEEGK01 (sample SAMN16246547, study PRJNA631951) | gut metagenome | biome: gut microbiome; feature: rumen; material: SC-attached | host: Bos | place: Iran: Karaj | collected 2018-10
AGCTTCATTACATCTACCGCGAATTTGATATAGACTTCTTTAAGATGGATCTTAATTCTCTTCCCAAGAATGCTTCATCCCTTAAGTTCTCTATGTTCGACAAGAATGTAATGGGCTTATGCCTTACCTATAAAATCAATCTCGGTCTATCACTTCGCAAGACCGCCCAGGCTCTAAAAGACATTCATGGTATATCTATTTCACACCAACAGGTTGCCAACTACTGCAAAACTGCAGCCATCTGCATCAAGCCCTTCACCGACAACTACGATTATGGTTCCGGTAAGGTATTTACTGCCGATGAAACCTACATCAAAGTCCGTGGTATCAGAGGCTATATCTGGTTCATCATGGATGCTACCAAGCGTTCAATCATAGGCTATCGCATATCATCTGAGCGAGACGTTGGTGCCTGTATACTTGCCATGAGAATGGCATTCAATAAGCTCAAAAAGCTTCCTGAAAACTTCCGTTTCATTGCTGATGGATACAGTGCTTATGTCCTTGCTGCTCAACAGTTTCTTCGTGAATTCGGTGAAGACTTCAAGTTTGAAATCACTCAGGTTATCGGACTTACCAACGACGATGCCGTATCTACACAATTCAGACCTTACAAGCAGATGATTGAAAGGCTCAACCGTACCTATAAGGCTTCCTACAGGCCAACCAATGGTTTCGATAACATCGACGGTGCCAACTATGACTTGGCTCTCTGGGTTACCTACTACAACTTCTTACGTCCTCATGAGCATAATCATTACAGAGTTCTCAATGAGGTGGATGACCTTAAGTACATCGACAACATGCCGGGTAAATGGCAGATGCTCATTGCTCTTGGTCAACTGACAATCCTAAATATCCAGAACGGCGAAGCCGCTATCTATTCTTAGATTCAGAGCCTGAGGTATTAACCCAGCCACCGCGAAGCGGCTTGCCCTTTACAGCTAAATAAAAAGAACTGCTACACTGCTGTCATCGACGGAGATAATCTATCTATTCTTGAGTTCTTCGCCGTCGGTAATCACCTGACAGCAGTTCTTTTTATGCTGTCAAGGGTGGCGGAACTCATTCAAAATCTTAAATATTTGCAATTTTCAAGGTTCATTCGAGCCTTTTTTCTTCGACTCTTTTTTTCATACGTCATTTGACACTATCGGTTACCGTATAATCCACCGTCATTGGATTCTATCATAACATAAACAATACTAGTATTTCTATGAATCCACGTCCCTAATGCTTAAGAAAAGAATTTCTTTATAATGGCATTTATCTCATTTGTCCCTAAAGGGCTGGTCGAAGTTTCCTCAGTAATGATCAGTTTTTCCCCAACAAATATCCCCTCACCCATCATGGTTTTTAACCGCTGAACAGAATTCTTCGCATACTCTTTATCGTCCATCATCCCCCGATGTTCCCAGTACATGACTCTTCTTCTTTTTACATCCAATACGGTAAAATCCGGATAAATAATCGCGCCAGTGCTCAGCTGAAGGGGACATTCGTATTTATACGGAATCCCTCGTCTGCCAACGCATTTGCTATATTAAGCTCGGATTTTGAACGAACTCTTTCTTTTCGTTTAGTTTCAAAGAAAGGAAGAAGATCAGGTATAACTTTGCCTTCATACGGTATATTCAGCCATTTTTGCGCATAGTCTTCATCCGAAACATCTATGGGGATTATTACTTCTTTTACTTCTTTGGGACTTTCCGAATATACACTTTGAACTTTTGTTACAATATTTTCAGTTTTGGAGAGAAGCTTCTTTAGGCTTTCACTTTCCTCCGTCACAAGTTTCAGGATCTTTTCATCATAGGATTTCTGAAGATATTTCCTGATCAAAGATATTTCAGATTTGTGAATGTATTTTCCGGATTTTTCTGTACTTTCGTTTCGTAAATAATATTGAACTCCATGCGGAGTCTTGCTTACATGAATCTTCCCGGATGGTGCTTTTTCCAGCGCAGCCTCTTTTGCTTTCCTTATCAGCAGAAGTTCGTTGTACCGCCGCCTTGCCTCAGAATATAAATCTGTGTAGTGTGTTACTGTATGGTTTGTGGTTGTGTTTTTCGTTGTTGTGTTTTTTGTTGTTGTGTTTTTCTGCATTTTCGTAACGTAACCCCCTTTATTTACATATTCTTGTATTAGATACATTTATACAAAAGCAGCGGAATGTATAATATTGCCGTTCTCGCCGCTTGAATTCACACATTTTCCGCTTCATGAACAGCGGGATTTTAAATACCTTGATTTCCGCTGTTGTCAATGGCCTGCCAGCTTGTTTAGAAACAGCGAATTTTCAATATTTGGATTTTTCGCTGTCCTCTATGATCCACTAGCTTATTGAAATACAGCGTATTTTCAATATTTTGGTTTTTTCGCTGTTTGCAACGGCTCGCAAGCATATTTTTAAACAGCGAATTTTGAAAAATAGGGATTTTTGATGTCCGGAAGCGTCAACCGCTTCACGAAAAGACATCGGAATTTGAAAAAAGAAAGATTCCGATGCCCCGCGACTGGGGGCATCGGGTATAACACATATATAAAGCCTTTATTTGCTAATTATAGCAAGTTAAATCAATCCTGCAAACCACCCGGTATTATTCCAGTTCTATCGTACCGGGTGGCTTGGAAGTCAGGTCGTAGAATACTCTGTTGACTCCTCTGACCTCATTTATGATGCGACTCATGACCTTCTGAAGTACTTCGAAGGGGATCTCTGCCGCTTCGGCTGTCATGAAGTCGATGGTTTTGACTGCGCGGAGAGCAACAGCGTAATCGTAAGTTCTCTCGTCACCCATGACTCCGACGGAGCGCATGTTGGTGAGTGCGGCGAAGTACTGGTCGGGCATCCATGCGGGCGAATCCGCAGGGTCGTTTTCCTGTTTCCACTTTTCCGCAGCTTTTGCGATCTCATCGCGGTAGATGAAATCCGCATCCTGAACGATGCGTACCTTTTCTGCTGTCACTTCTCCGATGATGCGAATGCCGAGGCCGGGGCCGGGGAAGGGCTGACGGAATACAAGTTTCTCAGGAAGTCCAAGCTCAAGTCCTGCTTTACGTACTTCGTCTTTGAAAAGATTGCGGAGGGGCTCGATGATCTCTTTAAAATCCACAAAATCAGGAAGTCCGCCCACATTGTGATGTGACTTGATAACAGCGGATTCACCGCCGAGACCGGACTCAACCACATCAGGATAGATGGTTCCCTGAGCAAGGAAATCCACAGCTCCGATCTTCTTTGCTTCTTCCTCGAAAACACGGATGAACTCTTCACCGATGATCTTTCTTTTTCTTTCAGGCTCTTCAACTCCTGCAAGCTTCGAGTAGTAACGTTCCTGAGCATTGACTCTGATAAAATTCAGATCGAACTGTCCTTTGGGTCCGAAAACAGCCTCTACTTCATCACCTTCATTTTTTCTTAGAAGGCCGTGGTCAACGAAAACACAGGTAAGCTGCTTTCCGATGGCCCGTGAAAGAAGCCCCGCTGCCACTGAAGAGTCAACACCGCCGGAAAGGGCGAGGAGCACACGTCCGTTTCCGACTTTTGCACGAATCTCTTTGATCGTAGTTTCCACGAAGGAGTCCATTCTCCAGTCGCCGCTGCATCCGCAGATCTTTCTGACGAAATTAAACAGGATCTCCTTACCTTTTTCGGTGTGCAAAACCTCGGGGTGGAACTGGATAGCATACAGTCCCTTTTCGGAATCTCCCGCCGCTGCAACAGGGCAATTGTCGGTGTGGGCAAGTATCTTAAATCCGGGAGCTGTCTTCGAGATATAATCAAAATGGCTCATCCAGACAACGGTCTCTGCAGGAACGCCCTCGAAGAGACCGTTCTTGCCTGTTCCGCCGTCCACATAAACCTTTGTCTTTCCGTACTCACGGTTTGCCGCTCTCTCAACCTTGCCGCCGAGGACGTGGCTCATGAGCTGGGCACCGTAGCATAGTCCGAGAACGGGTATTCCCAGTTCAAAAAGTTCCTTTGAGTAAGTGGGAGCACCCTCTTCATAACAGCTGTTGGGGCCTCCCGTAAGGATTATGCCCTTAAGCTTCATTTCCTTGATCTTGTCTATGGGCGTTTTGTAGGATGCAATCTCGCAATAGACATTGCATTCTCGTACACGCCTTGCAACAAGCTGATTGTACTGCCCTCCGAAATCGAGGACCAGAATCTTTTCCTGCGTCATGTTTCCTCCGTTCAATGAGCTGCTGTTCTAAAATGAAAACACCCCGGAACATTTGAAAGTGTTTTCCGTAATGCCATATAGTCTCAAGTTTCCGCAGAAACAAATGCACTACGGAAACAATTAGGAATATTAACACTTTTTATTCTCATCTACAACGTTAAGCTTATTATTTTTTTTAATGGGATTTTTCATTTACCACTTCTGCGATCCAGCCCGTCAGGCCCTGAGGGAGTCTTTCATCCATGGGCGTTCCGTCGTCAAACATCAGATTTGCCTGAATTCCGTTCATAAGACAGTGCTGCCCCATCTCTATGCCTCCGTTTATGGAAGCTATGCCTTTATCACCGTTACGCACCCATTCGGGTGTAAAGATAAAGCAATTCTTTAAGGAACTGAGTTTCGATAAACGCGGAACGACTTCCGAGTTGAAATCATTGATCTCGTCCCGTTTTCCCATAGCAAAGAACAAATGTTTCCCTGCATCATCAAACTCTTCCAGCGCCTTGTCTTCCGGTATCTCACAGCTTCCGACGGGGATAATGACATCCACATCCTCCGGAAAACATTCAAGGGCATGGAACACGTAACGCCCTCCGGCGGAGTTGCCGAGAAAGAATCTGAGACCCATATGCCCGGATCTTTGTTCGATAAAGCTCTTTAACAGTTCGCGGACCACCGTGTCGTACTCCGGTGACCATGTTCCACATGTTCTGCCCTCCTCATTTCTGAACTCATTCGCTATGGGAACGAGGATGTAGGCTCCTCCCATGGAAGCCTGATAATCATCGCAGGCATATCTTTCCGCTCCAGTGTAGTTCACGCAAAGGTCACCGACAAAGGAATTGCCGGCGCCGTGGAAAAACACCAGCAGCGGAAATTTCTTGTCAGGCACAGTCTTTGCCTCGGCCGGTTCAAAAAAGTAATACTTCAGTGTTGTGCCGTCTGTTCCCGTATACTCACATTTTTTGAATCTGTCAAGTATCGTACCGCAGGGATAGGTCGGATAGGGAGAAACAAAGTCATCAGGATCCATGTCTTTAAGCCAGGGAGCAGTGGGCCTTGAAGCAAGGATCTCATTTGCCAGTATCTTATCGTAGTATTTCCTGTATCTTGCATCATGAGTCGGAATGGAATCATCGGTTCCGATGTGAGCCAGCAGTTCTTCTCTCGTTACCCATTTGTAATCAACGGTCTCACCTTCCTGAAGTCTCACCGAATCCTTGTCGCAGTCGGTTTCCGCCACATACATTCCAAACATGCTGCGGCTCTGCTCTCTCCGGGTTGTTCCCATCAGGAAGAATCTGTCCGTACAGATCCCTGTTTCTTCAAAAAGCTCACGCTTAGCGCATTCCAGCGGGCTTTCACCGCTTAATGCACTGCCCCCCGCGCTGGCTTCCCATCGTCCGGGGTACACGTCCTTGGCAGGGCTTCTCTTAGTGAGAAGAAATGTACCGTCATCATGCTTTACAAGGATGTCGCAGACAAGATGGTATCTGCCCTCCGGGATCTGATTGTTCTTCCCGAACTTTCTTTCCCATGTCTCCCCTGTCTTGTTCCCCTCACTGTCATATAAATCCCAGATCTCCATAATCTCCTCCTGTATCACTTCTAAATGAAAGCTGTACTAGTACAGCGGTTATTAAATAACCGGACCCAACGCTTGCCTGTTTACCCGACTGCCCGTACATGAAAGCATCGGAGTAGCCCGCTACACCTGCGTTTTCACGCATGAGCATTCGAGCAAGCATTCTGCGCATTAGTCCATTTATTATAAAACCGCTGTACTAGTATCTGTTATAGTTTATAATTGCCACCCGACATAGTCAATAAAAAAATGAACCCATAACCCGGGCCGGAAAGTGTCATTCTTCCTTTCCGTTCGAATCTGTGTTATAATAAAAGATTAAGAATCGAGGTAGCCATGGAATTTAAAATACATTCGGATTACAAACCCACCGGCGATCAGCCGGAGGCAATAAAGGCACTTGTGGAGGGTTTCAAAAGCGGAAATCAGTTTGAGACCCTGCTTGGTGTAACGGGATCGGGAAAGACCTTTACGATGGCAAATGTCATCGAAGGCCTTCAGAAGCCCACCCTGATCATCGCCCACAACAAGACTCTCGCGGCCCAGCTCTACTCAGAGATGAAGGAATTCTTCCCCGACAATGCCGTGGAGTACTTCGTGTCCTACTACGACTACTATCAGCCGGAGGCCTACGTGCCCTCCAGCGACACCTACATAGAAAAGGATTCCGCCGTTAATGACGAGATCGACAAACTCCGCCACTCTGCAACGGATTCTCTTTCCGAAAGAAAAGACGTGATCATCGTTGCCTCCGTTTCATGCATATACGGAATAGGCAGCCCAGAAGAGTACCAGGGGATGTCCCTCATTCTCCGGGAAGGCGCCACCAAGGACAGGGATGAAGTCCTGAGAAGGCTTGTGGAGATGCAATATGCACGGAATGACATAGATTTTAAAAGAGGCACCTTCAGAGTGAGGGGCGATGTGGTGGAGGTTTACCCCGCTGCCTACTCGGACACTGCCATCAGAATAGAATTCTTCGGAGACGAGATCGACAGGATCACGGAATTTGAAGTCCTGACGGGAAATCCCAAATGTACGCTGGCGCACACAGCCATCTACCCTGCTTCTCACTATGTTGTGGACAAGGAGCGCATGGAGATTGCTTTAAAGGCCATCGAAGAAGAGATGAACCAACAGGTGGCCTACTTCAAAGAAAGGGGTAAGCTTCTGGAGGCCCAGAGGATCTACGAACGGACCAGCTATGATATAGAAATGATGAGGGAGACGGGTTTCTGTTCGGGCATAGAGAACTACACCATGCATCTCTCCGGACTTCATCCCGGGGAGCCCCCCTACACTCTTTTGGACTTCTTCCCCGACGACTTTCTGATCATCGTGGATGAGTCCCACATGACCATTCCCCAGATCGGAGGCATGTTCAACGGCAACCGTTCAAGAAAAGCCACCCTCATCGATTACGGTTTCCGTCTGCCCTCGGCTCAGGACAACAGACCACTGAACTTTGAGGAGTTTGAGAGTCACATCAGCCAGATGCTGTTTGTTTCCGCCACCCCCGCAAAGTACGAAGAATCCCATGAGCTCATGCGCACGGAGCAGATCATCCGTCCCACAGGGCTTCTGGATCCCGAGATATTTGTCCGTCCCACTCAGGGGCAGATCGACGACCTTATCGGAGAGATCAACAAGACCACCAAGGCAGGAGGAAAAGTCCTGGTCACCACCCTCACCAAAAAGATGGCGGAAAGCCTTACGGAGTACCTGAAAGAAGTGGGCATAAGGGTCCGTTACCTTCACTCCGATGTGGACACTCTTGAACGTTCCCAGATCATCCGCGACATGCGTCTTGATGTCTTCGACGTTCTGGTGGGTATCAACCTTCTCCGTGAAGGACTTGACATTCCCGAGGTGTCCCTCGTGGCTATCCTCGATGCAGATAAGGAGGGCTTTCTCCGTTCGGAGACCTCTCTCATCCAGACGGTGGGACGAGCCGCAAGAAATGTTGACGGCCATGTTATAATGTATGCCGACACCATCACCGAGTCCATGGACAAGGCCATCACCGAAACCGAAAGAAGGCGCGGTATCCAGGACGCTTACAACAAGCAGCACGGTATCACACCCACTTCCATCAAGAAGGCAGTCCGTGAACTCATCAGCATTTCCAAGAAAGCAGAGCCCGGCACAAAGATCCTTGAAAAGGATGTGGAGTCCATGTCAAAGAATGAACTGAAGGCTCTTGCAGAAAGCCTGAACCGCAAGATGCGGGCTGCCGCGGCGGAGCTGAACTTTGAACTTGCGGCAGAATACAGAGACAAGCTGGCAGAACTAAAAAAGCATATGAACTAAAAAGGAAACATCAATGTTTAAAGAAGCAAAGAATTACATTAAGATCAGGGGTGCCAACGAGCACAACCTGAAGGGCATAGATATCGACATCCCGAGAGACGAGTTTGTTGTCCTCACGGGGCTTTCCGGATCGGGGAAAAGTTCCCTTGCCTTTGACACTATCTACGCAGAAGGTCAGAGACGCTACATGGAATCTCTTTCCTCCTATGCAAGACAATTCCTGGGACAGATGGAGAAACCCAATGTGGAAAGCATAGAAGGTCTCTCCCCCGCCATTTCCATAGACCAGAAATCCACCAACAGAAACCCCCGATCCACCGTAGGAACGGTAACAGAGATCTACGACTACTTCCGTCTGCTGTACGCAAGAGTTGGGATCCCCCATTGCCCCAACTGCGGAAGAGAGATCAAAAGGCAGTCTGTTGACCAGATGACGGATGAGATCATGAGATTTCCCGAAGGCACCAAATTCCAGCTTCTCGCTCCGGTGGTGAGAGGCCGCAAGGGAGAACATGTAAAAGTGCTTGAAAGTGCCAAAAAATCCGGCTTTGTACGTGCGAGGATCGACGGACATCTGTACGATCTTTCGGAAGAGATCAAGCTTGAAAAGAACAATAAACACCTGATCGAGATCGTTGTTGACAGACTCATCGCAAAACCCGGCATCGAGCAGCGCCTCTCCGATTCAATAGAGACTGCCCTGAAACTTTCCGAAGGTCTTCTTGTGGTTGACCTCATGAACGGTGAAGAAAAGATCTTTTCCCAGAGTTTTGCCTGCCCCGACTGCGGCATCAACCTCCCGGAACTGGAGCCCAGAGCCTTTTCCTTCAATAACCCCTTCGGTGCCTGCCCCAACTGTAACGGTCTGGGGGTAAAGATGGAGTTTTCCCCGGATCTGATGATCCCCGATCAGTCCTTGAGCCTTTCCGAGGGAGCGATCCAGGTCCTCGGCTGGCAGTCGTCGAGCGATCCAAAAAGCTTCGCAGGCGCCCTCCTTGCGGCACTTGCTAAGCATTTTGATTTTTCGCTTAAAACACCTTTCAAAGATCTACCGGAGAATGTAAAAAATGCGATAATCTACGGAACAGACGAGTCCGTGGATGTACACTATACAGGTCAGCGGGGTTCAGGCGTCTACCCCATTGTTTTTGAGGGACTTGTTAAAAACGTGGAAAGACGTTACAGAGAAACAGCATCCGAGTACACAAAAGCAGAGTACGAGGAATTCATGACCACCACTCCATGCGTTGTATGTAACGGAAAGCGTCTGAAGCCTGAAGTCCTGGCTGTGACCGTTGGGGGCAAGAACATTTCGGAAGTAACTGAAATGCCATTAAGAGACCTGGCAGGCTTCTTTAACGATCTGGAACTCACTCCCATGCAGCAGACTATCGGAGCTGCGATCTTAAAAGAGATCCGTGGACGCATACGTTTTCTTAACGATGTGGGACTGGACTACCTCACTCTCGCCCGTTCCGCAGGTTCTCTTTCAGGCGGTGAAGCCCAGCGTATCAGACTGGCCACCCAGATCGGATCCGGTCTTGTGGGAGTTGCCTACATCCTGGATGAGCCCAGTATCGGTCTTCACCAGAGAGACAACGGCAAACTTCTTGAATCCCTGAAAAGACTTCGCGATCTGGGTAACACACTGATCGTTGTTGAGCATGATGAAGAGACCATGAGGGAAGCGGATTTCCTTGTGGACATCGGTCCCGGAGCCGGAAGTCAGGGTGGAAAGATCGTAGCGGCGGGAACTCCCGAGGAAGTCATGAAATGCCCGGATTCCATCACCGCCGATTACCTTTCCGGCAGAAAAAAGATCGAGATCCCTTCAACACGCAGAAAGCCCACAGGATGGCTCAAGGTAAAGGGTGCTTCGGAACATAACCTGAAAAATGTAGATGTGGACATTCCTCTCGGAGTTTTCGCCTGCGTTACGGGTGTTTCGGGATCCGGAAAGAGTTCCCTGGTTAACGAGGTTCTTTACAAGACCCTCGCAAAAGAGCTGAACAAAGCCAGAACTCTTCCGGGCAAGTGCCGGGGCATAGAGGGTCTGGAACAGCTGGACAAAGTCATCTGCATCGACCAGTCTCCCATCGGAAGGACTCCCAGATCCAATCCCGCCACCTACACAGGTGTGTTTGACATGATCAGAGATCTCTTTGCGGGAACCATGGATGCCAAGCAAAGAGGCTACACCAAGGGCCGTTTCTCCTTTAATGTAAAGGGCGGACGTTGCGAAGCCTGCAGCGGAGACGGAATCATAAAGATCGAAATGAACTTCCTGCCGGATGTCTACGTCCCCTGTGAAGTTTGTAACGGAAAGCGATACAACAGAGAAACTCTGGAAGTCAAATACAAGGGAAAGTCCATTTACGATGTACTGGATATGACAGTTGACGATGCGGTCAAGTTCTTTGCCAACGTCCCTCAGATCAAACGTAAGATAGAGACCATGAACGATGTGGGACTCTCCTACCTTGAACTGGGGCATCCTTCCACCGATCTTTCGGGTGGTGAGGCCCAGCGTATCAAGCTCGCCACGGAGCTCTCCAGGCGTGCTACCGGAAAGACCATATACATTCTTGACGAGCCCACCACGGGTCTTCATTTCGAGGATGTGAACAAACTGATCGAAGTACTGCAGCGCCTTACAAATGCCGGAAACACAGTGCTTGTTATCGAGCACAACCTTGACGTTATCAAATGCGCCGACTACATCATCGACATGGGTCCCGAGGGCGGTGACCGTGGCGGTACGGTAGTTGCCAAAGGAACACCGGAAAAGGTGGCAAAAGTCAAGGAATCCTATACGGGACAGTACATTGCAAAGATGCTTAAAAACTGATCCTTTGGATAAAGGATTTTAAACGGAAAAAGAGTCGAAAAGAATCCGTATATAAAACAGGATCCATATGCTAAGATAGTCCTGAAAAGAGCTTTAATTCCACTTAAGGAGGGATTTATGGTATTTACAAGCGACAACGGTGCTCTTGTCTTTAAGACAAAGGGCGAGACCGTGAGGATCGAAGCTTGGGGTGAAAATGCCCTGAGAGTCAGAGCAACAATGTTTCCGAAATTCACCGACCGCGCCTGGGCACTGACTGAAAAGCCCACTGTCACCAAGGGTGACGTGAAGATCGGAAAGCCCACCGAATGGTGCGGCGACGGCTGCAACCCCGACTGGCATGAGGTTGGTGAGATCACCAACGGTCGCATCAAAGCAACAGTCAATTTTGCGGGCGTTATGTCCTTCTTCAGAGACGGAAAACTCATTCTCAGAGAGGATTTCCGTTCCTACGGCGGAACCATTTCAAAGGACAGCCGCTGCCTTAAGACAGTGAACCGTGCATGGAAAGGCCTTTACGGTGCTACAGACTACTCTCTCGATGTTCGCTTTGAAGGAAACGACGGAGAGAAGATCTTCGGTATGGGACAATACCAGTATCCTTACATGAACCTTAAGGGCTGCACCCTTGAGCTCGCCCAGAGAAATTCCCAGGCTTCCGTTCCTTTCCTGATCTCAAACCTCGGCTACGGATTTTTGTGGAACAATCCGGCAGTAGGGGAAGTAACTTTTGGATCAAACATCACCAGATGGATTGCAAAAGCCACAAAGGATATGGACTATTGGATCACAGCAGATGAGGATCCGAAAAAGATCGAGGCAAACTACACCTCCGTCACAGGCCATTCTCCCATGTTCCCCGAAAGCCTCATGGGACTCTGGCAGTGCAAGCTCCGCTACCGCACTCAGGAAGAGGTGCTTGAAGTTGCAAGAAAGTACAAAGCAGAGGGCATCAAGATCGATCAGATCGTCATCGATTTCTTCCACTGGACCGTACAGGGAGACTGGAAGTTTGACAAAAAGTACTGGCCCGATCCCAAGGCAATGGTGGACGAGCTCCATTCCATGGGCATTAAGGTCATCATTTCCGTCTGGCCTTCAGTGGACAGGAAGAGCGAGAACTTCTATCCCATGATGGAAAAGGGGCTCCTCATAAAGACCGAACGCGGCGCAGCCCAAACCTACGATTATCAGGGTGACTGCGTGGAGATCGACCCTTTCAATCCCGAAACCGTAAAGTACGTTTGGGAAAAGTGCAAGGCTAATTACTACGATTACGGCATAGATGCTTTCTGGCTCGATAACTCAGAGCCGGATCTGGGAGTTTACGATTTCGACAACCTCCGCTACTACGATGCTCCCGCCCTTGAAGTCAGCAACATCTATCCTCAGATGTACAGCAGAGTCTTCTACGACAACATGGAGACAGTGCGAAAAGGCGAAGTTGTGAACCTCCTCCGCTGCGCATGGGCAGGCAGCCAGAAGTACGGAAACGTTGTATGGTCAGGTGACATCCCCAGCACCTTCGAGTCCTTTGCTACCCAGTTAAAAGCAGGTCTTAACATGGGACTTGCAGGCATAGCATGGTGGACCACCGACATCGGTGGTTTCATGACCGATGATGTGAACGATCCCGATTTCCGACAGCTCCTGATCCGCTGGTACCAGTTTGCGGTTTACTCCGCAGTGCTCAGAATGCACGGCGACCGTGGTCCTTACAACATCCCCGCTCTCGACGACAGAGACTGGGGAGGCGGCTACCTTCACACAGGTCAGCCCAATGAACTCTGGAGCTACGGAGAAGACAATTACAAGATCATGCGTCACTACTACGACATCCGCATCTCAATGCATGATTACATTAAAAGCCTTTACAAAGAAGCTTCCGAGAACGGTTCTCCTTTGATCCGTACAATGTTCTACGAATTCCCGAAGGATGAAAAGTGCTGGGATCTCGACGATCAGTATATGTTCGGAAGCGAGTACCTCTGCGCTCCCATCTTTAAACTCAACTGCTTCGAACGTGAGGTTTACCTTCCCGCAGGCAGGTGGCAGCTTACAAGCGACAGCACTGTATTCGAAGGCGGAAAGACAGTCACTGTCAAAGCGCCCATTGAATATATGCCTGTATTCAGGCGTTTAAAATAGCCAAAACGTAAGAATCCCCTATAAAAAGGCCGGTCCCAAAAAGGATCGGCCGTTATTTTTATATTTCGTTTTTAAATTCTGCTCCATCGATCTTACTGTTATCGGCTGTAGCACATCTTCCGCCGATATTTGTAAGGAACTCAATGTACCTCTCTCCGCAAAGGGGCTCCGAAAAGTAAAACCCTTGATAAAGGCCTCCTCCGAAGCTGTCCAGCGTGTCTTTCCTCAATTTGTCGCAGACACCTTCAAAAACGATCTTCTTCTCCTGTCCGCGGATCATTTTTATGACAGCTTTAAGAAGTTTTAATGTCTGCTCTCTTTCCTGCTGTGAGATTACAACACGTTTGTGGGCAGGCTCTTTTTCCTCAAAGCAATTGTCCAGGATGCTCTTATCGATCTTGATGATACTGTATTTGTCATCTACGATACCGATGAGATTTGAATATCCCGTTCCGAAATCATCCATTGAAAAACTGAAACGGGCATTCTGAAGCTTTTCAAGGTTATCATTCACCATAAGGGATTTGGTTCTTGCAATGCCTTCGGTGATCTCAAAGTTTATAAAATTCGACATCAATCCGTTTTCTGCAGCTATCCTTATGAAATCCCTTGCGAGGGTGGTCTCTTCACACTGCTTCAGCGAGAGATTGATCTCTATGTAATGGATCCCGTATTTTCTGTTCAGATCGTTCTTTACGAAGAACTCGCATGCTTTCCTGTACACGGTTTTTCCGATCTGATAGATCAGCTTTTTGTTCTCTGCCATCCTGATAAAGTCTTCCGCAGCAGCCTTCAGGATCCTGAGATCGCTGTTCTGCGGATCCGGCAGAGATTCATTTCTGACAAGACTGCAGACTTCAGTCCCGTAATTCTTTTCCAGTCTCTCAAAAAAGCTCTTATCCAATCTCGGGAATCTGGCCAGTGCTTCTACGCTGGAGCAATAGCCCTCTTCCGTGGAATAGATGGGCTGATAAAAAACATCGAAATTCTCATCTTCGCAAAGCTGCTCCAATGCCTTTTCAATGGCAATGTATCCCATGTACCTGTTCTTCATTTCGGAGTTATAGAAGTAGGTCAGCCCGCATTCCATGTCTCTGTTCAGATCTTTTTTACAGAACAGCTTAATGATGTTTTCACAGACGCCTTCCAGCTTGATCTGCTCCGGACAATCGATCACCAGGATCCTGGACCTGACATTTGCTCTCACGTATTTGTCCATGTTCCATCTGGACGTCAGATCTATGATCTTTTTCAGATCCCTTGTCTTGTTCTTCATGGGCACCAGAGCCGTGACGCAATTGTTTTCGATCTTAAAAAGGAAATCGTCCGCATCCTTTATGATGGTTCCCATGCTCCTTATGCCGCTCTCAAGCATTGCAAGGGCCCTGACATAAAGCGGATCGTTTTCCACGGGTGTGCTGTCAAGACACAGGGTCACACTGTAAAAGGGTATATGTTTTGCATATAGCTTGTGCATCCTGGTTAGGAAATAGCCCTCTCCCTTAAGTTCAAGAGGATTGTACTTCCTTAACTTGCTCATGTCGATGTAGCCCCAGATAATGGTAAGTCCCACCATGAGATTGGTAAATGTGGGAAGAAACACCTCTTTTGAAAGCATGCTGAGGGTCGTAAGCAATGTCTGGTAGATGAGTACGAAAAGGTAACGGTTGATGATGTAAGGCTCCCTTTTCATAAAGATCAGACCGTTTACCCAGAAGGCCACAAGGAAGGCTGCAGTCATACAAAAGCTGTAGAGATCGATGCTGCCCTCCAAAGGATAAACGATCCCGGCCTTTTCGATCCAGTAAGCCATTACATAGCCCACAACCCAAAAGCCAAATTCTATTACAGTAACTTCCACGAAGGAATGAAACTTTCCGATGGTCTTGTTTTCGCCGTTCAAAAACTTATCCGAATAGATCGCCATTCCATAGAAGGTGGCTGTAAACAAAAAGCCGATTATATGAAATCTGTTTATGGTCCCTACTATGATCCGATCCACAAAGAAGCATTGGGCAACTTCTTCCGAAACCAACCACGGCAGATACTCAAAAAAGCACCCCAGCGTCAGTACTGCCAGCATGGAAGCGATCATCTTTTTACCGCCGATCCTCGAATCCACCCGTATGATCTCAAGGTAGTAGAACCAAGCCACCACGTAAACGAAACCTGCAAACAATTGTAACGATGTCCAGAACATATGTCACCTATCCCTTAAATAAAACTATCCCTGACCCCTTTGCTTCTTTTGTGCTTCCTCCTCGAGAGCCTGTCTCGAATGTTTGCTTCGTGCCTTCATTGCATACATTTTCTCGTCGGCCTCCGCGTAAATCTCCTGAACGCTCTTATCATCGCTGCTGTTTTTGTATGCTATGCCGTAAGAAACCGAAAGAACGTATTTACTGTTCTTTGAAGCTTCTTTAAGATCCTTCTTGAATCTGTCTGCTGCCTGCTTAACGGTAAAGATACCTGCGGGATCGATCACACAAAGAAATTCGTCTCCGCTCATGCGATAGCCGGTACCGATCTCACTGAAATTCTTTTCGATAAGCTCTGCAACTTTTTTCAGGAGATTGTCTCCCTCGTCATGTCCGAAATTATCGTTAACGTACTTAAGTCCGTTAACATCAAAGTTCACCAGTGCATATACACTGTCTTTCGCTTCCAGCTCCTTGAACCTTTCATTTGCCTTGGCACGGTTGTATATGCCCGTAAGCGGATCGTGATAGGCCAGTTTTGTAAGCGCGTCCCTCTCGGCATGGGAAAGCACCTTTTCATAAAGTGAAAACAAATGGCTTGCTGTCAGCATCGTTACCAGCAAAATGGCACCGATGGGAAGGAAACTTACTTCCACTATGATGTCCTTGCTGGGGAGAAAGATCCTCTGCATATGCAGACGTATCAGATCCAGGAGCGCTGCAGCGGTAATCTCTCCGAAGGCAAGGATCACGATCTTATCCGAAGTTTTTTCTTTTCTTACTTTAAAGATACCTGCAACAGAGATCGCTCCAATGCCCAAAACACCGAATATATGGTAGGCCAAAAGACTTTGAGGGAATCTGACAATGTTGGTGAGATGCAGAATGATCGCAAAAACATCAAAGACGGTGAAAACTGCCATGACGATCCTTAAGACCACTTCTCTCCAGCCGCCTTCATCTTTGATCTTACTCCATATAAAGACAGCCAAAGGTATCGGTGCAGTGTAAATGCAAAGAAATTCCTGTGTGGAGATCTTTGTGAGGGAATCCGAAAAAATCTGATAGATCTTCCCCTGGCAATTGGACCAATGCCCTATAAGTGCAGAAAAAATGCCGATCAAAATAAGGCTCAGATTGTCTTTTCCGTCGGCTCTTACAGAAAAGCCGATGGCAACCAGAGCCAGTCCGAAAACCAGCACAAATGCGTTCATATAGACGCTGGTAGCATTTTTGTTTGCAAAAACCATCCTGGCATCGGATGTGGGTTCGAGTGTGATCCTTCCGATGTCGGTGATGGCATTCTTTTCATTTAATATATACCTGATCTTAAGTATCTTTCCCTGAAGATCAGCCGGAAGTTCAACAAAGCAGTAACCGCTTCCCAAAAAGCTGTTGTCTGCCACATTGGAAGTTCCGTAGGAATAGATCGGCTCATCGTTTACAAAGACCTCCACCGAGCAGAAACTGCTTCTCACCTGAGCAGTATAGCCTCTGTGCAGATCCTCCGTAACAAGCCTGGAGATCTCTATCGTGTCCAATCGTTTAAGTCCGGATACGGTGTAGGAAGAAATGTCGACATTCTCGACCTTTTTATCGTTTAAATACAACGTCCACCCACGATCCATGTTAAACCCATCGGTCACTCTGACACCGTGCATGATGTAGATGATGCTCCATGCGATGATCATACCGATGAATGCCACGGTACCGATCAATATGATCTTTTTGGTTGTCAACTGTTTAACCATAGTGCGGTTTCCTCGTTATCGGCTTTAAGGCACCACTGACCTCATAAAGCCGCACAGATTCGGTTAATTCTGTCCGTAATATGCATTGGGACCGTGTTTTCTGTTAAAATGCTTGTCCTGCATGGCCTGAGGTGTTTCTCTGATATCGGGATTTAAAGCCTCTGCTCTTGCCGCCATCTTAGCAACTTCTTCCAAAACGACTGCATTGTGTACAGCCTCATCCGGGTTCTTTCCCCAGGTGAAAGGACCGTGATTGGCGCATATGCATCCCGGACAGAACATGGGGTTCTTTCCTTCAAAGGCTTCAATAATGGAAGTTCCCGTGTGTTTTTCATATCCTGTGTCGATCTCTTCCTTGGTAAGATTCCTTACGCAGGGAATGGGACCGTAAAAATAGTCCGCATGAGTGGTTCCGTAGCAGGGGATGGAACGGGCTGCCTGAGCCCAGCTGGTAGCCCAGGGTGAGTGAGTGTGAACTATTCCACCGATCTCGGGAAATGCCTTGTACAGTTCAATGTGGGTGGGTGTGTCCGAAGAAGGTCTGTAATGACCTTCAACCACATTTCCTTCAAGATCCAGCACAACCATATCGTCTGCTTTCATCTTGTCATAATCCACACCACTGGGCTTGATCACAATAAGACCGGCCTCTCTGTCGATCCCGCTGACGTTTCCCCAAGTGTAAGTAACCAGTCCTCTCTTGGGAAGCTCCATGTTTGCTTTGTAAACGATCTCTTTTAAAGCTTCAAGCCTGATCCCGGCTTCTTTTGAAATGTCCATCTTCTATCTCCCCTCTGCATCAACTGCGGCTTTTTCTGCCGAAAGCCATTCTCTGTAAAGGTCCATGAAACCTTCGGCACCTTTAATGTCCGCAGCATCGGGCTGCATGGTGCTGCCCTTTGCATCGGCAAAGACCTTCTTGTTAAGGAATTCCGGCAAAGTATCATTTCCTCCGAGGACGCTGAAAGCAGCCAGAAGAGCTGCGCCCCACGCTCCTCCTTCTCCTGCCGTTTCCATGCAGGTGACGGGAGATTCGGTGATCGCAGCCAGGATACCCTGACCTACACCCTTTGTCTTAAAGAGTCCGCCGTGTCCCATGACACTGTCTACCTTAACATTTTCTTCCTTATTAAGGATTTCCATACCCAGCTTTAATACGCCCAAAGATGAGATCAGATGGCATCTCATGAAATTGGCAAGGTTAAAGGAAGCATCGGGTTTGCGGATGAACATGGGTCTGCCCTCGTTCAGATGAGTAACATGCTCGCCCGAAAAATAAGGGAAGCTCATTAATCCGCCGCAATCCTTGTCTCCCTTAAGAGCAAGGGTGTAGAGCTTTTCATATATTGTGTTTTTGTCAACCTCAAGTCCGAACAGCTTGAGATTCTCTTCAAACAGATTGATCCAGGCATTGAGATCGGAAGTGCAGTTGTTGCAATGAACCATGGCAACGGGAAGCCCGTCGGGAGTGGTGACCATATCGATCTCTCTGTGAAGTTTCTTAAGATCCTTCTCCAAAACTACCATGGCAAAGCAGCTGGTTCCCGCAGAGACATTGCAGGTTCTGGCTCCCACAGAATCAGTGGCAACCATTCCCGTACCTGCATCGCCTTCCGGAGGGCAGAGCTTGATGCCTGCCTTCAGCTTTCCCGTAGGATCCAGGAATCTGGCGCCCTCTTCCGTAAGGCAGCCTGCTTCCTCTCCTGCGAGAAGAACCTTGGGAAGAATGTCCTTAAGTTTAAGATCAATGCCTTTGCTCTGAACGAGCTTATCGAATTTTTCAACCATTACGGCATTGTAATTCTTTGTGTTGCCGTCAATGGGGAACATGCCTGCGCAATCACCGATGCCCAGGACCTTTTGTCCCGTAAGCATCCAGTGAACGTAGCCCTCAAGCGTCGTCAGGTACTTGATATCCCTGACATGAGGCTCCTTGTTCAGGATAGCCTGATAAAGGTGGGCAATGCTCCATCTCTGGGGGATGTTGAAGCCAAAGAGCTCAGTGAGCTCATCCGCCGCTTCTCCCGTGATAGTGTTTCTCCAGGTCCTGAAAGGAACCAGGATCTCGCCTTTCTCATTAAAAGGCATGTAGCCATGCATCATAGCACTGATGCCGATGGCTGAAATGTCGGTGATCTCCTCGCCGTACTCACGCTTTACGTTTTCGGCAAGGCTCCTGTAGCAGGCTCTTAAGCCCTCTCCTATCTCTTCGATGGAATAGGTCCAGATGCCGTCAACCAGTTTGTTCTCCCAGGTGTGATCACCCGATGCGATGGGTGCAAAATCTTCACCGACCAGCACTCCCTTGATCCTTGTGGAACCGAGTTCGATTCCAAGGAAGGTCTTTCCCTCCCTGATCGCATTTTTAATGTCTTCTTTTTTCTTCATTTTCCTTTTATCTCCGTCTTCCTTGCGGCAGCCGCAAAGAAGTGCCCTGTTTTAACCCTCGGACACAGGGTTTTATTCTATATCGGAATCTTCGCCCGACTTCTGTCCCGTAGCATTCCATTTGAGGTAGGCTGTAATAAAGGGATCCAGATAGCCGTCCAGGACATTTCCGGCATTTCCCACTTCCGCATTTGTCCTGTGGTCCTTAACAAGGGTGTAGGGCTGTAAAACATAGGATCTGATCTGACTTCCGAAATTGATGTCACGGACCTCTCCACGTATGCCCGATGTCTTTGCTTCGTTCTTCTCCTTTTCAAGAAGATAGAGCTTGGCTTTCAGCATCTGCATAGCCTTGTCCTTGTTCTGGAACTGTGATCTTTCGTTCTGACACTGGACCACGATACCTGTAGGGAAGTGGGTGATCCTTATGGCAGAAGAAGTCTTGTTGATGTGCTGACCGCCGGCACCGCTGGAGTGATAGGTGTCGATCCTGATGTCGGCGTCGTTGATCTCGATGTCGATATTTTCCTCAATGTCCGGCATTACATCGCAGGACACAAAGGAGGTCTGACGTTTGCCGGCTGCGTTGAAGGGGGAGATCCTGACGAGACGGTGTATGCCTTTTTCGCTCTTTAAATAGCCGTAGGCATTCTCACCCCTGATCTCAAGGGTGACCGACTTGTAGCCCGCTTCGTCTCCGTCAAGGAAATCAAGCATGGTCACGGAGAATCCGTGTTTCTCAGCCCAACGCATATACATTCTGCACAGCATGGAAGCCCAGTCACAGCTTTCCGTTCCGCCCGCTCCCGCATGGAGAGTGAGAATGGCGTCATTGTGATCGTATTCTCCGGAGAGCATGGTTGAAAGACGCATAGCTTCCAGATGCTCCTTAAATTTGTCCAATGCCGCCTGTACTTCCGGTACAAAGGCCGGATCGTTCTCTTCGTAGCCCATCTCGAGGAAGAGTTCCACATCCTCGAATTCCTTCTTCAGGTCTTCGTACTCTCCCACGATGTTCTTTAACTGATTGAGCTCCTTAACGTACTCCTGGGATTTCTCTGCGGAATCCCAAAAGTTGGGCTCATTCATGATGTTTTCTATTTCCTGTATCTTTTCACGCTTATTGGCGAGGTCAAAGTGAATCCCCCACTTCGACTAAAGGTTTTTGATAAGTATTAAGTTCTGTCTTGATCTGATCAAGTTCTACCACCAGTCGTCACCACCTTTTAAATGATTATTTTGTGCCGCGGATCACTTTCCGCAGCAGAATTTGTACTTTTTGCCCGATCCGCAAGGGCAGGGATCGTTGGGCATTACTTTCTTTGCAGCACGGCGTACGGGTTGCTTTAGGGCGGAATCGTCCTTATTTGTTCCGGTGATCTTTGCAACCTCTTCACGTTCAACCTTCTGCTCTACCTTGATGTGCATAAGGATCTTCACCGTATCCTCGGAGATCGCTGCCTCCATGTCATCAAACATGTCGTAGCCCTGCATCTTGTACTCCTGAACGGGGTTCTTCTGTCCATAGGACTGAAGATGTATGCCCTGCTGGAGCTGAGCCATGTCGTCGATGTGATCCATCCATTTGCGGTCGATGACCCTCAGAAGGACAACTCGCTCCACTTCACGGAACTGTTCCTTTTCGGGGAATTCCGCTTCCTTGGATTCGTAGAGTCTTAAAGCCTTTTCCTTGAGGCTCTGCTTGAGTTCCTTCTTAGTGAAATGCTTCATCTCTTCATCCGAAAGCCTTATGGGCTCAATGGGGATGATGGGAAGCAGGAGATTATTAAGTTCGGGGATGTCCCATTCTTCTGGGATCCTGTCTTCACCGATGCAGGTGTCCACGCTTCCTTCAACCACATCATATATCATCTTGACGATGGAATTACGCATGTTCTCACCGTCAAGCACCTTACGGCGCTCTGCGTAGATGACTTCACGCTGCTCATTGTTGACACGGTCGTACTCAAGAAGGTTCTTTCTGATACCGAAGTTATTGCCTTCTATCTTCTTCTGTGCTCTCTCAATGGCATTGGAAAGCATCTTGTGATGGAGCTCTTCCCCCTCGGGGAATCCAAGGGAATTGAAGATGTTCATCAGGTTTTCCGCACCGAAGAGTCTCAAAAGATCGTCTTCAAGTGAAATGTAGAATCTCGAATCACCGGGGTCTCCCTGACGTCCGGCACGTCCGCGGAGCTGATTGTCGATACGTCTGGATTCATGTCTTTCGGTACCGATGATCTTAAGTCCGCCCAGCTCGACCACGCCTTCGCCCAGCTTGATGTCGGTTCCTCGACCTGCCATGTTGGTGGCGATGGTGACCGCACCCTTCTGACCTGCGTCGGCAATGATCTCCGCTTCAAGTTCATGGAACTTGGCATTCAGCACCTTATGAGGGATGCCTCTGCGGCGAAGATACTCGCTGACTTCCTCGGAAGACTCAATGGTAACTGTGCCCACAAGTACAGGCTGTCCGATGGCATGAGCCTTTGCCACCTCTTCCGCAATGGCATTTAATTTTTCTCTCTTTGTCTTGTAAACCGCATCCTCGTGATCCACACGTCTTACGGGAACATTGGTGGGCACTTCCACAACGTCCATTCCGTAGATCTCACGGAATTCCTGCTCCTCTGTGAGGGCGGTACCCGTCATTCCGGCCTTCTTTTCGTACTTGTTAAAGAAGTTCTGGAAGGTAATGGTGGCAAGAGTCTGCGATTCTCTCTTGATCTTTACATGCTCTTTTGCTTCGATGGCCTGATGAAGACCGTCGGAGTAACGACGTCCGGGAAGGATACGTCCCGTAAAGTCATCAACGATAAGGACTTCATCATCCTTAACAACGTAATCCTTGTCTCTGAACATAAGGTTGTGAGCCCTGAGAGCAAGGATGATGTTATGCTGGATCTCGAGATTCTCGGGATCCGCCAGGTTCTCGATCTTAAAGAACTGCTCAACCTTTTTAACGCCCTCTTCGGTAAGATTTACGTTCTTATCCTTTTCGTTTACAACGAAATCTCCGGACTCCTGAGTCTCTTCACCCATGATGATGTCCATCTTGGAGAGTTCCTTTTCCGTACCTCTTTTCAGCTGGCGGGCAAGGATGTCACAGGCTTCGTAAAGCTTTGTGGATTTCCCGCTCTGTCCGGAAATGATGAGAGGAGTTCTTGCTTCATCGATGAGGATGGAGTCCACTTCATCGATGATGGCATAGGGCAGGCCGCGCATAACAAGCTGTTCTTTGTAAAGAACCATGTTGTCACGGAGATAATCAAATCCCAGTTCGTTGTTTGTAGCGTAGGTAATGTCGCAGTTATATGCTTCTCTTCTTTCTTCGTTTGTCAGACTGTTCAGAATGCATCCGACGGTAAGTCCGAGGAAGCGATGTACCTGTCCCATCCACTCTGCGTCACGGTGGGCAAGGTAGTCGTTACATGTTACAACATGAACACCTTTCCCCTCCAAGGCATTGAGATAGGAAGGAAGTGTGGCCATCAGTGTTTTTCCTTCACCTGTTTTAAGTTCGGCGATACGTCCCTGGTGAAGGATGATGCCGCCTATGATCTGCACCCTGAAGTGCTTCATCCCCAATGTTCTTCCGGCTGCTTCGCGAACAACCGCATATGCTTCCACAAGAAGATCATCGAGGGTTTCTCCGTTTTTAAGTCTCTTTCTGAATTCTTCCGTCTTTCCCCTGAGCTGCTCGTCCGTAAGTGCGGCCATCTCTGCGTCGAGAGCCATTACCCGATCGGCAATGGGAGCAATCTTTTTCAGTTCTCTTTCACTGTGAGTCCCGAATATTTTTGTTACAATACTCAATTTATGTTCCTCCGATAAATGGTAGGCCTTTGTCCCCAACAAGGTACAATACCCCAAAAGTATCCTTTATTATAACATTTTGCACCATCCTTATCAATAAGATAAAATTTAACATATTATGAATTGGAGTAACGAGCGACAATAATGACCTGTTTTCAAAATTTTTAAAATTGAAATTTGCATCTTGACTTTTAAACCCTTTGTGCATTTTTCACAAAAAGGCATCTTCTTAGCATGTAGAATGAATTTTTTGCGCAAAATTGCGCAAAAGTTATCCACAGGAAAAATGGCGTTTTTGACCCTTAAAAGTGAGTTATTCGCAAAGTTATCCACATTTTCCACCGATTATACTATCAAAGTGGAATAATTCTACACCGAAATAATGCAAAATTTTCCTTGTAACTATTAACGAAAAATTAAGAATAAATGCTTTTATTAGTATTTCTTCTTGACATATATTTTTTCAGAAAATTCCAAATTCTCCCGATAAAATTTCTGTAAACTCGCTCTGCAACGGTTGAAAAAAAGGGTGGCATATGCTATCATAAACACAGGTCAAAACCTTACAAGTTTCGACCAATCAACTTAATAAAGGGAGTGATTGTATGCGCATTTACACGTATGGCAAAAACATTGAAGTAACCAAAGGCATGAAGAACATGGTGGAGGAAAAGCTGGGCAAGCTTGAGCACTATTTCAAACCCGAGACCGAAGTCCATGTAACCTTCAGCGTCCAAGGCGGCAAGCAGAAGGTCGAAGTTACAATTCCTCTTAAAGGTACCACGATCCACGCCGAAGAAGAAAGCGAAGACATGTACGCTTCCATCGACATGATTGAAGACATCATCGAAAGACAGCTCAGGAGGTACAGAAAAAAACTTATTGACAAGAAACAGAACGCAGCTAATTTTGCAGCTGCTTTTACCGAAGAAGACGATTCATCGGATGACGAGATCAAGATTGTAAGAACCAAAAGATTTGACATTAAGCCCATGGATGTCGAAGAGGCTTGTGTACAGATGGAACTCTTGAACCACAATTTCTTTGTTTTCAGAAATGCAGAAACAAACGAGATCAACGTAGTTTACAAGCGTAAAGGTGATACTTACGGATTGATCGAGCCCGAAGGATATTAGAATCTTCGGGGCTTAACATAAGACAAAGGCCGCCGGATTCCCGGCGGCCATGGTTTTTCCCCCGATAATGATCGGGGGTTCTTTTTATTTTTTTCTCTTTACCACAGGCTCGCATTCGATGCGGAACAGGGGCAGCTGTCTGATCACCTTGCGGTAATTCAGGATGTCTTCCTCGTTCTCTCCCGTTTCCGGCGGTGCAAAAAGCTTCACCTGAAGTGTGGTTTCTCCTTTGAGCTTTTTCTTGTAAAAGGCTTCCATCATATCAACGCACTTTGTACCCGGCGCCTTGTAGAACCACTGCCCGTTAACCTCCATCATAAGGTTGTAATCAACGGCTTCGCCTTCAAAATACGCCTCAAAGAAGACGGGATTCTTCGGTACAGTGAACTCCATCGCAATCCCTTCCGCATCGTCCGATGCTCCGAAACGAAGTTCCGTCTCTTCGTTCTTCTTAATGGCCTTTCCCTTTGTGATCACGGGCATGAACTCCGGCTCATTGATGAGATCGATGTAATAATCCATTACAGGCTGGCGCACTCCGATGTACTTGTCATTGGGGTCTTCCGTTTCCAGTCCCAGACGTCCTCTGTCCCTGAACTGATAAAAAGTGAAGCCCTTAAACCAGTTATCCGGATCCTTTTTAAGCATGTCGATGAATTCCTTCATCATTCTGATCTGATCGTAAGGTCCCGTAACATCGGCATCTGCGTTAAGTTCCGCCATGACGAAAGGCTTGCTCTTACCGTTGTTAAGTTCCGTGTAGCGTTTCCAGCTTCTCTTTGTTTTTTCGTATACTTCCGATACAGGGTATCTGGCAAAACTCTTACCGCCCTTTTCAGCCACATCATAAGGCCATCCCCAGTGAAGAGCCAGATACTTGTCCACAGACCATATGTCTGCTTCAAGGATCGTATTCTTAAACTCTTCCTCCATGGTAATGGTGTTGCTCTTAAGATCTTCGATGCCTCCAACGCAGGTGATGGTTTTTACATTGGGTGCCTCTTCCTTAATGATTTTTGAGGCATGGCAAAAAAACTCTCCGATCTCCTTGTAGGTGGCTCTCTTTGTAAAAGAGAACCAGTCTCCCGTTGCTTCATGATTGATGCGAAGTTCCATTCTTCCAAACTTTTTCAGATCACGTCCGATGGCACGAAGGTGATCGTCACTCACCTTGGGATCGATGGTAAGAGTCAGAATGACATCCATTCCGTGACGACGGATCTCTCTTATCTGTCTGAATACATCAGCATCCCTGCTGCCATTCAGTCCCCCGCCGTAGGGGAAGTAGTCATCATAGGGATAGTCCCAGGCAAAGCCCACCTTTTTGTCCTTAAAGGCAATGCTGGCTCTCTCGGGCCAGCCCTTGTCATTCGGATAGTAGCAATACATAAGGTTGATGGCTCTGTGGGGTCTTCCCAGAGCATGAAGGATGTAGTCCTGACTGACATACTCTCCTCTCTCGCTTCCGTCGCAAAGATCAAGGGAGTACTTGGCAGGCCCCATGTGGATCCTGTAAATCTTTTCGGGGTTTTTAGTGTTCATATGCAAACCTCACTTTAATAATCGTTATTATCATACAGTATAACATAAGGGCGGAACAAATCCGCCCTTAAATTTAGAGATTATATAAAGCATTTTCTGTCTCTCAGATCAGCGTCCAATTACTTTGTGGCGATGTCGTCAAAAACATCCCTGAGTGCGGGATAGATCTTCTTCCAAACATTGTACTTGATTTCGTACTTCTTAACAAGTTCCGCATCGGGAGAAAGCTTTTCGGAAACCTTAACGATCTTATCGGTAGCTTCCTCAACGCTTGAGTATTCCCCGCAACCCACAGCAGCAAGGATCGCTGCACCATATCCGGGTCCTTCCTCGCTGTTCATGATCTCAACATTGACATTCATGATGTTTGCAAGGAGCTGTCTCCAGAGAGGGCTCTTCGCTCCGCCGCCGGTAGCACGGATGGTGTCGATCTTAACACCCAGAGAACGGGCGATCTCCAGCGAATCACGAAGTGCAAAAGTAACGCCTTCAAGAACCGCAAGAGTCATGTCGGAACGGGTCGTATCCATGGTCATGCCCACAAAGCTTCCTCTTGCGTTGGGGTTATTGTGAGGCGTACGCTCTCCCATAAGGTAAGGGAGATAGTAAACATGATTTTCGCCCAGTGCACCGATGTTCTTCTGCTCACCTGCATAATCCTTGGTCCCAATGATCTCATCCATCCACCATTTGTTGGAAGATGCGGCAGAGAGCATGCACCCCATGAGATGATACTTTCCGTTTGCATGAGCGAACATGTGAAGTGCATTTTTGTCATCCACAGCGAATCTGTCACTTGCAGTGAAGACTGTTCCGCTGGTTCCGAGGGAAACGATGGTCATTCCGTCCTTTACGGTACCTGTTCCCACAGCACCCGCAGCGTTGTCTCCCGCACCTGCGGTAACCTTTACGTCTGCTCCGAGTCCCAGTTCTGCGGCTACATCAGCCTTGACCGTTCCTACAACATCGTAGCTTTCGTAGAGCTTTGCAAGCTGAGATTCCTTAACATCGCAAAGATCCATCATTTCTTTGGACCAACACTTGTTCTTTACATCCAGGAGAAGCATTCCGGATGCATCGGAATAATCCGTGCAATGAACTCCTGTAAGAACATAAGCAAGATAATCCTTGGGAAGCATGATCTTGCAGATCTTTTTAAAGTTCTCGGGCTCATTTTCCTTTACCCAGAGGATCTTGGGAGCTGTAAATCCCGTAAGAGCCATGTTTGCTGTGTAAGAAGAGATCTTCTCTCTTCCTATGGTCTTGTTCAGATAGTCGCATTCCTTCTGGGTCCTTCCGTCATTCCAGAGGATAGCGGGTCTGATGACATTATCCTTTTCATCCAGAATAACAAGTCCGTGCATCTGACCGCCGAAGCTGATGCCCTTTACTTTTTTCAGATCGATCTTTTCGGAAAGCTTCTTAAAACTCTCCTTCATTCCCTTGACCCAGTCCGCAGGGCTCTGTTCCGACCAGCCGGGCTTCGGAAAGCTGAGTCCGTACTCCGCTCCCGCAGTAGCCTGAATGGCGCCCTTTTCATCCATTACAACAAGCTTTATTGAAGATGTTCCGAGATCCACACCTAAATAATACATTAAATCGTCCTCCCGTTAATAATAACATTCTTTATATTCAGACCCTCATCCGTAATGAGGTAATCCGCTGCACAGCCCTCTGCTATCCTGCCCACCCTGTCGGACATTCCTATTGAACGTGCCGCATTAAAGGTAGCAGCCAGAACAGCCTCTTCACGACTCACACCGTAGCCGATGACATTTCTCACTTCTGTAGCCACATCCGTCACGGAGCCTGCAATTGTCCCATTCTCCTGTACCGCTTTCCCGTCCTTTACAAAGACATCAAGGCCTCCCAGTGAGTACTTTCCGTCTTTTAAGCCTGCCGCCTGCATGGAGTCGGAAATGATGATCATCCTGTCAGCCATGAGTCTGAACCACATCCTGATCAGTGTGGGGTTCACATGGATCCCGTCACAGATGATCTCGGAAAAAAGCTGTCTGTCGAAGGCCGCTCCGATGAGTCCGGGTGCACGGTGATTTAAGGGGCTCATGGCGTTAAAGAGATGGGTCACATGATCCGCTCCCGCATCCGCTGCCTTTAAAGCCGTATCGTAATCCGCACTTGTGTGTGCTATGGAGATCACTATCCCGCGGTTTTTGTACTCCCTGATGAATTCGGAAGAGCCTCTGAGATTGGGATCTACAGAAATAATTCTTATGTTATTATTACTTGTTTCTATGATTTTATCTAACCAAATTTTGTCAAAATCCCACAAGAAATTTTCATCATGGGCGCCCTTTTTGTCTTTCCCCAAAAAAGGTCCCTCCATGTGAACGCCCAACACTCTCGCTTCTCCGGGACCGGGTCCGCGATCCGCTGCTCTTCCCGCTGCCCCGATGGAAAGTTCCACCGCCTTCGGCTCATTCGTCATGGTCGTTGCCAGAACTGATGTAACGCCGCAGCAGGCATATGCTTTTGTGAGCTTTTGCAGTTTTTCGTCGTCCACAAAGCTGAAATCTTCTCCGCTTCTGCCGTGGGTGTGAATGTCAAGATAACCCGGAACAGCGTAGTCCCTGTCTTTGGGATCTTCTTCTCCCAGGACACGGACTTTTGAAAACCTTCCGTCCTTTGTTTCAAATTCTCCTTTTACGAATCTTCCTTCATAAAAAATGTTCATCCGGACACTCCTTAATACTCTTCAAAGACACCTAATTAAAGCAATATACCACCGTCAGATTGGGATGGAACTGAAGGATCGACGCAGGCACCATGGGAGTGACAGGTCCGTGTAACGCTTTTTCCACAATATCCCTTTTGTCAGGTCCGTTTGCGATCAAAAGAAGTTTTCTTGCCTGCATGATGGATTTGATGCCCATGGTGATGGCTTTCTTCGGTACTTTGTCCTCTGAGCCGAAGAATCTTGCATTTGCTTTGATGGTAGCCTCTTCAAGTTCAACGATATGAGTAGTCTTTTCAAAAGCTGCACCGGGCTCGTTGAAACCGATGTGTCCGTCATGACCGATGCCAAGGAGCTGAAGGTCGATCCCTCCAAGGGAATCGATCAGTTCATCGTATCTCTTGCATTCCGCTTCCATGTCGGCTGCTTTTCCGTTGGGTACAAAAGTGTTTTCCTTCTTAATGTTGATACTGTCAAAAAAATTCCTGTTCATAAAATAGCGGTAGCTCTGATCGTCGGAGCCGTCAAGTCCGATGTACTCGTCCAGATTCACCGACTTCGTAAGTGAAAAGTCAATGTCTCCTTTTTTATACCAGTCGATGAGCTGGCTGTAAGCTCCGATGGGTGTTGACCCTGTGGCAAGCCCGAGAACGGAACGGGGTTCAAGGATAACCTGCGCGGAGATCACATTTGCCGCCTTACGGCTCATGTCTGCATAATCTTTCGCTTCGATAATACGCATTTAAATTACCTCTCTTCATCTTTTATGCAAATTTTTCTTTTATTAAAGTATCTGTTTACTCAAAGGAGTATCTTTTGGATCTTCCGATACAGTTCCTGCCGCAGACCTCAAGGAATACGGAATCAAGGATGTTATGGATCAGGATACCCAAAGCGCCTCCTGCAAACCCTATTATTATATCATCCATGTCAAACAGATTTTTACCGCTCCAAAGCTGCATCAGCTCGGTCAGAAGCGGAAAAAGAAGAACAACAGCCAGTCTCACAAGGATATTAAATCTCGAAAATGCAACAGAGATCAGGAAACCGAAGGGAATGAAGATCACTCCCGAGAAAACAAAGTAGAGCGCCATAACTTTCCAGGAAATGTTTCCCATGATCACAGCTTCCAGATAGCCCGCAAATGTTACAAAGGGTATCAGCTGAGATGCTGCCCCTTCTTCATGGTAGGCAGTATTGTAATAGAAGAGCCAAAAGATCATAAAAGCGATATAGCCTGCCCCCATCATGATCGCCTGTGCCCTGAACCACGCTGCAAACCCGTTTCTTTCCACATCATGTGCGGAAAGAGCATACACGATAGACCACACAAAGGGGATCCCCCAGGAGAGGAGAACGACAGACACGTTTAAAGCGGGAATTATCCCGGAGGATGTTTTTGCGGAAAGATCAAATAGAAGTCTGACTCCCGGATAGGCAAAAATGATCGCAGTGTAGACGAATAGCCCGTCCAGACTGTCTCCCGCCTTGATCACCGCCCAGGTTCCTGCTGCAATGGTCAGTGTGCAAAAGATCAGCGGCCAGACAAAAGTCTTTGAATAAAACATTATAAGAAAGCAGATAACGGCGACAACAACCCCTGTTCCCGCATATATAGCCTTATTGTCTGTCATAGAAATCTTTTAACCTCTCTTTCATGGTGCTCAGATTAACCGTAGTGTAAGGAAACCACTCTCTCGGAAAAAGCTCCGTGTATTGAGGATTCCCAAAACGCTCGTCCAGCAGCAGTATCGCCCCCACGTCATCGACAGTCCTGATGACACGACCTGCGGATTGCATGACCTTGTTCATTCCGGGATAGAGATAAGCGTATTCAAACCCCGTCCCTGATTTTTCATCGAAATAGAATTTAAAGAGTTCCTTCTCATTTCCCACCATGGGAAGACCGCAGCCCACTATCACGGCTCCGGTAAGTCTGTCTCCGGTAAGGTCGATCCCTTCGGAAAAAGCTCCTCCCATAACTGCGAAGCCGACAAGGGTAGAATCGGGTTTTTCCTTAAATGCATTAAGGAACTCTTCCTTCTGTTTTTCATTCATGTCCCGTCTTTGGATCATTATTTCGATGTCTTTTTTTATCCCGGGATCATTTTTGTCAAATCCTGATTTGTCATTTTCAGGCATTTTTTCAGCTAAATCGTAACTGTCTTTTTCAACCCGATCATTCCCGTCCGACGGATCCGGAACTTCTTCCATATTTTCAATACACCACTCCTGTAGTCTGTCCGAAGCGGCCAACACATCTTCCATCATTTTATAGGAGCTGAAGAAAACCATATAGTTACCTTTTTTGGCTTTGACAAACTCCTCTATGTAGCTTGAAACCTTAAGATACTCTTCTTTTGTGCGTCTTACGTATCTTGTTGAAACGTCTCTTCCGATCATCACCACTCTCTTCTCGGCAGAAAAAGGCGATGGAGCATAGATCGCATAGTCGTCTTCATTTCCGCCCAGTTGTTCTTTGTAGTAGTTCATGGGCAGAAGTGTGGCACTGAAAAGAATGGAAGCTTTCGTGTTCCCCATTATCTTTTTAAGTTTGGAGGCAGGCTCCATGCAAAGAAGTTTGATACGGAAGTAGCCCTTGTCGGTGTAATCGGTGTAGATCCTGTAGGCCTCATCCATACCTTCGTAAACTTCGAGAAACCTTCTCATATCAAAGAAGAGATCCAGGGCATCATCTTTACCTTCAAAGCCTACTGGAGTACTGTCCAGAAAATCTTCAAAAACAGAAAAAGCTCTTAAGATCTTATTGTAAAGATCATCTGCCTGCTCCCACACCTGAAACTCATCACACTCCCTTTTCAGAGAAAGCATGGCTTTGTTGCACATGTCAAGCTGCTTTTCCAGCCTTTTGCTTAAGGGGGCAACCTCTTTTTTTACAGTCAAAAAATCTTCCTTTATCAATTCGGCGCTGTACATTTCTCTTGACCGTTCCAAAAGATTGTGTGCCTCATCTATAAGGAATATAAAATCATTCTTTTTGTCTTCCGAAAAGAACCTTTTCAGGCAGGCATCCGGATCAAAGGCATAGTTGTAATCACAGATCACTGCGTCCGCCCAAAGGCTTACATCAAGACTCATTTCAAAGGGACAGACATTGTGTTTTTCGGAATATTTTAAAATTAAATCACGATTTATTTCTTCTTCATGTGTCAAAAGGTCGAACACGCAGTCATTTACTCTGTCCTCGTGTCCACAGGCTCTCGGACAGGCTTTGGGATTACAGTCCGGTTTTTCCAGAACGCAGATCTTATCCTTGGCTGTAAGTGTCACGTACCTGAACTTTAAGCCTTTTGCACCCAAAAGTGCAAAAGTATCCTCTGCCACTGTACGGGCTATGTTCTTGGCCGTTAAATAAAAAATTTTGGAGGCTTTTCCTTCCCCCACATTCCAAACAGACGGGAAAACAGTGGAAACAGTCTTTCCTACTCCTGTAGGAGCTTCGATAAAAAGCTTCCTCCCTCTTGTGATGGTCTTATAAACATTTCCCACCAGTTCCCTCTGTCCCGGTCTGTAGGGAAAAGGGAATTCCAGGCCTTTAACGCTTTCATTTCTGATCTTTTTCCAGTCAGCTTCCCAGAAAAGCCATTTGGCGTATTCCTTTATAACGCCCTCGAACCAGTCATTCAGTTCCGTTGATGTAAAGGAACTGTTAAATCTCTTGATCTCTTCTGTATCAATGTTGCAGTAAGTGAGCTGCACACCGATCTCCGAAAGCCCCTCATCCGATGCATAGATACATGCGTAGCATTTTGCCTGGGCTTCATGCACCGGTACTGCCTCGGTGATCCTGTCCAGAGAAAGATAGGTACTTTTTATCTCGTCAATAATTACATCATCATTTAACTTCCAGATACCGTCTGCCCTTCCCTCTACTGTCAACGCCAGAGTGCCCTCTCTGTCTTCTCTCTGAATGATCTTGACTGTCTTTAGCGGTACTTCCGCCCTGTATCCTTCGGGCATGCTCTTCTGGATCTTTCTGTGGATCCTGGCTCCTTCTTGCATGGCATCGGTGTCAGTGTGCGATCTGGTATTGTCAATGTCCCCGGATCTCAGTATGAACTCTACCAGATTTCTCACTGAGACGGTGACGGTAATATTCTCATCATCCATTGTATCTTTTATCGTGCTCTGGGCGTTGGCGTTCCGCTGATCAGCTCGTACTCCACGCTGCCGGGAGTGGGAGTCGCAGTCGGCTCATTTGTAGGTGCTACAGGTGTAGGCGGAACCCTCGTGGGTCGGGGAGTGTTAGTGGGCTTCGGTGTGGGTGTGGGAGTCGGTCTGGGGGTAGGTGTTGCTGTAGGATAGACCGGTCCGTCGTTTCCACCCTTGGGAGTGGGTGTGGGTGTCGGCGTATTGGTGTGGGTGGGTGTCGGAGTCAGAGTTCCTTCCTGCCCGTATCTTCCCGGGAACAGGGTAGTGACCGGAACCAGCTGGCTGTCCTTACCCTTTCCGTTATTCGGATCGTCATAATCTATTACTCTGACAGGGGGAGTCGGTGTGGGAGTGTTTCTTGCGGGAGACCAGGTCTTTTTGCATCCTCCTGCTACAAGGATCACAGACAGTACTGCCGTAAAAATCACTGTTTTATATGATGAATCCTTAATCTGCAAAGTCTCTTCCTCCTATTTGACTGCCTTAAGTCGATCTGCAAGCGCTTTCATTCTTTTCTCATCCACCTTACAGATTTCTCTGTCGTAAGTATAAAGTCCGTTGACCTCATCCTCGATATCGGAAAGCTGGGTGTAAATGCATCCGCAAACACCGTTTCTGATGCCGGGGATCACCATCTTTTCGTACAGTTCTTCTATCCTGTCCGTCAGTTCTTCCGAAGATCTGCATTTACCATAGCCGTATGACGCTTTCTCATTAAACACATGGCCCTTTACAGCCATCATGTAACCACCGCATTCCGTAATGAATATCGGCTTTCCTTTGTATCTTTTTGAGGGTCTGATGTCTCTTAACCGGAAATAAATGTGTCTGCTGTCGAAATCGGTTTTCCTGACATCAAACCAGCCGGAGGCCGTGTCAAACAAGCGTCCGGGTTCAATTTCCTTAAGCATTTTGTAGTAATCATCGCCCCGATGCTGTCCCCACCCTTCATTAAAGATCGTATAGGCAATGACAGAGGGATGATTGTGCAATTCCTTAACCACCCCCAAAGCATGCTTCTCAAAATTCTTCCTTGCTGTGTTACTCACATGCCTTATCCTGTCATCCGTAAGCTTTAATCCGGCAGTCGGAAGAACAGTGTCAATAATGTATCTGTATTTACCAAGATTAACAAAATCCTGCATCACCAGCATTCCGTTAATATCACAGTAATAATAGAACAGGTCTGTTTCCGTTTTTACATGTTTTCTCAAAAGATTAAAACCGAGAGCCTTCATGCGAAGAATGTCCCTCTCGTACTCTGCTTCATCCCCGGGTCTGCAAAGTCCGTCAGTGTAGTAACCCTGATCCAGAACCCCGTGCAGGAACAAGGGTTTTCCGTTAAGAAGGACCCTTACTTTGCCGTCGATCTCCTTTTCCTCTATAGTCCTGATGCCAAAGTAAGAGCAGACGACATCATCCCCTGCTGTGATCTCCGTATCGTAAAGCCAAGGCTCTTCCGTATCCCATTCCTTTACCGGGAATTCATTCCCCAGATTTGAGATGAGTCCTGCCGTATTGATCTCAATACAGTTTTCCGGAAATTCCTTTTCGATCTCACCGGAAATGATCCAGCATTCTTCCTTTTCTTCGTCATTTTCCTGTTGGATCCGGTTCTTTAATACAGGCGGAAACACCCTGATCTCAAAGCTTTGGCCCAGGAAATCGTAAAAGTTAAATTTAAACTTAATTCTATCTTTGTCAGCATCGATCTTGAGATCCTTAATGTACTTTTCCGGAACCGCTTCCAGCCATACACTTTTCCAGATACCGCTGAAAGGAGTGTACCACATGCCTCCTCTTTTAAGCTTTTGCTTTCCGTAGGGCAGATCTGCGGAAATCGGATCCACTGCCAGGATCTTAAGGAGATTCTCTCCCTCCTGCTGCACCTTTCCCGTGATGTCATAAATCGATTTCAGGTATCCGTCAGTACGGCTTCCTACCACGTTCCCGTTCACCACAGCCAAATGCCTTTGATCTACACCGTCCACATGCAAAAGGAGCCTTGTATGGCATCCTTCGTGCATATATTCGGGCAGCACAAAGCTCTTTTCATATACAAGGCTTTCTCTTTTACCATAGCCGATCTCCCCTTTAAACTCCGAAGCTTTTGATTCGGGGCAAAAGGGGATCTTAATGCTTCTACCGTTAAGTAGCCAGTCACCGTCCAGGCTGAATATCTTATTTCTTTTTAATTGAGGGTTCGGATACTTTTCCGGGTACATTTTATTCTTCCTCGTCATCCTCCAGATCGTCAAGCATTTCATTCAGCTCTTCATCGTCAAGGAGTTCATCAAACGCGTCTGCCACGATCTCAAATTCGTCATCGCTTTCGATGTTATCGATCTTAATGTTGTCCGGATCTTCAAGATTTGATGCTCTGTAAAGGAAGATGTCATCCCCCTCTTCTGCATTTTCATCCAAAAGAGCAATGTACATCTGCTCCCTGTTGTTTATATTAACGGGGAAGATCGAGATCACGTCACATGTGATCTCTTCTCCGTTGTCCAGTTCAAGTGTTACGGTCTCAAGATTGTAATCTTTCTTCTTATCTGCCATTTGGCATCCTCCGATCTGTCTGCGTTTCAAAAACGCTTTTACTTACTGATCATTTTATCACAAATCGCACTTCTAAAAAAGCCCTTTCATGCAAAACGAAAGGGAGGAAGCAGATGCTTCCTCCCAAACCTTTATATCCGTTTTTTGTTCACCGTGATCAGACTTTGAATTTGCCTACCATCTCATTCAGGCTTCCTGCGCTTTCTCTCTCGGAATCAATGATCACATTGATATCTTCAACAACCTTGGTTGTTCCGACGTTCTTATCAACGATCTGCTTAACTCCGTCGTAGTTATTGGATGCGCAGTTGGAAACTTCCTTAATGTAAGATCCGATATCGTCAACCGATGCTTTAAGATTGTCCATGGCTCCGCCGATCTCGTCGATGGAGTGCATGATCGTTTCAATATCGGCTCCGTAGCTTCTGGAGCTTTCACCGAAGGACTTGAATTCGCCTTCAACGTCTTCAAGTACGAACTTCATGACTGCTTCAACACTGTTTCTAACCTTATCAACCGCGATGTTACTCTCGGCAACGATGTCCTGGATCCTTCCTGCAGTCTGCTGTGATTCTGTAGCAAGTTTTGCAATTTCACTTGCAACTACCGCGAAGCCTCTGCCGGCCTCACCTGCACGTGCTGCTTCGATGGAAGCGTTGAGTGAAAGGAGGTTTGTCTGGGATGTGATCTCAAGGATCGCGCTTGCCAGATCATTGATCTTCTTAACTGTCTCAAGGCTTTCAACAGCTTCGTAAACATTTGTTCTGGTCTCATTGATCTTTTCACGGCTTGCTTCAAGCTTGCCTTCAACTTCCTGAGTAACCACTCCGGTCTTCTTGATGAGATCCTTGGAGAGCTTTTCTCCTGCGCCAACCTTATCATTTACATTCTGAACAAGACCTACAACCTTATTGATCTCGTCTTCTGTCTTTCTTACCGATTCATTTGTCTGCTCAATTCTTGCATAAAGTTCCTCGGTAACCGCCATACTTTCTTCTGTGAAGTTGGAAAGAAGTCTGGATGTGTCTACAAGTGCTCCGGAGTTGGTGTTCATCTTTCCTGCACTCTCGCCTACCATCTTCATCGTGTCGCTCACCGCATCCTTAAGAGCAATGGTGGCACCGGCGATGGTTCCCACTTCGTCGTTTCTGCCGGCATATCTGTCAAGTGTATCGCTTTCGGTAAAGTCAAGTGTTGCAACTCTCTTAAGTTCGCCTTCAACATTCGAAAGAGGTCTTAAAAGAACTGTAACGAATGCAAGGATTCCGACGATACCTACAGCAAGTGTAATTATTGTAGCGATAAGGAGCTGACGGCTGGAACTGGATGCCTGAGAGAATACCATGTCAGATTCACCTTCAAGGAAGATTACCCAGCCATACTCGGGAACAAGGAGATAGAAACCGATCATATCCTTATTGGTATCGGGATCCTTGTACTCTATGATATCCTGATACTTATATTCATAATTCTTTCCTGTTTCGGGATCTGTGTAAGAGAAGCCCATTGCATCAGGTGAAGGCGCCTCTACCTGCCCGTTCTGAAGTGCCACCTGATAAAGGCCGTAGCCCTCAACAAAGCCTGCAAGTGCTGAATCAGAGTACTCTGTAGCAAGCTTTGACTTATCCGTATCATAGATAATGGATGATGTCTGGCTTGTGTAGGAGTAAGGGATAACGATCTGCAAGTGCTTATAGAAAGGATTTGTTCTGAGAACGTTGTCCATCATCTCGTTGAAACCGTCGGTGAATGTAGCACACATTACCATTCCGCCGTATCCGCCGGCTGAATTCTTAATGGTCTTTCCGACTGAGATAACAATGCTTCCTGTTGCTTCCGAAACAGATGCCGTTGCCATTACAGCTTCATCGGTAAATGCATCGGCGCCCATGGCACCGAGATCCATTCCCACGATAAAAGGAAGAGTGTGGGTATCAACGATACCTTTTTCATCACAATAGAAGAGACCTTCTATGTGTTCCTTCTTGTCGGAATATCTGATGGTAACGTCCTCTGCCGCTGCCATATCTGCCTGTGAGCGATTACCGTTGATGATGTTCTGTAACTCAGTGGTCCAACGATAGCCTTCTACAAAGGTTACTTCATTCTGAATATACTGTCGGATGCTGTTAGATGCTCCGTTTACGACGCCCTGCAAAGACCCTCTTGCATTCGTTCTGGAAATGTCCATCATCCTGCCGGATGCGAAGATCCAGAAAATGATGATACATGCCGCAAAGATAACCCCGACAACCAATATGATCTTTAAGTTTAACGCAAATTTTTTCATTTACACGCGCCTCCTTAAGCAAATATTAATCTTGTTAGGGTATTTTAACATAAAATGTCCACCAAATATACATCACAAAAACTAAATATTTATAAATTGACGCCATTTGAGCGTATTTTTAAGTTAATTAACCATCGTTTACCATGTCCACCGCATTCAGCCTGAAATAGGGCGATCCGCCGTACTGAACGCATGTCACGATGTTTCTGTACACCTCCTGAGTCGCCTTGATCCGGCCTTCTGTAACAATAAATCTCAGTTCCTTTCTCAAAGCGTCGTCATTTTTTATCATATCCGCTATATACGGATTATAAGTCGTTCCCGCTCCCTCGCAGATTTCACGGAAGATCTCGTCAAAGCTCTTCGGTTCCTTGTAGGCACGGCTTATGTAATCCTCGGCATTTTCCAGGGCATCACAAATGGAAATTATGTCGATAATAACCCTGTAGGGAGATGCAGTGTTGTCAAACCCCGCAGGATAACCGCTCTTCCCGTCATAGGACTTGTGATGCCCGAGGATCACGTCCCTGTAGGGCTCAAAATCCGTATCCTCTTTAAGATACTCCACTCCGATCTCAGGGTGTTTCAAAATAAAGCTCTTTTCATCTTCGGTAAGACTTCTTGTCTGCATGTTTATGATGGTGGGCATGATGATCTCACCCACATCGTGGATAAGACCGGCACGTCTTACAAAATCCAGTATGCCGTTTTCCTTTGAAATGACATCCTTTATGGAATCCAGTTCTCCCAGACCCACCAGCATTTCGGGATTCTTTTCGATTATGGCGCTTCCCAGTCTGTATGCAAGGCTTCCCACAAGGAGACAATGTATGTAGGTCAGGGGCTGGCGCAGGAAAAAGATCTGCATCAGTTTCTGTTCCTTTTCTCCCACACCGTTAAGGAATGGACGTACCATGGAAAAGTACTCTTTGCAGATGTCATCCACGTAGTTCGTAAAAAGATTGTTCGGTATCTTGTGAATGTCCTTAAAAAAGCGGAAAGTGATCTGTCTGCCGTATTCCGTCCTTTCTTTTTCCGTAAAGTCCATCTTTCTGAGGACCGCTACGCTGAGTTCCATCATCATGTACTTCTCATCCAGGATGTCACAGTTCTCTTCGGGTGTCAGCTTCTCAAAATCCGGTTTTGCAATGGCATCCGTCTTCATTATCACTTTGTGGATGGCATCCAGGGGAGTGATCTCGGAATTAATGATCTTAAGGGTCATGTCCGCTATCCAGCAAATGGTGTTCTTCTCAATATCTTTATCATGCTCTTCAAGCTTTTCCTTAATAAAGGCGATCTCCGAATTCCTGATCTCCTCAGAATGAACCGTCCTGTAATCCAAAAGATTGCGGGCACAGACATAGACCATGTTGTCCTTCATCCATTCCACTTCATTTCTGATGTCGCTGTTGTTTCCGTCCATTTTCTGTACGGTCTCGCTGCTCCAGAGTGCCATCATCTCATCGTAGATGGAAAAATCCCCGTCCCGTAGCCCTGTATGCTCTTCAAGAACGTTACCCATCAGATTTGCATAGGTTCTGAAGATCCTGAGTCTCGCTTCGGGATCGTCCAGTTCCGCATAATGTTCCTTGAAAGAAATGGTCTTCTTTGCATACTCTATGGTCTTATCCCGTTCTTCAACCCTGATCCTGCTGTAATACTCCATATTACAATAGGTCAGAAAGGCATATATCCTCACAAGCCTGTTGTAATCCTTCTTCTTTTCGAAATGTTCCGCCGCGGTCCTGCAAAGCAGGATGATGATCGGAACATCGCTTATCTCAAAGCGGTCAAAAAAGACATCAAAAATAGAGCTGAACAATGCCTCTCCGGCTTTGTCGGAAAGTTCCCCGCAGAGTTTTGAATTCAGCCCGGAAATGAGCTTTTCGTTGTCCTTGTAGAGTTTCTGACACCTGACAGCCCTGTTCTTCAATGTTTTCAGCCATTTGTCCTGATCACAGATCTTAAACAGCTTGTCATTTAATTCTGTTCTGGTTTCGATGTTTTTCTTGTATTTTTTTGTAAACGATCTTATGTCATCATGCAACGCCATATGCCCCGCTCCTTCGCTGTCTGTTTACAAATAGGACACCTTTAGGTGATTTTATCATAATTATTTTACAATATAAACCCTTTCCAAAAATTTTAAATCGGGTTATAATGAACCGCTTGAAATTAAAACAGAGGTACAAAAGATGAAGAAAAAGATTTTATTGTCATTGATGGCTCTCTTGCTGTCTGCTGCAGCATGCGGAAATGAGACGGGTCTTAACGATGTTTCTTACGCTTCCCCATCTCCCGCAGAAGCTGTCATTCCTTCTCCCGAAGCGGAATGCTCCCACGAAGACAGGGACAGCAACGGGATCTGCGACATTTGTAAAGCAGATGTGCTGGCCGTCATTGACATATATGCCTTAAATGACCTCCACGGAAAGTTTACGGACAGCGAATCCCAGCCCGGTGTGGATGAGATGACCGCATGGCTTAAGACAAGGGCCATGTTGGACGATAACTTCGTCCTTCTCTCCTCCGGAGACATGTGGCAGGGAAGCAGCGAATCGAATCTGACCCGGGGAAGGCTCATGACAGAGTGGATGAATGAACTTGATTTTGTGTCCATGACCTTCGGTAACCATGAATACGACTGGGGCCGGGAATTCATCGAGAAAAACGAGGAACTTGCTGAATTCCCTTTCCTTGCTCTTAATATCTACGAAAGAGCAACGAATGCCCTTGCCCCTTACTGCACGCCTTCCGTAGTCATAGAGCGCGAAGGCGTTAAGATCGGAATCATCGGAGCCATCGGAGACTGCTACTCCTCCATCTCGGGAAACATGGTTTCAGACGTTTACTTTATTACCGGAAGCAGACTTTCCGAACTTGTGAAAGCAGAATCCGAGCGACTCAGGAATGAAGAAGGCTGTAAGATCATCATTTATTCTGTCCACGACGGTTACTCAAAGAATTACTCAGGTACGGGCACAATTTCCGCAGGGCAGTTAAAGAGCTACTACGATCCTACGCTCTCCGCCGGTTACGTCGATGTGGTCTTTGAGGCTCACACTCACAAAGCATATGCCTTAAAGGACATGTACAACGTCTGGCATCTTCAGGGTGGCGGCGACAACTCCACCGGACTTTCCCATGTAACGATTGAATACAACAAAGTAAACGACACCCTTCTGACAACGGATGCGGAGATCGTTTCCCATAACGCCTACAGATACGACTATCAGGGCGATCCCATAGTGGATGAACTGATGGCAAAGTACAAAGACGAGATCGGAGACATAAATGCCGTGATCGCGAACATCCCCGTAGATCTTGACGGAGACGAACTGAGGCAGCTCTGCGCAGATCTCTACTACGATGCGGCTGTTGAAAGGTGGGGTGACAAGTACGACATCGTTCTGGGGGGCGGCTACTTCTCGGTAAGAAGTCCCAGGATGCTGGATGCGGGGGAAGTGACCTACGCGGATCTCCAGATGCTCTTTCCCTTTGACAACCGTCTGGTGCTCTGCGAATGCAAAGGCATAGATCTTAACAACAATTTCTTTGAAACACAGAACGGAAATTACTTCATCACTTACGGTGAATACGGTGAAGAGGTCAAAAATCATCTTGCCCCCAACGCCGTCTACTATCTTGTGACGGACACCTACTCTTCTTCCTACGCACCGAACAATCTTACGGAGATCGAGCTTTACGACGAAGATATCTTCGCAAGAGACCTGCTGAAAGAATACTTTACAGAAAAATACGGAGTGCAATAAAATGGCTGATTATATCACTACTTACACTGAAGAACATTTCTATCCCACAGAACCCGATCCGGAGAAATTAAAGATCGAAGACATAGCTCATTCCCTTTCCATGCAGTGCAGAGGAAACGGTCACGTAAAATCCTTCTTTTCGGTGGCACAGCATTGCATAAACTGCGCCAGGGAAGCTGAAGCAAGAGGTTACTCTCTCAGAACGGTTCTCGCATGTCTTTTGCATGATGCATCGGAAGCATACATGAGCGATGTTCCCAGACCATTCAAAAAGGAGCTTCCCTCCTTTATCGAATGGGAGGATAAGCTCCTTGACATGATCTATAAAAAGTGGCTCGGTTCCGCCCTTTCAGAGGAGGAAGCAAGGCTTGTAAAAACTGTGGACGATGAAATGCTTTTCTACGATCTCAAAGTCCTTTTGAACGAAAAGCAGGATCGCCCCGCTCCCGAGCTTCGGCTTGAGCTCTCCTACAACGTCCGTCCGTTTAAAGACGTTGAAAGAGAGTATCTGACGCTGTTCGACCGCTATAAAAAGGCTCTTTAAGCGAACTCTTTTATAGCTTTTTCCAGATCGGCTTTTGCCTGATCTATGTTTTGGAACAATATGCCATGAATGCCTGCCTTCTCCGCGCCGTCGATGTTTTCCCTACGGTCGTCGAAGAAGAGGCATTCTTCCGCTTTGAGACTGTATTTGTTTAAAAGATATTCGTAGATGTCTTTATTTGGCTTAACCATTTTTACTTCATAGGAGACGACCCTACCGTCAACCATGGGTACAAATTTAAGCCTTTTTTTAATACCCGCTTCAAAGGCTGTTTTTCCGTAATTGGACAGAATGTAAACCTTGAAGCCTTTTTCATGAAGCTCATGGATCCAGGGACAGGAGTAGTCGTAATCCAAAACGATGTCTCCCAGCCTTTTAAAGAACTCCGGCAGACGATCCCCAAGGGACGGCATCCTGTCGGTGATGGACTTAATGATCTCTTCGTCCGTCATATAAGCCTTGTCGAACTCATCCCATAGCCCGCTGTTTATCATGCCGTCCGCAAAAAGCTCAAATTCCTCATCGTTAAGCTTCATGCACTCCCTGCCCAGCTCTCTCCACTGAAAGTAACCCAGCACATTTCCTATGTCAAGAATCACGTTTTTAATCATTGAATCTACTCCCCTGCGATCTATGCATTTTCTTCATGTCTCTTCTCTATCTCGCTGACCATCCGTGCATATTCCTTCTCGTCGATCCTGTATCCCTTTTGAATGATGATCCATGAAGCGATCATGACCAGTAAAGGAATAGCCACCATACCGATCCGAAGGATCAAAGTCTGAACAGGTTCAACCGTGGCTATGATGTTATCAGCCTTTAAAAGAGCTTCCTCTCTCGCCATGGCTCCCTTTCCCACTTCGACTTCAAGGGCACTGATGTTCTGACTGACCGCATAGATGCCGCTGACGATGAGGATGAGAGATGCAGCGCCCTGATTCAGGGCACCTGAAAACTTCGATGCAAAAGAACGGATGGCAGAAATGATACTGTCATGGCGCTCGTTAAACCTGTACTCATCGTATTCAATGGTATTGTTGATGATAACAACCATTGCAAGATTGATGAGTCCCTGGCAAAAGAAGATCACAAAGCCCGTTATCATGAGAAGTATCACATTCTTGGGCAGGATGTAGCCAAAGCCCAGAAGAACCAGATATCCTGCCACGAGCACCGCAAGACAGGTGCCGTAGATCTTCTTGCGGCTTGTTCTTGCGGAAATTATGGGATAGACAAACTGTGCAGCCAGAGTACCGATGCCGTACATTACAGTGAACAGTGTTACCAGATCTCCGCTTTCGGAATAGCCGAACTCAAAATAGAAGAAATTAACGGCAAGAAGGAGCAAAAGCTGCTGTCCGACGCAGAACAGAACATAGGCGATACCGGACTTTACCAGCTGATCATTCCTCTTTAAGATACCGAACATCTTTTTGAAATTTACTTCTTCGGCATTATCCACACGCTCATTTTCAGTAACCCCAAGGAAGGTGAGCGTCTGGAAGAGCAAAAAGCCAAGGGCGGCAATGATACCGATGATACGGAATGCTGCGATGGCATTTCCCGCGATGACCATGGGAACTATGCCTGCCACGGCAAACTGACCGATGCAGACAAAAACGCCCATAAGAGTGACCAGTGAATCCCTCTCCTTGGGATCGCTGGAAAGACTGGGAAGCATGCCCCAGTAGGCAATATCATTGATGGTGTAGGTCATGCCCCAAAGCAGGTAGGTGATGCAGAAGAAAATAACAAAGGACCAGCCTGTGGGACGAACAGTGAACATCAGGATGATCACAACAGCGTTAAGAAGCGCTCCCACAATGATGAAGGGGCGATACTTTCCCATTTTGTAGTGACTGTTCTCGATGATGGAACTCATCATAAGGTCATTTACAGCATCCCAGACCATGCAGATCACCATAGCCACAGAGATCACCGTAAACTGCGCCACAGTGAGTTTCATGGTGTACTGGATGTAGGTCAGCACAAACATACTGACAAGAGCATAAGCCGCATCTCGTCCCGTTGCCCCAATGCAATAGGACCATTTGGTCTTCTTATCGATCATAATACCTTCTCCTTTTATTATGAATTTCTTTCTCAATTATAACACATCTGTCATGTGTTTTTCATCATGCTTATAGCAAATTACTGTTCACAGATATGCAAGATGCCAAAACTCTGAAAGCTTGCTTTCAAAGAGTTTTAGCATCTTGCATATTCTGCGCAGCAGTAACGCCCCCACCCACATGAGCAAGTAGCGAAGCGGATTGCGAATGCTGGGCTGGGGTGTGTGAACAGTAACTTTAGCAAAAACACCCCCAAAATATCAGGGGGTGTAATTCTAAAGAGGATCTCTTACACTGCATTTTTATTTTTTGAACTCTCCGCCATTGCCTTAAGGTCAAAGCC
>JAEEGK010002722.1_pt1 | contig 44341 bp, 43 predicted proteins | sample 8958771 | NCBI WGS metagenome assembly JAEEGK01 (sample SAMN16246547, study PRJNA631951) | gut metagenome | biome: gut microbiome; feature: rumen; material: SC-attached | host: Bos | place: Iran: Karaj | collected 2018-10
GACGAAACTGCTGACAATGCTGTCTTGAAAATCATTTCATCCATAGGACATCTATTTTATAGTATAAATAGATAGCCACTATTGATTTTTGAGTTTGTCTAACATTTTAAGTGCTTTGTCGCTCTTATCGTGCGTTATACTAATCTTGAGTCCACAATTAGGGCAAACAATTTCTGTCGCAGTGTTTAACTCTTCAAGACTTATCCTGATTGGCCCACAACACGAAGGACAACTGACAGTCATTTCCTTTAGTTTAATCTTTTTTCCTTCCATATTACTGATACCTTTCTGTTACATCGCTTACTACCTTAAACCTAAGTGCTTCCTTGTAGTACCTAACCTCACGGCCACGCTTTACCTTTATATCTACATAATAGGTGTTAGGAATTAGGTCTTCTGTGTAGATAACAAAATAATTATTCAAGAATGCTTTCTCAATTGGGTGATAGTCAATGACAGTAACCTCTCTATTTCCGTCCTTCACATAAAGTCTGTATTCAGCACCGTCAATGAGGTACTTTTTCTCAGCCTCGTATTCCTTCCTGAAATCAACTGTAACTTCCCTGACTTCGCCTTGGTGTAATCTTTCGAGGTCGTCAATTCCATAGATAGAAGGAACCATTGTATCCTTTATGTTTGAGTTAGAGGTAAACTTCATTTTATAGCCCTTAGGACGGGTTGAAAATTCTAATTCGACTTCTCCCTCGTCTTGGCCATTTAAAACCAAATTTGACCACTTATCGTAGTAAATGGAGCCACCCTCTAAGTCAAGTGAATTAGCGTCAAAATGGGCACAATACACGCCTTTGCTAACCTGTCTTACCTCGCCTTCAACACCCTCAACAGAACAGGTTGGAAGTTCGTCAAAGTTGACTGCCTCACCGTCGTCATATGCGTATAGATAAAGGTCGTTATCTTTACCGATTGTGAAACCTTCCCTATCGTCACTTACATTGTTAAGGTACTCAGCCTCAACATATGGGTGGAAAAATGTGTTGGTATTATCGTCAACAAAACCTACATATTGTTCAACTTCGGTAATCCTATTTTCAAGGTTTGGTGCAAATGCAAGGCAAAGGCCGTGATTTACGCCTGTCTTAACGGCTTCTAGTACATAATCAGTAATGTCCATATTAAGTGACTCGTCACCGAAATCAAAGTGCTGTGAGGCGACAACGATTGAATCTTCGCCGTTGAGATACTTTCTATACTCGTCAAGAATTGTTTCGCTTGGATAAACACCGCCCTTAAGAGATTTTTCGTCAATTCTATAATTTGTACGAATGTTCTTAAGGTCTTGAAGCATTTCGTCAATGATAGATTCTTTTTCTTCTGCCGAAGTTTTTTCACATTCTTCATCCTTATCAAGGCAAACCTCTTCTTTCGCTATTTTAGAATAATCAAGTAGTTTCTTGTAGATTGAAATAAACTCGTATTTATCGAAAATGTCGGGCATAACAAGTTCTTCGGCTGTCTTTTCATTGACATCCTCATAGGCCCAAGGAATTGCACTCTTACAGAAGAACCAATTGGAACCTTCCTTCGCATATGAAGCATTGTTCCTAATCCAAAAATCGCTCACAAAGTCAAAGCCACGCCCCTCGTCAAAATCTGAAGGGAGTTTGAAAAGAATAAGGTCAAACGAAGCGGCTCTCTTTGCAGGAACATCGAAAGAATGAATAAGTGATTGTTCATATGGAATCCCGTCAATTGAGAAGTAGTTTGTCATCTTAAGCCTGAACTTTAACTTGTTAATGTCAGCAAATGTCTTATCCTCAATTAGTTCCCTTATCTTACACTCGTCGAAGTGAATTAAACCCCTCATAACGATGTTTCCATACCCAATGTTAAGCACAGGATTAAGCCCCATGTTCTGCATTGAGTTTTCTATAATAGTATTTGTCTTATCAAGAAAAAAATGTCTAATCATTGTTAGTCTACTTAACTTTTAGATAAATAGTTCCATGAAAACAAATGTCTTTTGGGTGAAATTTGAGAGTAACGAACTATTTATTGTTAGATTGGGAAATATGTTGCGAAATAGATAAACGGCACTGCCCTATTCTCCGAGCGGAGGACACATGGTTAGCCGTCAAGGAGCCACCTATGTTGGCTCCTTGCTTTCGCGTCTTATCCCTCAGATTTGACTTTTTAAGTTTTTTATTTATATTTTTTAAAAAGTCATAGCCAAATGAAAAAAATCAATAGCGAAATAAAGTTTGATTTGCCACATCTTAAGGCAAAGTGGGGAACCATTGACAAAAAACACCCATCATCAATATATCTTGAATTAGGAACTTATATAACTCCTAAAAATGTTGAAGACGATTATCAAAATCTCATAAAGAAGATTGAGAAGAACAGTAAGGAGATTATAAAGAACGCCGCAGTTTCCACTAATGAAGTAAAGAACAACTTTATTTTTGTGTCAGATGTTGCTGATACGAGGATTTGCTATGGAAAGCAGTCTTACATAAACTTCCAAATCCATATGGGTACTAATATGCCTGGGACTGACTTCAAGTCAATGGTAAATTTTATGAATGACAGGTGGTCAAATGTTTATTCAGAGATTTACGAAAACATTGAAGAGAACGGCTTTGAATGTTCTAAAACGAAGAAGTAAACTATTTATACTTAAAATAGTATAAATGCAAGATTTTTTCATAATAAGAGGCTCAGTTAACCCATGCTTGGTAATGGAACTTATCAATGACGGAAGGTACGATTTCCAAAAGTCATTGATTAATGATGCATTACAAGATAGCGTGGTGACTTTCTCTATGGCTGACGAAGAAACAGGCCTCCTAAAGGTTGCAAAACAAAAGGCGGACATTGTGTTAGTCGGAGAAGATAGTTGTGAAGAAAAATACCTTTTAAGGTATAAATGGAAGCCTAGGGATGTTGAGAAGGAAGGATTCTATAAAGGTTGGTTTGAAATTAAGTTCAACGGTAACATAAGTCAAAGCGGTGTAGAATTTCCCGAAGGCAATCTAAAGGTTCCAATCGAAGAACAACTAAGAATAATAGTTAAATAATCACGGCCAATGGTCGTGATTTTTGTTTTACGATAAATTTTTGTACATTATAGTATGGATTTAACAGACCAAGAGAGAGCCGAAAATAGGGAGAAAATTAGAGAACTTCTTAAATCGGTGAACAGAAAGAATACCCATAAGTTGTTATATTTTCTTGACCACAGTGGGTATTACAATCTATATGGTTCTTTCAAACACCACACCTATAAAGGTGGCCTCGCTGAACATTCGTTGGAGGTATTAGATTACGCTTTAGAACATAATGAACATTGTAGTAAGGACAGTATCATAATTGCTGCCCTACTTCACGATATTTGTAAGACAAAGTATGAGTTTCCCGAAGGTGTAGAATTTTATGGTCACGGGAGAAAGTCTGTTGATATACTTGAACAGTTCATTGAATACGAATTAACTGAGGACGAGCGAAATGCAATAAGATTTCATATGGGAAGGCCACACACCGCATTTACGGAAGAAGAGAAAGAGGCATATAAAAAAGCAACAACCACCGAACTATGGAATCTAATCCACGCTGGTGATTGTCTAAGTGCGGGCCATTACCCTAAATCAACCCAAGGAATACTTGGTAGAATTTTCGATATGTTACGCTAAGTCAGGGAAATTACGAACTATTCTATTTCTAAGACTTTTAATCTTATTTTCGTATCCCTTATCAGAAGCGAACCTTTTTCCTATACCATTGGTAAATTTACCTGGGGTCATAATGTCGGCCAATGTTTTTCCATTAACAAGATAATTTTTTTGTATCAGGTCAATGTAGTCTTCAACGCTATCATTAGGGTCTTTGTAAGTGACTACATTTTTTCCGTTATCGTAAGAACCAACAGAGAATACACTATTAGTCCTCCTTGCACGGGGAGTAGCCCCAAAACAACTTTCCTGATGAGCAGCCGCCATAAGGAACGGCAAGTCAAAGTTTTTCTTAATAGAAGCCATAACCAATGTTTCAGGTTTTAGCCCCGTAGAGTTCATTGAGAAACCTTGGTTTTTCAAAGCGGTTGCCATGTATTTTTCAACATCTTTCACCTTTTGTGAAAAACCTGTGGTGTCAACTAATTCTGTCTTGGCATACTGAACAAGCGCGTCCTTGACGGCCTCAGGTGCGTGTAGTTTGTTAATTGCAGGAATAATAACTGCCAAACTAATGCCAACGGTTAATGCTCGTCTAATTCTCTTTTTCAAACCTTCAAAATTTTGTGATTCGTTAAGAGATTCAAGCAAAAGCCGTGCCAAACCGTCTTCGGTAACTAAATACCTAACCTGCGCTTCTGTCAGTACTACCCTTTTCATTCAAAAATAGTTGAAAGTTTAATCATACCGCAAATGTCGTTTCCAACACTTTCAAGAACAAATTCCTTGTTTGAAACCTGTTCCATAATAGAATTGATTCTATCAACTGCGGCTGAATTCTTTTCTTCCTCAAACTTTTTCTTTGCCTCTGATAGTTTTGTTGAGCAATCATTCTTGTACTTTTCAAAGATTGATTGCCTATCAGTACTTTCAGCAAGTTCCTTAAGTGCTGAGATTTCGCTTGCGGTCAATTCCGTTGAGTACTTCTTGTTGAACTCTTCAAGTAGGGTGTTAGCCATCTTATCAATGTCCTTGTTTTCTCTAATGGTATTAGGAGTGTTTGACTTTTCAACAAATTCTCTAACAATACTTACTGCATTACTGTAATCAGCAATGTTCTTTGAGGTTTTCTTGTTTTCTGCAATGAAATAAACAGCGTTTGAGAGGTCAACATTTTCCTCAGGGATAACTACTGAAGTCTTGTCCTCAATAGAAAGGTAGCCCTCAGCGAGTATTCTACCGAGTTTCTTGCAACTTTCAGTAACTGTCTCCTTATCTACACCCCAATTTTCTGCTGCAATGCTGTTGATGAAGAAATTAATATCTGATTCTGAACCTGCCTTCCTAATATTCTCATACAATGAGTGAAGTGAAGAAAGGTTCTTATCTTCTTTAATTGTTGAGGTATAACGGTTCATAATGTTCTTACCGTAATCAGTCTTAAAGAGTTCAGGTGAAATAGCCTCAAATGACTCCTTAATGAAGCCGAATGACTTATTAGCCATATCGCTAGCCTTTACACAAGCAGAAATAAACTCCTTCCTACGGTCGCAAGCCTCGTTTAGAGACTTCCTATAAGCCTCAACATCGTTTATGGTCATTAATGTATTAATCTTGGTCTCTGACATGTCAAAATATTTTCTTATAAATAGTTATTTTTTGCGTTTCCTTGTCTTTTTAGGCTCTACTCCGAGGTCAATTGAGTCTTCGCTTGAGCCACTTATCGCATTAACATTTTCAATTGCTTCGCTGATTATATCCTCTCTTTCAAGTGAATCTTCGTCAACGAGGTTTTCAAACTTGTCAAGGACTCTCTTCAATGTGCTTTCCATAGTTACATTTTTGCCGTCGAAGTCAAATGGTTCGTCAACAATTCCATCTTCCTCTTCCTTCTTGGCTTCTGACAAAATTTCAAAGTATTGCTGAGTGAATGACTTTGTAGCGGCCTTCTTGGCTTCATTTATGGCCTTTTTACCGTTTCTAACTACTTTCATTCTATTGGTCGCTTCCATAAGTGGTGTTCCGTTGTCAGCGTCAGGTGCTGAACCCATATCGGTTTCTCCGCCACCGCCGAGGTCGCTTCCTTCTTCGCCACCAGGTTCTCCCATATCCATATCCATATCTCCGAGGTCGCCCATATCACCCATATCGCCGCCTCCGAGTCCGCCGAGGCCACCGCCTCCGCCCATTCCGCCCATACCATCGTCTTCACCTTGTCCTTGTGGCTGAGCAGGTTGGTCACTATTCATAGCCTCATAATCTCCGTATATTCTATCAACGGTATCAAACATACCTGTTTTCTTAATGATACTGGCAGTAGCCTGTAATTCAGCGGCCATAGCCTTCTCAAGACGGATTTCGTTGAGCATATCCTTAATGTCAGAATCACTCATCTTCATAATTTCCCTAAGTGCCTTGTGCATTGACATCATAGGAATACCTGTGCCTGGGTCAGCGAGAGCGACCTGCATTGCATTGAGACGCTTTGTAAGGTCGTCAAGTTCCTGAGTTTCAATCTGTGTTGAAGGATTGTTAAGTGTAATTGTGAAGTTACCGATTTCGTCAGTAAGGCCCATAATATAGAGGTGAATCATAGCAATCTTGTTCAACTCCATAATAAGGAACTGCTGAATACGGTTAATCATTCTCGCAAAACGAACATCAACAAACGCAAGGTTCTGTCCCTTACCGTTAGCCTCTTGGAAGTTAAGGAATGACTTAGGAACACGCATAGCCGTAAGCATCTTCAACTGCATATATTCAAGAGTATCCAATTGCAACTGACTATTACCCGCCTGAAGAGTCTCAATTGGGTTAGGTGCATCCTCACGACGAACAGGGATAAAGTAGTCCGCAGAAACATCAATGAAGTTCTTACGAAGGTCAACCTGTCCTGTACCTGGGTCAATTATAGGTGTTCTCTTGAAGTTGTTAGCAATCTGATTTACATATGCCTCAACATCTTGGTCGTCAATATTACCAACATAAATCTTATAAACACGCCTCTCAATTGCCTTGTCAAGCGTCCAAATGAGCATAGCGTCTTCCATCATACTCCACATTCTCCAAGCACGCCTTGCCTTGTGAAGCATAGAAACTCCGTAAGGAAGGAAGAAAGAGTCGTTAAGGAGACGGAAGTGGGCAATCTGCCAGTTCATATAAGGGTTTTCACCATTGTGACCACGCCAAATGAACTTAACCTCGTCAGGCTTAATGGCCGCAGTGTTTACCATTGTTGAAACAGCGTAAGACGCACTATAGCCATTCTCCTCTCTATCAACCTCATAAACAGGCAACATCATCCAACCAAGAATACCATTCTCCTTATCAATATTAAGGAGTTGGAATGTGTTTCCGTACTTACAAAGGTGACGGGCAATCATAGGAAGTTCCGTGTAAATGTGAAGCCTATTAACGAAGAGGTCTTCAAGGATTGCTTTAGTTCTCTTTGAACGAGAGTAGATATTCATCATCTTACCTTCTGAGTTGAGTGGGCAAGATTCTTCAGCGATAATGTCAAGAGCCGTACCGATTTCAGGGCAACCGTCCATAAGGTCAACATCACGGTACATAAGTTTAACGGCATTATAACCCGCAAGGCTCTCCATTGAGTTGTCAGCACCCGCTTTTTTCCACTGATATGCAAGATACTTCTGTTGCCTCAATGTAGAAAGTTTCTTTTCATACTCGTTTCTATCGTTTGTTGAGAAAAGAACTCTTGCACGGTCAGGGACTGAAGTCGCTGGTGTTGTTATAACCGTCTGAGGAACGCTACTTCTGTTGCTTCCTCTAAAAGTATCGGTTAGTCTTTGAAATATGGTCCTGTTTTCTGCCATATGTGATTATCTATCAAAATTATTTAATATAATATATAGTATAATGGTTAAAAAGTGAACATAATACCTTATGTATAAATAGTTCCATGTTTGACTTTCAGCCCCTCAAGCCTTATATTAAGGTAAAAACGATAATATGTGTGAAGATTTTAACAAACTTGTAGAACAGTATATGATGTTCGACAAAAAGACACTCGCCGAGTTATTGGCAATGAAAGAACTTGCAGGAAGACTTGATGTTCCCGTTGTTCCCTCATACCCTCCAACGCCACAACCAATGTATCCACCATATCCTTGGTATCCAGGAATTGGTGATTATCCGCCTTATTGGCCACAGGTTTGGTACACAACGAAAACCACTGACGGAAGAGAATACCAAAATTGGACTCCAAGAAATGTAAGCGAATTTAGTGCTGGTAACGCCCAATATGGCGCTGACCTTAATAGACAAGATGTTGTAGAAGAAACAACAACAGATAGACTTAATAGATTTAAAGATTTTAATTAATATGGAAGAAGATAAACTTATTGAAGAGGTTTTTAACCTTGTGAAAGATTTTGAAGGAGATGCCACGAGCCTACTTGAGGCCGCTTCTCGTAAAGTTGAGATATATCAGAGGGAAATCCAAGAAGGTATTAGGAAAAAGAACAAGGATAGAATCAAAGAGGTTGCTGACGAGATATTCAAACTATGCCCTGTTTGTAATTTCATTCCTGTTGCTGTTGAAACTGAATCTGAGATGGATTTTACAACAGAAGTTGACTTTGATAGAATTTGGGAGGTCTGCTGTGACTATATTTGCGACGAAGAAGATAATGATTACGGCCTAGTAATGCCATATCAAACTGATGATATGACTTTTGGCGATTGGAAGAAGGTTGATAAATTATGGAAAGAACTAATAGACCTTGCGGGATATAAATATTCTTTAACCCACGACGGAGATTATTGTGAATTCTACCATGTGAATGTAATTGGTTATTCAAAGAAAAAGAAGAAAATTGAGGAACACTACGATATAAACAGATAGTCATGGTAAGACTTAAACTGCGAGAAATAGTAGACCTTATCAAAGCAGGTAAGGAAAAATCTTTGGAAGGGTACATAATTAATTGGCTCGGCCCTGCGCCTTGCGAATTATACAATGAATATGTGCCTAAAGAAAAGATAACTATCACAGGAAACGATTTACCGTTACCTGATAAAGTGCGAATTGTCGGCGTTTTTGAGCCTATGTTTGCACCATCTTTACCATCAGATTTATATCCGCTTGATTTTGGTAACATAGACATAAGAACAGGATTTGCATTAAAAAATTTTACTTTTGAGTATAGCGATTTTTCTAATGGAAGAGATAGCGAACTAATGGAGTATTTAAGAAAAAGCGCAGAAACACCGACAGGAAGAAGATTTAGAAAAGCAGATATCTGTTTTAATGTTAAGATTGAAATGGATAACGCCGAAATCAATGTTTATAATGCTTTTTTCACTAATGTAGATTTTCAGTTTGGTGAAGACGAAGTAGTGACGCAGATTGTTACTGATTTAGTGTACGATTATGTATATATTAATTTCACAGATGATATAAAAAAGAGAGGCGATTAACCTCTCTTTTTTGTTTAAATCACATACAATCCAAGTGGCGTATATCCAAGTATCTTGTTATTGTTTTCAAGTAACTCAGAGTGTTCCTTCATAATATTCACAGGACGCATACGCTCAAGCATCTTCATAAGGTTTTCCATAGCGGCATCCCACTCTTCCTTACCCTGTTGGATAAGCATTTGGTAGTCCATAGTCATTTCTGCCTGTGGAATATTTACCTTACCACTAAACTTACCACGAATGAGGCCAAGGGTTTGCTTTGCCTTTGCGACAAGGAGTTGACGAACGATAACCTTTGCTGGCTCGTTTAGGAATGTATAGTCAACCTGCTCAATAGGAACCTTGTCGAATGAAAGGATAACATCATCGGCGTGATATCTCATACAATCGTCTTCACTTCCGTCTGAAGTGTCATAATAGGTGTACCAAACCTCGCAACCAACGATTCCAATTCCGCCAGTTCTCTCTCCTGCCCAACCGAATGATAGTTTACTACCAGGGGTTGAAATGAGGTGAATGAGGTGGGTTCCGTCAGGCCCTGCGGTTACCTTATAAGTTAGGTCTCCACGGAAAAGTCTGCTCTTGAAGTTAAGGTCAGCGGCCATATAAGCCACATCGTTAGCCTGAGTAGTGTAGAAACCACCGAGGCCACCGCCGTAGCCATATCCTGCACCAACCTGTCCAAGACCAGGCATCCAACCGACACCACCACCCATATAGTTAGCGAAAAGTGCCGTGTCAGTCATTGGAGGATTGACATACATAACCTTATTGATTGTTCTTCCTGAAGGAACAACATATACCTGCTTGCCCTGTTCAATGGTGATAAAGTCCTTTTTAAGTTCCCAAGGGCCTTCTTGCTGAAGTCCAACCTGTTTTGAGAACCAATAACTATATTCCTTAGCAAGGTCAAGGCTACGGGTCATAAATCCCCAAGCAAGTTCTTTTGCGTTTGAAATATTCTTTCCGTAAAAGCCCATCCAATTGTTAAGGATAACTTCCTGCTGAACTCTTGAAGAATAGTCACCTATTGCAACCTGAAGAAGGTCACAAAGTTGTTGGTCAGTAAGTTCAACAGCACGAACAGGTGCGCCCAATATTGAGCGTACCATATCGAATAATGCTCTTACTTCTTCTGTTATCTTAGTCATTGTATTTTAGTATTTTAGTATAAATAGTTAGATTGGTATCATTATGCTGATGCTGTTATGACCCTATCACGGGACGAATAGGATAGCCATAGTAACGATAATAGGAGTCAACAGAGCAAAAGAAATCTTTACTTGAAAGTAGTGATGCACGACTGGTTCCATCATATTCATTTTCAATAACGCGCGAGCCCCAAACACCAAGAAACGAACCAGCCTTACTAGTAGGAGTACCTTCCTTATATCCAGCCGCTGGAATAAAAATACTATTTCCGTTAATTCCAGTAAACCTTCTACCATTTACTCCACTTAAAGTCTCCCAAGTTGTGGTGGTTTGCTCCGTGAGTTCTATTAATTCTTCTGGAGTAGGAACCCTCCAATCTCCTCCCCAATTAACTCGTGCGGCATCGTCTGATAGTTCCAAATCCCTTCTTCCGTCGTCATAGTCGTATCCGACAACAGATTCGTTGAATACAGTGTATGCTGATTTTGTTTCAGTCTCGCCCCACGAATAATAGTTTCCATAGTCTTGTGGATTAATGGCTCCAATATTACAAGTAGCCCACAGCGTTCCGCTTGGTAATCCTAAATCCACATACTCGTGGCCATTGAACGGGTCAAACTTGTTGTAGTCAATACCTTTCCCTTCAACATAACTCAACCAAGGTTCTTTATATTCAGAACCATTATATGCTGCCTCAAATTCTGCCTGTGTGTTGAACAAGTGTATGTATTTCTCCATAATGTATAGTTTTCTCTATAAATAGTTCCTAAACACCCCTATTTTGATAAGTTGGATTTAATTTGTATATTTGCAGCGTATGAGATTTGTTAAAGAAGAAGAACTTGGTAAACAATACAAGTTTGATGAATTAAAAGACCTTGGCGTTAAGACTGGGGATATTGTTGCGTATAAATCAATCAAATTGAACGAGGGATACGCTTGGGAATATGTGTTGTTAAGAAATGGGTTCCCTGAAGAGTTCAACACAGCACTTTGCTGTTATAAAGACCCACGATATCCTGACAGAACTTTTTTAACGCAGGTAGGCTTTCATTGGTGTGGAAGTACTAACTCGTTTGATTTTCGTCTCATAAACGAGAAAGAGAAGGATGATTTTGTAAGTGCTTGCATTGATAGGCTAAAAATACCATATAGATACGACTATTCTCTATGGAAAAAAGAACATTATGCACAAATACTTGGTGCATTGATAAAATACAATCTCATAAGCGAAGATGAACTATCAAACCTCAACAAAGAACTTAAAAAAATTCATGGAGTAGACTTATTAAAGTTTTATAAAAAGATTTATGGATAAAGCAGAAAAAAGAGCATTGGAAGTATATCCTGTAAAAAACAAATATTACATAGAAACAAATTTCGTTCCAACATCAAAATACGACGGTGATGGGTTTGAATATGAGGTGAGAAAATTTGAGGATGAAAACTTTGAAAGCCGTATAAAGTTTTTAGAGGGGTACAGGACTGCTGAAAAAGACCTTGAACTTACTTGGGAAGATATGAAAACCATTATAGAACTTGACGGGAATGTTGGTGAGTGTGATGATTTTCACGGCTCTCAAAAATATTATGAGAAAGTTTTAGAACTGTTTAAAGAAAATAGAAAATGATTACTTGGGAATTATACGAGGACGGAAAACTTATTGAGACATTTCCGTCACATAGATTGGCGAAGAGTGTAAAGTATCATAAAATAGCTGAGTCAAAGGAACAGGACCTTCACCTCCACTATGAAATCAAGAAAGTTGTGGAAGAGAAACCGAAAGAAATTCCACAATGGAAAAGGTACGGTTTTAAATCCCAAAGAGCTCTTGATGAGTATCTTGAGGAAATATATGAGGATATTCGTAAAGGCGTTATTTAGTTTGGCACGCTTTTTGAAGTATAAGAGGCATTATGATTTTAACTACTGCACTTTTTGGAATTAAAGAAGCCATTATGCTTCTTGTTGTTATTGTCGCTATTTCGTATTTTATTGTAAAGGCGTTGAACGCCGCAGACAATAAAGATAGAGCAAAGGCGATGAAGAACCCAATTAACACCGCAAAGGAAATGGGTCTTGAAATCTCGCCAAAGTATGAGAAAGATAACGAGATTCTTGTCTATGGCAAGAATTACGCATTTGTTATGAAGTATTTTCCTATGAAAGATACTTACTGTGCTTATATCTACGAGAGTGAAAACGGCAAATATAAAATGTCTGTAATCTCAACTGATTATAATGCCGTACTGAAATCCGCTAAGGAACTTGTTGAAAACCTTGATAAGATTTAAGATATGGGAAAAAGAATTATGTATTTAGGTGGTGGATGGGGAGATGCTATCTACTATTTCAATGACGAAAAGACGAGAATCTACGGCTTTAAAAACCGTGGAAAGACATTCAGCAATGGAAGCGTGCTGTTTGATTTAGCCAATCATAAGAACGACGAGAAAATTCCGCTGTACTACATTTCAAATGTAGAATGGAAGGAAGACCCAAGTGATATGTTTTTCGCCGATATTGACCTAATTGGCGGTGTTGAAAACCCTTCAAGAGTGTTTGGCGAATACGACGAAAATTGGTATAAGAAAACCCTGTATATGCTCATTAATGAGTATAAGGAAAAGGCTAAAAATGTGGGGTTTTTTGAGTTCGGAAAGAAGCGTAAGATTAGGAAGTACATCGAAACGATGGAGGAAATGGAGAAAGCCACCAAGCAAGTTTATCAAGGATTTATTTAATTTATTATGAAAAAGATTATTTTGATTATTGCCGCTATGTTGGCGTTTGCCTCCTGCGACGAAGTAATTGAGTCACAGTATGAGCCACACACTGATAAGCACGGTGTCACTGAACAGGCCATCAGTTTCAACACTGGCGAAAGTGTTTATAAGGTTACTATTGAAGGGCACGAGTATTTGAAGTTTATTAGTTCTGTTTATGCGGGCCACGCTATCGCTGTAGTTCACTCCGCTTCTTGTCCTGCAACTCACGAGCCTGGGAGAGTTTATTAAGGAAACTATATATTACTTGTCCACAAACATTATGTAGTAGTATGAATATCACTAATATACAATATGGGAAATATTATATGAAGCCTGAATGGGAAGGAACAGGTATGTGTATTACCATTGGTGATGATTTTAATATTAACTTTGGTATCCTTAAAGAAGGTGTTTTCAGTAAGTTACAATCTAATTTCTTAGACATTAGACTCGCTGATAGCCTAATTGAAATAGAATAACTTTTGACAACAGATTAAAGTACTAAAAATATGAAAGAATTACGAGAAACCGCTGCGATGATGAGCAGTGCAGACTACAAGGAAAGGTTCCTTGCAGAGTATTACCAACTTGAAACACGCCTTACTAAACTTGAAGCAATGGTTGCTGCTTGGGATAGGGGAGAACTTAGTTTTGTACCTACTTGCCCTCGTGCAACATATGACTTCCAAATTCGTGCAATGAAGGACTACCTCGGTATTCTTCAAATCCGTGCGAAAATGGAAGGTGTGGAAATTTCTTAACAAAAAAGTTGCCCCGTTTGAGGCAACTTTTTTATTGTATAAAGCCTGTGGCTGTATTCCATTTAAGGTTGGTTTTGTACCAATTGTCTAAGAATTGTGTTCCGTGATAGGTAGTTTCGCTATAATCAGGTGTTGCAGGTAGATAAGTTGAAAGACCACAGCACCTCGTTAAATTAATGTTAACAAACTTATTGGTGTGTAATTCGTAAACAACTGACTGTGTTAAAGCCGATTGAAGTGTTGATATCTCTTCAACTGTTGCACCAGCCTCTCTAATCATATCTTTTAAGTCAAAGAAAGCGTAATATCTTATGTTTCCACTAAGTCTATCATATGTTTGCACATTTGCTCCGCTTAATGTGCGTATTTCTGTGCGATATTTTGAGAACAAAGTTCTACAAGCATCAGCAAGTGGTTGCAGATTATCACAGTCAATAGCAGTAATGGCACAGCCATATACTGAGTCTGCGTATTTTTCAAAATAATCGTCACATATATCTTGTACAGTATTACCGCCTTGTTTAAGAAGGCGCCTAGATATGGTACTATAATCAAATCCGTCGGCAGGTATTTCACAGGGCGATGCTATGAGGTATTTACATTTATCTTTAAACTCCCAAGCAACTTCAACAGTTGACATAAGGCAAGCGTCAAAAATTATATAATCAAGTTTGTATGGAACAGCAGTCGCCAAGTCTTTGATTTCAACCTCAGTCCAACTAGTTCCACCACTTAAATACTCTTGTCCCCAAGACTTTAATGTTAACCTTCCACGAGGAACTTCATCATAGAGTCGTATAGGGTCAACAGTATATCCTCCAGGTAACCACCCACTTGCGTGTGATGAAAACACGACACTGCAACCATCGTTTGGGTATAAATCTGCAATAAGTTCAAACACTGCTGTTACTATTTCTGCATTGGCGATAGGCATACCAACTGGTAGTGTAGCAACTATTTCTTCTACAATAACATCGTTTTCTACATATAATCTTGTTAAAACGGCCTCTGTGTCTGTACTATAATTGTTATGAGAAGAAGTTAGGTGACTAAGAATGAGGAGAATTTTGTTAGATTCTTTCAACGGAATAAAGCCATTTTTAATAGCGTTAATATTGCGAACAAAATCACTGCTTAACGAATTGAATCCTGCCTCATAAAATAACAGAACTTTCGACCCACCTTCATTTTCTTCTTCAATCTTTTTTTCAAGGTCAATCTCTTTTTCATATTCTTTAGCATAAAAAAACTGTTTATACTCCTCCATTAGGCTTGAAGGAATTGTAAAAGTTTCCACAACACCACTGTCAGGCATTGCCCCGTGTTGCTTGAAATATTCCTTAATTTTCCTACTTGTATATCCTTCCTCAAGTTTCCTAAGGATTTGTGAATCAATGTTAAAATCGTCGTAAGATATAAGTGCCATAATGCTTAATTTGTTTCTTAATAAATAGTTTTGTATATTTGAACCGTATGCCTTGTACTGTAAATTTACACGAGGGCGATTGTATCGCCTATATGCACGGAATGGAAGACAAATCTGTTGACCTTCTCCTTACGGATATCCCATATAATGAGGTAAACCGTAAAGACAACGGTCTACGAAACCTTGATAAAGGTGTGGCTGATAGTGCGATTTTTGACCTTGAAGACGCACTTAATCAATTCATGCGAATAACTAAAGGTAGTATCTATGTCTTCTGCGGTATTGAACAAGTATCCTTTATTAAAAAGACATTTCGTGAAAATGGTCTCTCAACCCGTCTCGTCATATGGGAAAAGACAAATCCAAGTCCAATGAACGGTAACTCAGTTTGGCTGAATAGTATTGAGTGTTGTGTATTTGGTAAATTCCCCAAGGCCACATTTAACGAGCATTGTAAGAGTAGTGTTCTCCGTTTTCCGAGTGGTAGAAGTAAGATACACCCTACTCAGAAACCTGTAAATCTGTTTAAACGAATTATAGATGTTAGTTCTAACGAGGGGGACACCGTATTTGACCCGTTTATGGGAAGCGGAACAGCAGGTGAGGCCGCAATATCTCTTGGGAGAAATTTTATTGGCTGTGAACTTGACCACGATTATTTTAATATCGCAAAGGACAGGATTGAAGCCGTAAGAGTTGAACCAAAACTTTTCTATTAGAAGCGTGGAGAAATCTACGCTTTTTTTTGTCGAAGAAAAAAGGCAATTCGTCGAAAGAAACGGGGCGTTCGTCTAAAACATTGATTTTCAGTTGTTTATCTCCTAAAAAGAATGTATTTATTGTAAAAAGGAGATAAAAATTATGAAAAAATTAATTATCATTGCAGCAATGTTCTGCACACTATTTGGCTTTAACGCATTTGCGGCTAAGGAGCCTGTCACCGACAAGCAAGAAATGGCACAGATTATCAACGACTACTACCCACATCTTAGTAATTACTACGAAGAGGGCGTTATAACCGTCGCATCAATCAGCGAGGAAACTCTACTTGATGGAAGTACCGAGTACAATGTCAAGTACAAGTTCGTTAACAACTTCTATGATTCAGCTGAGGCTGACAAGATTCTTAAAGAACAGTACCCAAGGGTATATGCTATGGAGAAAATGAGACTTATAAAGAATGTCAAGGTCTATAAATGTGTGAATAGAAGCACGGGAGAGATACTTACGAATGTAATTTATGATAGGAATACACCAAGAATGAGAAAAGCGTGGTTTTAAGCCACGCTTTTTTTCATCCACATACAAGTTGGGTCTTCTTCATCAACTTCCAAATCGGTATATCCATGTCTTTTATACCACTTATAGGCAGTACCACTCGTTTTAGCCTTAAGACAAAGGCATTCCACACCGAGTTGTTTTGCGATTGCCTCAGCAGTTTCCAAAATTTTGTTACCTAACCCCTTTCCACGATGTTCATTAGTGACATAAACATTTGAAAGGTAGAGAGTGTCAAGGTCATCATCATAGATATAAACAGCAAACCTAAACATACCACTTTCATCGTTGATATGCCAAACAGTACCCCAATCTGTATCTTTTTTAGTTGTAATCATTACTTTATCAACCACCTATAAGGTGCAAATTTATCTTGTTTTTCCTTCTTACTTTCTCCTGAATAGAACGGCATTGTGTATGTCTTCTTAGGCGTAATCTCAATCTCAGTAGTAAGTCGAACATTATGTGTTTCAGTATCCGCCGTTAATGTTTTACTTGTTATCCAAGATTTAAGAAGAACCTTATCCTTTTCCTTTGCGGCAATGAATTTCTTCATTGAGTAGTTCATAACGAAGCAAGCCATAGCAAGACATGTAAGTGTATCATCGTGAGCACCATCTTGGTGGTCAATTCTCGCTGCCGTGCCCTTATAAATCCAAGTATCAAGTTCAAGTATTGTTCTCTTTGAACGAAGTTTAATTTGGTTAGTTCTGACCATATTCGCAAAGAAGGTAAGCATTTGGAAACGAACTGCGTTAGAGTGGAAACCAGGGAGTTTTCCGTCAGCATTAGGCTTAAGTGAAGACGCTTCAATTTCCATAGTGAACTTGTTAAGTTGAGGGTCATCGTAATAAAGATTTCTGTAACCCAATCTCTGCATCATAAGGATACAAGCGTCACCCGTACCACCTATACAATCCACAGTACAGAACGCCTCGCCGTACATCATACCATACCTGTAAGCAAGTTCGCCACAATCGTCACCCGTAATCTTTCCGTGATATTCAAGAACCTGTTCAAGGATTGGTTCACCTGTTTCATCGTCAACACCGTCCATATCAAGGATTTCAATAGCGGTTCTATCGGCTGCGTCACCACGAGAACAGTCTATACTCATCATATATCTGTGTCCAGGAATAGGTTCTTTCCAAATCCAAGTATCGTCCATCATAGGGTCTGTGTACTTAGGCTCACGCTGATTGAGTTTCCTCTGCATTTCAATAAATTCAGGCTCAACAACATTGGACGCTGAACCGAGGAATGACACATCAAGTTCCTGTGCAATTTTCATACTGTCGTTGTTGAACTGCTTACACATCTTGACATACCAAGGGCTTCGTGGTGTCCACCCGTCCTGAACCATCTGTTCCCAATGTTTCTCGTCGTACTTTATGTTACCATCCTTATCAAGCGTTTTCTCTTTTTCTATGAGCCATTCACCTGTTTCAGGGTCTTTCTTAAGCCACTCAAGGTTCTTATTGTAACGAGGGTCTTGATACCACTTGAGTTCGACAAGTTCAAACTCGTTCCAATCCTTAGTACCTTTAAGTGCGGCCTGACGGCAAGTTTCGTAATATAGAAGGTCTTTACCGTTAGGGGTAGAAATCATAATAATGTGTCCACCGTTAGATACGGTAGGAACAGCGGAAGCGTAAACATCGTTTCCGTTCTCAATGAACGCAGCCTCATCAAAGATAAGCCAATTAACTCCCTGATTATTAACTATCTACGAAGTTTTTTATCATCGTACTCATATAATTTCTTATATGTTTGGCGTACATTTTCACCATTTTGGTGTTCCGCACTCTTGGAAGGATTATATTTATTCACCTTCTACGCTCTACGGTGTTTCAAAGCCTTTCGCAATCTTTGAACTTACCTCGGTATTACCATATTCGTGTTTCACAACAGAAACTTAGGCTTCACCGATTTTGCGGAATTTATTGTCGGCAGAGTTGTTTACCGACACCACGGGTCGCATCAGGTCCTGATGAACGAGCAACTACCCTACAACCGTTTTTGAGAATAAGTTCCTTTGAATTACAAACATTGAAAATAACATTCTTGTTTGTTGGAGGAGCCATAGGGTCTTTTACGGTCTTGATATACTCGTCGCCCCACATCCACATAGGGAATTGTAGAAGGAAATCCCTAATCTTAAACAACATTTGTTGGGCAAGGTCCAATGTATTTCCCACAGCAAGAACCACCTGAGGTGATTTTTTATCTGCAAGACACATTTCACAGGCAATAAACGCACCTGCGGTTGTTGTGATACCCGCCTGACGAGGCTTGGTTGTAACCACATTGAGTGCGTTACCTAGTGTTCGACAAATGTCCTGCTGCCTTGGAAACAACATAAAAGGAACCATAGCCCTTTGCGTGTTGTCAAAAGTTTTAAGGTAATGTTGTATCATATAGATACGACTTTTATCCTTCCAGCACTTGGCAAATTCTTTTGATAAATAATCATAATCTATTATCATATCATTTGTCTTTTAACTACTTATAAATATATTAAATAGTAGTAATTGTAAAAATGCCAGCAAAATCTAATACCGAAGACTTTGTAAAGAAAGCAAAGTTAAAACACGGCGATAAATATTCATATGACAAAACTGTTTATAACGGAAAAGATGTTCCCGTTATAATAACATGTCCTAAACACGGTAATTTTTTACAAACGCCACATGAGCATCTTAGCGGTTGTGGCTGTCAAAAATGCTGGTCAGAAAGAAGGAGACAGCCAAAAATTTCAAAAGAGAAGTTTATTGAAATATCAAATAAAGTACATAATGGCAAATATGATTATTCAAAAGCCGAATATAATGGGGTTTCAACGCCAGTAACCATAATTTGTCCAGAACACGGAGAGTTCACGCAAACACCACAAAATCATATGAAAGGACAAGGTTGTCCTAAATGTGGAAACCTTAGAAAGGGAATGTATAGGGTTGGAACAACAGAGTCTTTCATTAAAAAGGCCAAAGAAGTTCACGGAGAAACATATGATTATTCCAAAGTTAATTACAAAAATAATAGAGAAAAAGTTATAATCATTTGTCCGATTCACGGTGAATTTTTGCAAAAACCTTTAGACCATATACATGGAAGTGGTTGCCCTGAATGTGGAAAACACTTGGATAAATCTGAAAAATTTGTATTAAAATGTTTGAGAGAAAAATATGGAGAAGTGTCATACCAATACACCACACAGTGGCTCAAAAGTAAAACATCTTTTTCTTATATTGACTTTTATCTACCACAACATAACATTGGCATAGAATATCAGGGAAGACAACATTTTTGGCCAATTTCCCGTTTCGGAGGCGAAGAATCGTATCAAAAACAAAGCGAACGAGATTTAAGCAAATACGAACGATGTAAAGAGCACGGAGTTCCAATATTTTACATATCTTTTGAAAAACAGACACCAGAAAATTATTTCGCCCCTATATATAGAACATTTGATGATTTAGCAAAGGCAATTGATATTTATATAAGTGAAAAAAGTAACAATGAAATGAAGACTATTAATGAAAACACAATACGACAAATGGTGGCTAAAGCCCTTAAAACGGTTATTAAAGAAAACCTTGAGGGCGAGTATCGTACAAAGGGTTCTCTCAACAAGAAGACTCTTGAAAAACAGGCAAGCCAAGTTGATAAAACATCAGGCGCTGCACAATTAGGCGGAGAAGAAGATTACAACCCTGAATGGGACGACTATTCAATGGATAGCATTAAGGACTTGTATAGCGATGATGAACAGGAGTTCGATGATACACAAGCGGGCGGTGAGTTCAAGGCTGACCCTTCTGACCCATATTTTATTGATGAAAGCGGTAAACGAGTTGATGTTGATGCTATCGGTCAATTCCATAACGACCACGCAATAGTTAAAAAAGACGGTAAAGTAAATTTTGTTGATAGTGAAGGTCATCTTGTTTCAAAGGAATGGTTTGACGCTTGTAATGATTTTGAAGATGGTCTCGCTGTTGTATCAAGGGATGGAAAAAGAAATTTCCTTAGGGCAGATGGAAGTCTACTACTCCAAACTTGGGTAAACAGAGCAGGAGATTTTATTGCAGGAAGAGCACCAGTTATCATTAACGGTGAGAGGCATGAGGTGGACAGAGACGGAAACATCTACTAATTTGTTTGACATAAGCATTTTTTGAATGCGGCGCTGATTTTTCAGTGCCGCATTTGTTTTTGTCACAGTTTTTTAGTATATTAGAATAAAGGTTTTGGTTATGGATTTTTCAAAAATGGATATTGCTGCTCTCAATAAAGAAGAAGAGAGAGCAGAGGCTAAATATAATGCAATTCAGGACGATTGTGTAAAAAAAGGACTATCGTTCGAAGAGTTTCAAAAACTTGTAAAAGACGAGGCTGAAAAGTTGTATTTTATTGGTAAATACAAGAGACTTCGCCAAGACCCTATTGTTGAGTTCGGAAAAGAATGGAAGGGTGACCTATACACTCTTGAACAGTTTAAGAAAATGGTTGCCAATGGCGAACTTGTTGACGATGATGGGTATGGCTATTACGCCACTGAAGTAGGAAAAAGTAATGTAATGATATATCCGTCAGATATAACAGAAAATTTAATAAGGGAAGATTTTACCCATGTAATTTGGTTTAACAGATGAAAGTAGATTTAAAAGTTCAAGAAGTAAAAGAGTACGACATTAAGTACATTTGTGCAGACCTTAATGTAAGGTATTGGGAAGATGGTGATGTTAATGGCGAAGAAGACATTTCTTACGAGGAACAAGAAAAGGGTGAAAAGCCAAGAATGCCTCTTGCCGAAGAAAATCCTGATGCAAGATATTTAAGCGATAAGTATCATTGGGTAATAAAAATTGATGTACATACAGGCAACATAGTTGGGTGGCCACAAGGTGTAACAGCAAATATCCATTATAAGGTATGTGACGAAGGCATATATTGGTTTGAGGACACAGAAGGTAATGAAGTTCATAAGATTGAATCCTATGTACCTGAATTGTTTGATTTCTGTAACGATTCTTATGGGGATTATATCATTATGACAGTTGATGAAAATGGTCACATTGAAGAATGGTATGATACTGACGAACTTAAGGATAGAATGCAATCGTTTTTAGATGAAGAAGGTTTCTAAAACTCTCAACGATATTCTCATTGAAAGAGGGTATGAAGAACTTAACCCATTTTATGCTATGTTCGACGAAAACGCTTTTGACGGGCATGTTGGGATGCATTATTTTCTTAAGAAATTTGACAATTACGCCATTAAAATATCAACTAGTGATTTTTCTGACGATGAGACTGGGTGGATTATATACTACTTTAATGGTCATAGAGAATGGGGGATAGCAAACCCTCATGTTGTTAGATACGATAAAGAGGCTTTTTTGAACACCATAGAGGGTCACGCAAAAATAGCAGCAGAGGCAAAACTGAAAGAAATAAACAAAAAATAACCCCCGATTATTCGGAGGTTATTTTCATTTATCAGAAATTCAGATTAGCGAATCTCCTGAGGGTCCCACTGTACGAGTCCATCTACCTTCACGGCCCCGTAAAATCTGTTGTTGACGCACTTCTTAGCGTAACGGGTCATAATACCCTTTACAGGTGCGAAGTTCTCAGGGTTGTAGATAGTAGGAGTGAGCTGCATAGGGATATAAGGTGCATAGATGTAACCTGTGTCTAGGAGGCTCTTACCCTTGTGACCAATGATGATTGACCAAGCAGGTGAATAAGGGTCACGATAGACCTGATAACGGTTCTGAAGAGCACCGATACGCTCAATACCCATGTTGTACTGGTCTGACTCAGCGTTAGCGTCTGTTACATGGAAGTATTCGAGGTTATCGAAGACTGCTGAGATTTCAGATGATACAACAATCCAGTTAGCACCACCACGAAGGGTAGCCTTGTGAATCTGTGCAGAAATCTGATTGACCTTAGTCATAACTTCCTGATTCCAGTCCTTCTGAGTGTAGTTGGTTGAGAAACCAGCCTGCCTTCTCCAACCGTTAACATCCCAACGAACCTGCCAAGGAGCAACCTTACGGAGGTCACGGAGGATTTCACGGTCAATTTCAGCAGCAATCTGCTCTGAGAGGAGAGCGGTGAGTTCTGCTTCAGCGTCAATGTTGTGGAAAGCGCTGACATCCTGAGCGAGTTCAGGTGACCAAGTTGCACGAAGCTTACGCTCCTCAACTGATACGGTTACACTGTCAAGCTTGAATGATACTTCACCGATTTCGGTCTCAAGTTCGAGTGAGTCGTACTGTGACCAAGCAACTGCGAAGAGTTTCTTGAGTTCGTCTGCACTCTTCTTCTCAATACCTACATAACCATCAAGGCTGATGCCCTGCTTCTTTGCAGGCTTTGCGAGGTCAAGGTCAATAAGGATGCTTCCGTCTGGTCCGCAAACATTTCTGTCGTACTCAACGATACCCTTACCGTACTTCTGTGATACAACACGGAAAGGAATACCTTCGAGCTTTTCGAAGCAAGCGTGCTCTACATCATCTGCCTCTCCGATAGCGTCCTTTGCATAAACCTTAAGTGATGCGAGGAAACCTTCGGTGTCCATTTCGTTACCGTCAGGACCAGTGAGTTTACCAGCGTTGAATGAAGAGAAGCCCATAACCTTGAGCATAACATTACGGAGAGTTCCGTCTGCATAGAGTCTCATGTTATCGTCTGTGAGCTCGACTGGCTCGAAGTCAATCATAGTGACAGGCTCAACATTGTCGCTAACACGGATACGAATCTTACCCTTTGAATTGTCATAAAGGAAGTCGTTGTAGAAGAGGTCATAAAGAGTCCTCTTGTGGTACTTAGTAACTGTAGGATTGGTCTGACGAATGATAGCGTCTGCCTGGTCCTTAACAGCCTGAACAGCCTCGTCGTAGTTTGCTGCATCAGCAATCGCTGTCCAAGTCTCGCCACCGTCAACGGTGTACTCGAACTTCATATCGTTGACAACCTCATCAGGAAGATAGAAACGATTGTACTTGCTACCGTCACGACGGTCGGTACGCTCGTAACCCATCAAACCCTTGTGGCGACCAACTGACTCATTCTGAACACGACCATCGTTGTCCAAGAACTCCCACTCACGCTCTGAGGTGACAGGAAGCATGAAGAACAAACGACCAACTGGAAGGTTCATAGCCTGAACTGATACAATGTCATTAGCAAGGAGCTTGCTGAAGACACGACGGATGATAGGGAAAACAACAGTCTCGAATGAGCCGCTGCTATCAGTGTTTGTAGCCTCACGGAGAAGCTGCTTAGCCTCGTTCTCGTAAAGAGTTGCTACATTTTCCTTAACGATACCCTTAAGGCCTTCGGTCATACCGAGAGAAGACCAACGGTCGCTAATCTCTTTTCTAATTCTTTTCTGCTCATTGAGCTCAATAGTGCCCACCTGACCAGACTTTAAAAATTCACGCATAATAGTTTATTGTTTGATTTTTTCTTATTTAATTTTTTTAGCAATTTAGAACTCTGTTCATAAAATCAATAGTCTTAAGAACTTCTGCTGATTTGTAAGTATTCTCATTGAGTTCCTTTGTGCCCTTTGCGGTCTGTGAAGACTCGTTAAGGTTCATAGGATTTGAGTTACCCTTCTTAAGTTCTCTACTGATTGACTCAAATAGAGCCTTTGACTGCTCAACTGTCTTAGCCTCGTTTGCGAAGCGATTGACAATATCAACTTTTTCGGCCTTAGAAGTTGTATTCTCAAGGAAAAGTTTTGTAATCTTACCGAGGTTTACATTTGTGATGTATGCCTCGTTGAGGTTCTTACGGAGTTCAAGAACAGCCTTCTTCAATTCACGGTTCTCAGCCTTGATAGCCTTGAGTTCCTTGCTCTCGTTAGCGGCGCTCTTGTAGCGAGGGTCAGCACTGCCTGTTACCTCAACGCCCTGTGATGCGCTTCTCTGTGAACGAGCCTTTCTACCGTTTGAATTAGGAATGTTGCTTGCAGTAACTGAGTTCTGCTGTACAAAACCACCAACATTCTTCTGCTCCTCTACTTCCTTACCGCAAGTGCATTCTGCACCGCATTTGCCGCACTTAGGGCAGCAATCTTCACCTTCCTCAATTGTCTTCTCACCGAATGGGTCACCCTTTGGTTTTGAAGGGCCCGCCCAAGGTTTTTGGGTTCCTGTTGGAACACCCTTGTGCCAAGACTTGCCACTCTTAGAGGGTTCGTTATTAGAAAGTCCTTTAATTGGGTCTTTGTCTTGGTAGTTGTCCGTGTATCCAAGGTCTACCTCGAATAGGACCTGCTTGCTTTCTTTCATTGGCTTTTTCATCCTTTTGTTTTCATATAAATCGTTATTCATACCAAGTTCGTCTGATGCGAATGAGTCGTCACCTAAACCGTCGTCTTCGAAATCTATATCATCATCTCCGAAGTCGTCTTCGTCGTCAAACTCATCATCGCCGAGGTCGTCAATATCGTCATGGAATTCTTCGTCATCAAACTCTCCAACGCCGTCTGATAGTCCATCGAAGTTTTCATTGTCGTCTTCCACATCACCTGGGAAACCTGCGATATCAAAACCTTCTTCTTCATTCAAACCACTTGGCTCTTCCTCACCACTCATTGGTTCCTCTGTGCTTGCAGCCTTTGGTTCTTCACCTTCGCCGCCGAGGTCAATGACATACTCTGTACCAGCCTGATTGTCCTTGAGTTGGATTTTGTCGCCGTCCTTCTTGACAACAACTTCATCCTCGTCGCTAAGTAGCTTGTAAATCTTTACTACATTTTCGTAGTCGTTCTCACCTGTGAGGTCATATGTATCGTCGCCTACTTTGTAATCAGAAAATTCGTCCCATCCTTCGTCGCCTTCACCTTCTGCGCCTGCGCCCGCTGCGTCTAAACCGCCTTCGTCGCCACCCATAGGTGCTTCCTGGCCACCACCAAGTGCAGGGTCTTCCATACCGTCGTCCATTCCACCTGCCTGCTGCATTCCTGCGCCTGCCTGTGGCTTGTTCTGTGGCATCTGCTGACCGCCCTGTGGCATACCGCCCTCAAGTTCACCATTTTCGTCTTCACTGACATCTGATGAAGAGGTCTTTTTCTTGGAGCCCTTTTCTTTCTTATCTTCAGCGCCGTCTTTCTCATCATCAATCACTTCGTAGTCCTTCTCGTCGTCGTCTTCAACGCTCTCTCTGAGTGCGTTCTTAACGGCTTCGTTAAGCATACCACCAAGTGTCTTTTTGCTCTCTTCCTTAATTGCGGAAACAATTGAATCCATTTCCAAGAGAGCTTGAGCTGCTACGCCTTTGTTATTCTTTACGCTCATTTTAAAATCAGCAATTAATTCTGTTATTTTTAATAATAAATATTATGGACTTGCGAAAAAATCGTAAATCGCAACAAAAACAATGTCTTATGTAATTTATTTGAAGTATTTCTATATTAGAAATCTTCTAAAATTTGTGCGGCTTTTTCGAATCTTTCATCAAGAAGTGGTTTTTCCTCCTCTTTTGACTCAACATACTGCCTAAGTTCCTCTGCACCATTTGGTGAAATAAATGCACCAGGGGTTGAAGGGTCTGATACCACATCCCAACAAACAATTTCGTAATCGTCCGCAACATACAAAACGCCCATCTTGTTAGTGACGGTTCCAAGTCCACGAGAAGAAACACCAATCTTGTACCCCTGAAGGAGTAAATTAGCGGTTTGGTCTCCCTGACAAGAAATAATTCCGTGCTTCCTAAAGCCTGGGCTTGTTATAATTTCAAGTTTTCCAACGAGGGTATGTCCTTCCCAATGAAGTTCAACAATGTTTATTGCCACCCTTGAAAGGTCAATAACTGATTCTGATGGGTGATTAAGTTCTCCCATTGCACGCTTTTCTTGAATCTTTGAAGCGTAATTATTAACCTCCCTCTTAAGGATATCCTCAGGATAGATTCTACCGTTAGCGTTTTCAATTCCAAATTTTTGGAAAACAGCGTCAACGATAAATGGGTAAGGGCAATGAAAATCGTCCCCAACTTCGTTCTCAGCATTTATCGCTTCAAACAATTTCTTATTGTTTCCACACTCAGATGAGATATAGCCGTCGTGTTCAATCAACAGTCCTGTTCCCGTCTGACCTTTCTTTATTTCTACTAAATTCTGTCTATCCATACTATAATTCCTCTGGGTGAATATAATCGTCTGTTATTATTCCTTTATCCTTCTTCATTTTGTCCATCTTATCCACGAACTTATCATATTCTGAGTCGTGTTTTGATTTGTTGCAAAGAAAGGCCATAATTCTTCTTCCCTTTTTAGTTCCCGCAAGAACTTCTTTCATAAGGAAGTTGAATTTATGCACCTCTAAAGAAGATATTCTCTTAAATAAATAGGGTATATCACTGAAATCTATGTCTGATAATGACTTTGATACCATTTTCCAAATGTGTGGACCAATCCTCATATCCCAAGGTTCGGCCTTTAGAAAATCAGACTTTCCAAGTATTGAAATAGCAATATTTTTATCCTCAGGAAGGCCATGAGAAATGAAGAGTTCCAAGAACCCCCTAATCGTTTCGCACAACAACATTGGAAATACTTCCCCCTGAGCCTCAATCGCACATTTCTCATCGTCAGTTCCAAGCCTTAACTCAAATGTGCCACTTTGTAATTTATTCTCGTCAGTCATTCCAAAGTCCTCCTTCTCAAAGAGGGCATATTTTGACAATGACATTATGTTAATATATAGGTCAGGCAATGATTCGTTAATACTTGCAATTTCTTGTACAATTGAGTCGTCTAAGTTAGACGATAATTTTAGTGCCATTCCCATACAAAGTGCGTCAAGAAATCTCCTCTTAAACACTTCGCCCTTTACTGACATTGCTGAAGTGAGGTCATCAAATTCCATATCCTCATCGCCATCTGCGGGGTCAAGAATAATTGACTCCCTGTCAGTATCAACTTTGTCTGTAAGTGTTAGTGAAATATCAACAGTATCCTCAGGAACGCCAAATAGGTCAACAACATAGTTGTAGCAAATCTTTTCCAATTCACTCCTATATGGAGTTTCTATCTTTTTGCATTTCAGCATAAGACTCGCTAATGCCCCCATAACTGTTGGTTCACCTTCGTAGTCTATACTTCCAATTTCCTTAAGTGCTTCTTTTGCTGATTCAAATTCGCTATTCGCCGCCTTAAGCATATAAGGAACATCGTATATATCAGGTATTGCGGGATTGTTTCCGAGAGAAGTTCTATTTTGAATAATTGCTTGCGTAATATCGTCAGGCAATGAACCTGCTAATACAGACCCATTGCCTTCCATTATCATTGTTTTTTTACGATATTTTATTCGCATACAAACGCTTCTTTATAACAATAAATAACACGAAAACATTAAAAAACCGCAAGCGGTTTGCCTGCGGTTTAAAGTTTACTTAAATGATTCCCTCAGTTGTTTTTTGGTTAAAACAGTGCCTTCGGCTCTCATCTTTTTTAGCCTTGCTTCTTCGATAGCCTTTTTGCTAAATCTCCTCTCGCTAATCCCATCACCAGAAATTTCAATGTCGCCACCGTTTCCTGTTGCGGCGGGGTTTAACTGATTTTGGATTGCACTTGCAACAGTGTCACCCTTATTGACCTCAACATGTTGTGTTAAGGCGTTATCGTCAGACCCATTTTGGCTGTTAGGGTTAGATATGTGGAGCACGGGGTCACCAATTTTACTTGCACTGTCAATGTCGCCTTGGTTCTGAGTAACTGCGTTCATAATACCAGGAATAGTACTCGCAGTTGTAGAAATTCCAACATTAACATTGTTCGCTTCGTTGAGACAGCGTTTTAGTTGTTTCGTGTTTATAACAATCTTTTTCATATTACTTAAACTTTGGTGAATTAAAAGGTGATTTTTTGTTAACTGACTTTCCCTTCTTCTTTTCAAGCCCCTTGTTTTTATCTTCCTTTTCGGGCTCTATAATATTAAGGGCCTCGTTAAGTTTTCTCAACTGTTTTTTGGTAAAAACTACCTGTTCCATCATAGGTGGCTGTCCGCCTCCTTGGTCAGGGCCCATATCGGGGCCTCCGTCCATTGGTGGTTCCTCTCCACCCATATCGTCAGGGCCTTCTTCAGGGCCACCATTACTTTCGTCTCTTGCAAGCATACTTTCGGCGTATGAGCGAACTGCTTCCCTATCTTCAGGACTTAGTTGGTTGATGATTGACATTGTGCTATCATCACCTTCTTCGCCACCTTCCATTCCTGGGTCACCACCCATAGGGTCACCACCCATATTAGGGTCAAGTACTCCGTCTCCGTCAGGTGGTACATCGCCACCCATAGGGTCTCCTCCCATACTTGGGTCGCTTGCCATTGGGTCTCCCGTGCTACCGCCTCCCATAGGGTCACCTGCCATTGGGTCAGTTCCTTGAGGAACATCAGAAGCACCGTCCATAGGAGCTGGGGCTGGTGCCCCTCCCATAGATGGTGCTTCGTTTTTACCACCGCCTAACTTGAGGACTTTTCTCTCGTCCTCAAAATTTTCAGTTACGCTTTTTTTTTATTCTCGCCTTCGATTGGAATGCCAGCCTTTAGTTGGTACATAACATCCTTGGTAATCGCATTCACTAAGTTGTTGAATGGGTCACCGTTACCAATCTTTGAACCAAATGGTTCTTCACTGTGAACGCTTTCGTCGTTCCAGTCTTCACCCCACTGATTCTTATCTTCACCTGTTGTAGGGAGTTCCATTGGCTTCTTGCGATAGCCAGGGTGCTTACCAAAGACATGGAGTTCATCTTCGTTGAGCATCTTCTTAACGACAGATTCAACGATTCTGTTCATAATCTTCTTCTTTGACTCCATCATTGGCTGCTGCATATTGCCACCCATTGGTCCACCAATTGTACCATCACCGCACTCGTCAAGGTCTTCGTCGTCTCCAAGAGTGTCTTCGTCACCCTCTTCGCCATCGAAGTCGTCTTCTCCGCTGAATTCGTCGCCGTCAACATCATCGAAATCGCTTTCAAAGTCTCCTGCACCTTCACCGCTGAGGTCTGCACCGAATTCATCGTCACCCTCACCGCTTAGGTCTGTGCCGAAATCATCATCGTCACCGAGGTTTTCTGCGTCGCCTTCAAAATCAGGCTCCTCACCTGCGAGGTCGTCACCCATATCGTCGTCCATATCATCACCCATAGGTTCTTCGCCACCGTCAAGTTGTGCGCGAAGAGCGTCTAACTGTGACTGAAGTTGCTCAATCTGTGCCCTGAGGTCGTCGTCACCACCCATTTCATCATCCATAGGTTCGTCAGTAGGCTCGTCGCCCATATCGTCACCAACTTCATCATCCACAGGTTCGTCTGAGAACTCATCGTCTTCACCTGAGAAATCGTCAGCACCTTCCTCGTCGCCAACACCTGCGTCGAAATCTGTATCAGTTGCCATATCGCCACCTTCTTCTCCGAAGTTGTCTGCGTCTTCTGCGCCCTCGAAGTCGGTGTCACCCATATCGCCACCTTCAACATCGGATACTTCCATATCCTCGCCGCCGTCAACATCCTGTGCGTCGTCGTCAAACTCGTCTTCCTCGTTCAAACCCTTGTTGAATGGGTCGTTGTTGTGGTCAGTATCGGCCTCTCCAACACCAGGTGATGAAGGAAGTCCCTTAGAAGCCCAATCGTTCTCCTCTTCGTTAACAGTCTTCTGACCATCCATTTCCCAACCAACTTGCTTAGGGTCACGGCCCTTACCGATACCCTCTGTTCCCCAGTTCTCAGTATTTGAGTGGAGAGGAGCGTCACCGATATCACCTGCGTCTTCCTTGAGTTGGTCCTTAGAAGCGGAAGCATTCTGATTGAATGGAGCAACCTTCTTCTGTACACCACTTGTCTTTGAACCCTTGTACTCAGGCTGTGCAGTAGCCTTCTTTCCGCCTTCGTCACCCTTCTTGCCTGTTTCAGCCTCAGGATTCTTGCCATCGAACTTAACAACATCGTCTTTGCGTGCTGCGCCGATTTCAGTTGACTCGTTCATAAGCATTGCGGCATTGTACATAATCTGACGCTGACGGGCGATTTCGTCCCTCATTGCATCAGTAGCCTCACGAAGAACCTCGTGTGACCTGAAAGGATTCAATGACTCAATGTTAACCTTTTGGTCATGAGCCTCGTTGATTGAAGCCATCTTAAGTTCAAACTGCTTGAGGGCGTTTGCGTAACTTGTGTACTCATAGTTGCCCTTGTTGCAGAATCCGCCAAGATAGTCGTATGCCTCAGCGATAGTCTCCTTGCCCTTTGGTGCTGACTTGATGTAATACTTGCTGTTCTCTCTAATGATACCGTAAGTTATGCCGTCAGCAGCAACTGCGCGGTGTTCAAGAGTGTGAGTTTTTAAATTCTTACTCTCATTCATCTCTTTACCATAGGTGTAAAGACTTTTCATTCTTTCGAGAGTTTCGTTAAAACTTGGCATATTGTTTCTATTTTATTTCGAAATTATTTCGTTATTTTTTACATAAATATCATTAAACTTGTAAAAAGTTAATGTTAAGACTTCTAAACATCAATAAGTTTGTACCATTGGTAGTTTAAATTTCTCTGCAAATTGAGCGGCGCTACATGCACCATATAAACAGTTTTCGTTTGGAGCATTGTATTGTCCTCGCACAACGGTATCGTTTTCTGGGAAATAGGTGTACACCTGAGCCCAAAATTTTCTTTCTGCCGTAAACGCTATTCCCCTACTATATAAATGGTCAATTGAAATAACCCAGAATGGTAGGATAAATTTGCCATCACGAACTACATTAGTAATGCCACCTTCTTCAGTTGCTGTTGAAACGATAACGGTTATTTGTTCATTAACAATCTTTGCGTCAACAAAATTGTACCAATCTGGTAGCATTATTTTACCGTTCTCATCGGCAACATTCCATAAAGTGTTTTCTCCATTTTTAACCGCTATGTTGAACACGAAGTCATTTCTAAAACTCCAAGTTGTTATGGTTATATCATCGTACCATTTATCAAACACATAACTACCATCAGTCATTCTTGCGTAGTTGCGTTTATCGTCTTTTACCACTTTACAGAAAATAGAATCTCCTCCCTTATTAAAACCTTTAATATTATCTACCCATTCTTTAAGTAGCAATGTTTTACCGTTTTTTAGTAAATTGTACTTGTCTCGTTCTATGTAATCGGGAAAATCCTTTTTAGTATAGCCGACAATAAGCACATTTTTATCATATGTTGTGTAAAGCAATTCATATGGCTTATCTGTAATCATTTTACGATTTTCAAGGTCTATTGCGTAATAGCCAGTGAATGAATTACCGAGTATGTCTTCGCATTGAGTGGCGATAATACCTATACCGTTATATACCGACCTACAATCATCCACCCATTCCCTAAACAATAATTTACCATTCGTATCAATATAATTTTCTTTACCGTCTAATCTCGCTACAGAATAGCCATCTTTAAAGTCTGAGAGACTATCAAACCATGTGTCAGAAAGTAATTTACCTTCAATGCTGATTAAGTTATACTTATCATTAAGTTGTACTGGTGTTGTGCGATTTCCGTTAAATCCGCCAATCCAATCAAACCAAGTTTCTGATAAAAGTTTTCCATCGGTTGATATTAAATTGGCATACCCGTTTTTTTCGACGGTAAAAACTCCAGAATTATGATATATTCTATCGAACCAAGTTCTAAATAAAAACTTTCCGCTTGGTAGTACAATGTTTGCCTTATCATTGCGGTAAACTACGATACCAAAATCGCCATCGTTATAATATGCATCGTCAAACCACCCGTCGAAAAGAACCTTGTTTCCGTGAACAATATTATATATTTCTCCTGCCCTTACGATGCAGAAATGACCATCGCCAAAACTATTTAAGGCATCAACAAAGTCGAACACGCCAATGTTGCCCGTTGCGTAAAAATCCTTTATCTGTTTTTGTGCATTTCTCTCAAAGTCATACGCTGGCAAAAATGTGTTATTAAAATCAACACCGAGAAGTTCTTCTATTTGCTGAGCATTCATCATATTATCGCCACCACCGTGTAAATGGTTCCACCTAGTTGTACAATATAAAAGGCCACCTGCTGGTGAAACGATAATTGACAACATACTTAGTCCAAATTCATCGTAAGGACATCCTTCTCCTTCAACAGGCTCTAAATTTTCAAGCCCGTCTTTTAGACAGAAATATATTTGGTTCCTACCATCATTAGTATATGACCTATACATATCTTCTCTATATGTCAAGCACCAATGTCCGTATGTGTCACCAAAATCTGTTAAATCGCTATACTTCTTAGCGTCCTCAAAAGAGTCAATTCTTACAATTCTATAATTGTTTGAATATTTTTCTTTTGAATTTTCCATGTCAGTTTTTTGTTTCTGTATTGCCTGCTCAATTTGTTTACTAAACTTAGCAATCAACTCAGATGCGGAAAGCCCGTTAAGATTCTTATCGAACGAATTGTAAAGTTCGTCAGAAGATGTAATAACCTTTAATATTGTGTTTAGTCTACCCTTTGTTCCACTTGAAATGTTTTCGTCAAAGAGTATTCTCGTTAGACCAAATATAAATTTTCCTGCTTTTTCGTTGTGGTGTAGAGCAGAGAATGCTTGCCTTACATTGATTCTAACAACTTCATTAGCCTTTTCTTCTGTAAATCCGTGATTTTGAACAAGATATCTCCTAGCCTTTTTCATTGAGTCACCTTCTTGGTCTTCCTTAAGAAGTGTTCTACCCTCTGAAAGGCTGTTTAGTTTGTTGTACGCATCATCCTTTATGTCAAATATCTTGTCAATATACCCAAGTCTTCTTAGACACTTATAAATGATGTTTCCGTTTGATATTTCATTGTCTGACTTACCGAGACCAGATTTCCTTTCTGACTTTATTCTGTCAAATGTCCTATCGGCCTTTTCAGATACTTTCCTAAGTGCGTAATCACCGTCAGCGTTCTTGTAATTTTTCTCAAGTTCGTCAATGATGTCTACAAACTCCGCTACCTTTTTCTTTATATAAGATTTGTTAATTTTAGCGGCCTTAAGTTTCTTTCTTTCAGGTTCAGTAATCCACTTATCCTTATCAAGAGAATAAACGCCAGTTGAAGAATGTTTCTCGTTCTTATCCTGAACATACACTTCAACAGGGAACCCAAAAATCTTTAAGTCCTTATGGTTTTCATTCCAAAGTTCTTTCTGTGAATAGAAATAATTCTTCACAAAGTCAGCCCTCTTATCAACCTTTGAATAGTCAAGAACAATGTGGAGGTCAATGTCTGAGAACTTCTTGTTCCAATTGTAGTTGGCGAGAGAACCTGTCATTATAACATCGTCAGGCTTAACCCAATCAATTCCAATGAATTCAATGAAATCATCTGCTATATCAAGCAACTTCATTCTGATTCTTGAATCAAGGTGTCCATCTTTCCAAAACTTAGGATTAAGTGCTGTCTTTATGTCAAATGATGATAGGTCAATGTCCTCAGGTTTTGTTTCTTCGTAAATAATATCGTTGTCACCTGTTCCGTCAGTGAAAGTTTTAACCAACTTAATCGCTGAAGGTGGAACAGTTTCACCATAGCAATAACTGCCCGCCTCCGCTAGGTGTGGAGTTGGGTCAAAATAAAGTTCATTCTTGTTGAGTTTGCTGGTGTCAATTTTGTATAGGTCAAACCCTTTGTACCCCGTACAATCAAGCCAAGTTTCAGGCTCTTTTGTCATAAACACCAATTCTGGTAAGTCGCTGTCATCAACTTCACCGTTAGGGCCTTCAAAATCCCACCATTTCTCATATTCTTCACCAACAGAAGGTATTAGTCCGAGAGCCTTTATGTTTGCCCTGTTCTTTATTGGTGAAACATGATATAGGAATGGAGGAAGGTTGATATCGTCTCCTGCATGGTCAAGTTCCATTTCCTCGCCATCACCATTCCATTTTTCGTTCTCTATATTTTCTTGAAGTAGGTCTTTGCTCTTGTTCTGATATTCTGTCCACTTCCTAAAATAAACATTACCCTTTAGGTAGGCTTCAGATTCGATTTCTTCAAGTCGTTCGTTATCCTTAACATCGTCGTTTGAACTGAAACTTAGGTCAACACCGTCAAGGTTCTGTGAGTGGTGTATCATTTCGTGACAGAATGTACGAAGAATATCTTTAGGGTGTCTATCATTACAGAAGATAGTAATAGTCTTTGACTCAGGCTCGTAATACCCTGTCTTAATGAATAAGCCGTCCTGTTCAGACCAATCAAGTTTTACTTTAGGGTATGGTGAAACGCTGAGTCCATCTTCTTTCATAAACTCAGCAATTGGCTTAAAGTATTTCTTAAAGTCAAAATTACCTATTCTTGCCTCACTTAGTGACACTTGTGGCATTTGTCTATTTCTTTTACGCACTATATTCCCATTAGGGGTTATATCAACTGGTACTAACATTCCATTAATAAGGGCCTCATATGTTCCGTCATTTTTAATGTAAATCTCATAGTCGCCAATTCTGGCTCTTCCATATTGTCTATCGTGGCTACCAAAAGTCTCACACCAATCAAACCACACTTTTGACAAAAAATTACCATTTTTATCAACATAGTTACGGCAAGTAAAACTATTAGGTTTGAGTTCCATTACCATTCCGAATCCGTAAGAGAAATCCCAGCAACAATGTACCCATTCATCCATTAAGAAAGTTCCGTCGTGTTTAAGATAGTTATAAACACGGGTGTTATTATTGCCCACATTACCTAACATAAAGCCGTTAGCCCTAATGTCTTCCCTTTCTAATGATACGGCAGCAAGGCCTTCTTTAAACCTGTCTGCATCTGAGAACCATAGTTTTGAAATTAACTCACCTGTGTTAATATCAATATAATTTTTTCTTGATATGTTTTCAACACAAATAAGGCCTTCTGACTCATGAACAAGCCTATCGAATATTATATCAGAAATCGGTGTTTCGTCAATATTTATTAGTTTCGACTTAAGGCCATCGTCTTCATCAATAAAAGTTACCACGAATTTGTTTGGTATCTCTCCGCCAGTGTGTAATGGAGAAATGTGTATATACCAATTTTTAAATACTAATTCGCCGTTTAGATAAATGTAGTTGTACTCATTAAAACCGTGTTCATAATTACCAACCGCACAAATAGCACTGTCTCTAAAACCCCAAAAATACCTTACCCAATCTTTTAAGATGAGTTCTCCGTTTTCGGTTAATCCATTCATTCTATCCCCAATTCTTACTGGTATGACGCCATGATTAAACTCCCAAGAAGCGATAGGTGTTGTAAACCAATTCTTTGATAGAATTTTACCGTTTTTAATAAAATTATATTCTTCGGTTTGAAGAACAACTAATGTGATGTCTTCTTTGTTTGTCTTACTTACGGCTTTAAAGATTTCCTTTAGAGGTTTTCCGCTATCAAGCAATCCTTGAACATCTTCTTTTAGAACAATACCTCTTGCGTGCAACTCGTCTTTTGTGTATGGAAGGAAAGTTTGATAAAAGTTTCTGCCTATAATATCTTCCAACTGTTCGACCGACATTATTTTATCGTCACCGCCATTATCGTGATTCCATCTACAAGTAATCGTATTAGCATAACCGTCCATGTCAACAGATACGGCAATCATAGAGAGTCCGTAATCGTCAAGTGGGCAGTTTTCACCCTTAACTTTTCTTGCTGTTTGGAAATCGTTTCTTAAACAAAAATAAAATCTACCAAGGCCGTTGTTGGTGTATGAATTATACATACTAGCGTCGTGAGTTACACACCAAGATGTAAATCTACGATATTTAGCAGCCTCTTTAGGGTTGTCAATTGGTACTATTGTGTAATTCTCATTTGGAGTTAGTTGCCTTGCCGCTGAATTAGCCTTTGAAGCCTCCAAATCACTTTTAGCCATTTCGCTAAATCTATCAATGAGTGTTTCGCAAGATTCACCATTTAGGTTGTAGTCATAGTCGTTTACATGTGCATCTGAAGCGATGTATTCAAGAGTTTTGTTCAACTTTCCTATTTTATCAGCGTCCATCAACTCTCCGTCAAGGTACATGCGAGTAACGCCTAACATAAATTTACATTGTTGTAGGCGTGCGTTAGGTATGTCGTTTCTGATTGAGTTTAGAATTTCCTGTCGTTGTTCCTCACTGTATCCTTTTTTTTTTAAAAGGTTCCTAGCCTTTTTAAGGTTAGTACCTTCGTTTTCGATAATGAGTTGGAGTCGTTTCCATTGTTCCTCCGTTATCATCAGTGATTTTTTCCGCTCGTTAACATGGAAGTTTTCGTTGTTTCCACCTTCTCCTGCGATTGTGTATTCGTCAGATTCGGGTTCAGCCCCTTCCATCATTCCTCCACCCGTAACTGCGTCCATAACGCCAGCATTTACTTTGTTGTCAACCTGGTCCATAGCGGAAGGCACTTTATCCTCGCCAAGCATGTGCATTGCGTCAAGTTCTCTGTCTGTTCTTGGCTTAAATACTTCTGTATATTTTATACCTGTAACTCTTTGCACATCTAATGCGGTTCTTAGTCCTTCAGGGTTTTCTCCACCGTTATTGTGGTTCCACCTTGTTGTAACATTATCAGGCATTCCGTCAGGCCCAACAATAACACAAATCATAGAAAGGCCATAATCATCAAGAGGACAATCAGTACCTTCTTTCATCTCTACTTCCTTGTAATCGCCTCTTAGCAGTACATATACTTTTCCACCGCCACCTGTATACTGTGGATACATTGACCTAAGTGTGCCTTCGTGGCAAATACACCAATCTGTATATTCGCCGAGTGAAAGTAAAAATTCAAGACTCTTGCCAATAGGCATACAGCCTGTTCCAACAAATTTATCTTTTATAGGAACAACTTTATATCCGCCGTTTGCTGTGGGTTCCTCACTATTCATTGTTTGGAACATTGCTTCCCTCCACTGACTGTATTTTTTTTCGAATTTTGCCATGAATTCTGTATATGACATTCCGTCCAGATTAATATCCATGTCGTGCCCGTCTTCAATGAAGAACTTTTTGTAGTCGTGTATTGCGTTTAGGAGCTTGCAAAACTTAATGATTAGTCCGCCTTTAAGTTGAGATTCGTTGAAAGAATAAAATCCGAGGTCTTGGCACATAATCCTCGTAGCACCAATAATATATTCAATTGGCCCTCTCTTGTGGTTAATGCCTAACTGTGAGTATAGGTTTGCTCGTAGGAAATCAAGGAAAGTGTTTTGTTGTGGGTGATTTGCGACACTATTCCAAATTTGTGGTTCAGCACCGCCCTGACAGACCTGTGGTTTAACATTGTTAATCATATATGGGTCGTTAAGGGACATATTAAGTTGCTGCTCCATTTGAGGTGGGAACGAAGCCTTAATGATTTCTTTCACCTTTTTTCTAACATTACCTGATTCCTCAGTCAATAATATGCTATTGCTTAGGCGCTGATTAACATATTCTTTCAGTGCCTTAGCGTGGTCTTTTCTTATGTAAACGGTTTTCATCGAAAATAAATAGTTTGTACATAATAAAAAAGAGCCACTTAAAGCGGCTCTTTTAAACATAAGATAACCCAAATTAAGGATTTACGGTGCTACCAGTGTCGCTGCTGTCTGAAGCGGCTCCCTTTCCTTCAAAGAACTTCTCAACATCAACAACTTGAAGTTGGTCGTGTCCGTGAACGCCACCCATAAATTTAACGCCTGGCTGTTCGTCGTTGGTTCCAACGCCACCAGCAACATCAATTGCCTTTGGCATAAGTCCCTCGAACTCAGTTCCTTCGATGAAATCATAGTTCATCAATTCGTGATTAATTTCGTACATAATAGCTATTTGTTTTAAATTAATTATTCTTTGATAACCTCGTAAACCTTCTTACCGTCCTCAACTGATTCTACAACCTTGTAGCCTGGAGCAACATAACTTACAGGACCACCTGGTTCACCATAAGTAACGGCAGGGTTAAATTCATAGAACTTACCGCCATAGACATTTATCTTTGCAGTACCTGCTGTGTAGTTCGCATCAAAGCAGTTGAGCAAGAACTTGAGGTTTCCGTTAGCATCTCTTTCGGCAGTTTCAGCGTCAAGGAGTTTGAATGTTCCGCCATAGACATTGATTGTTCCGAGCAATGAGTATAGAGTGTGGGTGTAACCACGATATTCACCTGACATAATGTTTACAACAGCACCAGTTGCGTTTGTAAAGATAAGGTAATCAGCGTGATTGTTTTCGAAGAGACCGCCACCAACTGAGTCCATAATTGTCACATCTGGCTTACTACCTCTAATATAGTATGAACCGAGGTTAGAATCTGTTGCCCTTGTATCACCGCACCTCCAAGTGTGTCCGTTGAGGTCAATAACTTCCTTACCGCTTGCGAGAACAGAATATGCACGACCCTTTGTGAGTTCAATATCTGAATCAAGGATTATTTTACCATTTACAGGAGATGAACCCATAAGTTTTGCGTTGCTATCCTGAGTTACATGGAACTCTGCATAAGTCACTACGCCACCTTCAGGGAGAACAAGTTCGTCAACAAAGTCTGCAATGTCAACGCCGTTTACAAATACATTACCCTTCAAGACAACCAACTTGTTTGCGTGGAATCCATTGTTGAGAATTAGAGTGTTCTCACTTACTGTGGCAGTAACCTCATCATACTTTCCGCCCATCTTAACCGTTGCATTAGGTGCGTATATAGTTGGACTTCCAAGAACATCAGCGACACCATCAGATATAGTTAAGTCATCATCACCAAGGTAATTTACACCACAATTGTCTCCAACAAAGTTAAGTGTTAGTGCTACAGGCTGGTCTGTGTCAGCAACTGAAACTGTTCCGTGTACATTTGGATAAATTGAACTTGAAACAGGTAGTGCCTTTCCTTCAAGATAGATGTCATTGTATTCGCCTCTTAGATAGACAGCACCACCGCTTGTTACAATTGAAGCATCAACAGGGTCATCCTGTGTTCCTGTTACTGTGACATATTTTGAAGTTGACTCGTTTGTGAATGTTGCACCATTTTGAACATCACCACTTACTGTTGCACTACGACCAGCGCTTGCAGGTACTGTTAGGTTGTTAATTGAAGGCATTACTGCGCTATATGCTTTTGTTCCGCCTGATTCGTCAGTTAGAGCGTCAGCCATATCCTGTGCCGCCTGTTCTTGTTCCTGAGTATTTGGAACTTCTGCTGGCTTTACAATTTCGGGTTCTGTTGAACCACTGTCAATGCTGCTACCGCTGTCAGTGCTTCCGCTATCGGTTGAGCCGCTATCAATACTACTTCCTGAATCGGTTGAACCACTGTCAATGCTACTACCGCTATCGGTTGAGCCACTGTCAACACTACTACCACTGTCTGTACCACCTGAAGTTGAGCCGCTATCAATGCTGCTACCGCTATCAGTGCTACCGCTATCTATGCTGCTTCCTGAATCGGTTGAGCCACTGTCAATGCTGCTACCACTATCAGTGTTACCTGAGGTTGAGCCGCTTTGGCTATCGTCCTTCTTTGAACCAGCCTCAAAAATTGCATCAATGCTAATAACTTCGAGTGCATCAGGGACGCTAAATCTGAAAAGATGTGAATAGCCAGCGCCCTTACCCGTTGAATAGCCTTCCATTGCCTTTGGCATCAAGCCATTGAACTCAGTTCCTTCAATGAAATCGTATGTTTTCATTTCGTTATTTTCTGCCATAACTTTTAGTTTGTTATTAAATTATTATCGGTATAGTTTTACTAACCAATAAATAGTTATGAAATCAGAAAGTTTTGAGCATGTGTCGCCTTAATATGTTTTGTGCAGTACCTGAATTCTTCTTTATATCCCTAACATACGCTACATCGTAAGTAGATGCGTTAGTCATGGCCTCATCGCGCTCATCGTCGCTCTTAAAACCACCAACCAAATTTACAACTTTCTCGTTTTTGTTCCTTGGGGCTTCCAGCATATGATAAACTGTAACCCTATCAGGGTCTATGCAAAGCGCGTCAAGAAGATAATCCTGTGCCATTATGTCAGCACCGTAATAATCACCCACCACAAATTTAGCGTCCTTGTTCTCTTGGACTATATAATCAAGTTCGGGCTTGTAATTCAATTCAAATTCTTGTTCAGTTATGTCTCTGTGGCCTGAGATAAAATATGTGTTACTGATATCAACTTCCTTTTCTTCAGTTTTATTGAGTTCAGCCTTTATCTTTGCAACATCAGCGTTCCCTAATTTCTCATATTCATAATTGCTCTTAATAACTTTGTTGAGGGTCTTGCCTTGTGAAGCGTCACTACCACCACTTAAAAGTAGGATATAATCTTCAAATCTGACATTTTTATAAACATAGGTTGTCCCATTCTTAAATGTCATAAAAAGATTACCGCAGTTTTCCTCATCGTTTTCGACCATTTCTGAGTACAACAACATAGTTGAATCGTACCACACTTTTTGAGTTTTCGTTTTTTCGTCGTATATTTTCTTTAAAATCATAGCGTTTCCTTTTATATTTATATATGGAAAATTTTCCACAAAATCAACCGTTTGTTTTTGCTAAACTCTTTTTGTATATTTGCATAGACAAGAAATTTTAATTGACACAAAATGGAAGAAATCGAAAACGGAAAATCAGGAATTCAGATGTCTGAAGAATTGATTAATCTCTTGGATTATATCAAAAAAGACCTATCACAAGAACTCCCAACTTTAACTATTGACATTAACTACTTCTTACTTGGAGTATTGTCGCAGAAAAACAGTGACCTTTACTTCAGGCTTGATAGTTGTATGACTTCAATGGCTATTCAGAGTATGTACAACACTTGGTATCAAGTGGTGGCTTCTCGTGCCATTACCGCTATTAAACCTAATAGGGTTCCGTCATATGATGCTAAGATGGTTGAGATTCTTATTAACGCCGAGAAGGAGGCTATCAATACAAATAGCGACGAGGTAACTTCTGAGCATGTTTTCCTCGCTATCCTTGCTGATACAGACGAGTCTAATAAGATTAAAAAAGTCTTCAATAAAGCGGGTATCACCTATGGTATTATGAAGAGTAAGATTAAGGAAGGTAAGCCAATGTCGTCTTCTGATGAGACGGTTAGCAAGATTACTCTTCCCGACGGTACTGAGACAGAGGTGCATATGATTAAGGCTAAGAGCCTTGATGAAGCAAAGAGGGCGTTCCTTGAAAGACTTAGGGAAATGAATGGTGGGGATATGGATGAAAATATGATGCTCCCGCCTGGTTTCCAGCGTAAAAAGAATGGTAAGAACAGTTACATTAACGACTACTGCACCAACCTTAACGAACAGGCTAAGGAGGGTAAGATTGACAGACTAGTTGGCCGTGAAAAGGAAGTTGCCGAAATCATCAGAATTCTTGGTAGAAAGAAGAAGAACAACGCTATCCTCGTTGGCGGGGAAGGTGTTGGTAAGACCGCCATTGGTGAGTCTCTTGCTTGGAAGATTGTGAACGGTGAAGTTCCTGAGTTCCTTACTGATAAAATACTTGTTTCTCTTGATATGACAGCTCTTATGGCGGGCACTACACTTCGTGGTATGTTCGAGGAACGAGTAAAAGGCATTATTGACAATGTTAAGAGTGACGGAAGGTTCATTCTCTTTATGAATAATATCGGTGCAATGCTTGCTGATAAGGGTAAGAACGATTTCGATGTATCAGCGATGCTCTCAAGGGCGTTGGAAAATGGGGATATTCAGGTAATCGGTACTTCTGACTTCAACTCTTATAGAAAGACATTTGATAAAGACCCAAGTCTCGCAAGACGATTCCATAAAATTATCGTGGAAGCACCTTCTACAAAGGAATCAATTGAAATCCTTAACGGACTTAGGGCTTCTTATGAAAAGTTCCACAAGGTGAAATACAGTGACGAGGCAATCAATGCTTGCGTCAAACTTTCAGAGAGATATATTACTGACAGGAACCTTCCTGATTCAGCGATTGACCTTATGGACGAAATTGGCTCACATAAGGGTCTCATTAACGAACCTGCCGAGTTTAAGGAATATAGGGCAACAATCTCAAGGCTTGACGAAGAAATTTTGAAGGCTAAAGATGACGAAAAGACTGCAAAGCAGGAGGAAAAGGCTATTACCATTGACAAATATAACGAGGCAAAGAAGGCCTTTGATAAGGAAAGAGAGGAAAACCCTGTTGAGATTACAAAGGATGATATCCTTGAAATCGTATCTATTAAGACGGGTATCCCTGTGAATAGCCTTACTTCAGACGATAAGAAGAAACTTGTCGAAATGGACTCTCGTATCAAGGAGGAAGTTGTTGGACAGGATGAGGCCATTGAAACTATCTGCAAGGCTCTTAAGAGAAGCCGTGTTGGTCTTCGTAAGAACGGTTGTATGTACAGTGCAATCTGCATTGGTAAAACAGGTGTAGGTAAGACACTTATCGCCAAAAAATTGGCTAAGGAACTCTTTGGTAGCGAAGACGCGCTTGTGCGTTTTGATATGTCAGAATTTTCTGACAAAGTGTCAGTCAACAAACTCATTGGTTCTAACCCTGGCTATGTTGGCTACGAAGAGGGTGGCCAATTGACTGAGGCCATTAAGAATAAGAAGCATTGCGTTCTTCTCCTTGATGAAATCGAAAAGGCTGACCCTGAGGTTTATAACATTTTCCTTCAGGTGCTTGACGAAGGCTTCCTTACCGATAATGCAGGTATGAGGGTTGATTTCAGTAATGTTATCGTTCTATTCACCTCAAACATTGGTGCTAAGACTGCAAGTGAGTTCAGTAGGGGTATCGGCTTCAACGAAAACGAAGACGAGAATACCAAGCGTATCCTTAACAAGGAGTTGAAAAACAGGTTCCCTCCTGAATTCCTTAATCGTATTGACGATGTGATTTACTTCAATTCACTCACTGACGATAACCTTAAGGACATTATCAAGATTGAAATGGGTAAGTTGGAAAACAGCCTCGCTTCTATTGGCCACGAAATGACCTATGACGATGGTGTTGTTGAATATATCCTTGCAATCGTGAAAAATGAGAAGGAGTTCGGTGCAAGACCTATTATGCGTGCAATCCAAGATGAGATTGAAGATAAAATAACAGATGCTATCCTCGAAAACGACTATGAGGATGGCCATAGATTCCAAATTTCTTGTTGTTCAGACGAAAACGAAGTCGTTGTCGCTTAGTCAATATCCCGCAGGAAACTGCGGGATTTTCTTTATATAATGGCTATTTATTTAAGAATAGTAGTATAAACTAATGAAGAGAATTGTATTAAGTGAATCTCAGTCAATAAAACTCGCAAAATTACTGAAGGAGAGTGAAACTCAAGTTCAGCAAATGCCTGTTGACAAGAAGATGAACAAACCATATTTCGTAAATCCTGATAAGGTAAAGGTTGTTAAGAAGTTTCTTGATAACGGATTTACCGCACACGATTTTGAGCGTGTTGGTGCTAATGGATTCCCTGAGAAGATTAAGATTATCACAATGAACGCTTCAAACGGAACCCCTTTAAAGCCAATGTATAAAGACCAAGTTAAAGACCTGCTCATTGACAAGTTCCAAAATATGTTCCTTGATAAAATGGAGAGGGATGCGTTTATGACACAGGTCTTGGATGATTGGCTAAACAACGCTATTAGTGTTCACGGTATGTTGACCAAGAATATGCTCAAAGAAGCGACAGTCACCTCTGATATGGTAGACGAGCGTGCTTCTGAAACAAACACCGACCCTACCGATAAGCAGAAAGAGGCGGGAAACTTCAAGATGGGGCATGTTTCCATCAAAGGTATGCAGATTTCAATTGAAAACCCTAAGGGCTCAATTAGGAGAGGTACTGACAGTAATGGAACTTCTTGGG
>JAEEGK010002723.1_pt1 | contig 44337 bp, 29 predicted proteins | sample 8958771 | NCBI WGS metagenome assembly JAEEGK01 (sample SAMN16246547, study PRJNA631951) | gut metagenome | biome: gut microbiome; feature: rumen; material: SC-attached | host: Bos | place: Iran: Karaj | collected 2018-10
CCCGCTCGAAATAGGCCTTGTGCAGGTTGGTGATGCGGAATTCGCGGCAGAACTCGTCCCGCTCTTCATCGGTCACATCGTCGTCGTTTCCACCGAAGAAATCCATCAGGGACTCCGTCAGCTGCGCCTGCGTGCCCTTGGCGTCTTTGAGATCACGGAGCTTCAGGTAAGCGTTGAACGACCATTCATTGCTGTTTTCCAGGAAGTCTTTGCCGAGCCACGCGAAAGACTGAAAGGCGATGCTGGAATTGGCCGGCTGGTCTTCATAGACACCCACGACACGCAGGCGGGTGCCGTCTTTCATCTGGAGGTACTTGCCGACGGCCGGCGCGTCGCCGAAGAAGGTCCGCGCCGTCTTCCGGCTGATGGCCAGGGCCGCAGGCGTCGCGAATTCCTGACCGGAACCTTCAATCCACGTGAAGGGGAAGACCTCGAAGAAACTCTCGTCCACCAGGGCGCGGTTCAGCGAGACACCCGCATTGGGATTGCCCTCCGGGGCCAGGAGCCAGTTGCCCCACACCGCCACCGTACCCACGGCCTCGATGTTCGGGTCCTTCCCGCGGACATATTCGATCAGCGGCCGGCTGAAAAACGTGGAGAAATGTCCGGATTCGCTCCAGTCCTGTTCCATCCGGAACACCTGCGCGTGGCCCTTGAAGTTCCTGTCATAGTTGGCATCCCAGTACACCCGCACCAGCAGGACCATCGCCGCGGCAAACGCCACGCTCATGCCCAGGATGTTGATCAGCGTCGATACGCCCGTTTTCTTGAACATCTTCATCGCCTCAAATTCCGTTAGAAGACCAACACATCACTGTCACCGAAGGTTTCGTAGCCGGAGGTGATGACCTTCTCGCCCGGCGCCAGGCCTTCCAGAACCTCATAGTACTGCGGGTTCTGGCGACCGATGCGGATCTCGCGCTTGACGGCCTTGTTGCCCTCCTTGTTGACCACATAGATCCACTTGCCGCCGGTCTTCTGGTAGAAGGTGCCGCGCGGGATGATGACGGCCTCCTCGGGCTGGCCGAGCTGGAGGTTGAGGTAGTAGGTCTGGCCGGCGCGGATGTTGTCCGGCTGCTCGCCGTCGAACTTGAAGTCGGCCTTGAACTTGCCCTCGCGCACTTCCGGATAGACCTTGCGGATGGACGTGGAGAAGGTCTCGCCCTGGCGCTCGAACGTGGCCTCCAGGCCCGCCACGACGCGGTCGATGTAGTGCTCGTCGATCTGCGCCTCCACCTTGTAGGTGCCCACGGAGTTGATCTGGCCGATCTTCCGGCCGCTCTCGATGCTCTGGCCGAGGACCACGTCCAGCAGACCGAGTTCGCCGTCGATCGGCGCCTTGACGATGAGGTTGCTCTTGCGCTTGCGGATCATCTGCATGTTGAGGAGCATGCTCTCGAGGCTCTCCTCCATGCGGGCGACCTGGGTGCTGCGGTAGAGGCTGTCCTGGACGGAGCGCTCGCAGAGCAGCTGGTATTTCTGCTGGGCCAGGCGGTAATCCTCCTCGGCCTTGAGGTATTCTTCTTTCGCGATGAGCTTGTCGGCATAGAGGGCCTTCTGCTGCTCGTAGGCGCGGCGCAGACGCTCCACCTGGATGCTGTATTCCAGCACGTTCTGGCGGACGTCCAGCTTCTGCTGCTCCATCGAGATCTGCGTGTTGCGCTGGATGTTCTCCTTCTCGGCCAGGTCGGCTTCGGCGTTGAGGATCTGCATGTCGAGGTTGTCGTTGGTCAGCACCAGGATGGCGTCGCCGGCCTTGACCGGGGAGCCTTCCTCGATGAGGATCTTCTCCACGATGCCGCCCTCCTGCGGGCTCAGCTGGATGGTCGTCATCGGCTGCACGCGGCCGCTGATGCGGATGTAGTCGTTGAACTCCCCTTTCACGGCGCTCGAGACGGTCAGGGATTCGCCGTCCACGCGGAGCGTCTTGTTGTTGGGCCGTGCAATCAGGTACACGACAAAAGCGAGGAGCAGGGCGCCCAGCCAATAAGGGAGAGCCTTCTTCGTGAAAGCAACTTTCCAACCGGTTTTCTTTTCGATGATCTTGTCCATATTCTTGTTTGTTTTATTATTATTCAAATTTGTTTGACTCAGACCGAACACAGCCCGTGCCAAAACATATAAACTACTGACAGACAATCATTTATAAAGTTTCCAAAAAGTGTAAAGAGTGTAAAGACTTTACACTTGCTGTAAACCGCTTTACATTATCTCCGAAAAAAAATCAGAGTCACTGGGAAAAAGCCGCAAAATGGCACAGACCTTGTGGCGCTCAAGCAGCTTTAACTAAAAACACCAATGACTGGAAGACTTTCTCTCTCCCTCATGCTGCTTGTCCTCTGCACTTCCCTACAGGCGCAGGTATTCATCTTCAACGACAACCTCACGAACGGACGGATGTCCGAGATCAAGACGACGGTACTTGATTCCCTCACGCAGGAGCCCATCGCCTTTGCTTCCGTCTACGTCATTCCCGCCAAGGACACCACCATCACCAATTTCACCCTGACCGACGCGAAAGGCGCCGCCAAGCTCGATGAAGTGCCGTTCGGCAACTACACCTTCCACGTGGAGATGATGGGCTACAAGCCCTTCGTCAAAGAGCGCTACTTCCGGCAGGAAGAGGTGGACCTCGGCACCATCCGGCTGAAGCCGGACGAATATTTCCTCCAGGCGGCCACGGTCTCCGACATCGGCAATCCGATCGTGATCAAGAAGGACACGGTGGAGTTCAACGCCTCCTCCTTCCGCGTAGGCGCCAACGCGATGCTGAAAGACCTGTTGCGGCGGATGCCCGGCATGGAGATCACCGATGACGGCAAGGTGAAATTCAACGGCGAGGAGATCGACAAGCTGACCGTCGGCGGCCGCACCTTCTTCTTCAACGACCAGAGCGCTGCCCTCAACAACCTCCCCGCCGCCGTGGTGGACAAGATCCGCGTGATCGACCGCGAATCGGAGGAGACCCGGGACACCGGCATCAAGACCGGCGAACGCGAGAAGGTGCTGGACGTCGCGCTGAAGAAAGAATATGAGAAAGGCTGGTTCGGCAACGTCGGCCTGAAAGGCGGCACGACGCTCAAGCACGACGAAGACGCCGTCCTGCGGCAGGACCGCGGCCCGCTGTTCGCCGGCAACCTGCTCGCCTCCGCCTACACGGAGAAGGACCAGCTGACCGTCATCGGCAATGCCCAGAACGTGGACGAGAGCAACCTCGTCGCCGTGATGTCCGACGATTCGGGCGACGCCGTCTTCCTCAACCAGGGCCTCTCCACGGCCTACCAGCTGGGCCTCAACCTCAACACCAGCCGCATCAAGAACGTCGAGAGCACGGTCAGCGCCGGCTATACCTTCTCGGATACAGACTCCGGCACGAAAACATCCCGCACGACCTCGCAGGAGGGCGGCGACCTGCTGTCCGACGACACCCGGACCGGGAAGCGCATCGGCAACAAATACACCGCGGACCTCGAACTCAAAAAAGAGCAGGGCAAGGTCACATTCCAGTTCGAGTCTTCCTTCCGCTACGAGCGCAGCGAGACGGACCAGACCGCCAGCGCGCAGACCCGCCGTGCGGACGCGCTGGTCAACCAGTCCGAGACCCGGTCCCATGGCCAGCAGGCCGACCGGGACGCGAGCATGCGGTTCAGGATCTCGTTCCGGGACCTGGGCGGCAAGAAAAAGCGCAATCTCCGCCTGAACCTGCGTGGCAACTACAACCAGGGCGCCGGTGCCTCCGACGAGAACACGGTCCTGCAGATGGCCGGCGGTCAGGACAACCGCACGATGCGCTACGACACCGACAGCCGCTCGGCCCTCGTGGGAGGCGGCATCCGCTATGTCGAACCGCTGACCGAAAAATGGACCGTCAACGCAGATGCGGGCGTCACGCTCGAACGCGGCCGCAACGCCCGCAACGCCTTCGACGCGCTGGGGCACAACGACGCGCTCTCCACCTCCGTCGAACGGCGCTACCTGAACCAGAGCTACGGTCTGGGCAGCCAGTATTCTTTCAGCGACAACACCTGGATCATGCTAGGCGTGGAGGCGGACGGCGTCCTCGACGAATCCAAAGCCCGGACCTACGGCAACGAAAGCCTGACGGGCCAGAACGAATGGAACTGGTTCGTGATGCCCGAACTCGAATTCGAGCACAGCTGGGGCAGCAACCGGCTTAACCTCGACATCAACGCCCGCAGCACCAAACCGGGCAACAGCCGGATGCTCCCCGCCCTCAACATCAGCGACCCCGCCCGCCTGAGCCTGGGCAACATCTATCTGAAGCCGTTCACCTATACGTATTTCAGCCTGGACTGGCGGCGCAACAACCGCGAGAAGTTCCGCACGCTGATGCTTTCCATCTCCGGCGCCATGCGTACCCGCCCTCTCACGGAAGCGCAATGGTACGATGCAAACGGCATCCTTTACCGGCTTCCCGTCAACGCCCGCAAGCCCTCGGTCGACCTGTGGTCCTACTTCAGTTTCACCACGCCGCTCGACGCGAAGAAGATCTGGAGCCTGAACTTATACGGCTACCTGGACTACAATTCCGCGGCCAGCTACCTGGCCCATGGCACCGTCGTCACGCCGGACAAGGAGGACTTCAACTACAGCGCCTTCATGGCGGATTTCTGGGGCGACGCCTCCGGCGACCGTTTCTACGGCGGCAAGAGCGGCTTCGCCGAGTACATGACCCGCACGCTGGAGCCCTACGCCTCGATCTCCGTCAAATACAACCAGGAGCGGTTCTCTTTCGACCTGACGGCCGCGGCCTCGGGCTACATCACCCGTTACGCACCCAAGCTCGACCTGGACCGCAACACGCTGCGGACCGAGCTGTCGGCGCACGGCACCTACACGACGAAGCACGATTTCGAATTCAATTCCGACCTTTCGTATGTCTCCTACAGAGGCTACACCGCCGGATTCGGACAGCCGGAATGGCAGTGGAACGCCTCCATCTCCAAGAACATCGGCGCCTTCAACCTGAGCATCACCGCCCACGACATCCTCAACCAGACCCACAACCTCCAGCACACCGTCGCGGCCAACTACGTGGAGGACAGCTACCGGCTGGTCCTGGGCCGCTACATCCTCTTCGGCGTCAAGTGGAACTTCGGCAAGATGAACGCGGTCCACAGCCAGCGCGCCCAGGACGCCGCCTGGAACATGCTTTGGTAATCACCTAATCAACGTTATATGAAAAAGTTATCCTACATTTCCCTGGCTTTTGCCGCTATCGGGGCAGTCGCCTGCTCCGGCAACCTGGCGAAGTACGACATTTCCGGCGCCAACGCGCCGGCAGACGGGAAGACCGTCTATCTGATCGACCAGATCAGCGCCGCGCGCATCGACAGCGCCACCGTCGAGGCCGGTACCTTCCGGATCCGCGGCAAGGCGCCGAAAGACGCCTTCCTGTCGGTCAATCTCGACGGGTCCAACTGGTGGACCCTGCTCATCAACGACGGCGAGCCCGTGACGATCGACCTGTCGGACAACACGCTGTCCGGCTCCGAACTCAATACGAAGGTGACGGAATGTGACCTCTGGATGTCGGAGAAGGAGCGCGAACTGGGCCGCCTGGGCGACCAGTTCGAATCGCTCACCGTAGAGGAAGCTCCGGCGTTCATCGAGAAATACCGCGCCGCCGTCAACGCCTACCGGGACGAACTCAAGGGCAAACTCGAGGAGAACATGGACAATCTCCTGCCGGTCGCATTCGCCAAGCAGGTGGTCCGGCTGAACGGGGTGGACAAGTTCCGCGAGATCCTCCAGGGCGACTCCCCCTTCGCCCGGCATCCGTATGTCCAGGACCTGATGAAGAAGATCGATGAAGAGGAAGCGGAAATGAAAGCGATGCAGGAGCGGGCGCAGGCGGTCGTCGGCCAGAAATTCCAGGACCTGGAAGAGCCCGATCCGGACGGCAACGTCCACAAGCTGAGCGAATACCTCGGCCGGGGCAACTGGGTGCTCGTCGATTTCTGGGCTTCCTGGTGCGGCCCTTGCCACGAAGAGATGCCCAACGTGGTCGAGGCCTACAAGGCCTATCACGACAAGGGCTTCGAGATCGTGGGCCTGTCCTTCGACCAGGACAAAGAGGCCTGGGTGCGGGCCATCAAAGACTGGGAGATGCCCTGGATCCACCTTTCCGACCTGAAGCGCTGGAAGACCGTGGCTTCCCAGGTCTATGGCGTCCAGGCCATTCCGGACAACATCCTGGTGGATCCGGAAGGCACGGTCGTCGCCCGCGGACTCCGGGGCGACGACCTGAAGGCAAAGCTTGCCGAGATTTACAAGTAGGCGCTACTGGTTGAGATAATCAACCCCGTTGTAATACTTTACGACGGCCTGCTTGATCAGATACTTGAACTGCGAGCCCATCTCGTCGGCCTGCGCCTTGAGATAATTGTTGCTGGCAGTCTGGAATTCCAGCGGGGAGATGAGTCCCTGCTCCAGTTTCTTGAGGTTGAGGTGATAGGCTTCGGTCTGCACCTCAGCCTTTCTTTGTGCCTGCAGCCAGGCGGCGGCGCTGCCGTCCCGGTCCTGGATGGCCTTGCGGACCTCGGTCTCCACCTCGCGGCGCTTCTGGTCCAGCTCGGCCGTGGCCCGCTTGTAGGCGTTCCGCTTCGTGGCCACTTTCGTCTGCCGGCTCAGCCGGTCCCAGATGGGGATGGAGATCGAGAGCTGCACGTTCTCACCCATGTTCTTGGAGAACTGGGGCCAGAAGGAATCGTTCCCCCTAACCACGTTCGTTCCCCAGCCGGCGCTCAGGCTCAGGCTCGGGAGCAGCTGCCCCTTGGCCGTCTTGAGTTCCAACTTGGCGTTCTGCGCCTTCCAGTCGGCAATCTTTACAGCAGGGTTGTTCACGAGGGCAAAGCCCACGACTTCGTCCGCGCTCTCGCCCAGCAGGTCGGCGACGACGGAGTCGGCCGGTACCGCAATCTCCAGCTCCTCGTCCGCCGGCCAGAACATCAGGTCGGCGAGGGTGAGCTTCTGCTGCTCGTATTCGTTGAGGGTATTGATCCGGTCATACTGCCGGTCGGCCAGCTCGGCCTCCATCTGGACCACGTCCGCGTGGCCTTTCTGGCCGATCTCTTCCTGCTTGCGGGCCTTGGCGAGCGCCTGCTCCGCAGCCTGCACCTGTTCCTCCTGCACCTGGGCCAGGCGCTTGTAGTACAGCACATTATAGTAGGCCTGCATCACCGCCAGGCAGATATCTGCCTCGGTCTGCTTCTCCTGCGAACCGGCGATCAGAATGCCCGTCCGGGAGATCCGGTAGTTGTTGACCGCCGCGAAACCGTCGAACAGAGCGATGGAGGCACTGGCGTTGTAATCGCTGCCGAAGGACGTGACCGTGGTGTATCCGTTGGTTTTCCGGTCGATGTTGCGGCCGAACTGGTAACTGGCGTTCGACGATGCACCGATCCGCGGTGTGAGAAGTTCCAGGAGCCGGGTGCGCCGCTCCAGGCGGGCGTCGTCGGAATCCGCCTGCTGGATCCGCATCTTGGTGGAGTTGGAGACCGCATAGGCCATGCAATCGTGCAGGGTCATCTGGGCCCGGCATTCCAATGAGTTGGCGAGCGTCAAGACCGCCATGAAGACTGTGACAAAAATAATCCGTATCATCTTTTTCTTATTTTATTCAAACGTTTACGCCCTGCCCTGCAACACGGCCCGTGCCAAACTTGCAACCTGCTCGATATCAAGCAAATACAGAACCAATAAAGGTGTAAAGCGCTGTAAAACACTTTACACCTTTTACACTTTTCCTTTACATTCTCCCCTATCGGAAGCGGAGCTCGAAGACGGTCTGCGCGTCGTCGCTGCGCGTCAGCTCGATGCTGCCGTTGTGGTTGCGCATGATCTGGCGGGCCAGCGAGAGGCCGATGCCGGAACCTTCCTTCTTGGTGGTGAAGAACGGGATGAAGATCTGCTCCTGGCTGCTCACCGGGATCGGTTCGCCGTCGTTGGCCACGTCGATGACCACGTCGTCTTCCCGGCCCATCCGGGCGAAGACGTCGATCTTCTTGGCCCCGGCCTGCAGGGCGTTCTTGATCAGGTTGATCAGGATCTGGGAGATCTGGCCCTCGTCGGCATAGATCATCAGGTCCGGCTCTTCGGGCCGGTAGGCGCAGGTGGCGCCGCAGGAAGCCAGGAACTCGCTGTTGAGGCTGATGACGCCGTCCACGAGGTCCTGCAGCTCGAGCGCCTTGCGGATGGGCTTGGCCACGCCGCTGAGCTCGCGGTAGGTCTGCACGAAGCCGATGAGGTTCTTGGACGAGTCGGAGATGGTCTCCAGCCCGGCCCGGATGTCCAGCTCGCTGCGCCCGTCCGCGTCCACGGACTTGGCCAGGGCGTCGCTGAGCGAGGCGATCGGCGAGACCGTGTTCATGATCTCGTGCGTGAGCACGCGGATGAGCTTGGTCCAGGAATCCTGCTCGTGCGCCTGCCGCTGCTTCTCGAAGATGGTGCGGATGCGGTTGAGCGTGCGGTTGAAGCGGTCGCTCTCCTTGAAGCGGAAATTGAGCTCGCCGTCTTCGAGGGCGTCCATCATATAGGCCACCTTCTTGATGTCCTTGTGGCGCGTGTAGTACATCGCGCCCACCGCCGCGGCCGCCGCGACGAGGACAATCAGCAGTATGGTCAGCCAGAGGGGCATCGGTTACAGTCCGTATTTCTTCAGTTTGGCATACAGCGTCGGGCGGCTCACGCCGAGGATCTTGGCGGCGGCGGAGATGTTGCCCATCGCGCGCTCCATCGCCTCGCGCACGAGCCGTTCCTCGTCGGCCGGATTGCGGGACAGCCCGGCGGGGGCGCCGTAGGCGGCTGCCGCGGCGGGCGCGGCCTCCGGCGTGGCGTGGGTGTCGATGGCCAGGTCCTTCACGGACAGTTCCCTGCCCTCCGAGAGGATCACGGCCTTCTCGATGCAGTTCTGCAGCTCGCGGATGTTGCCGTTCCAGCGCTGCGCCTTCAGCAGCTCCGCGGCCTCGTGCGAGAGGCCCGTCAGCGGCCGGTGGTATTTCTCCGCAAAGCGGAGCAGGAAGCGCTCCGCCAGCGGCACGATGTCGTCCCGGCGCTCCCGCAGCGAGGGCAGCGCGATGTGGACGGTGTTGATGCGGTAGAAGAGGTCCTCGCGGAAACGGCCTTCGCGCACCAGCGCCGCCAGGTCCATGTTGGTGGCGCAGATGAGGCGGATGTTGACCGGGCGCGCTTCCGTGCCGCCCACGCGGACGATGCTGCGGTTCTGGATGGCGCGCAGCAGCTTGGCCTGCAGGTGCAGCGGGATGTTGCCGATCTCGTCGAGGAAGAGCGTGCCGCCGTCGGCCTGCTCGAACTTGCCTTCGTGGTCGGTGTGCGCGTCGGTGAACGCGCCCTTGACGTGGCCGAAGAGTTCACTCTCGAAGAGCGTCTCGGTGATGGCGCCGGCGTCCACCGCCACCATCGCCTTTTCGTTGCGCAGGCTGCGGGCGTGGATCTCGCGCGCCAGGACATCCTTGCCCGTGCCGTTCTCGCCGGTGATGAGCACCGTGGCGTCGGTCGGGGCGATCTTGTCGAGGGTCTTGCGGATGGCGGCCATCGCGGGGCTGTCGCCCCAGAACATGGCGCCGGCTTCCGCGGCGGGCCGGGCCTCGGACGGCTTCGCGTCGCGGCCCAGCGCCTTGCGGGCCTTGTCGCGCGCCGCCAGCAGCACCTCCACGAGCTTGTCGTTCTCCCACGGCTTCACGACGAAGTCGAACGCGCCGCGCTTCATGCCCTCCACCGCCAGCTGGATGTCGGCGTAGGCCGTGAAGAGCACGACCTCCACGTCGGGAGCCATCTTCTTGATCTCCCCCGTCCAGTAGAGGCCTTCGTTGCCGGTGTTGATGCTGGTGTTGAAGTTCATGTCGAGCAGGATCACGTCCGGGCGGAACTGCTCGAGCGTGGAGACCAGCGTGGCGGGAGACGGGATGGTCTTGACCTCAGCGAAATGCATGGGCAGCAGGATCTCCAGCGCCTTCCGGATGCCGGCGTTGTCGTCGACGACGAGTATCTTACCTTTCTTGGTTGCCATAGGATTTGTTTTTCACAGAATGCAAATATACTCTTTTTCCGCTGGATACAAGCGAAGGCGGCCGACTATCTCCAGCCGGCCGCCCTCTTTCCAACCACAAATCAAAAAGGCTACTGGTGTGCAGCCTTGAAGTCAGACCAACGGTAGTACGGCCATCCCTCCGCCGGAAGCGGGAGATGCGCCGGTTCGCCGTTGAGCAGGACCGTGAACAGGATTTCGTCGGAGCTGTCGCTCCGGAAGAAGACGAAATGCATGTTGGCCCCCATCGGGATCTTGTAGCTCCGGAAGACCTCCTCCACTTCGGCCGGGGTCTGCGGGACCGTGGCGAAGCCGTCGAGGTCCAGGCACATCATCAGCGCCATGAAGGTGTAGTCGTGCGCGAAGCGCAGGTCCGCGCCCCCCTCGCCTGCGGCGATGTGCGCGTCCGCCCGCGCGATGATGTCGCGGATGATGGTCCGGTAGCCGTTGTGCTTCGGCCAGGCCTCGGTATAGAGCTGATAGTTGTCGATGCGCCAGAGCGCGATGGCTTCCTCGGGCGTATAGAGGTCCATGAAGTCCAGGTCGGTGTCGAGGCTGTTCATGCCTTCGGCGAAGAAGAACATATGGGTCGCGAGTTCATAGAACTTGGAGCGCCTGACCGACTTGCGCGGCTGCTTGAAGATGCGCGAGAGCACCTTCTGCGAATCGAAGAAGCCGGCCGCGTACTGCTCGTCGGAGACCTGGAACGGCAGGCTCGCGCGCTCGTAACCTTCATAGAACGGGTTCTCGTCCTCGAGCGGCAGGGTCGCCGGCATGTTGGTGCGGGACACGTCCTCGGTCACGAAGAGCGTCGGGTTCTTGCCCTTGAGCGCCAGGCAGTAGGACGACATCGTCATCACGCTGCGCAGGCTCGGAGACGACACGGCGCGGACCTTCGCCCCGTCGGGGAACGCCTCCGGGAAGGCCTCGAAAAGGTGCGCGGCAATCGCCTGCTGCTGGTCCCAGCCCTTGCGGGAAAGCTCGCCGTAGTGGTCCTTGACGTCGGGATACAGGCGGTCGAAGCGCGCCTTGTAGTCCTTGCCGTACTCGGTCAGGTTGTCCTTGCCCGCGGCGTCGTCCAGCGCCCGCTTGATCATGTCGTAGTTCTCCAGGCGCCAGGCATAGCGCGCGCCGTGGCGGGCGTAGTGGCTGACATAGCAGGGCTTGTAGCCCGCCGGGGCCGGTGCGAGCTGCAGGGGCTCCGTCGGGGCGACGTAGTCGGTGCCGGCGATGAGCTCCGGGTGCTCCAGCAGGACCTCGCGCGCCGTCTGCGCGAAAAGAGTCCCGCCCGCGAAGGCGAGACTCAGGATCAGTATGGGTAATCTCTTCATTTACTTTCTCTTGGCGGCGAGCTGCCCGTAGAGCTTCTCAGCGTTCTCGTAGTAAAGCTTCTTGAGGACGTCGTCGCTCAGGCCGATGCCGTGGAGCGGCCAGTGGTAGGCGTGCTCGTAGTCATAGAAGTGCTCGTCTTCCGTCTCGAGGATTCTCCACTGCAGGTCATACATCTTCTGGGAAGGATGGTTGTCGGTGCCGAAGAAGATGCGGTCCTGGTACTTCTCGTAGAAGGCCTTCGTGGCGCGCGGGGTGATCGCGGACTCGACGTGGCGGGCGGAGTTGTCCAGCCAGAGGTTCGGGTGGCGGTCCATGATCTGGCCCAGCAGCTCGTAGTCGTGGGTCAGGTTCATGAAGTGGCAGGCGATGATGGTGGTGTTGGGATGGCGGTCGCAGCACTCCTCCAGCGTCTGGCAGAGCTCGTAGAGGTCGAGGATGCCGGGCTGGTTGGGATCGATCTGCCAGTGCTCGGAGTTGACGTAGCCGTCGTTGTGCTCGTCCATCGGCTCATACATCCAGATCGGGTCGCCGACGTGGATGATCAGCGGCATGCCCAGCTCGCCGCACTTCTCGAAGAGCGCGTCGAAGCGCGGGTCGTTCATGTGCGCGGTCGGCGTCGGGACGCCCGTGGCGAAATTGGTGAAATAGGTGTCGCCGAAGCCCTTGTCGCCGACCTCGCCGACGCCGCGCGCGCCTTTCTCGAAGTCGCGCACGAGCGAGGCCACGGCCTTCTCCTCGAACTCGGGCGTGCCCCAGGCGCTCATGTCGAAGCCGCACCACATCTCGAAGACGTCGGAGACGCCCTTGTACATGTCGTAGAGCTCGTCGAATTTCTCGCCGGAGGCGTAGGTGTTGATGACCACCCGCTCGATGTTGTTCTCCTTGAGGCGGGCGGCCCATTCCTCACACTCCTTGACGTTCGCGGCATAGGCGTGGGAATGCATGTCGTACACCTTGAACTTGGCGCTGTGGGGATGATGCTCGGGCAGGTTCATGCACGGGACCGGCTTGTAGTCCTTGAGCAGGAGCGTGTCGAGATAGGACGCCTCCTTCTTGGGAGACTGACCGCAGGAAGCCGCCAGGAAGGCCGCGCCCAGGGTGATGGCAATAGCTTTAGTCTTCATCAGGAATGAAATTTTTCCGTAAGATAAACAAAGTTGCGGATCCGGTCCAACAGGCCGGACCCGCAGCAAAAAACAATCCAATATTTATTATTCAGTCTTGTCCAGGGCGAAGTGGTAGGTGGTCTTGCCGCCGCAGGTCATGTAGACGGCATCCTCCCAGTCCTCGGTGTAGAACTTGAAGTAGATGCCCACGGAAGAGCCCTTGATACCATATTTCTTTCTGGAGAGAGCGAATTCGAAGTAAGCGGTGTCGCCTTCGACCTTGTAGGTACCCAGTTCGATGGGCATCTCCTCGGACGCGGCCACGGTGTCGCCGGACGAGCAGTCATACCAGTCAGCCCAGCGCTCGTTGCTGTTCCAGAAGTTGCCTTCCAGATACCAGTCGCAGCCGAGGCCCTTGGTGGACATGCCGGTGCCGGTCAGGTCGTCGGAGTCGATGCGCATGTTCATGATGGCGCCGTCCGCGGTGCAGCCCGGGATCGTGGTGTCCAGCGCGACATAGAAGAAGATGTAGTCGGCGTTGTAGTCGAACTTGCCCCAGGACTTGCCGTCGTCGCCGACGAGCTGGAAGTCCGGATACTGGACGGCGTCCCAATCGGCGAAGGAATTGTCGTCAAGTTTGACGGCGGAAGGTTTCGCGACCAGGATCTTGCCGGCCACGACCTGCTCCTGGCCCTCGTAGACACCGGTCATCTTGATCCAGTAGTTGTCGGGCGTAGGGAAAGTATAGGTGAAGGTCTCGCCGGCGCCCGTGGTGAGCGTTTCGGCGGAGCCGTTCTGGGTCTTGAGGATCTCCCACTGCACGTCGGTCGTGTTGGGCACCACCGAGTTGAACGTGAGGGTCAGGCCGTCACAGGTATACTCGAACGCGATATCCGGAACCGGGGCGAGGTCGAGGTCTCCCATCCTCACGCAGGAGGAAAGGACGGCCGTGGCGGCGATGCAGAAGATTGCAAATATCTTTTTCATGTTCTTAGCGTATTAATAACCAGGGTTTTGCTCGCAGAGCGGGTTGTTGTCGATCTCCTTGGAAGGGATCGGGAACACCAGACGGGTGTCGTCGTGGCGGGTGAACACGCCGACGGCGTCCAGACCCGGCTTGCCAGAGGTGCTCTGGCCGGCGGTGTAGTTGGTGTGGTAGCCCCAGAAGTTGCGGACGATGTCCTTGTCGTTGCGCATCAGGTCGAAGAAGCGGTGCGCTTCGAAGGCGAACTCGACACGCGTCTCCTTGAGGACGAAGTCCACGGGATCGCCGGTGACGTCGGCCTCGGTGTAGAGGTGGGCGTCCACGTTGGCGGTCATGCGGTGCTTGCGGACCTCGTTGACGTCCTTGACGGCGTTGGCCTTGTCACCCTTGTGGGCGTAAGCCTCGGCGCGGTTGAGGTACATCTCGGTGACGCGCAGGAAAGGCGGCGAGAAGAGCGTCGGCTTGCCGTCCTGCCAGGAGAGCTTGGAGCAAGGGATGAGGTCGAGACCGTTCTTGGTGTTGACGTCGCAGACGAAGGTCCAGCGGATGTCGTCGTTCTCCAGGGAGGTACCGCGGCCCATGTCCTCGAGCAGCGGCTCGGAATAGCCTTCCTCGCCCCAGCAGCCGTCGGCCTTCATGATCATGGAAGCGACGGAACCGGAACCCTTGTCGTCCTGCGGGAGCATCTTCAGGCACCAGATGGTCTCCTTGGAGGTCCAGGTGCTCTTGAAGTAGTCGGCGAACTCCGCGGCGCCGGCGATCTCGTAGTTGTCGTCGGCGATCACCTTGGAGGAGTACTCGATGCACTTGTCCCAGTTGCCCATGTAGAGATAGACACGGGACAGCAGGGCGCGGACGGCGCCGAGGGACGCGAAGCAGCGGCTCTGCGAACGGGCCACCGGCGTTTCCATCAGCTTCTCGGCGTCGAGCAGGCAGTTCACGATATAATCGTAGGTCTCCTTGAGGGAAGCGCGGCCCTTCGGGGCGGCGTCGGAACCGTTCTCGCGGATGATCAGGCCCGGCTCGCTGGCGGCGGTCGCCTCCTTGTAGGGCTTGGCGTAGGCGCGGACGAGGCTGTGCATGACATAAGCCTTCAGGAAGAGGGCCTCACCGTGCAGGGACTTGGTCTCGTCGCTCGGGTCCGGATCCTCGGAGATGACGTCGAGGGCGACGTTGGTCGAGTAGATGATCTTGTAGGACTGGGACCAGAACGAAGCCACGTTGCTCAGGCCGGCGTGCCGCTCCTCGAACTTGAAGATCATGTTGAGCTCGTCGGTGGTGGCGTGGCCGTACACCACGTCGTCCGAAGAGAAGTCAGACATCTGGTAGAACTGACGGCCGTACCAGTTGTTGCTGTTGGAGTTCTCCGGATGGTCCTTCATCACGGCGTAGCAGCCGTTCAGGATATCCACGATACCGGTCGGAGACTGGGTCATCTGGCTACCGGTGAGGGAATCCTCCGGGGCGATGTTGAGGTCGCACGAAGTCATCAGACCCGCACCCGCGACCATTATGAGGAAATATTTGAAAATCTTTTTCATATCCGCAAGATCTTAGAAGGTGAAGTTGACCTGGAGGTTGTACTGCCGCTTGTTGGGATATCTGTTGTCCAGCGACTCGATCATGCCGGCGACGCCGGAATCGGCAGACATCGACACTTCGGGATCGGCACCCCAGACGGTGGTGGCGGTGAAGACATTGTCACAGGAGAGCGCGATCGTGATGCCCGTGTTCTTGGTGATGCTCTTGGGGAGCGTGTAGGACAGGGTCACGTTGCGGAGCTTGAAGTAGTTGCCCTTCACGAGGTCGCCCGTGTGGTAGACGGAGGCAAGGGCGTAGGCAGGCAGGCCGATGGTGGCCTCGTCGCCCGGCTGGCGCCAGATCTTGTCCTCGTTGGACGGCATCAGGGAGTTGGACACGAACGTGGCCAGGCGGCTGGCGCGGCTGCGGCCGTAGAGGGTGTTGCCCCACACGAAGCTGCCGTTGGCGCTGAGCTTGAAGTTCTTCCACGCGACCTGCGTGGAAATGCCGCCCTGCCAGGGGATGTTCGGCGTGCCGGCCTCCACGAAGCGGGCCGAGGCGTAGTCGTAGGTCAGCGAACCGTCGGCCGCCACGAACTGCTCGCGGCCGGTCTGCGGATCGACGCCGGCGTATTCGCGCAGATACCAGGTGTACATAGGCACGCCGTCGCGGTAGATCTGCGAGAGGCTCCGGTAGTTGGACTGGATGAACTGCACGCCCTCACCGAAGTTGAAGAGCTTGTTGTAGTTGTAGGAGATGGAGAAGTCCACGTCCCAGCGCAGGTCGGCGGTCTTGACCGGGGTCACGTTGAGCGCAGCCTCGAAACCGGTGTTGAGCACGGAGCCCAGGTTCTGCCACTGGCTGGAGAAACCGCCGGTCGGCGGGAGGTCGCGGTACACGAGCAGGTTGTTGGTCGTGTTGCGGTAGTAGTTGAGGTCGATGGACACGCGGTCGGTGAAGCCGATCTCGGCGCCCACGTTGAACTGGCTCGTCTCCTCCCACTTGAGGCCGCGGTTGGCCATCTGGACAGGCACGGCGGCGGAGTTGGAGTCGTACTGGGTGCTGTAGGCGAAGGCCTCGAGGTACTTGGAAGCACCGATGTCCTTCATACCCGTCTTGCCCCAGCTGGCCTTGAGCTTGAGGTTGGTGATCACGCCAGACTGGAAGAAAGGCTCGTTGTTGATGGCCCAGGCGGCGGAGAGGCTCGGGAAGATGGCGCCACGGTAGCCGGGGGCGAAGGTAGAGGACTCATCGTGACGCAGCGAGCCGGTCAGGAAGTAGCGCTGGTCGTAGTTGTAGTTGACCTGCGAGATGAAGGAATTCATGCCGCTGCGGCTGCGGTTGCCGCGGGCGTCCTTGTTGGCGGAAGCGACGTCGAGCACGGAGAGGCCGAAAGGAAGGCCCTGGCCGTAGCCCGTCAGGTCGTTGCTCCAGGTCATCTGGGCCTCATAGCCGACGAGACCGGCCACGGAGTGCTTGCCGAAGGACTTGTCAGCCTTGAACATGTTGGTGCTGATGCCGCCGTAGCTGTAGCTCATCGAATCCTCGATCTCATCGCCCGCCTTCATGTATTCGACATCGGCGAAGCGGTGGTTGTGGCTGTGCCAGAAACCGACGGAAGCACGGGACTGGGACACGAAGGAGAGCCAGGGCGTGATCCTGGCGGTGACCACGAAGTCGAGGTCGGTGCCGAAGCCCTTGCTGTTGCGCACGTCCTTGCCGCTCTCGAAGCCGATCATCGGGTTCACGTCATAGCGGCCGTAGAGCTTGCTGGACTTGAAGGAACGGTAGTTGCCGTCCTCGTCGTACGGGGAGTCGAACGGGATGTTCTCGCCCACGTAGTACACGAGGTTGTCGTCCGGGTGGTCGGCCATGTTGGCGCTGACGTCGAGGTTGGCGGTGAGGGTCAGCCACTTGGTGAGGTTGATCGTGTTGTTGGAACGGACGTTCACCTGGGTGTAGTCCGTGTTCCGGATGGTACCGTCCTCCTTGTAGTAGGAGAAGGAGAGGTAGCCGGAATACCAGTCGTTCTTGCCCATCACGGAGAAGTGATAGTTCTGGAGCATGGCGTTCTGCATGATCAGGCCGCGCCAGTCGGTATCATTGTCCAGGATGGAGGTCGGGAGCGCGGTCCGGAACGCGAGGTCGTCGACCAGGTGCGTCTCGGGATCGCGGAAATACTCGCGATAGTAGGTATAGAGCTGCTTCGTGTTCATCAGCTGCTGACGGGAGAAGTCAGGGGTGATGAGACCGACATTGGCCTTGAAGTTGAACTGCAGCTTGTTGGTTTTCGCTTTCTTGGTGGTGACGACGATCACGCCGCCGTTGGCCTGCGCACCGTACATACCGGTGGCGCCGGCGTCCTTCAGGACGGTGACGGACTCCACGTCGTCCGGGTCATACGAACCGCCGATGATACCGTCGACCACGTAGAGCGGCTCCTGCGAAGCGTGCAGGGAGGAAGCGCCACGGATGCGGATGGAAGGCTCGGCGCCGGGACGGCCGCTGTCTTTCACCACGGTCACGCCGGCCACCTTGCCCTGGAGCATGTCGCCGATGTTGTTGCTGACCACGTCCTTGAGCTTGTCGGCGGACACCGTGGTCACGGCGCTGGTGATCTCGCCGCGGGTCTTGGTGCTGTAACCCATCACGACGACCTCGTCGATGAGCTGGGAGTCAACATCAAGGGTCATGTCGATCACGGCTCCGCGCCCCTTGACGGGCACTTCCGTGGTCTTGAAACCTACAGAGGAGAACACCAGGACGGCGTTTTCGTCGCGGACCGTGATGGCATACGTACCATCCAGCTCCGTCACGACACCGTTCAAAGTTCCCTTCTCGAATACACTTGCACCCACCATAGGCAGGCCGTCGTCTCCGGCTATGACGACGCCCTTGACCGCGACCTGCGCGGACGCGACGAGCGCCGAGAACAGCAAAAGACCCAAAAGCAAAACTTTCTTCATGGATTTTTGAATCATTGGTTATTATTATTCCTGAAATATTATAGTTTAATCAGTTATCACAGCTGCACCTCGCTCACCTCGACCAGCAGGCTGCCGTCGACCGGCTCGTCGAGCACGGTCCGGGCGGACGCGGTCACGGTCCCGAGGTCGCGATGGTTGTAGTAGTCCTCGACCCGGTAGGTCTTGCCGGGCTCGAGTCCGCGGAGCTCCACGAACTGGACCGGGCCGGAGGTCGCGTAGAAGGCATAGTAGAGCTTGCCGTTCTGCTTGAGGACGTGGGTCTCGGGATAGTCGAAACCGATGTCGTAGAGGCCGGGCACGTACTCCCCTTTCGCCAGCTGCTTGTCCTCGAAGATGGCGAGGGCGTTCTTCAGGAGCGCCTCCTTCTCGGGGGTCAGCAGATAGGAATGCTTGACATAAGGGTTGTCCGCGGGCCAAGTGAACTTGGTGCCGATCACGGCGCCGATGCCCAGCTGGGTCGGATAGTCGTTCTCGTTGTCGGACAGCTCGATGTGGTCGCCGTAGTAGGCAAGCTGCGGGGCGAGCGCGCGGAGCACGTAGCCCTTGGTGCGGATCTGCCAGCTGCTCGTCGGGTCGGACGAGACGGCCTTGCCGATATACGGGAGGTTGTAGACCGAGAAGCAGTCGCCGCAGGGGCAGTACTGCAGCACGGCATGAGGCTTGACGGCCTGGGCCGTCTCCTGCAGCAGCTTATAGAAGCCGGGGAGCTCGCGGAAATCCTTTTCCGGATCCTCCGGATGGTGCTTGGGATTGTAGTCCGGCGACACGCAGTTGAGGTGCTGGCCGTCGAGCTTGAGGCCGTCGAAGCCGTAGTCGGCGATGAATTTGTGGACCAGCGCGGCCTGCTCGCGGCGGACGTCTTCGTCCAGCGGCGAGAGGAACCAGCTGTCCCACCATTCGATCTTGCGCGGCTGCCCGTCCTTGCCCAGGATGAGGGCGTCCGGATATTTGCGGAGGAACTCCGTGCCGGGATCGGCGGCGAGCGGCGCCCACCAGAGTTCGGCCTTGAGGCCGTATCTGTGGAACTCGTCCACCATATATTTCATGTCGGCGTCGCCGTTGGGGAAGCGCTCCGGGGTGAGGTCCCAGTCGCCCTCGGCGATCTGGAAACCGTCGTCGAGCGTGGCCCACTTGAAGCCGAGCTCCTTGACCTTGGGCAGCGTGCCCACGATCTCGGCGATCGTGAACTTGCGCTCATAGCCCCACGCGCACCAGGCGGTCTCGTAGGCCTCGGGCACGCTCACGGGCATCTTCACGCCGACCTTGTCCAGCAGCTGCGCATAGTTGCGGAGCGCGCCGAAGCAGTCGCCCTTGAAGACGCTGACGAAGCAGGTATAGGTGTCGAGCGACGCGCCGGGCGCCAGGGCCAGCGGCTCGTCGTATTCCTTGACCACGGAAATGCTCGCGAAACCGTCTTCCGCCTTCTTGTCGACCGGCAGGCTGACGATCTGCGGCGTCGGCTCGAGATGGCCGATGATCACGCCGGCGTCGCGCCGCCACAGGCAGACCACGGGCACGCCTCCGCCGTAGTCGACATGGTCGCCGGCGGGGTTCATCCCCATGAAGTTGCGCTGGTAGAAAGCGTCGTCGATCGGCTTGATCCAATCCTCACGCGCGCTCGTGGACTGGCCCTGGAAGGACCAGAAATACGGATCCGGCGCGTCGGCGCGGACCTGCAGGTCGCACAGCGACCAGCCGTCCACCGCCAACTCCGCGCCGGAATCGTTGCGGTAGGTCGCGCTCACCAGCATGGTGGAAGGGAACGCGTCGTAGACGGAGAGGCGGAGCTCACGCGACACCAGCGGGCCGGAGACGGATTCGCTCTTGTAGATGAAACAGGTGCCGCGGCCGAAAGCGTCATTGATGCGCCGGCTGGTGGCACAGACCTCCTTGAACGCGATTTTCTGGCCGCCGACGGTGACGGAGGCAAGCGCGGTCTCGGCGTCGGTCAGCGGCGCGGCCGCCGCGGTGTTCTCGATGCAGAATGCGCCGTCCCCGGTCGGGACGACCGACAGGTCGCCCGAGACCGGAGCCTTTGCACATGCCGCCAGAAGCATACACCACGCTATGGCGATATAGGGTTTCATAATCCTTAGAGTTTGATGGTCTGGTTGAAATGCTTCAGGGCGGCTTCCTCGATCGCCTGCTTCGAAGAGAAGGCGCCCGTGCCGCCGGCCGCGGTCGTGTTGACCGCGCCGGTCAGGTTGCCGAAATACTGGCAGTACTCGAGGTCCTTGCCCTGGACGAAGGCCGTGATGAAGCCCGCGTTGAAGCTGTCCCCCGCCCCGATCGCATCGACCACGTTGCGGTTGAGCATCGCGGGGAGGTTCTTCTCGCCGTCCTTCGTGACCAGCAGGGAGCCCTTGGAGCCCATCTTGACCACGAGCACGTTGATGTACGGACGGACCTCGGCGATCGCCTCCTCGACGGAGCCCTTGCCCGTCAGGGCCGTCAGCTCCTGCTCGTTGGGCATGAAGATGTCCACCAGCGGGAGGATCTTCTTGTAGTCGAAGTCCCATTTCTCCTCCGGGTCGAACTGCATGTCCATCGACAGCGTGGCGCCCTGCTCCTTGACGAGCCGGACGATCTCATAGATGTCCCGGTGGAGCGCCTCCTGCATGAAGATCGAGGAGATGTGCACATGGCGGGCCTCCGCAATGGCCTCGGGACGGATGTCCCTGGCGCCCATGATGCTCATGGCGCCGGGATACGTCACGTTGGCGCGGTCCTCGTCGTAGTTGAGGATGGCGGTCAGGCCCGTCGCAGCCGTCGACACCTCGATCAGGTTCGAGGTGTCCACGCCGCGCTGCTCCAGGGAAGTCTTGACAAAGGCGCCGAAATCGTCCTTCCCGACCATGCCGAGGAAAGAGACCCGGGCTCCGAGCGATGCCGCGTTCGCGGCAAAGATGGCAGTGGAGCTGCCGAGCGTGAGGGTCATCTCCTTGGCAAAGATTTCTTTACCCACTTCCGGGAATCCGCAGATCCTGTTGAGCAGGAGATCTACGTTGAGCTCTCCCAGCGCGATGATGTCAAACTTCTTCATTTAAAGCAAATCGTTAAGGTTAACCAGATTGAATGCTACGTAATATTTGTCGATGGCCCGCTCGATCGTGGAGAGGACGATGCCTTCCGCGTCGATGCCGTTGAGATTCAGATTGTTGTAGAGCGTCTGGCGGGCTGCCACAGCCTCCGGCTTCTGCCAGATGTAGCGGGCGCCGGTCTGGATCAGCCAGCGCTGGCGGTCCGGGGTGATGGAATCGAAGTCGTCCGGCGACTCGTTGCCGTGGACCCACTTCTTCCAGCGGCCGGAAGCGATGACCAGGTCCTTGAGGATGGCGGTCATGTTGGAGTGCATCGCCACCTGGCCGGCCTCGTAGAGGGCGTCCTCCACCTTCTCGAGCTCCTCGAGGGCGTTGAACTCGCTCACGGTGAACTCAGGGCCGACGTTGGCGGCACCCATCCGGCAGAGCGGATAATCCTGCGGATTCTCCACGTCGTCGGTGTAGTGGCCCTTGATGAAGCTGCCGTATTCGGCGACGATGGAGGTCAGGTCCTTGGCCACGGCCGGATCGAAGAAGGTCGTGTGCAGGTCCGTGCCGACCTTGCCGACCACGAAGCACGGCCAGGCGTCGGCGCAGCCGTTCTTCTCGAGACCTTCCTTCAGGAGCACGAGGAACTTGCGGAAGACCGTCTCGTCGGCCAGGCCGCCGTGGACTTCTTCCGTTCCGACTTCGTATGCGATGGGATCGAGTCCCCGCTCTTTCCTGAAATTCTCGATATGCGTGATGAGTTCGATCGTCCTTTCTGCCACAACCTCAATCTTGATCGTCTCACCCTTCGGAAGGAAGCGGTCGACGGTCGGATCGACGTGAATCAGTTCATAACCGGCGAGCAGCGCAGCCTCATAGGACTTCTTGACGCCGTCCATCGCCTTCTCGTACGGCCACATCTCCAGGGTCTGGATGTCCTTGAGCCAGGGGCCGCCGTGGTCGATCGCTGCAATATACGGGCCAGTGTAGTTGTTGCGCTTGGCCTCGACCTTCATCACGCGGACGAAGTCTTTCTGGGTCATGCCCGTGTAGCCCCCGTCGTTGTCCACCTGGTTGAGGGTGGCGGCGAACATGATGGGAGCGTTGTTGCGCTTCGCGGCGCGGAACGCGGCCTTGATGACGGCCGGGGAGTTCGGGCACACCGCGAGGAGCGTCATCGGCTTGTGGCCTTCGGCCGTCAGCGTCTGGACCCTGTCCAGCAGTTGTCTCAGTTTCGGTTTCATGATACCCTTTTTTTAATACTTGTATATTTTTACTCCACTAACTACTCTTGAAATGGCGCCACGGACGGACGGGTTGTCCGGAGACAGGCCGTGGTCGAGCGAGAAGAAATAACCCGCGAGCTGGCCGACCAGCACATACGGGGCGCAGACGTACTCGTTGTCTTTCAGCAGCTCCGGCTGGGGGGCGTTGATCTCGAAGTCGAGGATGTCCTTCACGCCGGACGGCGTGATGGCGAGGACGACCTGGGCGGCGGGATGGTTGTCGTGCTCCACCTGGTCGATCAGGTCCAGCTCATACCGGCGGGTGTAGGGATCCTCGGAGAGGAGGTAGACCACGAGGGTCTCCTCGTTGATCACGGCCTTGGGTCCGTGGCGCAGGCCCATGAAGGAGTCGAACGCGCACACGATGCCGCCGTCCGTCAGCTCCTGGAGCTTGAGGTGGCACTCGCAGGCGATGCCCTTGAGCGGACCGGAGCCGAGGAACACGGCGCGCTTGATCTTCTTGTCCGCGAGTTTCGCGATCTTGTCCGCGGCTTCACCGTTGATGATGCTGTCGGCGAAATCGGCCGCGGCCTGCAGCTTGGCGCGCTCGGCCTCCAGCGTCTTGACGTTCTTGCACAGGAGGCTCGTGACCAGCATCGAGGTGAAGCTGCTGGTCATCGCAAGGCTGCGGTCGTTGGTCCCGTCGGGCAGGACGATGACCAGATCCTTGCCCGGTTCCACCCGCTTGGCGAGTTCGCCGTCGGGGTTGCAGGTGATGATGAGGTGGTGGGAGCCGGGGCAGAACTTGTTGGCCACCTCATAGGCGGCGACGCTCTCGGGGCTGTTGCCGGAGCGGCCGAAGGAAATGAAAAGTTTCGGGGAATGGCTGAGGAAATAGGAAGGCGCGGACACGATGTCCGTCGTGGCCACGGCCTTGGCACGGACGAAACCTGCTTTCATGTACTCGCACACGGCCGTGTCCGCGATATAGGCGGAAGAGCCGGCGCCGGTCAGGATGATTTCCGTGTCTTCATCGATCGAGTTGGCCGACAGGAACTCCTCAATATCCTGCTTACGGCCCAAAACAATGTCGTAAGTGTCCATCCACATCTTCGGCTGATGGGCGATCTCACGGATTGTGTGACAATTAAGGTTCAGCATATCGTATTTTAATAGTATAATCGGGGTCAACTGCGGTTACAAAACTAAAGAATGATTCTTAATTTTCAAAACTTTTAGCGGAAAATCGTGTAAATTTTCGTAAACTTTCGCCGCTTTTGACGATTATTTCGTTTTCTTATTGCATTTTACAAAAATAAAGCGTACCTTTACTTTCGAAAAATTACCACAACGATTATCCCAGAAGACATGAAAAGGAAATTCTCCGCCGAGGAACGCAGGAGCCTCCTGCTCAACCAGCTGAAGGCTGACGGAAAGATCTACGTCACGGACCTGATGAAGCAGTTCGACGTCTCGGAAGTATCCATCCGCAAGGACCTCGCCGTCCTCGAAGAGAAGAAGCTGCTGCTCCGCGTCAAGGGCGGAGCGGTCGACATGCACCAGTCCGTCGACTACGACGACATGACCATCAGCCAGAAGCAGCACCTGCACGCCCGCGAGAAGCAGCTGCTCGGCAAGTTCGCCGCCTCAATGATCCGCAACGGCGAGACCATCATCCTCGATTCCGGCACCACCACGATGGAGATCGCCAAGAACCTCGAAGGCTTCAACGACCTGACAGTCATCACGAACGCCCTCGACATCGCCATCACGCTCAACCACTACGACCGCTTCAGCGTCATCGCCCTGGGCGGCAAGATGCGCTCGGTCTCCTACTCCACCGTGGGCATGCTCGCGGAGTCGGCGCTCAAGAATTTCTACTGCGACAAGCTCTTCCTCGGCGTGGACTCGGTCAGCATCAAGGACGGCATCTCCACGCCCAACCTCGAGGAGGCCAGCCTCAACCAGGCCATGATCAATTCCGCCAAGGAAGTGATCGCCATCTTCGACTCCAGCAAGCTCGGCCGCCGCAGTTTCGTCCACATCGCCCCGCTCGACAAGATCGACACGATCGTCACCGATTCCGGCATCTCCCCCGACTTCAAGGACTACGTGGAGGCGTCCGGCATCAAACTCCATATAGTAGAGGTATAAACTTTCGCAATGTAATTTTTTGCAAATATTCTTTCTTTTCTTAACTTTGTAGGCAACACTGAAGTTAATTAACGAAAGAATATGGCAAAGAAACACAACTGGCTTGCCTATGCCCTGATCACGATGGTGACGTGGGGCATCTGGGGCGCCTTCTCCTCCACTCCCGATTATCCCTCCACCCTGACCTACGTCGTCTGGGCGGTGAGCATGATCCCCTGCGCCCTCGTCGCACTGGCCAATATCAAGTTCAAGCTGGACACCCGTCCGAAGTCCGTCATCCTCAGCATGGGCGTCGGCCTGCTCGGCGCCGGCGGCCAGCTGGTCCTCTTCGAGGCCCTCAAGCACGGCCCCGCCTACCTGATTTTCCCGCTCATCTCCGTGGCGCCGATCGTGACCGTGATCCTGTCCACCATTTTCCTCAAGGAGCGGGTCAGCAAGCTCGGCATCCTCGGCATCGTGCTGGCCTTCGTCGCGCTCGTCTGCTTCTCGCTGTCCAGCAAGTCCGACGAGATCGCCCAGGACAACCTCTGGATCCTGCTCGCCTCGCTGGTCTTCATCTGCTGGGGCACGCAGGCCTTCGTGATGAAGCTGGCCAACAACCACACGCCCGACGCCGAGAGCGTCTTCGTGTACATGGCCATTTCGGCCGTGCTGCTGATTCCGGTCGCCCTGCTGATGACCGACTTCTCGCAGCCCATCAACCATTCTTTCAACGGCCCGTACCTGACCTTCTGCATCCAGATCCTCAACGCCATCGGCGCCTTCGCCCTCGTCTACGCCAACCGCTACGGCAAGGCGATGATCATCGCGCCGCTCGCCGACGCCTGCGCCCCGGTGATCACCACGGCCATCTCCCTGATGCTCTATGCGCACGTCCCGGGCATCGCCCAGATCCTGGGCATCGTCTCCGCCATAACTTGTGTGCTGATCTTCAGCCGCGAATAAGGATAAGTCAAAACTAACAACAACCGCGGTTCTCCGCAACTATTTATCTAACGAGAAGAAGGCGGCTGAGTTTCCTCAGCCGCCTTCCATTTTTCAGCGATTACAGCAGCCCGGACTCCCGGGCCTTGGAGATCATTTCTGCGGTATTCTTGGCATCCAGCTTGGCGATCAGCCGCTGGCGGCGCCATTTGATGGTCTGCTCCGTAAGGAAAAGGCGCCGGGCAATATCCTTGCTGGTCATTCCCTCGGCCAGCATCGGCAGGATTTCCGCCTCTCCCCTGCTCAAGACGACGTCCTGGCCCGTCTTCAGCCTGGACAGGGAATCGTTCGCCTCCATTTCATCCAACGCTTCCCCGATGGCCTCGTCGGCGGCCACATTCTCTTTCTTCAGCCGCAACGCGCGGCGGGAGAGGAGCAGCAGGAACGCCAGCGCGACTGCCAGCACGCCGAAAACGAGGGCCAGCAGCGTCCGCTGGCGTTTCTGCGTCTGATAGGCCTGGCCCATGATGTCCAGCGTGGCGATCCGGTCGTAATATTCCTGATCGTCGTGCTTGCAATAGTATTCGTCCGCTTCCCGAAGGTATTGAAGCGCCTGGGTGACGCGCCCCTGACGCATATAGAGGGCGCCCAGCCCCAGCTTGGGAGAAGCCACCCAGAGGGAATCGCCGGCCTCCCGGCCGTAACGGATGGCCGTCTCATAGCACGCGACAGCCTTGGCATCATTCCCGCCTTCCGCCCAGATGTCCCCCATATTATGCCACAGGATGGCGTTGCTGGTCTTCCAGCCGTACTTGTCGAAAATCGCCCCGGCCCTGGCATAATAGGCCATCGCCTGATCCAGCGAATCGATCTCATAGTACAGGTTGCCGATATTCCCGTACAGGCTGGAAGCGGCGTCGTCGATCCTCTCCTGCGGATACCCCTCGGGCGTTTCCGGCCCGACCTCCCCGGCCGCCATGCGGTCCAGATAGCCCAGCGCGATCCGGTAATAGTAAATGGTACTGTCGTACTGCTCCCTGTCATAGTGCAGCTGGCCGATGAACTTGGCCGCCAGATAAGGCTGATAAAGCGAGGAGAGCTCCACACCCAGCGCGTATGTCCGCCGGGCAGCATACATGGCCCGGTCCGGATTGATGCGCTCATAGCCATACATCAGGCCGGAGAGAGCCAGACAGACGTCGACCTTGGTCTGGCGCGGCGCGCCCGCAAGGCGCTCGGGCGTCCAGCCGGCCACGACATTCTCCAGGGAATCGAGGTTGCGGTCCCGATGGTCGTTGTACTGGGCGTGGCCCGCTGCGGTGCAAAGCAGCAGGAAGAGGGGGACAAAAAAGAGTCTTTTCATGGCAGTACAAATTTAGCAAAACCGGAGTGATTTCGCGTGTTCCAGAGCAAAAACCGACAGGCGGATGTCATTTTTATACTTTTGTATAATTCTGATTTGCATTCGTTTACCCACATTTGCCAACGAACGGTTAAACAAAACGAATGGAAGAATCACGCTACAACGGAATCCTCCTGTCCGACAAGGAAGAGAGAATCCTGAAGATGATGGCGGCAGGGATGAAGAGCACCGAGATCGCGGACGCGATCCAGCTCAGCCTGCCCGCCATCAAGTGGTATCGGAAACGGCTGAAGACCAAATTCAGCGCCGCCACGACCGGAGAACTGCTGGTGAAAGCGGTCACGCAAAAAATACTGTAACACTATAATTTCTTACCAACATGAAAAGGATTGCATTATTCATTATCTGCCTCGCACTGGCCAGCGCGAGCGCAAACGCCCAGAATCTGCTCCAGAGACTGGGCAACCGGGCCAAAAATGCCCTGGAACAGAATGTGGGCCGGAAAGTTGAGCAGGGAGTCAATGACATCCTGGACGGGAAGACCGGCAAGAAGGACGCTGGAAAACCCGCAAGCGCCGAAGCCACCGGGGCCAAGGCCGAAACCGAGGCCGTGGCCGTGCCAGAAACCACGGCGGCACCCCGGGAACAGGCCCGGACCGCGTATGCCAAGAGCGATTTCGTCCCGGGCGATGAGATCATCTTCGACGACCCGATGGACGAAGAGCAGCTGGGCGAATTCCCGTCCCGCTGGGAACTGCTCGGCGGTGAAGCCGAAGTCATGGAAATCAACGGGAAGAAGTGCCTGGCGCTCACCCACCACCTGGACCGGGTATCCCCGCTCATGAAGAATCCCCGAAACTACCTGGGCGACGTCTTCACCGTAGAGTTCGACGTGTTTTACACCGGCGAAGAAGAAGGCTCGCTGATCTGGGTGTTCCTGCCGGCAGACTCCGACAAGGAGCCGGTGTTCACGCTCGAGGCGCCCGTCATCGACAACCGGGACAGTTATGGCCTCCAGTGGTGGTGGGAAGCCGCTTCGGGCAGCCAGGACGGGCAGAAACCCGGCGTGGTCGTCAACTCCGGAGTATGGCACCATTTCGCGCTCTCCTTCAACAAACGCGCGCTCAAGTTCTATCTGGACGGCGAAAGGATGATCAACATCCCGAACGTCTCCGTCGTGCCGGGATGGTTCACGCTTGAGTCCATCTTCGAGCCAATGATGGGAATCAGCAACATCCGCATCGCCAAAGGCGCGGTTCCGCTCTACGACCGGCTGGCCGGCGAAGGCAAGATCGTCACCTACGCGATCACGTTCGACACCGGCAAGGCCACGCTGAAGCCGGAAGCCGACGTGGAGATCAACCGGATCAAAGGCCTGATGGATCAGGACGCGTCCCTGCGGTTCGAAGTCCAGGGCCACTGCGACAGCACCGGCTCCGACGCCGTCAATGACAGGCTCTCCCAGCAGCGCGCCGAAGCCATCGTCGCCCGCCTGGCCGAGATGGGCGTCACCCGGGACCGCCTCACGGCCGTAGGAAAGGGGTCGCGCGAGCCCATAGCCGACAACGGCACGGATGAAGGACGCGCCAAGAACCGCCGGGTCGAATTTGTCAAGAAATAAAGCACCATGAAAAAGATTACGCTCGTCCTGGCAGCTTTGCTGTCCGTCGGACTGACGGCTCTGGCCCAGGTCCCCAATCCTTATTCCTACAATGACATCCCCGAAGTGGCGCTGGATGTCCCCCTGGGGCTGCCCGCCCACGACGAAAACGCAGAGCCTGCCCTGCAGAAGCCGCGTCCGCAGGTGTCATTCTGCGCTTATCGCATCAGCACCCACGGCACCCCGGCCAAGGTGTTCTACGATGCCGCCAGCAAGCGGCAGTACAGCATTTCTTCCAGCATCGACCCGGTCACCGGCGAGAATCGGGTCATCCGGACGCTGAGCATCCCGGACAGCCTGGCCATCTACAAGATCGACGATGCGGCCCGCACCGTCACCAAGCTGCCCGCCGAAGGGATGCAGGCCCTCAACAACCTGGATGTCAGGTCCAAGACGGAGCAGCTGACGGAAGAGGGCATGGCTTATGTCTGCGACCGCTGGTGCTACATGAAGACCATTGTCACGACCGAGACCTTCGGAGGCCCCTACGGGACGCATACCGATGAGCACTACCGGACCAGCTACATCGACCCGGAGACGGGCATCACCCTCTGCGAAGACGCCGACGGCATCGTGACCTATCAGCGCAACATCCATCTGGGCGTCCCCTATCCTGAAGTATTTGAGCTGCCCAAGGGATACAGCATCGTGGTCCAGGACCTCCAGGCCGGGCTGAAAGCCCAGCAGGAATGGGAAGATAAAGCCGCGAAAGGCTACGAACAGCTGGAGAAGATGCTCGGGAAATTCAAGAACAAATGATGACAGACCGCCGGAAACGGCGGTCTGTCATCATAATCAGGGGTGTCGACGGCCTAGCGGAAGGAGACCCAGTCGATCTCGACGGAGCCGGAGATCAGCTCGACGGCGATGTCCTGCATGCCGGTGACCTTCATGCCGACCTTGGCCTCCAGGACGGTCCAGTCGGCGCAGGCCGGGACCTCGATGTTCTTGCCCTTGCCGCCGGCGGTGACGCGGATGGCGGCGCCCTTCTCACTGCGGGCGCGGAAGACGAACTTGGACGGGGCCTTGGCGCCGAAGTCCACGTCGTCGAAGCGCACGCGGTCATACTGCTGCGTGAAGACAGTCTTCCAGCCGGCGAAATAGTTGAATTCGTCGAGGTAGTCGACCTTCGCACCCACGCACTCGCTGTAGCGGTCGATGTTCAGCTCGTCGGAGGCCTTGAAATAGCCCACGCCGCGCCAGGTCGGGACGACCGGGACGATGGTGCCGTCCTCACGGAAGGAAACCTTGTCCACGCGCACGGAGCGGTTCTTGTCGAAGCTCGGGCTGAAGTCGTTGTGGTGGTAGAAGAGATACCACTCGCCGTTGAACTCCACGAAGGAATGGTGGTTGGTCCAGCAGCCGGTCGGAGACTCCTCCATGAACACGCCCTTGAACTCGTAGGGACCGAGCGGGCTGTCCGCCATGGCGTAGCAGAGCGTCTCGGTGCCGCCTTCGAGGCGCACCCACGGATAGGTCAGATAGTATTTTCCATTGCGTTTGAACAGGAACGGGCCTTCGGTCTGGCCCTTCGGGAAGGTCTCGTCCAGACGGACGGCCGGGCCCTCGATCTCGGACATGTTGGCCGCGAGTTTGCCGCCGCGCATGCCCATGCCGGACCAGATCAGATAAACCGTGCCGTCGTCATCCTTGAAGGCGCAGGGGTCGATGCCGCCGGTGCCCTTGACGGTATTCTCCTGGATCGTGAAGGGGCCGGCAGGGTCGTCGGCGACCGCCACGCCGATGCCGAAGCCGAAGCCGCGGCCGCGCTTGGGCGCGTCAGGGAAATAGAAATAGTATTTGCCGTCCTTCTCCACACAGTCGGGCGCCCACATCGAATAGGCGGCCGGCTCGCCCCAGGGGACGTCCTTCTGGTCCACGATGTTGCCGTGGTCGGTCCAGTGGGTCAGGTCGTCGGTGGAATAGACATGGTAGTCGGACATGCAGAACCAGGGCTGCTCGCCCTGATACTTCACGGTCGGGATGTCGTGCGAAGGATAGAGGTAGAGGCGTCCGTTGAAGACATGCGCGGACGGGTCTGCGGAAAAGGCGCCGGTGATCACCGGGTTGGTGCCGGTCACGAAGCTGCCGCCCTTCTCGGTGCGCACCTTGTCCAGGAAGTTGGTCATCGAGCGGAGGGTGTACTCGGTGTACATGTTGAAGCCGTGGCCGCCGCCGTCGACCATATAGAGCTCGGTGCGGACGCCGGCCTTGTCCAGCAGCTCATAGAAATGCGGGCCCTGGCAGGACGGGACCACGTTGTCGGCCGTGCCGTGGAAGATGGCCACGGGCGGGTCGTTCGCGTCGATGTAGTTGGTGGCGTTCAGCGCCTTGAAGCGCTCTTCGTTGCCCGCGAAGGGGAAGCCCATCACGGCCTCCTCCGGCGCGTGGTTCCACGTGTCGGTGGTGCCGCCGCAGCTCATGTAATTGAGGTCGACGGGACCGGACCAGTCGCAGGCGGCGTTGACGCGGCTGCTGTAGCCGAGGTTGCCGCCCACTTCGCCTTCGAGCTCCTGCACGCCGCCGGTCGTCGCGGCCAGCGAGGCGAGGTGGCCGCCGGACGAGAAGCCGGAAGTGGCCACGAAGGAGGCATCGAAGCGGTATTTGTCAGCGTTGGCGCGCACCCAGCGGATGACGCCCTTGATGTCCTGGATCTGGGCCGGGAACTTGGCGTCCATCGAGGAACGGTGGTTCGGGGTCACGACGGCGTAGCCGGCGTCCAGCAGGGCGTTGACGATGGTGCCGAGGTCGGCCATGCCCTTGGAGTTGTTGGAATACCAGGCGCTGCCGTAGATATGGACAACAACGGGATAGGAGGCCTTCTGCATGCGGGGCAGATAGACGTCGAGCTTGTGGTAGACCTGGTCGTCGCCGGCATAGTCGATGTCCGCGAACTTCTCGGAGCAGTGGACGTCGATCTTGGGCATCTGGAAGCCGCCGAAACCGCCGGCAGGCTGGGCCTGGAGGGAGACGGCCCCCGCCAGACAGGCAATGAACATTAAGACTTTTCTCATGTGTTGGTTATACAGTATTTATTTGAAAAATTTCTGCAGGGTCTCCGCCAGGTAGGTGCGGGCGTTCATCCAGGTGTGGCCGCCTTCGGTGAACATCTTCTCGTAGGAGATGCCGCGGGCGTCGAAGTAGGCCTGGTGGTCCAGGACGTTCTGGTAGAGGAAGTCGGAGGTGCCCACGCCGAACCACATCAGCTTCAGCCCCGCGACGGTCTGCCCGACCTGCGGGAAATAGGCGCCCATCACTTCCGGGGTGAGGTAGGCGCTGTAGGAGGCCAGCCAGCCGAACAGGTCGGGACGGCTGTAGGCCGCGAACAGCGACTGGCCGCCGCCGCGCGAGAAGCCCGCGATGGCGCGGCTCTCGCGCCGGTTGAGCGTGCGGAAATTGCGCTCCACGAACGGCATCACGCACTCGGTCAGCTCGCGGGTGAAGTCGGTGTACATCCCGGCCGCCTCCATCGAGGTCGGGGCCGGCGTGCCGTTCATCATGTAGCCGTACGGCATCACGACGATCATCTCCTTCGCCTTGCCCTGGGCGATGAGGTTGTCCAGGATGACGTTGAGCTTGCCCACCTTGAACCAGGTCTCCTCGGTGTCGGTGGTGCCGCTGACCAGATAGAAGACAGGATATTTCTTGTTGCCTTTCTCGTATCCCGGCGGGGTGTAGACCACCAGCGGGCGGTCCATGCCGAGCACGGAGGACTTGTAGTTCATATACACGACCCGGCCGTGCGGGACGTCGTTGAGCGTATAGAGCGCGTCCTTGGCCGGCATTTCCAGCAGGCTGGCCTTGAACTGCTCGTTGGGGAAGATGTCCGTGTTGTTGGGATCCTGCACGCGGATGCCGTCCACCACGAAGTTGTAGGGGTAAATATCGGCCTTGGGCGGCTTCACGGTGGCGCTCCACACGCCTTCGGCGTTGCGCACCATCGGCACGTCCCGCTCCTGGAACTGGCCCGACAGCATCACCTGCGAGGCCCGGGGATCCTGGTAGTTGAAGGTCACGCGGCCGTCGGGGTGCACGATGTGCGACTCCAGCGAGGAATTCCACATCCGGGGCCCCTCGGGGGCCGGATAGCCGAGCAGCCGGAGCATCGTGGCCGCATAGCGGCGGCCGAGCTCGCGGTAGCCCGCGGCGTTGAAGTGCAGCAGGTCAAAGTTGACGTCGCAGCCGCTGGAGCTGATCACGTGGGCCTGCGGGATGGTGCGCGGCACAGCGTCGATGATGGGATTCATCGCCGCGCAGATGCCGCCGCGGTCGCTGTTGACCACTTCGCCCACCAGCAGGGGCACGACCTCGCCGCGCAGGTCGAGGTCGCGCAGGATATTGTCATAGACGCGCTTGAGCTGCATCGGCCAGTCCTGCTGGCCGGTGTTGGACTCGCCCTGGTGCACCAGGATGCCCTTGATCACGCCGTCTTTCTGCGCCTTTTTGGCGAGCGAGATCAGGCGGCCGTAGGGATCGTTGTCATAGGCGGCGAGCATCCCCTTCATCCATCCGGGGGCGCGATTCTTCACGTAATTGTCGATGCTGTCAGGCAGGAAGGTCTCGATGTGGCAGCCGCCGATGGCGACGTGGATGATGCCCACCTTGACGTTGTCCGGAAGGTTCTCCACCAGCGTCCGGCCGAAGTAGTCGGCGGGCGTGAGGCCGGTGCCGGGACGACAGAGCGGCGGGACGGCGGTGTACCACTCGCCCTGCTTGCGCCCCATCTCGGGGAAATCGACGGCCGCCATCATCCGGAAGCGGTCGCTCACGCCCTCGAGGTCCTGCGCCTCGATGCGGGCGTTGCCTTCCATGTTGGACTGTCCGAAGCAGAGGTAGATGTGGAAATCGGGGTCCTGCGCCCGGCCGGCGACGGCCGCCAGCAGCAGGAAGGATACCAGGAGAATGCGTTTCATATGTGGCTTGTTTTTTAGTAGAGCCAAATTTACGCTTTTTCGCGGTTCGCGCGTAGCCGCGCGCACCGGAATTCTTGCATTAATCCTCCATTTTCTTGCAGAAATGTGCCACCAAAAATGTATCTTTGTGACAATGGAAGCCTTGGAGGTTCTGAAGCAGTATTGGGGCCATGACGCCTTCCGCCCGATGCAGGAGGAGATCATCTCCGCCGCGACGGACGGCCGCGACGTGCTGGCCATCCTGCCCACCGGCGGCGGCAAGTCCGTCTGCTTCCAGGTCCCCGCGCTGATGCGCGAAGGCATCGCCCTCGTGGTCACGCCCCTGATCGCCCTGATGAAGGACCAGGTGCAGAATCTCGAGGCGCGCGGGATCAAGGCGCTCGCCATCCACGCCGGGATGGAGCGCCGCGAGGTGGAGATCACGCTGGGCAACGCAGCCTACGGCGACTTCAAGTTCCTCTACGTGTCGCCGGAGCGGCTCAACACCGCCCTCTTCCAGTCCTGGCTCCCCCTCCTGCCCATCAACTACATCGTCGTGGACGAGGCCCACTGTATCTCGCAGTGGGGCTACGACTTCCGTCCGGATTATCTGGAAATCAACAATTTGCGCAAGGTCGTGGACGCGCCCGTGATCGCGCTGACCGCCACGGCCACGCCCCGCGTGGCGGAGGACATCATGGACAAGCTCTCCTTCCGCGAGCCGCTGCTGCTCAAGAGCGGGTTCGAGCGCCCCAACCTCTCTTATATCGTGCGCAAGTGCGAGGACAAGAGCGGCCAGCTGCTCGACATCTGCCGCGGCGTCCAGGGTTCGGGCATCGTCTACATGCGCCACCGCCGCCGCTGCGAGGAGATGGCCGCGCTGCTCGCCGACCAGGGCGTCAGCGCGTCGTTCTACCACGCCGGGCTGGGCGGGGCCGTCCGCGCGGAGCGCCAGGAGGCCTGGCGGCGCGGCGAGATCCGCGTGATGGTGTGCACCAACGCCTTCGGCATGGGCATCGACAAGCCCGACGTGCGCTTCGTCGTGCACACGGGCCTGCCCGAGAGTCCGGAGTCCTATTTCCAGGAGGCCGGGCGCGCGGGACGCGACGGACGGCAGTCCTACGCCGTCCTGCTCTGGAACGCCACGGACGTGCGCCGGCTCCGCCAGCTGCAGGCCGTGACCTTCCCGCCCCTCGAATACATCGCCGACATCTACCAGAAGCTCCATATCTTCTTCCAGATCCCCTACGACACGGGCGTCGGGAGGCAGCTGAAATTCGACCTGGACGCGTTTGCGAAGCATTTCCGGCTGGAGCGCGCGCCGGTCCACTACGCGCTCAAGTACCTCGAGCGCGCGGGCCATCTGACTTTCGCCGAAGACGTCGAGATCGCGACGCAGGTGGGCATCCTCGCCGACCGCGGCGCGCTCTACGACATCGACCTGCCGGAGCCGGCGATGGTCACGCTCCTGGAGGTCCTGATGCGCCGCTATTCCGGCATTTTCTCCTACCCCGTCCCGATCCGCGAAGAGCCGGTCGCGGCCGCCTGCGGGCTGTCCGTGCCGCAGCTCCGCCAGCTGCTCTACCGCACTTCCCTGGAGCACGTCATCAAGTACATCCCGGGCGACCGCTGCAGCGTGGTCTTCCTGCATCACGACCGCCTGATGCCCGGCAACGTCGACCTCCAGAAGGACAAATACGCCTTCCTGCTGGACAACGCCCGCGCCCGCGCCGAGGCGATGGTCGAATACGTCTCGGAAGGCACCGAATGCCGCTCCCGCTGGCTCCTGCGCTATTTCGGGCAGGAAGAATCCGCCGACTGCGGCGGCTGCGACGTGTGCCGCGCCGCGCGGCTCGGCATCCCGGCGGGGCTCCCCTCCGAGTCGGCGACCCTCCGCCGGCGTCTCATCAATAATGGGGATTTGCCCAGCGAATAGGGCAATCGCTTTGACAAGTGAAGAAAAATCGCTATATTTGCCCGGTTTCAAGGTTAGTTAGAAAAAGGTTTAATTATTATAAATTCTAAAATAACGCATTATGCCTAAGATCGATTTAACTAAGTATGGCATCAAAGGTGCATCCGAGATCCTCTACAACCCGACCTACGAAGTCCTCTACAACGAGGAGACCGTTCCCGGCCTCGAGGGCTACGACAAGGGTCAGGTGACCGAACTCGGCGCCATCAACGTGATGACCGGCGTCTACACCGGCCGCTCCCCTAAGGACAAATACATCGTGATGGACAAGAACTCCAAGGACACCGTGTGGTGGAACACCCCGGAGTATCCCAACGACAACCACGAGATGTCCGAGAAGACCTGGAAGGAAGTCAAGAGCCTCGCCCTCAAGCAGCTCAGCGGCAAGCGCCTCTTCGTCGTGGACGGCTTCTGCGGCACCCACAAGGACACCCGCATGAAGGTCCGCTTCATCATGGAAGTCGCCTGGCAGGCCCACTTCGTGACCAACATGTTCATCCGTCCGATGAACCAGGCCGAGTTCGACCAGGAGCCCGATTTCGTGGTCTTCTGCGCCGCCAAGGCCAAGGTCGACAACTACGAGGAGCTCGGTCTCCGTTCCGAGACCTGCGTCGCCTTCAACGTGACCAGCAAGGAGCAGGTCATCCTCAACACCTGGTACGGCGGTGAGATGAAGAAGGGTATGTTCTCCATGATGAACTACTTCCTCCCGCTCAAGGGCATCGCCGCCATGCACTGCTCCGCCAACACCGACCTCAACGGCGAGAACACCGCCATCTTCTTCGGTCTGTCCGGCACCGGCAAGACCACCCTCTCCACCGATCCGAAGCGTCTGCTCATCGGCGACGACGAGCACGGCTGGGACGATGAGGGCGTCTTCAACTTCGAGGGCGGCTGCTACGCCAAGGTCATCAAGCTCGACAAGGAGTCCGAGCCCGATATCTACAACGCCATCCGCCGCGACGCGCTCCTCGAGAACGTGACCGTGGACGCCGAGGGCAAGATCGACTTCAACGACAAGAGCGTCACCGAGAACACCCGCGTGTCCTACCCGATCTACCACATCAACAAGATCGTCCGCCCGGTGTCCCAGGGTCCTGCCGCCAAGCAGGTCATCTTCCTGTCCGCCGACGCTTTCGGTGTGCTTCCTCCGGTCTCCATCCTGACCCCGGAGCAGACCAAGTACTACTTCCTGAGCGGCTTCACCGCCAAGCTCGCCGGTACCGAGCGCGGCATCACCGAGCCGACCCCGACCTTCTCCGCCTGCTTCGGCCAGGCCTTCCTGGAGCTGCACCCGACCAAGTACGCCGAGGAGCTCGTGAAGCGCATGGAGAAGAGCGGCGCCAAGGCCTACCTCGTCAACACCGGCTGGAACGGCACCGGCAAGCGTATCTCCATCCGTGATACGCGCGGCATCATCGACGCCATCCTCGACGGCAGCATCGACAAGGCCCCGACCAAGAACATCCCTTACTTCAACTTCGAGGTTCCCACCGAGCTCAAGGGTGTCGACACCGGCATCCTCGATCCTCGCGACACCTACGCAGACGCCAGCATCTGGGAGGAGAAGGCCAAGGATCTCGCCGGCCGCTTCATCAAGAACTTCCACAAGTACGAGTCCAACGAGGCCGGCAAGGCGCTCGTCGCCGCTGGTCCCCAGCTGTAATCCTCGTACCGATAGCAATAAAACCGCCCCTCACCGGGCGGTTTTTTGTTTTTTATTCTTACCTTTATGCTCAATAACCATTAAACAAAAAGAAACATGGGTCTCATCATTACCATTGCAGTCATCGTCCTCATCGTTCTCTGGGTCATTTCCGTCCAGCGCAAGCTCGTCAACCAGGATGAGCTCTGCCAGAACGCCATGAGTACCATCGGCGTGCAGCAGGAGAGCCGCTGGGACGCCCTCACCGGCATGGTCGAACTGATCAAGTCTTACAACGAACACGAATACAACACGTTGCGCGACGTCATCGCCCAGCGCAGCCCGATCAGCTCCAAGAGTTCCGCCCAGGAAGTGGAAGCCCAGGAGAACCTGATCGGCAAGGTCGCCGCCGGCATCGACGTCGTGGTCGAGAAATACCCCGAGCTCAAGGCCAACGAGAACTACGGCAAGGCCATGGACGCCGTCGACAAATACACCAACATGGTGCGTACCAGCAAGATGGTGTACAACGACACGGCCACCAAGTACAACAAGATCATCCGCCAGATTCCGGATTCCATCGTGGCGAGCCTCTTCGGCTTCAAGGGCCGCGACTATCTCAAGACCGAGGACAAGAAGACGGAAATGCCTTCCCTCAAGATCTAGGCATGAAATTCTGGCTCACTTTTATAGCGGCATTGGTCTCGACCACTGCCGTTTTTGCCCGTGAGACGCGGGTCCGCAGCATCGACATAGACGTCACGTTCTATGCCGACGGCCGCGCCCAGTTCGATGAGAAATGGGACGTGGAAGTCGGCGACGACTTCACCGAGCTGTATCTCCCCAAGGAGAACCTCGGCGACATCGGCGTCGCGTCTTTCAAGGTGTTCTGCGACGGGGCCCCGCTCGCCGACGACGGCGCGTGGGACACCGACCGCTCCCGCGCACGCAAGGCAGGCCGCTACGGCATCGTCCGCAAGAGCGGCGGCGTGGAGCTGTGCTGGGGCGTCGGCGACCGCGGGCACCATCTCTACAACCCCGTCTACGTCCTGACCAACACGGTCAAGGGCCTCGACGACTACGACATGTTCCACATGCAGGTGCTCGCCGACCACATCACCGGCTCGCCGCACGTCCGCGTGACCTTCGCGCTGGACGAGGCGATGGGCGCCCAGCTGGACACGTCCGCGGTCCGCGCCTGGGGCTTCGGCTACTACGGCCCCGTCAGTTTCGAGGACGGCAAGCTCGTCTATGAGTCCGACGATTACGACCAGCAGAGCTCGGTCATCGCCCTGATCCGCTTCGACAAGGGCATCTTCACGCCCGCCAGCGTGCCGGGCGGCCCGTTCCAGGCCCGGCTGGACCGTGCGCTGGAAGGCGCCAGCTTCGCGGACGACGAGGATGAGGAGGACGACGACGAGACCAGTTTCGTGGAATTGCTGTTCCAGCTCGTGGTGCTCTTCCTCGCGCTGTTCGGCGGCAGCAAGTACGGCTATGACCAGACCGGCCACGTCTCCCCCTGGAAGAAGAAAAAGCTGCTCGGCATGTCGCCCAAGGACGTCAGCTGGTGGCGCGACATCCCGATGGACGGCGACCTGATCGCCGCCGACTATGCCCTGACGCGGCTCGGCGAGGACCGCAAGAACAACGCCCTCGCCTCGGCGGAGATCCTCCGGATGATCTACAACGGCTACCTGGACGTCCAGAAAGACGCCAAGGGCAAGGTCGAGATCACCTTCGCACCCGACAAGCACGGCCAGGCTCCCATCGACCCGATCGCCAGCGACCTGTGGAGCATGATGCTGGAGGCCTCCGGCTCCGACCGCATCCTCCAGGACAAGGAGTTCTCCTCCTGGTCCTCCAAGAACAGGAAACGCCTCTACAACTGGACCCTGAAAATGGCCCAGATCGGCAAGGACAAGTTCCGCAGCCGCGGCTGGATGAACGCCATGGGCAACAAGTTCACGCCCGAGGGGCAGACCGAGGCGCAGCACCTGCTGGGCTTCAAGAAATATCTCGAAGACTTCACCCTCTCGCGCCAGCGCGAGACCGTCGAGGTCCATCTGTGGCAGGAATACCTGGTCTACGGCGCCCTGCTGGGCGTGGCGGAGAAGGTAGCGAAGCAGCTCAAGGACATCGACCCGGTGCTCTTCGAGCGGACGGTCGGCTATGACTACGGCACCTTCACGAACGTCCTCTACTCGACCAACATGCTCTCGCGCGCCATCACGAGTTCCAACAAGGCCTATGTCGCCTCCACGTTCTCCGGCAGCAGCCGGGGCGGCTTCGGCGGAGGTTCTTCCTTCGGCGGAGGCGGCGGCTTCAGCGGAGGCGGAAGCGGGTTCGGACGATAGATTTGAAAAGCGGCACTTGCCGCTTTTTTCGTATATTTGTGGAGTATGGGAGAATTGACCACCAGCATCCAGTACCTCAGCGGGGTCGGTCCGAAGCGGGCCGAGCTGCTGCGGCGCGAGCTGGGGGTCGAGACGCTCTCCGACCTGATCCACCTCTATCCCTTCCGCTACATCGACCGCAGCGGCATCACGCCCATCGCGCAGATCGCGCCCGACCTGGCGTCGGTGCAGCTGCAGGCCACGGTCGTGAGCCGCACGCTCTACGGGCCCAACAGCGCCGTGGTCTCGCAGGAGACGGACCCCATCCACTGGGGCGCGGTCAAGCGCCTGTCCGTGATCGTGCAGGACGCGTCCGGGCAGATGGAGATGGTCTTCTTCAAGGGCGTCCGCTGGAATTTCCAGCGGCTCGTCCCGGGCGCCACGTTCCTCTTTTTCGGCAAGCCGCAGGCCTTCGGCACGCGCCTCAACATCGTGCATCCGGAGGTGGACGTGCCGCAGGAGGGCGCGCTCTCGCAGGGGGCGCTGACGGGCGTCTATCCCAGCACGGAGAAGCTCAAGACCGGCGGCATCACCGGCAAGGTGATGTGCCGCCTGCAGCAGTCCGCCCTCGCGCTCTGCCTGCCGGAGGTGGAGGAGACGCTGCCGGAGTATGTGCTGCGCGAGCGGGGGCTCGTGTCCCTGCAGTACGCGCTCAAGAACATCCATTTTCCGAAGGACAGCTATTCGCTGCAGAAGGCCACCTACCGCCTCAAGTTCGAGGAGCTCTTCTTCCTGCAGCTCTCGCTGCTGAAGCAGAAATATGTCCGTTCGCGCGGGGAGCGCGGCCTGCTGATGCCCAAGGTCGGGCCGGACTTCCACGCGTGCTACAACGCCCTCCCCTACGCCCTGACCGGGGCGCAGCAGCGGGTGATCAAGGAGATCCGCGGCGACCTGACGAGCGGGCACCAGATGAACCGCCTGCTGCAGGGCGACGTAGGTTCCGGCAAGACGATGGTGGCGGTGCTGAGCTGCCTGATGGCCATCGGCAACGGCTTCCAGACCTGCATCATGGCGCCCACCGAGGTGCTCGCGCAGCAGCACTACGCCAATATCCAGAAGTATCTCAAGCCCACTTCCGTGCAGTGCGCGCTGCTGACCGGCAGCACGCCGCAGAAGGAGCGGCGCGCCATCCACGCCGCCCTGGAGGACGGCAGCCTGGGCATCCTCGTCGGCACGCACGCGCTGCTGGAAGACAACGTCGTCTTCCGCAACCTCGGCCTCGCCGTCATCGACGAGCAGCACCGCTTCGGCGTCGACCAAAGAGCCCGCCTCTGGGCCAAAGGTCCTTCTACGGCCGGCAGCGGAGACGCTCCTGCTGAAAACTTCGCTTCGCTCATCCCCCCCACTGCTGCGCAGCGGGTCCCCCCCATTTACGAGGCCATGGGTGGCCACGGTTTTCCGCAGGAGGTCTCCGCCGCCGGCCGGATTCCGCCACACATTCTTGTGATGACGGCGACGCCGATCCCGCGGACGCTGGCGATGACGCTGTACGGCGACCTCGACGTGTCGGTCATCGACGAGATGCCGCCGGGCCGCAAGCCCGTGCAGACGATGTGCATCGGGCAGAACCGCCGGGCGGCGATGTACAAGTTCATGCGGGAGGAGATCGCCCGCGGGCGGCAGGTGTTCGTCGTCTACCCGCTCATCTTCGAGAGCGAAAAGATGGACCTGCAGAACCTCGAGCAGGGCTACGAAGAGATCGTCAAGGCCTTCCCGCTGCCGGACTACAAGGTCGCCATCGTCCACGGCCAGCAGACCAACGACGAGAAGAATTTCAACATGGCCGCGTTCGTCGCGGGCCGCGCCAACATCCTCGTGTCCACGACCGTGATCGAGGTGGGCGTGGACGTCCCCAACGCCTCCGTGATGGTCATCGAGAGCGCCCAGCGCTTCGGCCTGAGCCAGCTGCACCAGCTGCGCGGCCGCGTGGGGCGCGGCGCCGAGAAGTCCTACTGCATCCTGGTCAAGGACGTCAAGACCTCCCGGGAAGCCCAGCAGCGCCTGGACCTGATGTGCGCCACCGAAGACGGATTCGAGATCGCCGAGCAGGACATGAAGATGCGCGGCCCGGGCGACCTCGAGGGCACGCAGCAGAGCGGCCTGCCCATCAGCCTCAACATCGCCTCGCTGGCCAGGGACGGCCAGCTGCTCTCGGAGGCCCGCGCCTATGCCACGAAGGTCCTGGACGCCGATCCGGAGCTCGCCGCGCCGCAGAACGCCCCGCTGGTCCGGGAGCTGCGCAAAGGCAAATACGAAATCCGGGACTACAGCAAGATTTCTTGAGCGGGCGGCTTTTTTCGGCAAATCTGCTCGGAATTGCGCCCGATTTTTGTATATTTGAAAGAATCATGGAAACAGCAAGAATCCTGCTTCGCCCCTGGCGCGAAAGCGACTCCGGGGCCTTGTTCAAATATGCCAGCGACCCCGACGTGGGGCCGCGCGCCGGCTGGCCGCCCCACAAGTCCGAAGCGGACAGCCTGGGAGTGATCCGCCGCTTCTTCCTCAACGACCACACCTGGGCCATCGAGCTCAAGGAGACCGGCGAGCCCGTCGGCTGCATCGGCTATTTCCCGAAAGGCGAAAGCAACATCGAGATCGGCGAGCAGGACGCCGAGCTCGGCTACTGGATCGCCAAGCCCTACTGGAACCGCGGCATCTGCACCGAAGCCCTGCGTCTGCTGATTGCCTATTGCCGGGAGGAGAAAGGCTTCCGGACGCTCTGGAGCGATTTCTTCGTGGACAACCCGGCCTCCGGGCGCGTGATGGAGAAATGCGGTTTCCGCGACACCGGCCGCATCAACTGGTGCAGCCACCTCTACCAGGGAGGCGACCGCCCCGTCAGGATCATGGTCCTGGAAGAACAACCGAATCAAACAGCTAAAACGAAATAAAAGCCCAAATGAAACGCACCCTTATCGCATTAACCTGTCTTGTTATGGCAATCAGTTGTGCCCAAAAAGAAGATAGCGGCTACATCGGACCTTCCGACATCCGCATCGAGGACGGCGTGATGACCCCCGAGTCGCTGCTCGCGCTCGGCCGCCTGTCCGATCCCCAGCTTTCCCCCGACGGCTCCCGGATCCTGTATGGAGTCTCCTATACCGACGTCGCGGCCAACCGCAGCTGCCGCAACCTGTTCCTCTGCAACACCGACGGCACCGGCAAGGTCCAGCTCACCCGCTTCGCCAAGAGCGTCAGCGGCGCCCGCTGGTCGCTGGACGGCAAGAGCATCTATTTCCTGCAGGGCGGCCAGCTCTGGAAGGCGCCGCTCAAGGGCAACAAGCTCGGCAAGCGCGTCCAGCTCAGCGACGTCCCCAACGGGATCAGCGACTTCAAGCTCTCCCCCGACCAGCAGCAGGTCATCTACGTGAGCACCATCAAGAACACGGCCCTGCAGACGCCCAAGGACAGCGACCCCGCGCTCGACAAGGCGCAGGCCTATGCCACCGAGGACCTGATGTACCGCCACTGGGACCACTGGGTGACCGACGTCCCGCGCAGCTACGTCGCTCCCCTCGCCAACGGCAAGATCACCCCGGACAACTCCATCGACATCCTCGGCACGGACGAGCTCTTCGAGCTGCCCACCGAGCCGTTCGGCGGCGTGGAGCAGCTGGACTGGGCGCCCGACAGCCGGCACATCGTCTATTCCTGCCGCAAGAAGGTCGGCAAGCAGTATGCCTTCAGCACCAACACCTCCATCTATATCTATGACATCCTGACCGGCGCTACGATCGACGTCAAGACGGACGGCGGCTACGACACGGATCCCGTGTGGAGCGCCGACGGCAAGCACATCGCCTGGATCTCGATGGCGCGCGACGGCTATGAAGCCGACCGCCAGCGCCTGTTCGTCTGCGACACGGAGCTCCTGGAGCCCGAGGCGGACGGCCAGAACGTCGGCGTGGCGGTGAAGAACGTCCGCGAACTTCTGCCGCACTTCGACCACGACGTGGCCGGCCCGGTCTGGTACGAGGGCGAGATCTTCTTCAATTCCCTCGTCGAGGAGGGCATCCAGGCGCTCTTCTGCGCCGACCTGACGGGCGACGTGCAGCGCATCACCGCCCCCGACTGGAATTTCGACTTCTTCTCCCCCTTCGCCATCCTGCCCCGCCAGGACGGCGTGGAGCTGCTGGCTTCCTATTATTGCCTCAAGTTCCCGACGGAGCTCGTCTCCGTCAAGATCACGGCCGGCGGCGTCACCTTCGCCCAGCTGACCGACGAGAACCAGCACATCATCGGCCAGCTCGCCGACGTCAAGGACGAGCGCGTGTTCGTGGAGACGGTCGACCACCAGCAGATGCTCTGCTGGGTCCTCTATCCCCCGCAGTTCGACCCCGCCAAGAAATACCCGGCCATCGAGATCGTGCTCGGCGGCCCGCAGGGCACCAACTCCCAGGACTGGAGCTACCGCTGGTGCTACCGCCTGATGGCCCAGCAGGGCTATGTCGTCATCCTGCCCAACCGCCGCGGCACCACCGCGTTCGGCCAGGAATGGAAGGAGCAGATCTCCGGCGACTACCCTGGCCTCAACATGCAGGACTACCTGAGCGCCGGCCGCTACATCAAGAGCCAGCCCTACGTGGACAAGCTCGCCTGCGTGGGCGCTTCCTACGGCGGCTACTCCGCCTACATGCTGGAAGGCCTGCACGGCGACCTCTATGACTGCTTCATCGCCCACGCGGGCATCTTCGACGAGAAGCAGCTCTGGTTCACCACCGAGGAGATGTGGTTCGCCAACTGGGACAACGGCGGCCTGATGGAATACGCCTATGAGCCCGGCAAGGTCGGCCCCGCCGGCAACGGCATCACCTTCGGCGGCATGCAGCAGGCCGGCGCGCCCTACGCCACCACGGCCAAGGCCCAGCGCCACTACGCCAGCTCCCCGTCCTCGATGGTCACCAAATGGCACACTCCGATCCTCTGCATCCACGGCATGATGGACTACCGCATCCCCTATGAGCAGGGCATGGCGGCCTTCAACGCCGCCCAGATGATGGGCGTCCCGTCCAAGCTCGTGGTCTTCCCCGAGGAGAACCACTGGATCCTCCAGCCGCAGAACGCCCTCTATTGGCA
>JAEEGK010002724.1_pt1 | contig 44328 bp, 33 predicted proteins | sample 8958771 | NCBI WGS metagenome assembly JAEEGK01 (sample SAMN16246547, study PRJNA631951) | gut metagenome | biome: gut microbiome; feature: rumen; material: SC-attached | host: Bos | place: Iran: Karaj | collected 2018-10
CCTCCTTCGGGGGCGGGGGGTTCAATAAGGTGACTTGCCGATCTCCGCCCCGCCCGATGGGGGAGGGCTACGGGGGGGGCGAGCATCGCTCGGGATGGGGGCCGGGGGCGGGTCCACTGGTGTTTTTGTCCTTTTGTCCCAATGTTACATTGTCCCAATGTCCCATTAAGGTATATAACAATCAAAAACGGCTCCCAAATCGGGGGCCGTAATTTTTTTCCAAGAAATAAAACAAATATATATACTAAATATATAATAATTATAATTATTATATATACTTAAAGGGGGTAAATCCTCATCCGCCAAAACCTTAATGGGACAATGGGACGTTGGGACAATGGGACAAAACAAAACGAAACACCTCCGGACCCTCCCCCCGCCCTCCCTATAGGGGAAAGACCCTCCCCCTGGCCCCTCCCTATAGGGCGGGGAGTGGTTACCTTAGAGCCAGAACTATCTACTCCCCCTCCTTAGATAGGAGGGGCCAGGGCTGGTTGATAAAGTCTGGGTAAAGGGTTGATAACGACTGGCTAAAGGTATGATAACGGCTGGGCAAAGGGTTGGTGGTCAATAACTTTCCATATAATCAACCACCCCCAGCCCCTCCTTTCTAAGGAGGGGGGTACATTAGCCTCACATAAGCTTACTTCGGTATCTACTCCCCGCCCTATAGGGAGGGGCCGGGGGAGGGTCCGGTCCTGTTTTTAATACAGCGGCACCCAACTGGTGATGCTGTATTCGTCTACACCCTCCACCTGCAGACGGCTCTTCATCTTGTCGTACTGGTAGTTCTCGGGATAGTAGCAGCCGATGATTTCGCGGATGTAGCAGTTGATCTGCGCCATAGAATAGGTGGCGAAGTCCGACTCCTTGGAATAGCATATCTGGAACGTGCGGCGGAAGGGACTGGTCTTCTCGGTGAACAGGCGCGACTCGCCATTGTGCACATAGCCCACGGTGATGCCCACGGCCTCGAGGTTCCACGCGAACTCCTCGGGGTATTCCACTATCTCCACGATGTTGTTCTGCGGGTTCCTTATCCAGCGGTAGTCGGTGAGGTTCCTGGTGGCGCGGGGCGGGATGGTCAGTACCCGCTGCTTGTGGAGCGAGTCGGTGGGGTTGTGAGCGTCGTAGTAGCAGTGTCGGGCGCCGTCGCTGTCGGTGCGGTAGCAGCTGCCGCGGTCGATGTAGATGGGCTGGTCGGTCTTGTTCTTGATCTGGATGAAGTACACACGGTCTTCCTTGTCGTTGTAGATGGCGTTGTCTATGCGTTTCTTCACGATGGTCACCTCGATGTCGGGCGTCGACATCACCGAATTCTCATCCACCCAGAAGATGGCCGTGAAGTCTTTCGACAGACTCTGGTCGGGGTACATGTACATGCTTTTGTGGCACAGGTTGTACTGGCTGATAATTTTCTGGTTGTTTTTGTCGGGCTTCACGGCGGTCTCACTGCGCGTGACCGACTGTGCCGTTGCTGCCAGCAAGCAGAGCATGCAGAAGAGGGCAATCTTTTTCATCATCGTGATTGTTTGGCTAAAGGTTAAACATATTCTATGCAAAGTTACCAAAAATTGCGGAACGCCGTGGGGGAAATCCCCTACCCTGAGTAGGAAAATCCCTAACCTTCCGCCGCCTTTACACTTTTTAACGGAATATTCCCATTTCCTTAACAGATTTTTGCAGGTTATCGATGCCTCATTTTTGGCTACTCGCCGATTTTGCCGTATCTTTGCCATTGTAAAAAGCCCCCCTCCAGCCTCGCCCTTTCCGTCCCACGCATCCCCCGCATCCGTCCGCCAAATCCCTCCTTTCCGTCCGTCAAATCCGTCCCTTCCGTCCAACGGGAAATTTTAGAACACGAAGACACGAAGACACAAAGAATAAAAGACAGAAATTATCATAATTAATATAATTATTTTTGTAGGATTTTGTCAAAAAAAACAAACTCTGTATCTCTGTATCTCTGTGTTTTATAATTCACGCAAACTCCGCCTATGAATTATAATAATTATAATAATTTCTGTCAAAAAAAATCTGCGACTAAAAACGTGAAAAAATCACGTAAATTTCTGTCAATTCTTTAACCATAAAAACTTTAAAACTATGTCACATCTTTACAAACTCGTACAAAACACCAATGAGGAGATGCAGAAGTGCTACCAGAAGTGGTACGCCCGCCCGGTATACACCGGGACCATCGACCTCGACGCCATCGCTGAACTCATACAGCGCAACTCAACGGCCAAGAAGTCCGACGCCAAGGCCGTGCTCACCGAAATGGTGGAGGTGATCTCGGATGCCCTGAAGTCATCCCAGCGCGTCCACATCGACGGCTTCGGCACGTTCAAGATCGGCATCAGCTCGCGCGGAGCCGACTCGCCCGAGGACTTCACCGCCACCGAGAACATCCGCGGCTGCCGCGTCCTCTTCCAGCCCGAAATCACCACCGACAGCTCCACCCGCAAGCGCATCAAGAAGATGACGCAGGGCATCAGCTACCAGAGTGCCGCCAGCCTGGTGAGTGCCAAGGAAATGGAAGAGAGAGGGAAGGAACAGCCCTAAAAAAAGAGGAGGACCCTCCCCCTACCCCTCCCTATAGGGCGGGGAGTAATTAGTCTCGAGCCTTGAAGGTATCTACTCCCCCTCCTTAGAAAGAGCCCCTTTTTCAGTGGGCTCTTTCTAAGGAGGGGGGGGTACATTACAAACAAAAATCCACACAAAATCCTACAAAAATATTTTTGATAGATTTTTGAAGATTTTTGTCTTTATCTCTGTTACTCTTTGTTGAATAATTTACCCACAAAAAACTATGTCTAAGAAAGAAATCTGGAAATTTGTTATTCAGACGCTGATAGCGATTCTGACGGCCATCGGCACCACGCTCGGCGTCACCTCGTGCATGGCGTAGCCGTAAAAAAAGAACCTCCCTACCCTCTTCTATCCAGGGCCGGGAGGTTTCTTTATTTATCTCGAACACAAAGACACTAAGACACTAAGTTTTTTCTTTAAACAAAAATCCACACAAATCTTACAAAAATATTATTGCAAATAGCATGAACTTTATTTCCATAAGTCCTCAAGCTTAATGACGCGGCCACGACCTTCCTTAATATCCTCTTGTCCTTGCTTAATGACATCTACCATAGCTGGCGATGACATGAGGTACTCCGTCTCATCCTTTGCGCGTAAAACTCCTTTATTCTCCATCATCTAGTTCTAACTAAATCTCACTTCATCTGAATTTCGAATGTTAACTCAACACAAAGACACTAAGTTTTTATTTAAAACAAAAATCCACGCAAATTCCAAATAATATTTATGTCAGATTTTTGAAGATTTTTGTCCTTTATTTCTTTGTGTCTTTGTGTTCAATAAAAAATCATTTTCTCACTTTATACATTCTTACTCCATACGCGCAAACCACGACGAAGCAGATGAAGGGGAGGATGAACGAGGCGTTGGTGGCAGGGAAACCGCCGAGGACGGTGCCCTGGTCGATGATGGCTGCCTGGAACGGAGGCAACACGCTTCCGCCGAGGATGGCCATGATGAGACCTGCTGCGCCGAACTTCGCATCGTCACCGAGACCCTTCAGGGCAATGCCGTAGATGGTGGGGAACATGAGCGACATGCAGCCGCTGACGGCCACCAGACAGTACATGCCCAGACGGTTCTGGAACAGGATGACACCGAGGGTGCAGAGCATGCCGCCAATGGCAAAGGCTGCCAAAAGACGGGCGGGATTGACGTATTTCATCAGGTAGGTGGCCACGAAACGCGAACAGATGAAGAGCAGCATGGCAGCGATGTTGAAGCGCTGCGAGAGCACTTCGGCGGCCTGCTCGCCCATGCCTTCGGCCATGAATACGCGGGTGCCGTACTGGATGATGAACGTCCAGCACATGATCTGCGCACCTACATAGAAGAACTGGGCAATGACGCCCTCGCGGTAGTATTTCAGGGCGAAGATGCGCTTCAGCGTGGGCAGGAAATGAATCTCCTTGTTCTGGTCGCCGTTCTTAGGCATCTTGGTGAGCAGGATGACGAGGAACATGGCTACGATGACCAGTCCGATGGCCAGATAGGGCGAGATGAGCACCGAGAGGTCGGCTTCCTTCATGGCGTCGAACTCGGCTCCGCTGAGGTTGGCGCGCTCGGCCGACGACATCGGATTGAGGCGTGCCTGGATGAAGTTCATGGCCACATACATGCCGATGATGGAGCCGCAGGGATTGAAGCACTGGGCCATGTTCAGGCGCCGCGTGGAGGTCTCCTCGGAGCCCATCGTCAGGATGTAGGGATTGCAGGAGGTCTCGAGGAACGAGAGTCCGCAGGTCATGATGAAATAGGCGATGAGGAAGCATCCGTAGACGCCCACCATCTTGGCCGGGAAGAACAGCAGCGCACCCGTGGCATAGAGCCCGAGGCCCATCAGCACGCCTGACTTATAGCTGAACTTGCGGATGAACATGGCGGCGGGGAAGGCCATGCAGAAATAGCCGCCGTAGAAGGCCACCTGTACGAGTGCCCCTTCGGTGACGCTCATGCGGAAAATCTTCGAGAATGCTTTCACCATCGGGTTCGTGATGTCGTTGGCAAAGCCCCAGAGCGCGAAGCAGAGGGTTACCAGGATGAAGGGGATGAGATAATGGGAGGGGACGACGGACCCACCTCCCTGCCCCTCCCTATGAGGGAGGGGAGTAGAATGATTTTTCGATTCAGTACTCACAGTTGTTAAAATGGTTTTGAATTGATAATTAAATTATGTTAGAAAACACCCCCACTCCGCTAAAGAGTAATTACTCCCCTCCCTATAGGGAGGGGCAAGGGGGAGGGTCCTATTTATACATCGGCCCGAAGTTCTGGCAGGCGCGGTAGTCGGCACCTTCCTTGTCCATTCCGAAGGCATTCCAGCAGGCGGGACGGAAGATGTCTTCGTCCTTGATGTTGTGCATGCAGACGGGGATGCGGAGCATGGAGCAGAGGGTGATGACGTCGGCTCCGATGTGGCCGTAGGCGATGGCGCCGTGGTTGGCACCCCAGTTGTTCATCACGGAATAGACGTCCTTAAAGGCATCCTTCGTGGGGTCGAGGCGCGGGGCAAACCAGGTGGTGGGCCATGTGGGGTCGGTACGCTTGTCGAGGATGTCGTTCACCTCGGGGTCGAGCTCAACGGTCCAGCCCTCGGCCAACTGCAGCACAGGACCGAGGCCCTTCACGATGTTGACGCGCATCATGGTCATGGGCATGCCGCCACGGGTGAGGAAATGGCTGGAATAGCCGCCTCCACGGAAGTAGTCGCGGTCGGCAGGCATCCATGAAGTGGCCTTCAGACAGGCCTCGGCGTCAGCGTCGGTCATCTCCCAATGGCACTTCATCACGGGACGGCCCTCCTTGTCGCTCATGGCTCCGGTAGCGTCGAGCGTGGTGGCACCTGAGTTGATGAGATGGATGAATCCGCCGGCGGCAGCACCTTCGGGCTTCTTGCCCGTGACGCGCTCCACAGCCTCAGGACTCCAGTAGGTGCGGATGTCGGAGAACATCACGCCCTTGTTGCTGAGCAGATGGCCGAAGAGCATCGAGATGCCGTTGAGCGAGTCGTTCTCGGTGGCCAGCACGTCAGCCTCGCGGATGCCGTTCCAGTCGAACGAAGTGCACATCAGCGACTCGGGGAAGTCGAAGTTGGGCTTGTAGTCGGTCCACTGGCGCTGGCCCTGGACACCGCCGAGGATGGCGTTGTGGCCCTTGGCCTCTTCGAAGTAGCCCATCTCGGCCAGCTTGGGATTGCCGTGCATCAGGTCGCGGATGATCATCATGCACTTCACGGTGAACTCCCAGTCGGCGTCCTTCTCCTGGCGGTTCTTGCCCTTGCCCTTGCCGTTGTAGGTGGTCATGGGCGTGCCTGGGAACAGGGCGCGGTCTTCGTTATAGTCGTGGCCTTCCTGGGGCTTGCAATACTTGTCAACCCACTCCATGGCGCGCTTGAACTCGTCGTGGTCGTAGATCTCGAAGTCCACGCGGCGCAGGATTTCCACCAGGTCTACATACTCGGTGCGGATACCGAAATATTCCTGGAAGAAGTCGGCATCGACGATACTGCCTGCGATACCCATGCAGGTGTTGCCCAGCGAGAGGTACGACTGTCCGCGCATGGTGGCTACGGCCTGGGCGGCACGTGCCCAGCGGAGAATCTTCTCGGCAGCGTCGGCGGGGATGGTATTGTCGGGCAGGTCCTGCACATCGTGACCATAGATGCCGAAGGCGGGCAATCCCTTCTGGGCATGAGCAGCCAGCACGGCAGCCAGATAGACGGCTCCCGGGCGCTCGGTTCCGTTGAAGCCCCATACGGCCTTCGGATAGTAGGGATTCATATCCATCGTCTCAGAACCATAGCACCAGCAGGAGGTGACGGTGATGGACGAGCCAACGCCCTCGCGCTCGAACTTCTCGGCACAGGCGGCACTCTCGGCCACGCGGCCGATGGTGGTGTCGGCAATGACGCACTCCACGGGTGAGCCGTCGCCGTTGCGCAGGTTCTTCTCAATGAGTTCTTTCACTGCCTTGGCCAGACTCATGGTCTTCTCTTCAAGGCTCTCGCGGATACCACCCTGGCGACCGTCGATGGTGGGGCGGATTCCAATTTTAGGATAAGTCTTCATAATTTGTTTTTTATTGTCATTAATGATTGTTTATCTAAAGATAAAAACGCAGAAAACGGAAAATGTAACTATTGGCGTAAAGATTATTTTAAGCAAACACAAAGACACGAAGGCACGAAGATTTAACAAAAATCTACGCAAATCCCACAAAAATATTTATGCCAGATTTTTGAAGATTTTTGTTCTTTGTGTCTTTATGTTCCATAAAAATTAGAAGTGATTGATGCAGATGCCCTGCTTGTACCAATTGTAGAGGCGGTGGATGCCTTCGTCGATTTCAATCTTATGATGCCATCCGAGATTGTGAAGTTTCTTTACATCCGTGAGCTTCTTCAGCGTGCCGTCGGGCTTCGAAGCATCCCATCGGATTTCGCCACGGAAACCGATTTCCTTCTGAATCAGTTCGGCCACTTCGCGGATGCTGATTTCCTTGCCTGTGCCTACGTTGATGTGACAGTTGCGAATCTCGGTGATGCCGTCGGCGTTCTTCACACTCGTGTCGTAGGTATCCTTGAAATCCACGTTCAGCAAGACATGGACGGACGCGTCGGCCATCTCTTCGCTCCACAAAAACTCGCGCATGGGACATCCTGTACCCCAGAGTGTTACGGCGTTTGGTTCGATTCCATAATGAAGCAGCACACGGAGGATATCTGCCTCGCTGCTCTGTCCGTCGATACGTACCACATGGTCACCCTCACGGAGCGTCACAGGGCGCAAGTCGATGTCCTTCCGCACGGCCTCCCAGTCGCCCTCATTGAGGCATTTGGCCAGGTGAATCTTGCGTATCATGGCAGGCAGCACATGCGAGTTCTCCAGGTGGAAATTATCGTTCGGACCATAGAGGTTGGTGGGCATTACGGCGATGTAGTTGGTGCCGTATTGTATGTTGAAACTTTCACACATTTTCAGTCCCGCAATCTTGGCGATGGCGTAGGGCTCGTTGGTGTATTCCAGGGGTGAAGTGAGCAGACAATCCTCGGTCATCGGCTGGGGTGCCTCGCGCGGATAGATGCACGTGGAACCGAGGAAAAGCAGTTTTTTCACACCGTGTCGCCAGCTCTCGCCAATCACGTTCTGCTGGATTTGCAGGTTCTGATAGATGAAGTCGGCGCGGTATTGCAGGTTGGCCATGATGCCACCTACATGAGCCGCGGCCAACACCACTGCATCGGGCTGTTCCTCATCGAAGAAACGCCTGACGGCCACGGGGTCCATCAAGTCCAATTCCTTGTGCGTGCGCCCCACGAGGTTGGTATATCCCCTACCCTTCAGGTTATTCCAAATAGCGGAACCCACAAGCCCGTGGTGTCCCGCTATGTAAATCTTACTATTCTTGTCGAGTATCATCTTATTCGTCAATTTGGGTCCTTAGGTACATTTTCTTGACCTTTTTCATATCGTGTTCTACCATGATCTTCACGAGGTCTTCAAAACTCGTTTTGCGCGGATTCCATCCCAGTTTGGCCTTCGCCTTCGAGGGGTCGCCGAGCAGCTGCTCTACCTCTGCCGGACGGAAATACTTGGGATCTACCTCTACGAGCACCCGACCGGTCTTACGGTCGATGCCCTGTTCGTCGAGACCGTCACCGCGCCATTCCAGTTCGATGCCCACATGATGGAAGGCCAGCGTGCAGAACTCGCGTACGGTGTGGTATTCGCCTGTGGCAATCACGAAGTCGTCGGGCTCGGGCTGCTGCAGGATGAGCCACATGCACTCTATGTAGTCGCGGGCATAACCCCAGTCGCGCAAGGCGTTGAGGTTACCCAGATAGAGCTTGTCCTGCTGACCCTGGGCAATGCGGGCGGCGGCGAGCGTAATCTTGCGCGTCACGAAGGTCTCGCCTCGGCGCTCACTCTCGTGGTTGAACAGGATGCCGTTGCAGCAATACATGCCATACGACTCGCGGTAGTTCTTCATAATCCAGAAACCGTAGAGCTTGGCCACGGCATAGGGCGAACGCGGATAGAACGGCGTGGTTTCCGACTGAGGCACTTCCTGCACCTTGCCGTAGAGCTCGGAGGTGCTGGCCTGATAGATGCGGCACTGGTGCTCCAAACCGCAGATGCGGACGGCCTCCAGCAAGCGGAGCACGCCCACGGCATCGGTATCGGCCGTGTATTCAGGCACATCGAACGAAACCTTCACGTGGCTCTGTGCGGCCAGGTTGTAGATCTCGGTGGGCTTCGTCTCGCCGATGATGCGGATGAGCGAGGATGAGTCGGTCATGTCGGCCCAATGCAGGTTCACCAGACGAGCCTTCTTCATGTCGCGCACCCACTCGTCGAGATAGAGATGCTCTATACGACCGGTGTTGAACGATGAGGAACGGCGCAGCAGGCCGTGCACCTCGTAACCTTTCTGTATTAAAAACTCGGCCAGGTAACTTCCGTCCTGACCGGTAATTCCAGTGATTAATGCTACTTTCTTTTCCATAATGACCCCCCTTTTATTCCCCGAGGGGGAAATCTGTCCGGGGCTTATTTTGATTTATAATAGGTTGTTCAGATATTCGTTAGCCTCCCCTCGGGGAGGTTGGAGGGGGTTTTACTCCTCTCCCGAGAACTGGCGGATGCGCTGCTCCTCGGCGAGCTTGCAGACCAGCAGGCGGCCGTCTTCCTCGGCTACGATATAGCCGTCGAGGCCCTGCACCACTACCCTCTTCTGACCAAGCGTATGGATGATGCAGTTGTGGGTGTCGTACACGTTCACGTTCTCGCCGATGATGCTGTTGCCGTAGAGGTCTTTCTTGGTCTGAACCAGCAGCGAGCCCCATGTGCCCAGGTCGCTCCATCCGAAGTCGGCAGGACAGATGAAAATCTCTTCGGCCTTCTCCATGATGGCATAGTCGACAGAGATGCTCTGGCACTCGGGGAAGTGCTTGTCGATTTCCTCCTGCTCCTTTTCTGTGCCCAGGATGGGCAGCATGTTCTCGAATACGCGGTTGATGGCAGGCTGGTACACGCGGAAGGCATTCACGATGGTGCTGACGCTCCAGATGAAGATGCCTGCATTCCAGAAATAGCTGCGGTTGCGGATGTACTCCATGGCCTTCTCCTGGCTGGGCTTCTCCCTGAACGAATCCACGCGGAAGATTTCCTTGTTGCGCGGGCTGCTGGTGGAGAGGTCGGCCTGGATATAGCCATAGCCCGTCTCGGGCCGGTTGGGCTTCATGCCAAGCGTGACGATGGCATCGGTCTCGCCCGTGAACTTCATGCACTGCTTCACCACACGGCGGAACTCATCGGTGTTCATCACGATATGGTCGCTGGGCGTCACCACCACATTGGCCTTCGGGTTGTTCTTCTTGATGCGCCAGCTGACGTAGGCAATGCAGGGAGCCGTGTTGCGACGACAGGGCTCGAGCAGGATGTTACCGACGGGAACCTCGGGCAATTGCTCGTGTACGATGGCCGCATATTTCTTGTTGGTCACCACCCACACATTCTCGGGGTTGCAGATTCCTTCGAAACGGTCGAGCGTGAGCTGGATGAGCGTGCGGCCGACGCCCAGCACGTCGATAAACTGCTTGGGCTTCTCGGCTGTACTCATCGGCCAGAAGCGGCTTCCCACTCCACCGGCCATGATAACGAGGTGATTATTATTGTTTGCCATACTATAAATGAATAATCAATAATTATAATCTGCAAAAATAATCAATAATTCCGATTTTCCAAAAGAATCGGGCAAAATTAAACGAAAAAAGCGCAAAAACGCAAGGTTTTGTCCTTCGCGTTTTCGCGCTTGTTGGTTGTTGCTCAGGAATGCTTATTTGGCAAACCAGGCAGCGATGGTCTCGTAGAGTTCCTGCTTGCCAGAGGTCAGCTTGGGCTCGTTCACCTTCTTACCATACTCGTAAGCGTCCTCGAGGGTCATCTTGCCCTCTTCGAACTCCTTACCCTTACCGGCGTCGAACGAAGCGTAGCGCTCCTTCACCATGTTGCAGATGGTGCCGTCCTCGATGATGGCAGCAGCGTTCTCGAGAGCGCGTGCCATAGCGTCCATACCGCTGATGTGAGCGATGAATACATCCTCAGGATCAGTTGAGTTACGGCGCATCTTAGCGTCGAAGTTGGTACCGCCATTGCCAAGACCACCGTTGCGGATGATCTGCAGCATAGCCTGAGTCAGCTCGTAGTTGTCGATGGGGAACTGGTCGGTATCCCAACCGTTCTGGGCATCACCGCGGTTAGCGTCGATAGAACCGAGCATACCGTTGTCAACAGCGCAGCAGAGCTCGTGCTCGAAGGTGTGGCCAGCCAGTGTGGCGTGGTTCACCTCGATGTTCACCTTGAAGTCCTTCTCCAGACCGTGAGCCTTCAGGAAGCCGATAACGGTCTCGGTGTCGACGTCGTACTGGTGCTTGGTGGGCTCCATGGGCTTCGGCTCGATGAGGAACGTGCCCTTGAATCCCTTAGCGCGTGCATAGTCGCGTGCCATGGTCAGCATGCGAGCCATGTGCTCCTTCTCGCGCTTCTGGTCGGTGTTGAGCAGGCTCATGTAGCCCTCACGTCCACCCCAGAATACATAGTTCTGACCGCCGAGCTTGATGGTAGCGTCGATGGCGTTCTTGATCTGAACGATAGCACGGGCCACAACGTCGAAGTCGGGGTTGGTAGAAGCACCGTTCATGTAGCGCTTGTTGCTGAATACGTTAGCGGTACCCCAGAGCAGCTTGATCTTTGGGAATGCAGCCATCTTCTCGAGAGCATAGTCGGTAATGGCCTTCATGTTTGCCTCATATTCCTCAACGTTGGCACCCTCTTCAACGAGGTCAACATCGTGGAAGCAGAACAGCTCGATGCCGAGCTTGTCCATGATTTCGAAACCTGCGTCCATCTTATCCTTGGCGCGCTGAACAGCGTTGTCAGCCTTGTCCCACTCGTAGCTGCGGGTCTGACCTCCGAATGGGTCGCCTGAAGCCTGTCCGAGTGTGTGCCACCAAGCCATGGCGAAGCGCAGCCACTCTTTCATGGTCTTGCCCATCACCACCTTGTCAGCATCATAGTAGTGGAATGCTAACGGGTTCTTACTGTCCTTTCCCTCGAAAGGAATCTTTCCAATTTGTGGAAAATACTCTTTTGCCATAATAGTTGATTTAAAATTAGATATAAATAATCCTTAATTGATAATTCTTAATGATTAATGCTTAATGCTTAATGCATAATGCTTAATTGATAATTCTTAATCGCCAAAGGCGAAAAATCTAAATTCTTAACTCTAAATTCTTAATTGTTAACCCTTGATAATCTGCTCCAGGTTGGCCTTCCATTCGGCGTAGGCATTCTGGTAGGCGGCTACATTCTTCTCGTCGGGCTCGATAACCGCTAATTTCTTTAACGTAGAAAATGCCTCGTTATTGTCCTTATAGATGCCACAACCCATTCCAGCACCCTTGGCGGCACCTACCGAACCGTCGGTCTCGTAGAGCTCGATGGTGGCTCCGCTGACGCCAGCCAGTGTGTTGCGGAAGATGTCGGAGAGGAACATGTTAGCCTTTCCGGCGTGAATCTTCTTGATGTCCATGCCCATCTGCTGCATCACTTCCATGCCATAGCAGAACGAGAACACGATGCCTTCCTGGGCAGCGCGCATGATGTGAGCCTTGGAGTGCTTGTTGAAGTTGATGCCGTTGATGCTGCAACCGATCTCGCGGTTCTCGAGCACACGCTCGGCACCGTTTCCGAACGGAATGATACTCACGCCCTCGGAACCGATGGGGATGTTGGCCATCATGTCGTTCATCTCGCTATACGAAATGCCCTCGGGAGCCACGTTGCGGCGCACCCAGGCATTCAGGATACCCGTGCCGTTGATGCAGAGCAGTACGCCCAGACGGTCGAGCTCCTTGGTGTAGTTCACGTGAGCGAAGGTGTTCACGCGACTCTTCGGGTCGTAGTTGGCCTCGCCGAGCACACCGTAAACCACACCGCTGGTGCCTGCCGTAGATGCAATCTCGCCAGGGTTGAACACGTTGAGCGAAAGTGCATTGTTGGGCTGGTCGCCCCCACGATATGAAATAGGTGTTCCCTCCTTCAGGCCCAGTTCCTCGGCAGCTGCCTTGCAAACGGTGCTCTGGATGGAGAAGGTAGGCACGATGTCGGCTACCACATCCTCGGGGAATCCGAAGTAGTCGAGCAGGAACTTGGCGGGCTTCTTGTCCTTGAAGTCCCACATCATACCCTCAGAAAGTCCGCTGATGGTAGTGTTGGCCACGCCGCTCAGACGCATGGCGATATAGTCGCCGGGGAGCAGAATCTTGTCAATCTTGTCGAACAGCTCAGGCTCGTTCTCCTTCACCCATGCCAGCTTGGCGGCCGTGAAGTTGCCTGGAGAGTTCAGCAGATGACCGAGGCACTGGTCGGCACCGAGGTCGTTGAAAGCCTTCTCACCGTAGGGCACGGCACGCGAGTCGCACCAGATGATGCTCGGACGGAGCACCTGCTGGTTCTTGTCGACACACACCAATCCGTGCATCTGGTAGGAAATACCGATGGCCTTGATGTCGTCTGCCGTAGCACCTGCATCGGCCATGATTTTCTTCAACGAAAGCTTGGCATTGTCCCACCACATCTGGGGGTCCTGCTCAGCCCAGCCAGCCTTGACGGCCATGATGGGAGCCTCTTTCTCGGGAAAGAATGCAGTTGCTGCACATACACCAGTGTCGGCATCAACAAGCGATGCCTTCACAGAAGAACTACCTACATCAAAGCCTAATAAATATCTGTTTGCCATGTTAATATAGTTAAAAGTTATCGTTAATACTACATAATAAGAACCTAATTCATATATAATACGGACATGCGGGAAATCCCCCCCGTTAAAATATGATAAAGTAGACGATTACTTTGGGCTCTTCTGCCGGACGGATGCATTGCTTAGGTTGGTTGGATGCGTTGCTTCCGTCGGACGGGATTTTATGTAACGATAACAGGAATGAATAGTTGAATTGAATAGACTTAGAAAAGCGAGAGCGACTGGTCTTCCTTCGGCTTGGGAGTTTCTTCGGGAACGTCGTCGCGGAAAAGCAGCATCAGCTGGCGCGATTCCTGATTGTCGGGGTTCAGGCGATAGTAGCCGCGCGTGCCCGTGTTCTCGATAAGGGAGCCAGGGTTCTTTGAATTACGCAGAAGGAACGACTGCACATAGCGGTGCACATCCTCGAAGCTGATAGGCTCGAAGAAGGTGTTGCAGGCATTGAAGACGTGGCGGGTAAGTTTCTGAACGCTCAGTCCCTGCTCACCAGCCTCGGTAAGAAACTTAAGGATATTTCTGTCGTAATCCAAAATGACTATGGATGGTAAGATGGTTAATAGAAAAAAAGAGCGGTATGCAGCAGCATCCGCTCTTTACCTATTTCTCTTAGAAGCAATTAGGCCAAAACGATTTTACCTTCAGCCTCGGCAATCTTGCCTTCCTTGAGCAACCAGCCTGCGCCGAGGATAACTTCCTCGTTGCTGATCTTAGCTGCCTTTGCGATCTCAGCCACTGTGAGGGCCTTCTGAGCGGTAGCCAAAGCGTTGTAAACGTCACCAGCCTTGAAACCAGCGTTCTCAGCGTTGATAACGAGAACTGCCTTCTTTGCTGCTGCCTTAGGAGCTGCCTTCTTCACTGTTTCCTTCTTCTCTGCAGCTGCCTTCTTTGTTGTAGCTGCCTTTGTTGCTTTCTTTTCTGCCATTTTTTTAGTAAATTTTTAAAATCCTGATTGAATATTCAATCTTTTATTAATTCGCGATGCAAAAGTAAGCATTTATGTTCAAAAACATATCTTTTCTTGTGCTGAATATCAGCATTTTAGACATTTTCTTGACATAAATCAAATCTACTCTTCGCGCAAATCAAGTTTTAGCTGCAATTCGTCGAGCTGCTTGGGGTCGAGGAAACCAGGAGCATCGAGCATCACATCGCGTCCGGAATTGTTCTTCGGGAAGGCAATGCAGTCGCGAATGCTGTCAAGTCCGGCCATGATGCTCACAAAGCGGTCGAGTCCGAATGCCAGTCCTGCATGAGGGGGTGCGCCGTACTTGAACGCGTTGATGAGGAATCCGAACTGGGCCATGGCCTTCTCGGGGGTGAAGCCGAGAATCTTGAACATCTTCTCCTGCAGCTTGCCGTCGTGGATACGAAGCGAACCGCCGCCTACCTCGATACCGTTGCACACAAAGTCGTAGGCCTTTGCCCTGACGCGCTCGGGATGCTCGTCGAGCAATGGGATGTCGTCGGGGTTAGGCATGGTGAACGGATGGTGGGTGGCCATCAGGCGCTGCTCTTCGTCGCTCCACTCAAAGAGCGGGAAGTCGACAATCCAGAGGCACTCGAACTTGTTCTTGTCGCGAAGTCCCAGGCGCTCAGCCATTTCCAGACGGAGGGCACAGAGCTGAGTGCGCGTCTTGTTGGTGTTGTCGCCGCTGAGGATGAGCACCAGGTCGCCGTCGTTAGCTCCCATCTTCTCTTTCAGGGCAGCCCAGTCGTCGGCTGTGTAGAACTTGTCTACCGACGACTTCACCGTTCCGTCTTCGTTGTATTTCACATATACCAGGCCCTTGGCTCCCACTTGCTGCGACTTGACAAAGTCGGTGAGCTGGTCGAGCTGCTTGCGGGTATAGTTGGCGCATCCGGGCACGCAAATGCCGCCGATGTACTGAGCTTGGTCGAACACAGCAAAGGTTCCTTTCTTCAGCGTGTCCATCAGTTCCACGAACTCCATGCCGAAACGCAGGTCGGGCTTGTCGCTTCCGAAACGGCGCATGGCTTCCTCCCACGTCATCTGCTGGAGCTTGGCTGGCAGTTCAACGCCACGCACCTCCTTGAACAGATGGCGGGCCATGTCTTCGAACAAGTCGATGACATCGTCCTGATCTACGAACGACATTTCGCAGTCAATCTGGGTGAACTCGGGCTGACGGTCGGCACGCAGGTCTTCGTCGCGGAAGCACTTGGCAATCTGGAAATAACGGTCGAAACCGCTCACCATCAGCAGCTGCTTCAACGTCTGCGGACTCTGCGGCAGGGCATAGAACTGACCTGGATTCATGCGCGAAGGAACCACGAAGTCGCGAGCTCCCTCAGGCGTTGAGCCAATCAGTATAGGTGTCTCCACCTCGATAAACTGCTTGCTGTCGAGGAAGTTGCGGATGAGTATGGTCATGCGGTGGCGGAGTTCGAGATTCTTTCTGACGGGTGTACGCCTCAGGTCAAGATATCTGTACTTCATGCGGATGTCGTCGCCGCCGTCGCTGTTATCCTCGATGGTGAACGGAGGCGTAATACTTTCCGACAGGATATTCAGCTCAGAAGCCAGTATCTCGATATCGCCGGTGGGCATCTTCGAGTTCTTTGACTCGCGCTCGCTTACCTCGCCCTTTATCTGTACGCAGAATTCGCGGCCGAGCTTGTTGGCACGGGCACACAAATCGGCGTCTTTCGACTCGTCGAATACAATCTGAGTGATACCATAGCGGTCGCGCACATCCACAAAGGTCATGCCGCCCATCTTTCGGGTCCTCTGAACCCATCCGGCCAGCGTAACTTGCTTTCCGGCATCCTGGAGACGTAGTTCTCCACAAGTATTTGTTCTATACATTGTTTTTAATAATTTTTGTGGACGCAAAGGTACATATTTTCCACGATATGCGCAAATTATTCAGTCGAAAATGCCATGAATAGTTAATTTGTACAAAAAGAATACACCAAATTGCTAAACTATTTGTACATTTGCACGTCGAAATTGTAAAAATTTAAAAAGATAGAATAATGAAGAAGATTATTGTATTGACAGCATTGCTGCTTTGCGCAGTCACGGCCACGTTTGCACAGGATTCTCCGAAGATTAAGTTCGACGAGACCTCGCACAACTTTGGAACATTCCCCGAAACGGAGCCTGTTCAGAAGTGCGTGTTCAAATTCACGAACGTAGGCAACCAGCCGCTGGTTATCAATCAGGCTGTTGCCAGCTGCGGATGCACCGTTCCTGAGTACACCAAGACTCCCATTCCTCCAGGAGGAAAAGGCACGGTGGAGGTGACTTACAACGGTAAGGGCAAATTCCCCGGACACTTCAAGAAATCTATTACGATTCGTACGAACGGAATTTATGCCGTCACCCGCATTTACATCGAGGGAAACATGACGGAAGCTAAATAGCTGACAACACGACAAAACGACAAAGGGGATGTACCGCATTTGGCACATCCCCTTGTTGTATGCTGACGCTATCAGTTTTAGAACGAATAATTGAATCCGAGCGAGAAGTATTCCATCAGCTGCCAGTAGCCTGTCTTGTCGTCCTTGACCGATGAAGCATCGTCGAATCTCGGATATACAAACAGGTTGGTCGAGATGTATTTGTTGAACTGGAAGGTGAGCGTGTTTTCCCATTCAATTTCAGCACGCTTGTAGGAAGTGAATCCGTAGAGGCGGCTCTTCCACTTGATGTTCTCGGCAATCTGCCAGGTGAGGTCGGCCTTGAGCGACGAACCGAAGTCGTGAAGCGAATGCTTGCCTGCCTCCAAGCCAAAGCGCGGTCCGAGGTCGAGACGTCCCACGTAGCGGTAGTTGTAGGCGGCCGGTGAAAGGTTGATGGTACCCGTCAGCTTCTTATTGAACCACTCCACGTTGTACGTCATACCGAGTGCCACGTTGAGCTTGAACGGAGAGAAGAAATCACTATATACCATAAGGTCGTTGCTCTTGTAGCCACGATAGAACTGCGACTCGGCAATCACCTGCAGCGTGTAGTACCATTTCTTGGTGGCCTGCAGACCGAGCATCGACGTCAGACGAATCAGGTCTTCGGTGGTCTTGAACTTGTGCAGGGAGTCGCTTCGTGAAGTCATGAAGCCTACTTTCATTTCCAGTTTGTTGTCCCATTTCAGCTTCGACTTGTTGTCGTAGTTTGCCTCCATCACGGCAGCTGCCAGCATCGAATAGTTGCTCTCGCCGCCTTTGTGCCAGTTGCCCGAGAAATAGTTCTGGAGGAACTGCACGTTGTAGTCGCCCTTATAAGTCCAGAAATTCGGCTTCTTCACCACCACTTCAGGCTCTGGGGCAGCCACCTGGTCTACGACTGCATCGGCAGCCTTCTCCACAATGGTCTCCTTGTTCTCGATGGGTTCCTTGATTTCCTGCTTCACCGCACCTGCCTCGTCAAGTTTCGTCTCCGAAACCTTTATCAGTTCCGGATGCTTCAGGTAGATGTTCATCAGGGCTGCATCGATTTCCTTGTTCAGCGAGTCCTTTGTGGCACCGTCGAGCCCCAGCTTTTCCTGAGCCACATCGTTGTAGAACGTGCTGCTTGAGAACAGCTTGTATTTGTCGAAGGCAGTATAGGCGCTGTTCAGCGTACGTGCGGAATCCAGCTGTGCCTTGTAAAGTGCCAGCGAGTCCTTATACATTTTCACTAACGCCGTGTCCTTGGCTGCAGGTCTTACGGCAGCCGAAACCTGCATGGCCGCCATCATGAGCAGAGCGGCCATCACCCGTTTGAAATTGAAATATACCATTACTTATGCTTGTTTAATTAATAAATGCTAAAATACTATTAACAAGTGCAAAGTTAAAGATTAAAATCATAAACTCCAAATTAAAAGCAGCAAAAATAAGTTTGTATGTTCAAAATATTTGCTACCTTTGCACCTAATTATATAATTAGAAACAAATTAAAATATTATACATGGACAAGAACACCATTACCGGATTTATCCTGATTGCAGCGATTCTGATTGTTTTCAGCTGGTGGAACCAGCCATCGGAAGAACAGGTAGCAGAGCTTCGTAAACAAGACTCGATTGCCGCCGTAGAAAAACAAAAGGCCGAGCAGGCCAGTAAGGCAAAGGCCGAAGCCGAGAAAGCCAAGAAGGCAGATCAGCTGGCTGAAATTGCGCAGGACACCACTGCATTATTCCATCAGGCCCTGCAGGGAAGCGCACAGGACGTTGTGCTGAAGAACTCGAAGCTGGAACTCACTTTCAGCACCAAGGGCGCTACCATTCAGAAGGCCGTTATCAAGGGATTTGAAGACCGCGTTGACAATCCCGACCTGACGCTTTTCGACGAAAAAGACCAGCAGTTGAAATTCGTTTTCGAAGGAAAGGAAGTCAACATCAATTCAAACGACCTCTTCTTCCAGCCGTCGGAACAGACCGACTCAACGGTCACGTTCACCGCATCGGCTTCTGCCGACAAGCAGCTCATCGTGAAGTATCTGCTGGGTCAGGACTATATGCTCCATGCATCGGTGCAGGCCATCGGCATGGAAGGACTGTTCTCGCCTCAGAAGAAGGAGATGGCTATCGAGTGGACCGACAAGTGCCGACAGCAGGAGAAAGGCTTTACGTTCGAGAACCGCTATGCCTCGCTCACCTGGCATGAGGCCGACGGCGGCACCGACTATCTGAACGAAGCCAAGGAATATATCGACGAGAAGGTGGAAGACGAGATTGACTGGGTGGCCTTCAAGAACCAGTTCTTCTCAGCCGTGATGATTGCCAAGGACGGATTCGGCAAGAACAACCTGATGACCAGCATCCCCAAGGAGAAGGGCGAATTCTATCTGAAGGAATATGGTGCCAAGCTGAAGGCATTCTTCGATCCTTCAGGCAAGACGCCCACTGAGTTTGAATTCTACTATGGTCCCAACGACTTCCGTCTGTTGCAGCGCGTTGAGAAGCAGAGCACCTTCGGAAAAGACCTGCAGATGGAGCGTCTGGTGTTCCTCGGCTGGCCATTGTTCCGCATCATCAACCGCTGGTTCACGCTCTATGTGTTCGACTGGCTCACCAAGCTGAACATCAACATGGGCATCGTGCTTATCCTCATCACGCTGCTGCTGAAGCTCATCACCTATCCGATGGTGAAGAAGAGCTATATGTCGAGTGCGAAGATGCGCGTGCTGAAACCGAAACTCGAAGAGGCAACCAAGCAATACAACAATCCCGAAGACCAGATGATGAAGCAGCAGGCCATGATGTCGGAGTATTCCAAATACGGTGTCTCTCCCCTGTCGGGATGTCTGCCCATGCTCATTCAGATGCCTATCTGGGTGGCCATGTTCAACTTCGTGCCCAACGCCATCCAGTTGCGCCGCGAGAGCTTCCTCTGGATTAAGGACCTCTCCACCTACGACCCCATCGTGGAATGGAGTTCCAACCTCTGGCTCATCGGCGACCATCTCTCACTGACCTGTATCCTGTTCTGCGTGGCCAACGTGCTTTACACGTGGATGAGCATGCGCCAGCAGAAAGACCAGATGATTGGTCAGCAGGCCGAGCAGATGAAGATGATGCAATACATGATGTACCTGATGCCCGTGATGTTCTTCTTCATGTTCAACGACTACTCTTCGGGACTTAACTTCTACTACTTCGTCAGCCTGTTCTTCTCGGCTGCCATCATGTGGACGCTCCGCAAGACCACCAACGACGAGAAGCTGCTGGCCATCCTTGAAAAGAAATACAAGGAAAACCAGGCTAATCCGAAGAAGGTGAGCGGAATGGCTGCCCGCATCGAGAAGATGCAGAAGCAGACCGAGGAACTCAGAAAGATGCGGATGCAGCAGGAACAAATGAAGAAAAACAAATAACCTATGATGAAGACTAACATATTGCTGGCAGCGGTGTTGCTATTTGCAATTCCTGCCAGTTCACAAACCGAAACTGAAGTGATAGGCAAGAATAACGTGAAACTCAGCAGCCGTCTGATGACGCCCGAGGCTCTCTGGGCCATGGGCCGCATTGGCAGCTATCAGGTTTCGCCCGACGGTAAGCAGATTGTCTACCAGGTGGGCTACTATAGCGTGAAGCAGAACAAGAGCCACCAGGTGCTCTTCGTGATGGATGCCGACGGAAAGAACCAGCGCAAGCTCACCACTTCGGCCAAAAGCGAGGTGTCGCCCAGCTGGATTGAAGGCGGAAAGCGCATTGCCTTCCTCTCAGGCGGACAAATATGGACCATGCTCGCCGACGGTTCCGACCGCAAACAGCTGACCAACGATTCCGACGGAATTGATGACTATAAGTTCTCGCCCGACGGCAAGCATGTCATTCTCGTGAAGCAGATACCTTTCCACGAGAGCATCAAGAAGAATCCTGACGACTTGCCAAAGGCTACTGGACGGTTGGTTACCGACCTTAATTACCGCCATTGGGACGAATATGTGGAGAGCATCCCCCACCCCTTCGTGGCCGATGTTGCCGCAGATGGCATCAGCAATCTTGTAGACATCATGGAGGGCGAACCCTATGAATGTCCGGTGAAACCGTTTGGCGGCATCGAACAGCTCGACTGGAGCACCGACTCGAAATGCATTGCCTATACTTCAAGAAAGAAGTCGGGCGTTGACTATGCCATCTCTACTGATACCGATATCTATTTATATAATATAGGTACGCGAGAAACGAAGAATCTTTGTAAGCCGGCCGGCTATCAAGAGCCGAAAATCGACCCCACAAAGACGATGAAGACTCAGGCCGTGAACTCACCCGAGAACCTGAAGAACAATCCGGGCTACGACCAGAATCCGAAGTTCTCGCCCGACGGCAAATACCTGGCCTGGACATCGATGGCCCGCAACGGCTACGAGAGCGACCGCAACCGCCTGTGCGTATATGAACTTGCCACGGGTGAGAAGAAATATGTGACCGAGGCTTTCGACTCGAACGTTGACGACTTCTGCTGGAGCGACACCAAGGATGCGATGATTTATTTCATCGGAGTCTGGCATGCCACCGAAAACCTCTATTGCGTCAACTGGAAGGGAGAAATTAAGCAACTCACCGGCGACTGGGCCGACTTTGGCAGTCTGCAGATGATGAACAACGGCAAGCAGATTCTTGCCGAGCGCCACTCGTATACCGCTCCTGCCGACCTTTATGTGATTACGCCCGGAAAGGCCAAGAAGAGCGCCAATGCCTTTGCAATGGTTCCCTCAAGCGTGAAGCAGATTACGCAGGAGAACGAGCACATCCTCTCGCAGCTCGACAAGCCAAAGGTGCAGCAGCGTTGGGCAAAGACCACCGACGGCAAGCAGCTGCTCTACTGGATTATCCTTCCTCCTAACTTCGACGAGACCAAGAAATACCCCACCCTGCTCTTCTGCGAGGGCGGGCCTCAGAGTCCCGTCAGCCAGTTCTGGAGCTACCGCTGGAATTTCATGATCATGGCTTCGCAGGGATATGTCGTGGTGGCTCCCAACCGTCGCGGACTTCCCGGATTCGGACAGGAATGGCTCGAGCAAATCTCAGGCGACTGGACTGGCCAGTGCATGAAAGACTATCTCTCGGCCATCGACGATGCTGCCGAGAATCTTCCATACGTCGACAAAGACCGCATGGGTGCCGTGGGTGCTTCGTTCGGAGGCTTCTCGGTTTATTATCTGGCCGGTCATCACGACAAGCGCTTCAAGTGCTTCATCTCTCACGACGGCGCTTTCAACCTGGAGTCGATGTATACCGACACCGAAGAGGCCTGGTTCTCGAACTGGGAGTACGACGACGCTTTCTGGAACAAGGACCAGACGGCAAACGCCAAGCGCACCTACGACAATTCGCCGCATAAGTTCGTGGACAAGTGGGACACCCCGATTCTCTGCATTCATGGCGAAAAGGACTACCGCATCAACTACAATCAGGGCATGGGTGCCTTCAATGCAGCCCGCCTGCGCGGCATTCCCGCCGAACTGCTCATCTTCCCCGACGAGAACCACTGGGTGCTGAAACCACAGAACGGCATCCTGTGGCAGCGCACATTCTTCAACTGGCTCGACCGCTGGCTCAAGAAATAGCCTTCCCCCGAAACTCGTCACAACGACATAACATAATATCGACATAACGAAAAATTAAATACAATGACACAACAAAAAACACTCCGTGACTCAGCTGCTATGCGCTGGACGGCCTTGCTGCTTCTTGCCCTGGCCATGTTCTGCGCTTACATCTTCATGGACATTCTTTCACCTATCAAGGACCTGATGCTCGAAACCCGCGGATGGGATTCAACGGCATTCGGTACGATGCAGGGTTCTGAGACTTTCCTCAACGTATTCGTGTTCTTCCTTATCTTTGCTGGAATCATCCTCGACAAGATGGGCGTCCGCTTCACGGCAGTCCTCTCCGGAGCTGTCATGCTCGTAGGAGCATTGATCAAGTGGTATGCCGTGGCCGAAAGTTTTGCTGGCAGCGGTTTGGAAACATGGTTCACCAACAATCTGAACTACATTCCCGTATTCGACGAGCTCGGCGTTTCGCCCTTCTATCAGGGAATGCCCGCCTCGGCCAAGGTGGCTGCCTGCGGCTTCATGATTTTCGGATGCGGTGCCGAGATGGCTGGCATCACGGTCAGCCGTGGTATCGTGAAATGGTTCAAGGGCCGCGAGATGGCTTTGGCCATGGGTTCCGAGATGGCACTTGCCCGTCTGGGCGTGGCCACCTGTATGATATTCTCGCCCTTCTTTGCCAAGCTGGGCGGCAATGTCAGCGTGAGCCGTTCGGTTGCCTTCGGCGTGGTGCTGCTCTGCATTGCCCTGATGATGTTCGTGGTTTATTTCTTCATGGACAAGAAACTGGATGCTCAGACGGGAGAAGCCGAGGAGAAGGACGACCCGTTCAAGGTGAGCGACATCGGAAAGATTCTTACCGACAGCGGTTTCTGGATTGTTGCCCTGCTCTGCGTGCTCTACTATTCGGCTATTTTCCCATTCCAGAAGTATGCCGTGAACATGCTGCAATGCAACCTTACCTTCACCGAGGTTGACCCCAATTCGTTCTGGGCCGGCACATCGGTTACCATCGTTCAGTATCTCATCATGCTCGTGGTGGCTGCTTCGGCATTCGCATTTAATTTCCTGAAGAACAAGACCACCAAGTACACCATGTTCTGCATCTCGGTTGTTGCGCTCATCGTGTTCTGCTACATGGGTTACATGCGCCAGTCGGCCGAGACCATCTTTGCCGTGTTCCCGCTTCTTGCCGTGGGCATCACGCCTATCCTTGGCAACTATCTCGACCACCACGGAAAGGGTGCCACGATGCTTGTCGTGGGTTCGTTGCTGCTCATTGCATGCCATCTGACGTTCGCGTTCGTTTTGCCAGCATTCAAGGGCAACGGAGTGGGCGGTGTCATCATAGCCTACCTCACCATTCTGGTGCTCGGTGCATCGTTCTCGCTTGTTCCTGCCTCGTTGTGGCCGAGCGTGCCAAAGCTGGTCGATGCAAAGATTATCGGTTCGGCCTATGCCCTGATTTTCTGGATTCAGAACATCGGACTTTGGCTCTTCCCATTGCTCATCGGCAAGGTGCTCGACAAGACCAACCCAGGCGTTACCGACCCCACCCAATACAACTACACCGCTCCGCTCATCATGCTTGCCTGCCTTGGCTTGGCTGCTCTTGTGCTGGGACTCATTCTGAAGGTGGTTGACAAGAAGAAGGGACTGGGACTTGAAGAGCCGAACATCAAATAATCCATCGTTCGTTATCCGATAGATCATCCGAATACTATTTTTGCCCTGAAAAGCGTTGATTTTTGTTCTTCGTTTTTCAGGGCAAATCTTTGTTTGTATCCGTCCAATAGAATGTTTGCTTCCGTCCGACAGAAGGATTGCTTCCATCCGATAGAAGGATAGCTTCCATCCGACAGAAGGATTGCTTCCGCCCATTGGAAGGAATTCAATTAGACTTTAAATGCGATTCATCCAGACTTTAATTGAATGGCAATTAGACTTTAATTGAAAATGAATCAGACTTTGATTGAAAATGAATCAGACTTTGATTGGAAAGTGGGTAAAAAAAGAAAGTTCCCAATTGCTTGGGAACTTCAGCGGTGCGTACGGGACTCGAACCCGTGACCTCCTGCGTGACAGGCAGGCATTCTAACCAGCTGAACTAACGCACCAGTGGTTTGTTGTTGTGCTTTTACCGATTTCAGCGGTGCGTACGGGACTCGAACCCGTGACCTCCTGCGTGACAGGCAGGCATTCTAACCAGCTGAACTAACGCACCCTTTCGGTTAAGCGGTTGCAAAGGTATAAAGAAAAATTGAATTACCAAAACTTTCAATGAACTTTTTCACAAAAAAAGTTGCATCAGCACAACGTCGTGAAAGTTTCTTCCGTCGTAGAGCCATTCGCCGAGAACAGCCTGCCGCGAATAGCCTGCTTTCTTGAAAAGCATCAGCGACGGGGCATTGTCTACATCCACATAGGCATAGAGCTGATGCAGATGGAGCGTTGAAATGGCATATTCCTGCAACTGGCGCAAGGCCTCGAGGGCATATCCCTGACGGCGCTTGTTGTCAATAATGACGATACCCACCTCTGCCCGCATGTGCTGGGGTTCGAAGTTGATGATGTCGGCAATGCCCACACACTCCCCTTCCGAGTCTTCAATCATCAGTCGGACCTGCCGGTCGGCAAAGATGTCGCCCTTTTGCGTAGCGATGTATTCCTGAAGGATGTAGCGTGAATAGGGAACGTTGGTCACTCCAACGCTCCAGAGCTCGCGGTTGTTCTCTATCTGGTAGAGCATGTCGAGGTCTTCGGGCTCCAAGGCTCTCAGGTGTATGGCGGTTTGCTTCATTTGATAATCTCCTGCTCGGTAATGATGACTGACTGCTGGGGGAAATAGGTGCCTATGTGGACTTGCTCGTCAGGTTTCCGTTCAAATATGGACAGAATGGAATTGAAGCTATAGGCAGTAGTATCGTAGACCACGAAATTGATGGTTCCCTTCTTCAGCCTTTCGTCAAGCTTCAGGTGGCCGTCGGGCATCGACTGTTCGGTGCCTACAAAGAAATCGGCATTGAGCGCATTCCGCTGGGCTATTTTCCGGCAACGCTTAATGGAGTCGGGCTTGCCGATGAACAGATAGAACGGGACCACCATCCGTTTCCTATTGAAAAAACCAAGCTGCTGGCGCATCTTGCCGCCCACCATCTGAATCGAAGCCAGGAAAGCTTTGAAGAAGATGGCCACCTTGACGGGTATGGATATCAGCCAGCTCAGATGGCTGTAGTGCTTGCGGAAGAAGATGAGCATCGAGCCATAGAACACATGCACATAGCGGAACGACGACTTCTGAGTGCTCTCGCCCTTATAGTGGAGGATGTGCTCGGGTATGTACCAGTTTTTCCATCCGCCCTTCAGAATGCGATACGAGAGGTCGATGTCTTCGCCATACATGAAATAGTCTTCGTCGAGCAGTCCCACCTGACTGAGCGTTTCGCGGCGGAGCATGCAATAGGCACCGCTCACCACCTCAATCTCGCACGGAGCATCCCAGGGCAGGTAGCTCATGTAGTATTTGCCCAGTTTGGGGTGGTTGGGGAATCGCTCGCAAAGGCCGGTCATCTTGTAGAAGGCCGTAAGCGGCGTTGGCAGTCCTCTCCTGCTCTCCTTGGCCGCACTACCATCTGTGCGGAGCATCTTCAGTCCTAAAGCTCCTGCTTCGGGGTGCTCGTCCATGAATGCCAGGCTACGGCTGATGGCTTCGGGTGTGACAATAGTATCGGGATTCAGCAACAGCACGTATTGGCTATCCGACTGGCGGATGGCAATGTTGTTGGCCCGGGCAAACCCCAGGTTGTGCTGACTGGTGATGAAGGTCACGGAAGGAAAGCGCGGCTGAAGGTATTCCACGGAACCGTCTTTCGAATGATTGTCGACCACGTAAACCTCCGCCTCCAGATTCTCCAAGGCTTTCTGAAGGCTCAGCAGGCATTGCTCGAGATAGTGCCTGACATTATAGTTTACGATGACGACGGTGAGTTTCATTCTTCTTTCGGTTCTTCAGGTGTGGTTTCCTGCTTGCAACGCTGGGTTGAAGGATACACGAAGGCCATAGCAATCAGGCATATTATGGCCAGATAGCCGAACGAGGCATTCATGTACAGATAATATAATAAGGTGTTAGCCACCATGGCCAGTCCAATCATCAGCATCCTGACCATTCCCCATTTGTGCATCGACGCCTCGGGCGATTCCATCAAGGCATGGTTTACCGACGGAATGCGGAAGAGGTAGAGAGCAAGAGGAATGACAGCCACGGTGAGCAGCTCCATAATGGTGAGCACGGTGAACTCGGAAGTCTTGTCGGCTTCGAATGCTCCGGGGACGAAGATGCCCGTCTCGAACACCACAACTGCCAGCAGGGCAATGCCAATCAGGGCGCTGAATGACTTTTTCAAGAGATTACTTACTTTTTCCATCGAACGGTGTACGGTTTAAGATTGAACGGCCAAGGGTTACTTCGTCGGTATATTCCAGCTCGTCGCCAACGGATATGCCGCGGGCAAGCACGCTCAGCCTGACGTCGAAGCCCTGTAGCTTTCTTGAGATGTAGAAGTTGGTGGTGTCGCCTTCCATCGTGCTGCTCAGGGCAAGAATCACTTCCTGGATGCCTCCATTCTCCACGCGTTTCACCAGCGAGTCAATCTCGATGTCCGACGGACCTATTCCGTCCATTGGCGAGATGATGCCGCCAAGCACATGATAGAGCCCGTGATACTGCTGGGTGTTCTCGATGGCCATCACGTCCTGGATGTTCTCTACCACGCAAATAGTGGAGGCATCGCGGCGCTGGTCGGCACAGACGGGGCATAGCTCGGTGTCGCTAATGTTATGGCAGATGCGGCAATACTTCACTTCCTTCTTCATTTTCGAGAGCGAGCCGGTGAACTGCTCAACATCGTCTTCCGACTGACGAAGCAGATGGAGCACAAGACGAAGAGCCGTCTTACGCCCTATTCCCGGCAGCTTTGAGAATTCCATGACTGCCTTGTCTAATAACTGCGACGGATATTGCTGATTCATTTTCGCGGCAAAGGTAACGCTTTTTCCTGAATTTTTTGTATCTTTGCAACCGAAATTATCAAAAAGTTATGGAAATAAAGAGTTCGGAGTATTCAATATCAAGTCCTTCGGTAAGCCTTTGCCCCAAGGACACCAAGCCCGAATATGCTTTCATCGGACGAAGCAATGTCGGTAAATCGAGTCTTATCAACATGCTTTGCAACCATAAGGGGCTGGCCAAGACATCGGCCACACCGGGTAAGACCATCATGATCAACCACTTTATTATTAATAAGGAATGGTATCTGGTGGACCTTCCAGGATATGGATATGCCAAGCGCTCGAAGACCCAGCGCGACAAGCTGGAGCAGATGATTGCTCAATACATTCTCCAGCGCGAGCAGCTGGCCAATGTGTTCGTACTTATCGACATCCGACACGACCCGCAGACCATCGACCGCGAGTTTATCGACTGGCTTGGACAAAGCCAGATTCCGTTCTGCATCGTGTTCACCAAGGCCGACAAACTCTCTAAGAGCAAAGTGGAATCGTCGGCCAAGGCTTGGATGGATAGCATGCTCGACACTTGGGAAGAACTTCCGCCCTATTTCATCACTTCGTCCGAGAGCAAGCAGGGACGCGATGATGTGCTGGGCTATATCGATGAAATCAACAAATCGCTCAAGGAGGTAAAATAAGAATCCAACAATGGCCGTTCCAGTTTTAGATGTCCAGAACCTTACGAAATCGTTCGGTGCCCAGGTGCTGTTCGAGAATATCTCGTTCTCGATAGCCGAAGGACAGAAAGTGGGACTCATTGCCCAGAACGGAACGGGAAAGTCGACCCTGCTTTCGGTCCTTACGGGAAAGGAAGGCTACGACAACGGAGAGATTATCTACCGTCGAGATTTGCGTGTGGGAATGCTCGAGCAGACACCTGTTTTCGACCCCGAAGAGAGCGTGCTCGATGCCTGCTTCAACCATCAGGGTGAGCCCGAGAAGATACTGAAGGCCAAGCAGATTCTCACCCAGCTGAAAATCAAGGACCTTAACCAGCCCATGGGACAACTCTCGGGAGGCCAGCAGAAGCGGATAGCCCTGGCCAATGTGCTGATTACGGAGCCCGACTTCATCATTCTCGACGAGCCCACCAACCATCTCGACCTGGAAATGATTGAGTGGCTGGAAGGCTATCTGAACCGAGGCAACCGCACGCTCCTGATGGTCACCCACGACCGTTTCTTCCTCGACCGCGTTTGCTCCATTATCCTGGAACTCGACAACCGCACCATCTATACCTATCGCGGCAACTATTCGTATTATCTCGACAAGCATCAGGAACGCATCGACAATACCCGTGCGGAGATTGCCCGCGCCAACAACCTCTATCGGAGGGAACTGGAATGGATGCGCCGACAGCCCCAGGCACGAGGCCACAAGGCCCGCTATCGCGAAGAGGCTTTCTATGAACTGGAAAAGGTGGCCAAGCAGAGAATCGAGGACCGGCAGATGCGGTTGAAGTCATCGAACATCTACATCGGCTCGAAGATATTCGAGTGCCAGTATGTGTCAAAGAAATTCAGCAACGAAACGGATTCGGGCCAGCAGGAAGACACCATCATCCTGAACGATTTCTACTATAACTTTGCCCGATTCGAGAAGATGGGCATCGTGGGCAACAACGGTACCGGCAAGTCGACCTTCATCAAGTTATTGCTCGGCGAAGTGCAGCCCGATAGCGGAAAGTTCGATATTGGCGACACGGTACGCTTCGGTTATTTCTCCCAGGAAGGACTCAAGTTCCGCGACGACCAGAAGGTGATAGACATCATTACCGACATTGCCGAATATATCGACCTCGGAAGCGGGCGCCATCTGACGGCCTCGCAATTCCTCCAGCACTTCCTCTTCACGCCCGAACAGCAGCACAACTATGTGTATAAGCTTTCCGGCGGAGAAAAGCGCAAGCTCTATCTTTGCACCGTGCTGATGAAGAACCCTAACTTCCTGATTCTCGACGAGCCCACCAACGACCTCGATATCCAGACGCTTCAGATTCTCGAGGAGTATCTTCAGGACTTCCCCGGTTGTGTTATCGTGGTGAGCCACGACCGCTACTTCATGGATAAGGTCATCGACCATCTGCTCGTATTCAAGGGGCAGGGCGTCATCAAGGACTTCCCCGGTAACTACACCCAATACCGCGAATGGTCACGACTGGCCGAAAAGTCGGAGTCGACGGAAAAGGCATCAAGCCAGCAGGCCACCCCAAAGAAATCCTACCGCAACGAAACCCGCCGCCGGATGAGCTATAAGGAAAAGCGCGAGTTTGAGCAGCTGGAAAAGGAAATCGAGGCACTTGAAAACGAACAGAAGCAATTGGAGGAGGCGCTTTGTAGCGGTAAGCTTTCGGTAGAGGAACTGACCGAAAAGAGCAAGCGTCTGCCCCTGCTTAAAGACGAACTCGACGAAAAAAGCATGCGATGGCTGGAGCTTTCCGAAATTGAAGGCTGAAAAATAGGGCGCCATTTATTAAAGTCTGTTAAACCTACTACAGATTATTCCCTCTTCATTCGTTGATTTTCACGAAAAGTAGTACCTTTGCACTCGTTCAGAAGAACACATACGCGGTTTCCGTCCGTGAAACGGCAAAAATTCATTATTAAATTCCCCATATTTATTATATGTACAATAAAGAAGAACTATTATCAAAGAGTATCTCCGAACTGGAAGACATTGCCAAGGAATTGAATGTTACGATTAAATCTGGTGCAAGTATGGAAGACATTGTCTACGACATCATCGAGGCTCAGGCCATCGATTATGCCAGCAAAAACCCCATGGGCACTAAGCGCAAGCGCACCAGAATCACCAAAAAAGATACCGACAGGGTGTATTCCGTCAACGGAAAGGACGGCGAGAATTTCGACCTGAAGAAGAACAAGACTACCGCCGAGCCGGTGCCTCTTTTCAAAGATCTTCCCGAGAAGCCAGAACCCGTTGCCGAGCCTGCTCCTGTTGAAGAAACACCTGCCGAGGAACCCGTTAAGCCGGCTCCAAAGAAGCGTGGCCGTAAGTCGAAGGCCGAGCTGGCCGCCATTGCCGAAGCCGAAGCTAAGGCCAAGGAAGAGGCTGAGAAGAAGGCCCAGGAAGAACAGGCTTCCGCCGAGCAGGCTGAACCTGAAAATACTCCTGAGGCTCCAGAACCAGAGTTTATTCCCGAGGCTCAATTTGCGGTAGGCGCAGACCCCGAGAAGGATTCCGAGAAGCAGGAACTTTTAGCCCAACTTCAGGCAAAGGTGAACGACCACAACAAGATTGCCGACGAGAAGCGTGAGGCCGTCGAGGGCGGCGTTTGGGAAGGCGATCCGGGCGACGGTACCGATTTCATCACCGTTATTGACCTGCCCATCGAGGACCACTCCGTGTTGCCCAACTACGACATGTTCGACAACCCCACCACGCCCATCAGCGCACCCGTTACGGGCTATCGTCAGCCAGCTGCTCCCCAGCCGTCAAACGTTGCATACGACTTTACTGACATCATCACGGCCAACGGCGTGCTCGAAGTGATGCCCGACGGCTATGGCTTCTTGCGCTCTAGCGACTACAACTATCTTTCATCGCCCGACGATGTATATGTGAGCGTCCAGCAAATCAAGCGTTACGGGTTGAAGACCGGCGATGTAGTGCTTTGCCATGTTCGTCCGCCCCACGAAGGTGAGAAGTATTTCCCATTGACGAGCATCGACAAGATTAACGGCCGCCGACCGGATGAAGTACGCGACCGCATCCCATTCGAGCACCTCACCCCACTCTTCCCCGACGAGAAATACACGCTTTGCGGCGACCCTCGCACCACAAACCTCAGCACTCGCATTGTAGACCTCTTTGCCCCAATCGGTAAAGGTCAGCGTGCACTCATCGTGGCCCAGCCAAAAACGGGTAAGACTATCCTGATGAAGGATGTGGCCAATGCCATTGCCGCCAACCATCCCGAGGCCTACCTGATGATGCTGCTCATCGATGAGCGCCCGGAGGAAGTTACCGACATGGCCCGCACGGTAAATGCCGAGGTCATTGCATCAACGTTCGACGAGCCCGCCGAGCGCCACGTGAAGATTGCCGGCATCGTGCTCGAAAAGGCAAAGCGCATGGTGGAATGCGGCCACGATGTGGTCATCTTCCTTGACTCTATTACCCGTCTGGCCCGTGCCTATAATACGGTTGCTCCTGCTTCCGGCAAGGTGCTCACGGGTGGTGTCGACGCCAATGCCCTTCAGAAGCCCAAGCGCTTCTTCGGTGCCGCCCGTAACATCGAGTCAGGCGGTTCGCTCACCATCATAGCCACCGCACTTATCGATACAGGTTCGAAGATGGACGAGGTGATTTTCGAGGAGTTCAAGGGAACCGGCAACATGGAGCTCCAGCTCGACCGTGCCCTCTCCAACAAGCGTATCTTCCCGGCCGTCAACCTGGTTGCTTCTTCTACTCGTCGCGACGACTTGTTGCAAGACAAGACCACGCTCGACCGCATGTGGATTCTCCGCAAGGCCATCTCCGACATGAACCCGATAGAGGCCATGAACGAGATTCACTCGCGCATGGAAAAGACCCAGAACAACGACGAATTCCTGTTGTCGATGAACTCGTAAATAATCCAAAACCGGTTCAACTTGACTTCAAAGTTCAAAGTTTTAACCAAATTATTTGGAGATAAGGATAAAATAAAGTAATTTTGCACCGCTTTAAAGGGGTTCCGTAGCTCAGTTGGATTAGAGCAACTGCCTTCTAAGCAGTAGGTCTTGGGTTCGAACCCCAACGGAATCACCAAAGCGCAAGATGGATTTATCCACAAAAGCATTCCCGGAAGTATTTCTTTCGGGAATGTTTTTTTTATTTATGAAACACAGAGGCACAAAGATTTTTTCAAAGCGAAATCTAGGTATCTAAGTGTACTGATGATGAAACTAAAAAAACGACGGGGATTTGCAATTGCAAACCCCCGCCTTGTTTTAAGCGATTTCGGATTACTCCTCAACAGCAGCCTGGGCGGCGGCCAGACGTGCGATAGGCACGCGGAACGGAGAGCAAGATGCGTAGTTCATGCCAATCTTGGCGCAGAACTTCACAGAGCTGGGCTCACCACCGTGCTCACCGCAGATACCGCAACGGAGATCGGGACGAACCTCGCGACCTTCCTTGACGGCAAACTTGATGAGACGGCCCACACCCTTCTGGTCGAGAACCTGGAACGGGTCTACCTTCAGAATCTTCTTGTCGAGATAGACGGGCAGGAACGAAGCGATGTCGTCGCGAGAGTAACCGAAGGTCATCTGCGTGAGGTCGTTGGTACCGAACGAGAAGTACTGAGCCTCCGAAGCAATCAGGTCGGCGGTAAGGGCAGCACGAGGAATCTCGATCATCGTACCAACCTCGAACTCTACCTCCATGCCATACTCCATGAACACTTCCTTGGCGGCATACTTGATGACTTCCTTCTGCTGCTTCAGCTCGTTGATAGAACCAATCAGCGGAACCATGATTTCCGGCATCGGGTTCTTGCCTTCCTTCTTCAGCTCGCATGCGGCGCTCAGGATGGCGCGTGTCTGCATGGCGGTGATTTCGGGGAAGGTGATACCCAGACGGCAACCGCGGTGTCCAAGCATCGGGTTGTTCTCGGCCAGAGAATCCACACGACGCTGGATGGTAGCCAGGTCAACGCCCATTTCCTTAGCCATGATTTCCTGTCCGGCGAGATCGTGGGGAACGAACTCATGGAGAGGAGGATCGAGCAGACGGATGTTCACGGGCAGACCGTCCATAGCCTCGAGGATGCCCTTGAAGTCGGCCTTCTGGTAAGGCAGCAGCTTGGCAAGAGCCTTCTCACGTCCGGCAACGCTGTCAGAGAGAATCATCTCGCGCATGGCGATGATCTTCTTGTCCTCGAAGAACATGTGCTCGGTACGAGTCAGACCGATACCCTTGGCACCGAACTGGCGGGCCACCTGTGCATCATGCGGAGTGTCGGCATTGGTGCGAACCTGCAGCTTGGTGTACTTGTCGCAGAGGTCCATCAGCTCCTTGAAGTCGCCAGAGAGTTCGGCAGCCTTGGTGGGAACCTCGCCTGCATAAACCTGTCCGGTAGAACCGTTCAGAGAGATGTAGTCGCCTTCCTTATAGACAATGCCGTCGATTTCAACGGTCTTGGCCTTGTAGTCCACATTGATGGAACCGGCACCAGAAACGCAGCACTTACCCATACCACGTGCAACCACGGCAGCGTGAGAGGTCATACCTCCACGGGCGGTCAGGATACCTTCGGCGGCAGCCATACCGGCGAGGTCTTCGGGAGAGGTCTCGATACGAACCATCACCACCTTGTGGCCATCCTCGTGCCATTCCTTGGCATCGTCGGCGTGGAACACAATCTGTCCGCAGGCAGCACCTGGAGATGCAGGCAGACCCTGAGTGATGACCTTTGCGTTCAGCAGGGCCTTCTTGTCGAATACCGGGTGGAGCAGCTCGTCGAGCTTCTGAGGCTCGCAACGCATGATGGCGGTCTTCTCGTCGATGAGTCCCTCGTGGAGCAGGTCGATGGCAATCTTCACCATGGCCGTACCCGTACGCTTACCGTTACGAGTCTGGAGGAACCAGAGCTTGCCTTCCTGAACGGTGAACTCCATGTCCTGCATGTCGTGATAGTGGTTCTCCAGCTTCTCCTGGATGCCGTTCAGCTGAGCATAGATCTCAGGCATGGCCTCTTCCATTGAAGGATACTTGGCGGCGCGCTCCTCCTCGGAGATTCCTGCACGCTCAGCCCAGCGCTGAGAACCGATCTTGGTGATCTGCTGCGGTGTGCGGATACCAGCCACCACGTCTTCACCCTGAGCATTTACGAGATACTCACCATTGAAGATGTTCTCACCGTTACCGGCATCGCGGCTGAAGCAAACACCCGTTGCCGATGTGTCGCCCATGTTACCGAACACCATGGCCATCACGCTCACGGCTGTACCCCACTCGTCGGGGATACCTTCCATCTTACGATAGAGGATGGCGCGGTCGTTCATCCAAGAACGGAACACGGCGCAGATGGCACCCCAGAGCTGCTCGATGGGATCGTCGGGGAAGTCGCTTCCGGTGCGCTCCTTGATGGCAGCCTTGAACAGCTTCACCAGGTTCTTCAGGGACTCCACAGAGAGGTCCTTGTCGAGCTCAACGCCCTGCTCTTTCTTCACGCTTTCGATAATCTCCTCGAACGGGTCGATGTCTTCCTTGTTGACGGGCTTCATCTCGAGCACCACGTCGCCGTACATCTGCACGAAGCGGCGGTAGCTGTCGTAAACGAAGTGAGGATTGTTGGTCTTGCGAACCATACCCTCGGCCACCTCGTCGTTAAGACCAAGGTTCAGGATGGTATCCATCATACCAGGCATGGAAGCACGTGCACCCGAGCGTACAGAAACCAGCAGCGGGTTCTCCTTGTCGCCGAACTTCGAGTTCATCAGTTCCTCGATATGCTTCACGGCGTTGGTCACGTCCTCGTTGAGCACTTCCATAATCTTCTGCTGGCCAACCTCGTAGTACTCGTTGCAGCAGTCGGTAGTGATGGTGAATCCTGGAGGCACTGGCACGCCAATCAGGTTCATCTCGGCAAGGTTAGCACCCTTGCCACCAAGTTCCTCACGCATCTTTGCGTTACCTTCGGCCTTTCCGTTGCCGAAGAGATAGACTCTTTTTTTTGTCATACTTAAAAATTTGTTTTCACTTATATAGTTAGAAATATGTAATCTTTTGCTCGCTAAAACGGCACCCCATTACTGATTGGCAAAGGTAACAAAAAAAATCGTAACCGCCAAACCTTTTCACTAATTTTTGCAATGCTTTTTTCGATTTGTGGCATTCCATCGGATTGTGGACGTAAACAACAACCTGCCGCAAGTAAACAGCCGGGCTGAACAAGCCTAGCGTCACCCGGCCAACGATGACAAATGACAGATGACAGTTAATTTATTTTGCGGCCGAATTATAGATTAGTATTATATATATTATAATATATATAATACTAATATCATCTATACTCCCTATTTTTCCAATTTCAAATAACTGTCATCTGTCATAACTGTCATTGTCATTGCTTTCACATGGCGGTTAAGATGCAAGAGCGGACAGACGAACAGTTGAACAGTTTTGTTTTTCGGTTTTCGGAAAAAGTGTGAAAAGAAGGTTAGTTATATATATAATTATAATTATATATATAACTAAAAGTTAATGGCGGATTTTTTTAGGGGGACAAATAAAAACTGTTCAACTGTTCGTCTGTTCGTCTGTTCGTCTCCGAACTGTCCGCTTTTACAATTTTTGGCCTGTATGGTTGACGGCGTTAGCGTTCTTCCCTCCGACGCAAGCAACCCTTCCAACAGGCGGAAACGGCCTTTCCATCGGACGGAAACAACCCGCCGCCCGACGGCATTGAAAAAAGACGGGATTTAACAAAACATACCCCCAAAAAGATTTGGTAGTTAGAATATTTTTTCGTATCTTTGCAGAAATTTAAAGTTAACAATGGCAAGAAACAAAAAACCGCTCCCCATACTGAAAAACATAACCATCACTGACTTTGCCGCCGATGGCAAATCATTGGTAAGATATACGGTACCCGCCCACGATGGCCAGCCTGAGTCGCGCGTCGTCATCTTCGTGCCCTTCAGCGTCCCCGGCGATGTAGTCGACCTGCGTGTCATCCGCAAGAAGTCGAACTACTGGGACGGCGAGGTGGTCAGGCTCGTCCAGCCCAGCGAACTACGGCATGAACCACTGTGCCAGCACTTTGGAACTTGCGGCGGATGCAAATGGCAGATGCTCCCCTACCCTGAGCAGCTGAAGATGAAGCAGGCCCAGGTGATTGAGCAGCTGAAGCGAATCGCCAAGGTGGAGCTGCCCGAGTGCATGCCCATCCTGGGTTCGAAGAAGACCGAGGAATACCGCAACAAGCTGGATTTCGGATGCGCCAACAAGCGCTATCTCACCCGCGAGGAGATCCAGCGTCTGCCGAAGGAAGAAGGCCAGAGCCTGAAGGACTTCCCCTCTATGGGATTTCACATCACGGGCTCGTTCGACAAGATTCTGCCCATCGAGAAATGCTGGCTGATGGACGACCTGCACAACCAGATACGCAACTCGGCACGCGACTATGCCATCGGGCACGGACTCTCGTTCTTCGACATGCGCCAGCAGACGGGCCTGCTCCGCGACGTCATCATCCGCTGCTCTAACACGGGCGAATGGATGGTCATCGTGCAGTTCAAGTTCCCCGATTGCGCGGAGAACTCCGATGGTTCCGTATTGCCCGAAGACGCTAAAGGGTTTCTTCAGCATCTTGCCGATAACTTCCCGCAAATCAGCGCCTTGATGTGGGTTGACAATCAGAAGTGTAACGACACTTTCGGCGACCTTCCCATCCATGTCTTCAAGGGCAACGACCATATCTATCTGGAGATGGAAGGGCTGAAGTTCAAGGTGGGTCCCAAGAGCTTCTATCAGACCAACACCGACCAGGCCTACGAGCTCTACAAGGTGGCGCGCAACTTTGCCTTCGCCGACATGCCCGAGGGCACAGATAAGCCGCTGGTCTACGACCTCTATACCGGCACCGGCACCATTGCCAACTTTGTGGCCCGGCAGGCCCGCCAGGTGATCGGAATAGAATATGTACCCGAGGCCATCGAGGACGCCAAGGTGAACTCCGAGGAGAACCGTATCGGCAACACGCTCTTCTATGCCGGCGACATGAAGGACATACTCGACGATGAGTTCATCCAGGAGCATGGCCGACCCGACGTGATCATCACCGACCCGCCACGAGCCGGCATGCATCCCGATGTGGTTGAAGTGATTATGCGGGCCGAACCAAAGCGCATCGTCTATGTGAGCTGCAATCCGGCCACCCAGGCGCGCGACGTTCAGCTGATGGACTCGAAATACCGTGTGGCAGCCATCCAGCCCGTGGATATGTTTCCCCACACGCCCCATGTGGAAAACGTGATTTTACTAACCAAAAAATAACAACTATGAAAAAATCTGTCATTCTGGCTATCATCATGATGAGCCTCGCACTAACCTCAAACGCTCAGGAAAACAAGGAAAAGAGCACCATCGAAGTGCCCGCCTGGGTGAAGAACTTCAAGTTCTCCGGATATGGTATGCTGCAATATCAGGGCGAAGACCCCGAAGGCAAACACACCAACACGTTCAACCTGCGCCTGCTCCGTATGATTCTCGACGGCAAGATAGGCGACTTCGACTGGCGTGCTCAGGTGCAGGGCACCAATGCAACGGGTCCCGGACAGCCCACCGTACAGCTGGTCGACCTCTATGCCGAGTGGGCCAAGCACAAAGAATTCAAGGTGAGAGTTGGTCAGTTCAAGCGTGCCTTCACGTTCGAGAACCCCACCCACCCTATCACTCAGGGATGGTATTCGTATGCAATGGTGGTGAACAACCTCTCGGGATTCGGCGACCGCACCGGTGAGCGCTCTTCAGGTGGCCGCGACCTTGGCATACAGCTCTCGGGCGACGTGCTGCCCAACAAGGACGGACGTGCCCTGCTGCACTATCAGATTGGCGTGTACAACGGTGAGGGTATTAACATGAAAGACCAGGACAACCGCAAGGATATCATCGGCGGCCTGTGGGTGATGCCCATCAAGGGCGTACGCATCGGTGCCTTCGGATGGACAGGTTCGCGCGGCAACATGCTCGACCCCATGACCGGCATAACCCGAAGCGTTGAGAAGAACCGCTACGCCCTGTCGGCCGAGTACGACAAGGACGAATTCACCTTCCGCACCGAGTATATCCACAGCCAGGGATGGGGTGCGGCAAGTGCCGGCAACAACGTTCGCGAGATTGACTACTCGAAGGGCGACAAGGCCGACGGATGGTATGTGTTCGGCATAGTGCCTGTCATCAAGTCGAAGCTGCATGCCAAGGCCCGCTACAACACCTATCGCTCGGATAAGACATGGGGCAACTCGAAGACCATGTACGAGGTGGGTCTGAACTACTTCTTCAACAAGCGCATGCAGATCAATGCCGAATACGGCCTGGTGAACGTGCGTTCAACCCACAAGAACCACAACTTCGTGGATGTGGAGTTCGATTTCCGATTCTGAAACCATTCTTAAACATTTAATAAATTAATCAGTTAAACTTTAATCACAATGATTCCTACAGTCTTTTGGCTTGTGCCCGTCGCATCGATTGTGGCACTGTGTATGGCCTGGTTCTTCTTCACGCAGATGATGAAGGAGAGCGAAGGCACGCCACGTATGGCTGAGATTGCCAGTCATGTGCGCAAGGGCGCCATGGCCTATCTGAAGCAGCAGTACAAGGTGGTGCTTTATGTGTTTATTGTATTGGCCTTGATATTCTCGTTCATGGCCTATGTGCTTCATGTTCAGAATCCCTGGGTGCCCTTTGCATTCCTGACGGGCGGTTTCTTCTCGGGACTGGCCGGATTCTTCGGCATGAAGACCGCGACTTATGCTTCTGCCCGCACGGCTAATGCCGCCCGCAAGAGCCTGGACGGTGGTCTGAAGATTGCCTTCCGCTCGGGTGCGGTGATGGGTCTTACCGTGGTGGGTCTCGGCCTGCTCGACATCGCCATCTGGTTTGTCGTGCTTAACTGGCTGACCGACGAGTCGCTCATTGCCATCACCACCACCATGCTGACCTTCGGCATGGGTGCTTCAACGCAGGCTCTGTTTGCCCGTGTGGGTGGCGGTATTTACACGAAAGCTGCCGACGTGGGTGCCGATATCGTAGGTAAGGTGGAGGCTGACATCCCCGAGGACGACCCGCGCAATCCCGCAACCATCGCCGACAACGTGGGCGACAACGTGGGCGACGTGGCCGGTATGGGTGCCGACCTCTACGAGAGTTATTGTGGTTCTATTCTTTCTACGGCCGCCCTTGGAGCAGCTGCCTTTGCCATGTCGGGCATCGATGTTCAGCTGAAGGCCGTCATCGCCCCGATGCTGATTGCCGCCGTGGGCGTGTTCCTGTCGTTGCTGGGCATTTTCCTCGTGCGCACCAAAGAGGGTGCCACCATGCACGACCTGCTCAAGTCGCTTTCGCTGGGAACCAATGTGTCGGCCGTGCTGATTGCCGTGGCCACCTTTGCCATCCTCTATCTGCTGGGCGTTGAGAACTGGGTAGGCCTTTCGTTCTCGGTGATTTCTGGTCTTGCCGCCGGTGTGATCATCGGACAAGCTACCGAGTACTATACTTCGCATAGCTACAAGCCGACGCAGAAGATTTCGGAAGCCGGACTCACGGGCTCGGCCACCGTTATCATCAAGGGTATCGGAACGGGCATGATTTCAACCTGCATTCCCGTCATCACCATTGGCGTGGCCATCCTGATGAGCTATATGTGTGCCAACGGATTCGACCTCTCCATGTCGTCGCAGAGTCTGGCCAACGGTCTTTATGGCGTGGGTATCGCTGCCGTGGGTATGCTCTCCACACTGGGTATCACATTGGCCACCGACGCCTATGGTCCTATTGCCGACAATGCCGGTGGTAACGCCGAGATGAGCGAGCTGGGTGAGGAAGTGCGCCACCGCACCGATGCCCTGGATGCACTTGGCAACACCACGGCCGCTACGGGTAAGGGCTTCGCCATCGGTTCGGCCGCACTTACCGCTCTGGCACTTCTGGCCTCTTATATCGAGGAAATCAAGATTGCCATGGAGCGTGCCGACGTGATGATGACCAACGTGAAGGGCGAGATGATCAGTGCCGCCCAGGCCACCATCCCCGACTTCATGAACTACTTCCAGGTGAACCTGATGAACCCGAAGGTGCTGGTGGGTGCATTCATCGGTGCCATGGCTGCCTTCTTGTTCTGCGGTCTTACAATGGAGGCCGTGGGCCGTGCTGCCCAGAAGATGGTTGAGGAAGTGCGCCGCCAGTTCCGCGAGATTGCCGGAATACTTGAGGGCAAGGCCACTCCCGACTATGGCTCTTGCGTTGAGATTTCCACCCGTGCCGCTCAGCACGAGATGATTTTCCCGAGCATCCTGGCCATCGTGATTCCCATCATCGTGGGTTGTGTGCTGGGTGTTGCCGGCGTGCTTGGCCTGCTGGTAGGCGGTCTGTCGTGCGGTTTCACCCTGGCCGTATTCATGGCCAATGCCGGTGGTGCATGGGACAATGCCAAGAAGAATGTCGAGGAAGGCAACTTCGGCGGCAAGGGTTCGTTTGCCCATAAGGCAACCATCGTTGGCGACACCGTAGGCGACCCGTTCAAGGATACTTCCGGTCCGTCGCTCAACATTCTTATCAAGCTGATGTCGATGGTGAGCATTGTAATGGCAGGTCTCACCGTTGCCTTCATCTAAACCGTTAATTTAGAATTTATTAAGCATTTTTGGCCGCAAAGTTTGCAAATTCGGATTGCATTTATTAACTTTGCGGCCAAAATTATATTAAATCACCTATGAGTACTGATAATTCTTCAAGCAGCAGTCATCACCATAGCAGCTCATCGAGCGGCAAGCATCATCATCACCATCATCATCACGACGATGCTTCGAGATTCAAGAATCACACGCTCTCTGCCGCCAAGCGCCGCAAGATGTTAATGAGAATAGCTTACTTCACCTTGTGTGCGGCGGCTGCCATCGTGGTGCTTTTGTGCATTCTCTCCTATTTCGTGGACGTTTAAAGTTTACGGCTATTTGGTGATTCTGAACCAGTCAACGTCCACCCATCCGCGGACTTTCTTTCCAGCTGGTTCGGCGGCCATGATGCCTATCTTGGCACCAATCCATTTACCTTGGCGCATCGTGAACTTGTCGCCTACACTCTCGTATTTCTTTCCGTCCTTTGACCAGGCGAACTCCACCGATGCCTCGTGCTTGTTGGTTCCGTCGGCATTCTTTCCGCCCAGATAGCTTACTTTCAGCCTCAGGTAGGCATCGCAATGAATGGCGGGCTGATAGTCCACCTTATCCTTTTCCGTGGCCTTCAGGGTGGCCAAAGTCTTCACTTCCTCGGGTTTCCCCTTATCGGCATTCTTACAAGTGATTTGCTGAAGCTGGAACTCATCCCCCACTCTCTTCAACACCAATGCCTGGTAGTCCATTCCGAAGACCGTGATGCCGCCGTATTGTCCTTCATCCTTGGCCGAAAGGCGGATTTTAGCCGTGGCCGTGAAATTGTCGGCTGGTGTCTTCTGAAGCAGCAGGTTGCCGGCTTCCCACATATTCTTATAGTCCTCGCTCTGTTTGTGGCAGAAAACGCGCATATAGCCGTAGGGCGTAGGCATTCCGAAGGTCTGCTGGTAGTTGGCGTGCCATTGCCATTGCTTGCCGAGTTGGATGGTGTTGAACTCATCGCTCTCCACGGGATTCTCAATGGGGTATGTCTTGCCCACGTTGGGTTTCTTGTATTTCAAAACGGGCTGACCGCAATAGTTCTTGGCCTTCTCGCCCATTACAGGCCAATTGTCCTTCCATTCCACGGGCTCCAGCCAAACCACACGACCATAGGCCTCCTTGTCCTGGAAATGGAGGAACCAGTCTTCCCCACTCTTCAGGTGCACCCATCCGCCCTGATGAGGGCCGTTGATGCCTGTGTTGCCCATAGCGAGAACACGTTTGCTTTCGTATGGCCCGAAGGGACTCTTCGAGCGCATGGCCAGCTGATGTCCGATGGGAACACCACCGGCGGGACACATAATCCAATACCAGCCGTCGCGTTTGTAGAACTTGGGACCTTCTGCCGTACGGTCTTCCGTGCCGTTGCCATCGAACACAATCACGGGGTTGCCAATCTGCTTCATGCCGTCGGCACTCATTTCGCGTACCGTCAAAACGGAATTGAACTGACAACGCGAGTTGGCCCATCCGTTCACCAGATAGCACTTGCCGTCGTCGTCCCAAAGTGGTGTGGTGTCAATCATGCCCTTGCCTGCTATAACGCATTGAGGCTCCGTCCATTCGCCTTCAGGGTCTTTGGCGGTAGTCACAAACACACCCAGATCAGGGTCGCCCCAATATATATAATAGGTCTGGTTGTTCTGGTTGTATCGGATGCTTGGTGCCCAAACGCCGTTTCCATGCTGGGGCTGGTTGTATCGCTCCAAGGGCGGTAAAGCCTTGACGGCATGGTTCACTATCTTCCAGTTCACCAAATCTTTTGAATGGAGAATGGGCAAGCCGGGAATGCAATTGAACGAGGAAGCCGTCAGATAGAAGTCTTCGCCCGAAGCTCCCACGCACACATCGGGGTCGCTATAGTCGGCATTGATGACGGGATTCGTAAAGGTGCCGTCGCCATTGTCAGGGCACCATACCTGTGATTTGTATTGCGCCTGCATCATTAGCGGGAGCAATAGTAGAATAGTAGTTAAGTAATGCTTCATATCGAATTAAATAGTTTGTATAAAATTATTTTCCAAATTGCTGACTTTCAACTTGTAATTCACATCGTGCTCGATTCTCATCATCTGCTTCGGAGCCATTGGCGGAGGGGTGAGCGCTAGGGCCACATGGCCCATGGTTCGCCTCATGTTGATTTCCACACACGGATGCAGGAGGAAGCCATTGCCGTCATCACGCGCCACGATCATCATATCCACGCCAAAGGGCCCAACATATTGTCCTTCTAAATAGCGGGGACCACTCATAACGGCACGCTCGATTATCTTTTCCAACAATGCCACGGGGATGTATCGCGAGAGCATTTCCAGCTTCTCGTCATACGAAGCCAGCAGACTGCCCGTATAGGCTCCGTTCTGGGTGATGAAGAGTGATAGACCCTCAAAGCGGATGCTTCCGTCTTTTTCGGCAAAGAACTCCATTCCGAAATCCTTTACCTTATTATAATACGGTTCCACCATCACGCCTCCCTGCTTCTCCAGAATGCGGCGCACCCAATTTTCGGTGGCCTCGTTCATCTTTTCGTTTACATACCTGATGCCGCGGCCGCTACTGCTCCACGGAGCCTTTACCACCACGTTCTTCCATCTTTCCAGCTGCTTCAGTACCGATTCGAAAGTCGTTATATAGGCACTCTCGCCACACGTCTGGTCCTCTAGTCTCGTACGCAACACCTCAAGGCTGTTGATGGTCTTCCGTCGGTTTGACAAATGGCGGATATCTATCAGCGCGCCTTCATCGGGCAGAAGGTGATTGTCCACACCGGCCTCTTCAAGTTCGGTCTTGACGGTCAGGTCCCATCCCCAAGGCAGCACTTCGTCGAATACCAATTCCTTGATTTCGTCTTTCCCGAGAAATAGCACATCGGCCATCTTCAGCCCCGAACGCTTGGCGGCCTTCACCGCATAAGGCACATCATCCACCAGCACCACATCACCGTCGGCAGCCCACAAAGCCGGAATCCATCCAAGATTCATCCGGAGTTCCTGGGCGGCATGCGGCATGGTCTGATGGCGTCGGTTAAACGCCAGGGCTATATCATGCTCGGGGTTGAATATATGTAATTTCATATTGCAAAAATAGCATAAATCTTTAATATAATGACAATCGTCTGCAAAAATAACAAAAAATAATAAGATTTTGCCAACCACACTTTGCAAATTAAGAAATTATTAGTATCTTTGCACCGTTTTATAAAACAAATCTCTAATGATGGAAGCCTTCTTTCGCACACACGCCTATTTGGTTGAACATGTGAATGCCCCGGTACGTCGACTCCTTATGGATGAGATTAACTGGAACGACCGCCTGATTGGCATCAAGGGCACACGTGGCGTGGGAAAGACCACCTTCCTGCTCCAATACGCAAAGGAACACTTCGACACACACGACCGTAAGTGTCTGTATGTCAACATGAACAACTTCTATTTTCAG